>Ga0210023_1000412_pt1 | contig 33253 bp, 25 predicted proteins | sample CryGeymeta201524_FD_183987 | JGI IMG/M metagenome (GOLD analysis project Ga0210023, IMG submission 183987) | Groundwater microbial communities from Crystal Geyser aquifers in Utah, USA - Crystal Geyser metaG 2015-24 (SPAdes) (version 2) | ecosystem: Environmental > Aquatic > Deep subsurface >... | reverse complement strand
AGAGTTGAAGGTATTGCGCAGGGCAGCAAATGACGTTGCATCGCACTGGCCAGCTTTGCGAAACCAGTCCTCCAGCATCAGCGTTGACTCTGGATGCAAGCACCAAAAGTCCCGCAGTGGCTTCTTCCTTTGGGTTTTGCTGTGTCCTTTGGGTTTGCTTTGGGTTTGGGCGCAAAACAAAAAAAACCCTGCCTTGATGAAAGGTAGGGTTTTTTGACGAAATTCTCAGTCTTGGCGCTGAAAATTTCGCATCATTGCAACCGCAAGGGTCGCAAACGCCAGACTAGGCTGATTAGGCGAAGTTATCGAGCGTCAAGCTGGTCCAAGCTGTATCAGCAAGATCAATGGTACCCATCAAGGTAACAGTCAAGTCAGCGGCACCAGTGCCATCGGCAACTGCATATACAGTACCCACATTGCCAGCGCTCACGGTAACGTAAATACCGTTATTCGCAGTCAAGTCATCGGTATACAGTTTCGCAACTTCGGCAGCGGAATCATTGCGAAGACCGGTCAGTGCAACGCCAGTATTATCGAAGGTGCCAGTTTGAATAAGACTGTCAGTGGAGGCAACTGCACCCGCGGATACTTGGTGTAGACCCAATGAGGTAGCGGTTGTACCGAGCAAGGCAGAGAAGTCCAAAAGATCAGAACCACGGCTAAACTCGCCAGCAGTCACATCCAAGTCAGCGGTGAAATTAACAATAACGTCATTACCCCAAGCTGCGGCGTAAACAACGGTATCGTTACTATCAGCGTTGTTGGTAGATGACGAAGTGTTACCGCTGAAGGCAGTAAAGTCGTCAAGGTCTGCACCTAACCCGTCGCCAGTCGTGCCCAACACGATGACGTCATCACCGGCACCGCCCTCAATCACGTTGTCGCTACTTGAGGAGCTGTTGGCGCCCACAATTTCAACCCCAGCGGTGGAATCAGCAGTCTGAGTCACATAGTTCAAAGCCATTGTGGCGGTGTTTCCGTTGATCGCAGCAGCTAGCAACGCTTCATTTGCCAGTGTTGTCCCGTTTGCGGTGTTGTAGCCGGCAAGAATGGTTGGATTCAAGTCAGCAGCAAGCACCGTGGAGAACGCAACACCCAAATCGCCTGTGGCATGCACACCATCAATCAATGCGGTGACGATCAACGTGCCAGATGGACCATCTTCTGCGACCAAAAGCTTGCTCAGCACGTCATCGCTGTTGATTGCGAGCTTGATCGCCTGGTTGACTTCCAGATCTGACAAACGGTAATCGGTATCAGCTAAGGCGACTGTCGAAGTCAGACCACGGAAAGTCACCGTCAGATCAACGCCGTAGCTGCCCACAGTCTCACGCGGATCGGACACCAGGTCATACAAGTTTTGCGCCACAGGATTATCAACTGCCTGATCGTCTGTGTTGAACACGAAGACAGCGTTTGACGTCGTTGTGCTAGGAAGTCCAGTAGCATCAAGTGCATCGATTGCAGCTTGAGCGCCAGTGTTATCGGCATAGATCGTGTCGTCACCCGCATCGCCGTTGATGTTCATGTTCCCAGCGCCCGGTGTGCGGATGGTGTCGTTGCCAGCACCACCGTTGACGGTGATGTTGTCATTAATGACTTGGTTGTTGTACCAAGCCTGCAGGCCACCGGTGCCTGAGTGGTCAACACCAACCGTGATACTGTCATCGCCACCATTACCGTTAACCACAAAAGTGAAGTCTTCACGACCCACATTGATGTTGCTGTGAGACCCGACTGCTTCGCCATCCAGAGCCACCACCATGGTGTCGTCGTTGGTACCACCGTCATACATCACGTCGATGTTGTCACCGGCGGGGTTGTTGGCCGTGTCAACCAGGTCAAGGTATTTGCCAACTGCGGCCTCGGTGAACTCGGCCGTAAAAGCCAGCTTGCCCGTCATGGCAGACGCGTCAATCACGCGCACATCACTGAAACCAAACAGATTGTCCTGGTCATCGTCACCCGGCAAATCGTTTGGCTGGTTGTTGTCAATGCCCACGCTGAGGTTGCCTTCGCTGGGGTCGTAGTAAGCGGCGGCCATTTCGTCTGCGGTACCGTTGACGATGTTGACCACTTGCAGCGTGTTGTTGGTGGAGTTGATGTTGCTCAGCTTGCTACTGTCTTCAACGATGATGTCAAACTGCTGCACGCCTTGCGAGTTGGAAGTGTCACCCACCGACAAAGCGCCAACAATGAGGTCGCCACCGTTGGAGCCACGGCCCACGTTGTCAAGCACTATGCTGCTGGTGACCAGCTCGGTCTCACTGGAGAGGTTTTGGTTGAAACTGGTGTACAAGCCAGAGATGGCCGGCACGGTTTCGGTGGCCAGCCAGCCAGAGCCGGCGCCAGTGGTGTCAAACAGCACGTTGTCTTCAGCGGTGATGACGATCTCTTTGCCGGAAACTTCGTTGCCAGTTACAGAGTCAGGCACCGAGTAGCTGCTGCCCAACGACACCGTGACGGCACCAGCGCCAAACAATGCGTCAGCCGCATCCTGCATGGCGGTGACCATTTCTTCAAGGGTCTGCGCGGTCTGCATGGCGTCAGAGGCCAGCGTGGCCTTGGTGTAGGTGGCACCACTGTCCAGAGAGAAGTAGAAAGTGAAAGAGCCGTAGGGGCTGTCGAGCAACGGGTCAAGGCCTTGCGCCGTGGCATAGGTGTCCAACACACGCAGGTTCATGATCGACGTGGCGCTGCTGACGTTGCGCAGCGAGTTTTGGTCAAAATAAACGGCAAAGTCAACGGCACCGGGGTCGGTGTCACGCATCACAATGGTGATGTCCTTGGTGATTTCGTTGTCGCGAATGCGCACGTCTTCGATGACCAGGTCAGCGCGGCTGCCGTTGTCTTCGTAGGTGGTGACGCCGTCCATGCGCTGGGCGTCGATGATGCCCTTGCCTTCGATGTTGTTGTCGCCGCTGTCAGGCTGGTCGGCCTGGACACGGAAAGCTGCGGTTTCGATGCCGGTGGTGTGGGGGGTGATGGCAAAGTTTTGGGAGTTGCCGATGTCTGCAAACAGGGTGTCAAAGCCCGAGCCACCGGTGATGACGTCGCCAGACTGCAGGGTGTTGCTGTTGTCGAAGATGTAGGCGGTAAAGGTGTCGTCAAGGGCGGTGCCGGTGAGGTTGTCTTGGCCAACGGTGAGTAAGCTGTTGATGCCGACAGTCGCTTCAGATGGCAGCGCAGCGGCGGCGGTGTTGGCGGCGTTGCTGGAGTAGGTGTAGGAGAAGTCGATGTCGTCGGCGTAGGCGGTTTTGGCGGCCAGGATGCCGGCGTCGGTGCCGTTGTAGGTGAGCAATGCATCAGACAGTGCCAGGACGGCAGCAACACGGTTGCCTTGGTTGGCGGCCAGGTAGGCTTCGGCGTCAGCTTGGGTAAAGACTGCGGTCAGGCCCAGGTTGGTGAGCATGGCGGCGCCCATCTGGGCGTTGGTGTAGCCCAGGTCAACAAACAGCGCGTCCAGCGCGGACAGGTAGCCGTCTCTGCCCAGGCTGTCAGCGTAGGCTTTGTGCTCTGCCAGCGCCGCGCTGCCAGGGGTGGCACCAACCAGAGCGGCATAAGCGGAAAGAACCAACTTTGTGTTGGGGAGAATGATGTTGAGAGCCATGGAAATACCTTTCGAAAGTTGACTAAATGAACTCGGTGTTGTGAACGCAGTGTTTTTAACAACGTTGCGAGTCTAAGCGAACTTTACCCGTCACCCCCCCGGGTTTGACGTGATGGGCATCACACGTTGGTGTGTTTTGTGGGTTATTTTGTGGTTTTTTTACCAATTTGTGCGGAATCCAACTGTGAGGATGCGGTTGTTTAGGTCAAAGAGTGGCAAGTTGGCACGCTGGTCCAGCCACTCCAGGTTGACGTAGGGGCTGACCCCACCAGCCAGCCAGCGGTATTCAAGCCGGTAGGCGTTGCGGCTGATGTGGCGCGGTGCGTTGTGGCCCAGCAGGGGGCTGTAGCCGCTGTGGTCCTGCTGGCGGGTGGCCTGCCATTGCAGCATCAGGTTGGCGTTTTTGAGTGGCACATGTTTGGTGATTTGCAGGCTTTGCTGGCTTTGGCTGCCGCCGGGGCGCCCGGGCTGGGCGGGCTGGTCGTGGCCTGCGCGCCATTGCACTTGCAGGCCCCAGGCGGGGCAGCGGGTTTGACCGATGAGGCCGGTGTAGCGGCTGTTGAGCAGCGGGCTGTCCGGGTAGCGCAGGTGCTGCAGGTCCAACCCCAGGCGTTGATGGCAAGACGCCGCAAAGTCGTAGCCCAGGCCAAGCAGGGTTTGCTTTACGGTGGTGCTGCCAGCGCGCAGCAGGGTTTGGTATTGGGCCAGGGCGTAGGGGGCCGAGTTGCCGGGGGTGCTGCGCTCCAGCATGACGCTTGCCTGACTGAGCTCGGCCGGGGCATGGCCGGGGCTGGCGCGGTGGTTGGCGTCGAGGCCGTATTGCCAGATGGCCTGACCGGGGGCGCTGGCGCCGAGTTGGCCAAAGTAGCTGAGGTCTGCCCGCACAAAGCTGCCAGGCTGTGGGTGCTGACTGGCGTCCAGGGTGACGGGCAACGGGCCGCTTGGGGTGGTAAGCGACATTTGGGTGTGAAAGGTGCTGCCCAGCAGGTTGTCGTCATAGCCGGTGGCCAGGCTCAGGGTGGCCTGCGCCGGGAGCCGAGGTGCCGCTGGCTGGCGGTTGATGAAGGTGGCTATCTGTTTTTTGGTAGCCGGGTCGGTCGCCGGGTTTTGCAGCAGGTTGTGCAGCAAGCCAGTGGCCGAAGCGTGGTCGCCAGCGCCTTCCAGGGCAATGGCGTATTCAAACTCGGTGGGCAAGTGGCTGGGGCGGTGGAGTAATGCCGCCTCAAGGGGGTCAATGGCTTGGTCGTAACGGCCAAGGTGGTTGAGCAGGCTGCCCAGCGTGTAGAGAAAGGACGCATCTTTTTGGCAGGTGGGCGCCAGCTGGCGCAGGGTGACCAGGCTGGCGTCAGTGGCGGGCAGGTTGGGGGGCAGCGCGCAGGGTGCGGCGCCCTGCCCTGCCAGGGCGGGCCATGCCCACGGCGCCAGCAGGCAACCCAGCAGCAGTTGCTGCCACCGCAGCCCTGAGCGTGGCAGGGGTGCATGTTTGCTATCAGACACAGTCGCGCAGGGGGTAGGCGTAGATGTGGCTGGGTGTGTTGAGGCCTTCCAGCAAAAACACGCCCTGTGAGTCGAGCCGGCTGCTGCTGATGCGCGCGGCAATGCCCTCGCCCAGCAGGATGGGGTGCGCCAGCTCAATGGTCATTTCTTGCAGGCGCGCGGCCATGGTCACCGGGTGGCCTATGGCCAGATGGGTGCGCCTGCGCGCCAGGCCAAATGAGCCCACAGTGGCCAGGCCGGTCTCAAGCCCCATGCCCAGCACCAGGGGGGCTGGGTCGTCTGGCTGCGCCGGGGGCAGGGTTTGCCGGCTGGCACGGAGTATGGCTACCGCGGTGGCGAGCGCTTGATCGGGGTTGGTGCTGTCGGTGTTACTGCCCCATACGGCCAGCACGGCGTCGCCCTGAAATAATTCAATGGTGCCGCCGTGTTGTTCTACCAGTCGGGTCACCATGGCAAAGAAGGCGTGCAGGATGGCAGTGGCTTCTTCAGGGGGGTGGGTTTCGCAGTAGGCTGAAAAGTTGCGGATGTCGGCAAACAGCACGGTGATGATGCTGCGGCGGGCGTCTATGGCGTCTGACGGGTCTTGCAGGGCCAGCGCAGCAGCCACCGGGCGCGGCAGGTAGCTGGCCAGGTGCTTGAAGAGGCGGTCGCGCTCGACCCGGTCACGGGCGTATTCGAGCAGGCCCAGGCACAGGGCAAACAGCAGCAGGTAGAGCGCGGGGTTGACCCACTCAAACCACAGACTGTGCTGGGTCAGCAGCCAGGCTTTGGCAAGCCACAGGGCGGCGGACAGGCCCAACCCCGAGAACACCAGTAAAAAGACGGGTTTGCGGCGCAGACGCCCCAGCGCTGCCAGTAGCAGGGTGCATGCAGCGGTGACCAGGGCCGTGATGGCGGGCGCCAGGCGGGGCTGCGCGGGTATAGCGCCTTCAAGCGCGCCACGCAAGAGCTGGGCGTGCACCAGCAGGCCGGCCTCGTTGCCGCCAAAGGGGGTGGCGGCGCGGTCGTTGAGTCCAAGTGCGGTGCTGCCCACAATGACCCAGGCGTTTTGAAGGATGTTGTGCGGCAGCCGCCCGGCCAGAACATCAGCCGCAGCAAGGCTGGTGAAGGCGTCGCTGTGCAGCGTCCAGGGTATGCGCACCAGGCCTTGGGCGTCGAGCGGCAGGCCGGATTTGTCGAGGCTGGGGCTGGGCAGCCGCCTGACCGGGCCAAGCAGGCCTGAGCCGGCTTCTAGTGGGGCCACCGGGCTGCCCAGGGCTTGGGCCAGAGCGGCCATGAAGAGCGCAGGGTAGACCTTGCCCTGATGACAAATCAGGGCGGGCTGGCGACGCAAGGCACCGTCTGCCTCTATGTGGGGAGTAATGTGCCCCATGGCCAGGCCGGCAAAGCTGGCTTGGTTGGCAATGTAGCCTTTGGCAACAGGCAGGTTGGGCGGGCAGGCCGCCCAGGGTAATGGTGCGGCGGGTTGGCCGCTGGCAGCCTGGCTGTTGGCGTCGAGCGCGAAGGTCTGGGCGAGGATGGCGTTGCTTTTTTGCAGGCTGGTTATCAGCGTGGCGTCGTCCGGGGTGGCCGTGGGAAAGATGATGTCGAAGACTTGCAGGCTGGCGCCTTCGGCTGCCAGTTTGTCGCTGAGCGCGGCCAGGCGCTGGCGTGGCCAGGGCCAGGGCCCAAGCTGGTGCAGGCTGGCTTCGTTGATGTCAACGAGGATGATGCGGCTTTCAGGGGCCGTGCTGGCGCTGGCGCGCCAGGCCCAGTCGCCGGCGCGCTCTTCAAGGGTGTTGAGGGTGGGGGCAAATAGCAAGCCCACCAACGACCACAGCAGGCCCGCCAACAGGGCTGCGGCGGCAGCAGAAGGCGCAGCTCCGCCCCAGCGGGCTACAAACTGCAATCAGCGCCCCCAGAGCGTAAGACCGCTGACTGTGCCACCGCTGAGCTTTTGCTCAAAAAGGTAGCCCGCCTGGCTGGCATCTGTGCTGAAGGTGCCCGCTAATTTCTGGCCGGCCGTGTTGGCAGAGAAGGTGCCCTGCGGCGTGATGCCGGCACTGGCAGCGAAGCTGGTCTGGCCGAGCGTCGGGCTGACCATGTTGAGCTGGGTGCTGAGGGTGTTGCTGGCGAAATTGGCCGTAAGGCTGCCGCCAGTGACCGTGACGACCTCGACCGGGCGGGCATAGGCTACGGGTTGTGTGTAGTTGGCGGAGGCTCCTTGCAGGCTGAAGCTGGCGCTGAGCGCGGGCGGGGCAAAGGTTTTCTGGATGCTTTCGTCGCGGTAGAGGTTAATAAAAAAGTTGCCCACAACCGCTTTGCGGCCAGCGGCACTGGCTTCGTCAAAACGAGTGCTGATGGTGTTGGCTGGCACGTTCCAGAGGGCGGCGTTGTGCAGCCAGACCAGCGGCAGGCCGGCAGGCGGCGAGGTAACAGGTGTAATTGCCGGCATGTCAATCAGATTTGCCTCAACAAGCTGGTTGTCTGTGATTTTGCTGCCCATGTCTGCGTTGCCAAGCGATGTGCGGCCGGCATTGACGGGCTGCGATTTGTCAGGGTCTGTGGGGTTTTGGGCTGAATTGCTGCGGGCCAACAAGTCGGCGTAGGGAATGAGGCGGGGCACGCTGGTGTCTCCTTGTTCGCGGTATTCGAGCATTTTGCCGCGCATATCAGCCGTAAGTAGCTCAGAGCGCACCCCTGTGCAGGGGCCCAGGCCGGCCGCACAGGCGCCATCAAGCGGCGCCATGACAATGGCACCTGAGTTGACGCTGGCCAGTGTGCTGGTGCTGTTGGCCTTGACAACAAAGTCGGTGCCCTTGATGCCGATGGCGGCCACGGGGGTATTGAGGCGAAAGCGGTCGCGGTTGGCTTCGCCCCAATGCCCGGTGACGGAGCGAATGACGCCGTCTTCAAGGTTGAATTTTATGGCAGCGGGGCCTTGGGCATCGCGGTTGCGGTAGTCTTCAATGCGCAAGCGGCTCAGCGGGCGAACGCTGACCATACCGCCATCAACAAAGCGGATGTGCACGTGGCCACCGCTGGCGGTTTCAATTCGGTCGCCCGCACGCACCAGCGCGCCGCGCACCGCTGGCTTCTCGCCCTGTGTGCCTATGACTTTGCCGAGCCCGATCACGGTGGTGAGTTCACCCACCACGTCGCCAATAGGGTTGGCTGCAGCAGGAACAGCCCATAGCAGGCTCAGCGCCAGGCTTAGGTTTGTGACGAGTCGAGAACTGTGCATAGCGGCCATGGCACCTCCGGTGGGTTGGCTTTAAAGGTTTGGATTATAAAATTAACGCGGTTTTTAAATTTGTGCGTCCCATCACATGGTGTGGCGCTGTTTAGTATCTTCCATGCCTATCGCGTTTCAGTATTTGCTGAGGTTTCCGTTGTTGCAAGATTTGCCACACGATACGTTGATGCGACTGGCTGCACAGATGGATGACCGGCATTTTGCACGGCGTGAGGTGGTCAGCACCAAGGAGCAAACACGCTTCGCCTTGGGTTTCTTGCTGTCCGGACGCCTGCAAGGTGTTGATTTTACGGTGGACGGTCGCAGCGTGGGGCTGTTTTTTGTGGAGCCAAGCGATTACTTTGGCGAGTTGTCGGTGGTGGATGGCAAGCCGGCCGCCGAGCATGTGGTGGCGGTCGGCAAGTCAAGGGCGTTGTTTTTGGAGGCAACGCTGGCCCGACAATTGATTTTTGAGCAACCAAGCGTGGGGCAGGCGGTGATGGCCCGGCTGTCGCAACGGGTGCGTGAGGTGACTGCGCAGCGCACGCTGCTGGCTTTGCCCAACCCGTTTCAGCGTCTGTGTGTGCAGTTGCTGCTGTTGGCGCGGCCGTCACAAATACGGCAGGCGGTGCTAGAGTCTGCACCAACACACCAGGAGTTGGCGATCATGATCAATAGCAGCCGTGAAACGGTGACGCGGGCATTTCAAACGCTGATTTTGCGGCAGGTTATTGAGCGCGAGGGGGATCACTTGTATTTGCTGGACACGCAGTTTTTGTCAGACGTGGGCAATGGCAAGGTGGAGCCGCCAAAGTAGTTTTGATGTTGATATGGATATTCATGGGCCAGTTTAAGATGACGCATAACACCAACGTGGCGCTTGCGTGACATGGGAGAGGCAGAGCAACTTTTGATCAGTGGCGCAGTAATGACGCTACGCGATGTCACGCCAGCCGATAGCCATGAGGTGCTGCGTTTGCATCAAAGGGTGTTTGGCTCAACCGCAGATGAGGCCTGGTTTGCCTGGAAGTACGGCCAGGGCGGCGGTGCGGGTGTGGCGGTAGGCGCCTGGTGTGACGGTATCTTGGTGGCGCATTGTGGCGGCTTGCCGCGAACAATGTTGTACCAAGGTGTCTTGCAGCATAACTTGCAAATTGGCGACGTGATGGTGGACCCGGCCTGGCGCGGTTTGTTGACCCGACATGGGCCTTTTTATCATGTGTCAAAGAGGCTCTATGCATCGCGCCTGGGGCGTGATCGACCTTACCACTTGGGCTTTGGCTTTCCGAACGCCCGGGCCTTGAGTTTGGGTGTGAAGTCGGGCCTGTCTTGGGATGTGGGCCAGATGATGGAACTGCGCTGGCAGGGTTCAGGCCTGAGCGATTTGCCGGCTGGCTCTGGCGCGGGTAATTGGCTTTGGTCTGCGAGAAAACTTGGCATTGAATCGGCCGGGTTTGACGCTGCCGTGGATTCTGTATGGCGCAGGATGCAGGTGAAAATGCAGGGGCTTGTTGTGGGTGAGCGACATGCCGCTTATGTGCGGTGGCGATTTGCCAAACGTCCGGGCCATGATTCAGTTTTTTTACAGGTTTCACGGCCATGGCAAAGCAAAGCGCTTGGTGTGTGTGTGCTTTCTTTGGGTCTTGAAGCGCAACCCTGGTTGCATTGGCTTGACTGGATTGGCCCACCTGAGCTTATGGCTGTGGCTTGTGCCCTGTGCCGCGCAGAGGCGGCGCGCGCAGGTGCACTCGGCTTGACGGCCTGGGCGTCTGCGCCCGTTCTGGCGTACCTTAAACAAACGGGCGTTTCGGCGCAGTCAGAGGCGGCGCGGATCAGCGTTGCGGCGGCGTCAGCTGTGTCGCTCGATGATGCCAGGCGAGCTGGTTGGTGGCTGATGGGCGGCGACACAGACTTTTTATAAAACAGTTTACTGGGGGTTTTTTGATTATTGTTTCTGCTGTGCTGTCTCATTTAAGACTCCCTTGGCGCTACCGCTCCATTTGGCAGCAGTTTGTGCGCCGTGAAATACTTGGACGCTACCGGGGTTCCATGCTGGGTATGACTTGGGCGCTTTTGACGCCGTTGCTGATGCTCGCCGTGTACACCTTTGTTTTTGTGGGTGTTTTCAAAGCACGATGGCCCGGCGCCGAGGAGGCTGGCGGCGTGGCTTTTGCCTTGCGCCTGTTTGCGGGCCTGATGGTTTTTAATTTGTTTTCCGAGATGGTTGCGCGAGCACCCCTGCTGATGCTGGAACAACCTAATTTGATCAAAAAAGTGGTGTTCCCCCTTGAGTTGCTAGCCTACGTGTCTATGGGCAATGCGTTATTCCAGTTTTTTTTGAGTGCAGTGATATTGCTGGTCGGCGTTGCACTGTTTGGTGAGGGATTGAGTTGGCATGCCGTATTGTTGCCGCTGGTTGTGATGCCAATGTTGCCCTTGCTCCTGGGTTTGAGTTGGTTGTTGAGCGCCCTGGGGGTTTTTGTGCGAGATATCGGACCCATGGTGGGTTTGCTAGTCAGTTTTTTGATGTTCTTATCGCCAGTTTTTTACTCCATGCAATCTTTGTCGCCAGAATGGCAGTTCTGGATGTCGTTGAATCCGCTGACACCGTCGATTGAGAATTTGCGCAAAGTAATTTTTACAGATGCTTTACCTGATTGGGGAGCCTGGGCAGTAGCCTGGTTGTTCAACCTTGGTGTAGCAGGCTTTGGCGCATGGGTTTTTTCCAAGCTTAGAGACGGGTTTGCCGATGTGGTCTGAACGCCCGGCTATAGTCGCCAAAAATCTGAGCAAAACATATATGGTTTTTGAAAAACCATTGGATCGTCTCAAACAATATATTTATGGTCACAAAACGCAATACGGCCGGTCATTTCATGCGCTGGCTGATGTAAGTTTTATTTTGCGTAAAGGTCAAGTGCTTGGTTTGGTTGGCAATAATGGTGCTGGCAAATCGACTCTATTGCAATTGGTTTGCCAGACGTTGAAGCCTACTGACGGGACCCTGGAGGTTCACGGCCGTGTGGCTGCTTTGCTTGAACTGGGCGCAGGCTTTAACCCGGAGTTTACCGGTCGTGAGAATATTTACCTGAATGCATCCATATTGGGTTTGTCGCAAGATGAAATAACTGAGCGCTTTGACAGTATTGTTCATTTTTCAGGAATTAGTGAGTTTATTGAACAACCCGTCAAAACGTATTCGAGTGGTATGTTTGTGCGGCTTGCGTTTTCTATTGCTACGTCTGTTGATCCCGATATTTTAATCATTGACGAAGCGTTGTCTGTTGGTGACGGCGCTTTTGCGCGCAAGTCGTTTGACCGGATTATGGCGCTTAAAGATAAGGGCGTAACGATCTTGTTTTGTTCCCATTCAATGTTTCACATTGAGGCGATTTGTGACCAGGCCATGTGGCTGGAGCGTGGCCGGGTGGTGATGTTGAGCACTCCGCAAGAGGTGACAAAAGCCTATGGTGCGCAAATGGTACCGCCCACACTGAGCCCTGAGAACGCGGTAGCACCCACAATGCCGACCGTGCAGCCGGGGCAGGGGCGGTTTATTAAAGTAGTGGTGTCCGCCGATGGTGTGGTGGGTAAAGTATTGACATTGAAGGCGGGTGTGTCTGAGTTAAGTGTTTTCGTTCAGTTTCAGTTTGATCCGGCGCTGTTGTTGCCGTCGGTCGCGTTTGGCATTGAAACTGTGGCCGGAATGGCGATTTCGAGTGGCAGCACTTTTTTTGACGCGGTGAAACCCAGGTTTATTGGTCCGGGGCTGGGTGAGGCACATTTGCGGTTTCCCGGCTTCAGCCTGATGCGCGGTAGATATCGGTTGACAGTGTTTCTCGGTTGCGAGAAAAGTTTGTTCGCTTACGATCAGGCGTTGTACTGCGCCGAGCTTGAGGTTGTTCATGACGGTATCGAACAAGGTGTATGCTTTTTACCGCATGCGTGGAGTGATGGCCCTGTGGTTACTGTCCCGCCGAGTAAGACAAATTGATGCAAAACTTGCATTGGCTCGGATTGCGTTTGGTGCTGTTGGTAATTTTCCGCTGTCTGTTGCCACTGGCAGCCAGGCTGCCCAGACGCTGGGGTGTCAAGGTGTCCGCCGTGGTGGGATGGGCTTGTTATCACCTTGACCTGGACTGGCGAACTCTCGGACTCAGGGAACATTTTTTGATTGCCCGCACGCGCTCGGCCATTAATGAAATCGAACCAGCGCTATCCGACAGTGCAGTGAATGCGATTGTTCTGGAACGTTTTAAAACGGCATCACGAGAAGAGCTGGAAGGCCACTGGTTGGGCTTGCAGCGTTGGGGTAGTTGCCGTTGTGACTTTGAGGGGTTGCAGTCAATTCAAGACCAACTGACCGGTGGACAAGGCCTGGTGTTGTTGACCATGCATTTTGATGCTGCGTTGGTGGGGGTGGCGCAGTTAGGTTTAGCCGGCTGCGTGTTGAATCTGATGACCTCGAACGTGGTTGAAGATCATCGGGTTCCTGTTTGTGTACAGCGTTATTTTTCTCAAAAGTATGCGGGTATTCAAATTGCTTTGAACGGTGGAAAAGTGATGCATGTCGAAAATAAATTAAGACATTTTTACGAAGCGCTTAAACGCGGCGAAGGCGTTGTTATTTTAGGTGAGGCACCTACAGGTCGAATTGCAGATGCCAAAATAATAAATTTCCTGGGTAAGCGAAGAGCAATCGCTCCGGGCGCATTCCGCATGGCAGAAAAGACAGGTAGTGCCATGGCAGCATTTGTGTGTTTGCGTTCAGATTGCGGTGACTATAAAGTTATTTTTACACCTGTTTTTGCGGCTCACGCCCTAAAAGGACATTCAGAGAACACTGATAGGTTGTTTTCTTTTTTGAGCGAACGAATAAAACAGTATCCAGGTCGTTGGTGGGCCGCTGATCAGTTGCCTAATTTTTTCAACGTGGATAATTAACCGATGGCAAGAATGAATTTACTGGATTTAGTCGTGATAGGTGGGGTTATTGAACTGACAGACTCGACCGAGTTGGACTACGCAAAACATCAATTATTAGCGAGTTTGCCCGATGGTATAGCCACTATTCAGTGCAGCGCCCGAAATGAACAGGATCTGGTCAAGGCGGCGGTGGATGCGGCCAACAGAAAGGGTTTGGCATCCGACGCCAGAGTTCTGCTAATTGGTTGTCCTTATCTTCGACCTACATCTGATACCTTTGAGAGTTTAGCTGCAGTACTGGATGCCGGATATAGCGCCGCTTTTTGTTACAGTTCCTCGCAAAGCTTGCCTGATGTATTGCCTGACTATTTGACTGTGCGCGGTATGGAGCGCTTCGTAGCAAGATTGCGCAAGATGCCAAATCAGAAGGTGTTACCGAGTAGCAATTTGGCCGATATGGTGTTAACCACTGCTGATGCGATGAGAAACAGTACCATCACACTGTCTGCAGTTTGGGTTCCTGCTGCTTTTGTGCATGATTTTTCTGACTACCATCGAGGGCAAAGATTGGAGGTGTTGTCCATGGTGCCGGAAACTGTAGAAAGGGTATTGGATGTTGGTGGCGGCGAAGGAGGGTTTGCCAGGGCTTTAAAAAACAAGTTTGGTTGTGAAGCGCATTTGTCCGAATTTTCAACTTTAGCATGTGACAGAGCAGGTCAATATGTCGACAAGGTGTGGCCAGGGAATTTCATGACTACTGACTTTGATGTCAGGTTTGACTGCATCTCTTTTCTTGATGTATTGGAGCATACAGAATGGCCGTTGTTATGGCTGAAACGTGCAGTCCAGTTGCTTGAGCCTGGTGGCTGCCTGGTTATTTCGGTACCCAACGTCGGGCATTGGTCTGTTGTGATGGATTTGCTCGAGGGCCGCTGGGATTACGCACCGGCTGGAATTCACTGCATTACGCATTTACGATTTTTTACCCGCTTTGGTGTGGAGCAGTTGTTGACAGAGGCGGGACTAGTCGTTGAAAAATTGGAGATAGCAAGATTTGATATTCCTTTCTGGTTTGATTGTGCGGCATTCAAAGATCACTTGAGTGTGAATCTGGACAGTTTATCAAGCGTCGGTTATTTGATTAGGGCGCGGTCCATAAAATGAGGTGCCTCGCGATTCTGGTCAACTACCACTGTACCAATTTGGTCATAGAAGCTGCCAATTCACTTGCAGCAGATCCTGAATGTGATGAAATTCGAATTGTAGATAATTCAGAGTCTGAAATTGAAGTAAATCGACTAATTTTGCGCTTACCTGCAAAAACTGTACTAATGGTCAGTAAATGCAATCTTGGTTTTGCACAGGCGTGTAATTGGGCGCTAGATGGCGTTGAGACGGATGCGGTGTTGTTACTGAATCCTGATGCACGTTTGTTTCCAGGTGCACTGGCTCGATTGAAGAAAACTTTGATTGAATTCAAATCTGCTGGTGCTGTTGGTCCTCGGGTTTATTGGGATAACGAGCGGAATTTTCTTATGCCACCGAGTACTTATCCATCGCGATTCAATTTTTTTCTGGATTTATTGGGGCTACGTTGGCGCTGGGTTGCTACGTTCAAGGAGAGGCAGTTTCGGAAAAAAGCTATAGCCTACTGGACGTCTGAAAAGCCAATGCATGTGCAGGCATTGTCAGGGGGTCATGTTTTATTGCGCCATACGGCATTGCGCTCTGTGAATGGGTTGTTTGATGCGCAGTTTTTTATGTATTGGGAAGACACAGATTTGATGCGTCGGCTCAACGATAGGGGCTGGTGGTTATTAATGGAACCGCGCGCCGAGGCTGTGCATTGGTATGAGCATCATATTGAAAAAAATCGGTTGATTGGACTGGGTTGGCCAATATACTATGAGAAATACTTTTCCAGTAGAATTTGGCGTTTATTGTCGTTTTTTTTAATTGGCAAGGGTAATTCTTTTAGAGTCCAGACTAATTATAAATTATTAATCTCTGGCTCTGACGATCAATATCTGGTTCCTGTTCCTGAAAGAATTCAATCTTCTTGGTTATTGGAAATAAGTCCATCACCAAATTTTGTGCCTTCCATCGGTAGATTTGGCGAGGGCTCGATAGCACCCTTGCCAGTCTCCTTGGCGAAGCGATTCACGGGGAACTATTATTATGTTCGGGTTAATGGGGTGACTTTTAATTCATTTTTTAATACCTCTGAAAAATACAGATTTAGTTCTCCATGATGCCTTTTATCACCACTAAATTCACTGGCTTGGCTATGCCAAGTATTTTACAATTGTCAGGGGTCTGAATAGGTCTCATAAGAATGTTAGCCAGTTTGATTGTTTTTAATCAGTTCCGGATCCAGCCGTAGTTGACTATTTAAGTCAATTGGCTTCAGCTGCAAATTACAGGACAATACCTTTTGGAATCTGATCTCGTTCCTTACACCGCATGCACCGTTTTGCCAGCGCAGTCCGTTCTGGTTCTCGCTCCACATCCCGATGATGAAGTTTTCGGATGCGGCGGAGCGATCCTAGCTCATGTTCGCGCCGGGGTTCCGGTAGGCATTGTGATCCTGACAGACGGCGCTCTGTACGGCGACGCTGAGCTTCGGAAATGCGAAAGTGTCGCTGCAGCAAAGCTGCTGGGGTATGGTGTACCTGAGTTCTGGAATTACCTTGACAGGGGCTTGGTGTATTCCGACGCACTGGTGCAGCGCCTGGTTGAAAAAATTGCAGCTTGTGCGGCAGACTTGGTGTATGTGCCATCGCCTTGGGAGGTGCATCCGGATCATCGGCAGACCTGTCAGTTGGGGGTGGACGCAGTTCGTCTGTCCGCGCCTGGTGTGCGTCTGGTTTTTTATGAGGTGGGAATGCCGTTATGGCCTAATGTGCTGCTCGACATCACCACTATAGTTGCGCCCAAGGAGGCTGCGATGCGCTGCTTTAAATCTCAGCTGATGCAGCAAGACTATGTAGTTCATTTGCAGGCGCTGAACCAGTACCGAAGCTACACCCTTGGGCCTGATGTGTTGGCGGCAGAGGCTTTTTGGCTGGCGTCGCCACAAGAGTTGGACCACGTGCTTCAAGGCAGCGTGGCTTCGTTATTGGCAACCGGCACTCTGCATAGCCAGCGCTTGGCTGTGGAAGCCCATCTGCCTGTGGTTCATATTGGGCACCGAGTGTTTTTTTATCAGCGATTGAATAGTTGGTTGGCAAAGGTTTTAAGTTGGCGCAGTAACCGGCACAAGGTCCCAATGAAAGATGTGTAGTCGAGCTTAGGTTGCATATGTTCCGCTGCGATCTGGCTTTGAGCCAAAGATAGCTGAAGGCGCGCGACTTCTTCCTGGCTGCTTTTCAACTTGGCCGTGGCCTCATGGTAAAGATTGGAAATATTTCTGAACTCGTCGGGTTTGATTCGCATCCATTTTGCGTACAGGTTGCGCGATGCTCGACGCACGGCTTCCCAATCTGGCGCCTGGGGTGATACGCCTGACGTGCCGCCGGTAAAGTAGGTCGCAGTGACGCTATGAGAATAAACAAAGGTGGCTGATTGGGCGAGTTGTAGCCAAAAATCCCAGTCCTCATAGGCTTCCAAGGTCTCGTCGTAACGTGCTTGCTGGCGTAACTGGCTAGGAAACAAGGGCGCATGAATAGGTATGAAATTACCTGCGAGTAGTTGGGCAAAGCTGTGAAGCGGCTCACCGAAGATGCGCGTTATTTTGAGGTCAGGGTCACTTCTGTCCACACAGCGCACACCCGCATAGGCTACCGTTGCAGTTTCTGATGTCTGCATCAAAGGCAACAAGTGGCTCAAGTGGTCTGGGTCAAGCGTATCGTCGTCATCAAGAAAGGCGATGTACTGACCTCGGGCTACGTCTAGTCCGGCGTTTGCGGCTTCGGCCCGGCTAAGAGGCAAGCCGCCTTGATTGACCACACGAAAGGAAAAGGCACCGCCTTTGTCTTGCTCTGACTGATGAGCGCCACCTTTGGCGTTCACCATAATGATTTCAATAGGACGATGAGTTTGGTTTGAGACAGAGTCAAGTGTTTCTTGGAGCGTGGCCCGATCCATGCTTCGGATAATGATGCTGATAAGTGGAGAAACGGCGCTATCCGACATGTTGCTCTTGGCGCATCCAAAGAAGGGTGTTTATCAGTCCGTGTTGAAAGTCTCCCGCAGGTTGCCAGCCCAATTGCGTGCGAGCGCAAGTAATATCAAGGACATTGACCGGTACGTCGAAGCTGCGACTGGGCTCATAGCTACGCTGCACTGGTTTGCCAAGCAGGCTTTCAATGGCAGCCAAGATGTCGTTGAGGCTCAAGCCGTGACCTGATCCAATGTTGAACACGCGTTGCTCGCCTGTGTAAGAAAGCGCTTTTATGAATGCATGAACAACGTCTTTGATGTAAATGTAGTCACGGGTAACGCTGCCATCACCCCATATGTGGATGGTTTGATTGTGCAAGGCATGGTGGAGGAATACCGCGACGGCCCCCTGCGCCGTGCTGACACGCTGGCGTTCCCCAAACGGGTTGGCTATGCGCAGAACACAGTAATCCATACCATGGAGAGTGTGATACAAGTGCAGATACTTTTCAATGGCCAGCTTGCTGATGCCGTAGGAAACCAGCGGCTCGGTTGCGTGTGTTTCCGCTATGGGAACAGTTTTTGGAATACCGTAAACGGTACCACCGGAAGAGGCAAAAATAACACGCTTGACATGGTTTTTTTTGGCAACGTCCAACACTCGCAGTGTGCCCATGATGTTACTTTCAACATCATACAAAGGGTTTTCGTTGGACGATTTTGGTAGTGTGGCCGATATCAGATGAAACAGGATCTCAACACCTGGCATAGCGTAGGCAACATCGTCCTGGTTCAGATAGTCACCTTCAAACCATTCTATACGGGGGTCAGTATGAAGATTCTCTGGCCGAAGCAGATTGGGTCGGTCAAAAATTTTAACCTGATGCCCTGCCGCAAGTAGCTCTTCAGCAAGATGTGAGCCAATAAAACCGGCTCCACCCAAGATCAAACACTTCATCAAGTCACTCCCTTGTCAAGGACAAGCTCACCGTACACGGCAACAAGTTCATCAGTATAGGTGGCGATGGTCTTTGGCAGGCGCGCTCGTTTTGACATTTGATTGATTTGTGTTGGGTCGAGGGCCAGCTCTGTAACGATTTCAGCGAGCCGATGGGCATCGCCGGCGGGGAAGAGCCTGCCGTTGTCTTTGTCTGTGATCAATTCAGCAATGCCAGCCATGTCAGACCCGATGACCGGTACACCTACGGCCTGCGCAGATGAAATGACGAGTGGGGCGTTTTCGAACCATAGAGATGGCACGATCAAAACATCCATTTGCGCCAAAATATCGCCAATTTTTTCATTAGCGAAGGTGCCACAGAACTGCACCCGGCAGTCACCGTTGGCCAGGTTTCTGAGTTGCTCTACATATTCTGGGTAGTCAGATGGTCGCCCGTATATTTGAAGAACAAGATTCAGGCTGGGTCGCTGGCGGACGGCCTGGATTGCAACATGGGCACCTTTGTGTTCGCCTAATCCAATAACGCCCAGGGTTGGTGGTCTTTTTCCTTGGCGGGCCATTAAGCTTACGACGGGGAGTTGGATGCCGTAAGCACAGCGCTGAATGCGAGCCGGGTCAAGACCCTGGCGCAGCAACGCGTCGTGCATGACGCGGGTGGGGACGAGTACCCTGTTGATACGATTAATTCGCTCCATCAGAAAAGCTTTACGCCGTGATGTCGCCGAGACCAAACTAGCTGGTTTGGTGTGTTTGAAGAGAGGCAAAGTTGCCATTTGCACGATGCCCAAGAGTACCGGTGCCGGAGTGTACTTAAGTATTTGAGTGATGAAGCCCGGTTTTTTGAGGGTGGCAAGGTGGCGAACACAGTTGACGCTAAAGCGATCCGGTCCAGAACACAGGGTACCGTCGGGCAACCGAAGTTGACTTGTTGGGCAAACAAACCAGTAGTCTGTTGGGGTGAGGACCATTGGCAGACCTTGATCCCAGCAAACGTCTATAGCAGAGGCAGAAATTCGCATCAAATGAAAGAAATGGACAACACTGGGCTGAAATTCTTGTATCAAGTCGGTGAAACGTGCTGCGAGAAGGTGGTTGTCGTATTCCTGTTCTGCAACGTTGTCCTGGTTTCCCATTGGCGCATGGTTATGTTTGAAACGAGTGACCTTGAGGCCTTGATATTCATAGACATCGAAGCGATCAGAATCAGGCATGTCAGCTTTGGCGGGATATCCTGTCAATATCTGCACTTGGTGTCCACGCGACGTGAGTTCAAGTGCGGTGTGGAGTGTCAAGACTTCGGTGCCGGAAAAATAGTCTGGCAAGAATAGGTGTACAACAAGCAGAATTTTCATTCTTGAAGAGAGGTTGCTTGACGACGTGTTTCAAGTTTAGTCGTCAGCCAACGTCCAAACCTCCGCAGGCGGCGACTGCGGAGCAGAGTGAGGCCGATTCTTGTGGTCGCCAGCAATTCCAGTAGCCGCAGCACGCCATGAATTGGCAAGACCGACACAGAAGTGCCACCGCCAACACTGTTCTTACCCCCCCTTTGTGACCAAAGGAAACTGGCCACCGTGTTCAAGCGTGCGTATTCGACGGCCAGCGTCGCTAACTCTTGCGCCATCCCGCTGGAAACTGACAAGCGGGGCTTGGCTCGAGCCAACGATCGAGCATGCTCCAGTGCCATTAAAAATCCGCTACTTGTCGCCGATAGACTGAATTTTTCAGAAATGAACTGATGGCATGATGTGGCCATTGATTCGCGTAACGAGGCATCATGAGTTAGACAAACCAGAGCGTCAACATAGTTAGCAAACTCGTGTCCGCCCGGGAGAATTAAAAAGCCACACGCAGGAATCACAGATTCGCCCTGGCCTCCGACTGCTGTTGTGACTGGAACGACACCCATAGCCATGGCTTCTAGAAGTGCCACCGAAATGCCCTCATATTTCGAAGGTAGCAGGAATATGTCAGCAGCGATCAATGCCTCCAGCCATACTTCATGCTTTACCGAGCCGAGCATTCGGACGCATTCGGTCAACTTCATATTGTGCAGGTTGTCTTCTAAATCCTGACGCAGTTCTCCATCGCCAATGATGAGGGCTTGAAAGCTAGCACCTTTTTCGTTTAGACCTTGCAAGATTTCTGCGAGAAACTTGGGGCGCTTCTGTTCGCACAGGCGCCCGGCAAAAATAATCGCAGGAATTTCTGGGTCCAGTTTGAATTTTTTTCGTGCACGGCTCCTTGCCTGCGCCCTGTCCATACCATTGTGCTGCACGACCTGAATGCCTGTGTGGCAGACAGCGATGCGCTCTTGGGCGGCACCGCACCCCAGCATCCAATCACGCAAATGCTCTGTGGTCACCAAATTTAGATCCAGCATTTCCTGGTAACCGACACCGAAGCGAGGATGACCACCGTTCATCCAGTTGGGTTCTTCCGCGTGACAAAGATCAACAAAGGTCACTTCCGGGCAATGCATCCGCAAATATGGCAATACATGATAGCCAAATGTGCTGGCCGAGATAAGGATAGTGTCAATTTGACGCGACTTGACCAAGAAGCGTAAGAAACGCGGAAAGTCCGCCGTCCTTAGAAAGTTCGGCAGAACAAAAATATCTGGAGTGAGCTTGGCGAACTCAGGGAGCCAATTGTGGGTCGATTCTAAAGTTGCGCAGATCGATACTTCGTAGCCGTCTTTTTTCAGGGCAGCGATCCAGTCGAGGTTGACCTTGTCTGCACCGCCTGTGACCATCCATGGCAGCAGGAAGAGTATTCGACGTAGGTTGCCCGGTTTTGCGAGCAGGTTACCAAACGGGATTTGTGCCGAAACAGTTTCGTAAGGTTCAGGATGCTTGATCGTGGGATTTGGAAAGTTCGCATTAAGACCCGAGTACTTTTTTGCAATGAGTGCTTCAAAGTCGCGGTGCCCGGAGTCAGAATGAACGACTTGGTAAAAACGTCCATTAAGTTGCTTTCGATACCACATCAGGTACTCCGGCAAGGTGTGCCCCCAGTAGCCGACCTTAGCTAATGCCAACCAAAAGTCCCAATCTTCGTGACCGAACAGAATGGTTTCATCAAGCCCCCCGGCTTCCTCAAAAGCAGATCGTCGAATGAGCGACATATTGGGGCCGCTATTGGCTACGAGATGCAATTTCCCGCGCTCAAACCCGGTTCGCCACAAGAACTCCTCGCTTCCAAAAATGACCGACCAGGTATTACAAAACCCGAAGTTTAGGTTGGATTCAAGAAACCATGCACATTTTTCGATGAATGTTGGTTCAAGTAAATCATCACTGTCTAGTTGGCATATATAACGTCCGCACGAATTACGAAAAGCGACGTTTCGTGCTGCTGCTGGCCCAGCGTTCTTTTGAGTTAAGATTTTGATGCGCGGGTCACGCGCCTTCACTGTTTGCAAGCGGGTTATAGCTAAATAATCAGTGCTTCCGTCGTCGACGATGATCCACTCAAAATCCTGAAATGATTGGCCTAGCACAGACAAGGCTGTTTCGAGAAACACTTCATTTGTATTGAAGTAAGGCGTGATGATTGAGACAGTGGGGACCGGTTGAAGCTTGAGCGGCTTATAGGTAAAGTTGGCACGACCAGATGAGACAGGTGTATTTGCGTAGTCAGGGCAATCAGAAGCTATCATTTTTTACTTTTATCCTTAAGGTTCTCAGTTTGGACGAGCAGTAAATAAATTAACAAAAAAACATTACAACTTGTGCCAGACTACGGATTGGTATCCTTATTAGAGGCGTTGTCAGCTATCGGCGTTAGTTTTATTAAATTTACACGGATCAAAAATTGAAAAAAGCGGTTACGTGTCAGGCTAGTCAATTCCGATTGGAGCCTAGCAAGATTATTTTCCAACGCTCCGGCTGCATGTTCCCAAGCATTACGCTGTTCTAGTAACCAGGTGTTATCCGCACGAAGACCTTGGATTAAAGTTTGCGTTTCTCTTTCCTGTGACTTTGCTACTTTTTCCAAGACACTGCATTGCTCTTGTAATAAGACATTTTCGTCACGAAGTGCTTGGATTAAGCTCTGAGCCTGACTTTCTTCTACTTTTGTGGCCTTTTCCCAGGCATTGCATTGGTTGAGCAGCCATTTTTTATCCAAATTTAATTTTTTTATTTGGCGAGAATGAATTTCTTCGATTTTGCGGCGACGATTATAGCTTTTCCGAGCTGCTGTGACTCTTCTAAGCAATGGGTTTCTAACTCCTGGCGTTACCCAATCTATGCCAACAAGCGACAAAAAGCTCAAGAAATCGGTTGACCTGGAGATAATCAATGGCATACCTTGGACTGCGATATTTTTTTCAAGTAAATTTATGAAAATTTCAACAATCTCGATAATTTCCTGATATTCTAATAAGTCAATATAATTCTTTATTTGGCTTTGCAAGGATCCATTTTGTTCGTTTTCATACCATTTCCTGAATAGAAAAAAAGCGAATACTGCAGCGCGCTCAATATCACTTTTATTTTTGTTTTCTGAGATTGTATTTTTTTCGTGAAGACGATATACAATTAAAGGTCGATCAACAAAATGCAACTTCTTTTTACTAAAAATCAGTCTAAGAAAAAATTCCAGATCGTGTGTGTATCGCAATGGAGAAAATAAACCAATCGAATCAAATAAAGTTCTTTTGATAAATAAATTCGAGGTAGTCACTAAAAAATTTGCGTGGAAGAGGCTCAAGGCAAGATCGCCGTTAAGTTTAAAAAAAGCTAATGCATTGTCATACCATGGGTTCAATATGTATTGTCCTTGACCATCCAGAAAGGAGACTCCAGTTGCAATAACCTCCACAGAGGGGTCTGAATGGATAACATCTAAGCAGGAGGATAGTCGGTCAGGTTCATATAAGTCATCGGAATTGAGAATAGCAACAAAATCCCCGGTTGCACGCAAAATTCCCGCGTTCAATGCATGGTGTGCACCTTGATTTGACCAAGACCACAAAATGATTTCAGGATGAACTTTACTCAATCGCTGCACTATTTCCAGTGAGCGATCGCTGGAACCATCATTGATGACTATTATTTCAATGGGTGCTATCGTTTGGAACAATACACTATTTATAGTGGCTTCAATATATTTCTCATGATTGAACAGGGGTATTACAACTGACACACTCGGTCTCTGACAACTGAAGTCAGTTTTAAATGCAGGACGTTTTAAATCATTAGTCAACATTTTAAATACCCCTATTTCCGGGTTTAGTTGAATCGCTTATAGTTTCTTAAAGATGCTGGCTACAAATAGCCCAATGTTTCCCAATACCGTTTGCCTGTGGATGCCGCTGCGCCTAAGCCGAATCTGCCTGGCAATAAAAGGGCTGTTGCGCGCCTTTAAAAATTCATCCAAGGCAAATTTGTTTTCCGGCGTGAGGTGCTGACGCATCGTTTTCAGAGCTTCAAGGTTGATGTCGTTCCAGTGCTGGAAACGTCCATAAAAGAGCATTCGAAGGCGTGTCATGCTGGCTGACCAACTGCTCTTGAAACCTATTAGATTGGTGTCATGTTGTCGATACCGCACCATGGGCGTGAGATCATAAAAAACACGCCCCCCACATCCAGCAACGATCAAGTAGGTCCACCAGTCGTGTGAAACGACCTTCACTTCAGGTCCCGCTTTACACAAGAACCGACGTGCCGCGTTATTGAACATCATGGTGTTGCCACCGGCTATATTTTCTACCAAAGCGTTGGCAAAACAGGGCGGCTTGGTAAATAGAGGAGAAAAGCCGATGTCTTGGTTCTTAGCATCCACAATGCGCGTGCGACCGCAGTAGAGTGCCGGCAGATGCGAAGGTACCGTCTGCAACCAATTTAGCGCAAGTGCCAGTTTATCCACTTCCCAAACATCATCCTGATCTGCGAAGGCATAGAAGTCTGCGGAAACGCCCGCTTTGCAAGCGAGCGACAAAAAGTTGGCCGCGAATCCATCCGACGGTCCGGAGTGAACGAATAATCTGGAATCGCCCAAATTAGTGCGGTACTCGCTCAAAATTGTATGCGTGTCATCATTGGAGCCATCGTCAGAAACCCATATGGTCCAGTTCCGATGCGTTTGCCGCACAATGGAATCAAGTTGCTCGCGAAGAAAACGTTGACCCTGCATGGTGCAGAGCAAGATCGCGATACTGTTCGACGAGCGATCGGCAAGTCTCACGGTTCCAACACCCGGTTGACCGCCACCACCGCCGCTTCATCGGCCGCGCCCACCAGCGCCATGAGCCTGAGCTTGGAAATCAGGTACATGTAGCGTGCCTGCGCCAGGTCGCGCTGCACGACCATGCGCTGTTGCTCGGCGTTCGAGATGTCGAGCACCGTGCGGCTGCCGGCCTGGAACGATTTTTGGCTCGACAGCACCATCTGGTCGGCCGAGCGCAGGGCTTGTTCCAAGGCCCTGATTTTGGGGATGTTTTCCGTGACGCCGCGAAATTCCTTGCTGACGCGCAGGCCCAGGTCACGCCGCCCGGCGTCGAGCAATTGCGCGGCGCGCTCCTGCGCGGCAAGGGTCTGGCGCACTTGTGAATTGACGTAGCCGCCGGCAAACAGCGGGATGTTGAGTTGCACGCCAAGGGTTTTGTTGACGTAGCGCTGTTTGGTGTTGGTGACGCTTTCGCTGTCGCTGTCGGTGTACTGCGCAATGGCGTCGAGCGTGGGGTAATGGCCGGAGCGGGCTTTTTCGGTTTCCTGGCGCGCGATCTCGACGCGTGCCCTGAGCGACTGGAGCTGGGGGCTGTTGCGCTCGGCGCGGTCAATCCAGTCTTGCAGGCGGTTGGGCTGGGGTTCGAGCAATTCAAGGTTCGCCACCCTGAGCGTGGCCAGTTTGTCGATCGGCTGGTTGACCAGGGTTTGCAGTTGCTGCAAGGTGTAGCCGACGTTTTGCCGCGCTTCAATTTCCTGCGCCAGGTTCATGTCGAGCCGGGCTTGCGCCTCGTCCACGTCGGTGCGGGTGCCTGAGCCGGCGGCAAAGGTCTTGCGGGCGCCATCGAGTTGCTCGGTGTAGGCTTTCTGCTGCGAGAGCACCAGCGCCAGCTGCTCATGGGTGAGCAGGGCCTCGAAGTAGGCGCCGCTGACGCGCACCGCCAGGTTTTGCTCTTCCACGGCCAGCACCGATTCGGCGTCTTCGACCTGGGCTGTGGCCTGGCGATACTGGGCCATCAACTGTTTGCGGAAAATGGGCTGGCGCAGGGTCAGGGTCTTGTTGGTGCTGGGGTAACTGGTGTTGGTGGTTTGCTCGACCCCCAGGAAGTTGGGCGCGGTGCTTTCCAGGTGGTTCCTGTTGTGCGACACGTTGGCCGACAGGTTGGGCAACAGTTGTGACCTGGCCTGGGGCAGGCGTTCGCGCTCCGCTGAGGCGGTTGCGCGGGCGGCCAGGATGGTGGCATCGTTCTGTTGCGCCGCCTGGTAGGCCTGCAGCAGGTCCATCGACCGGGCGGCCAGTGAAAAGCACAGCAACGCAGTGCCCACGGCCAGCCATTTGAGGGCGGCGGCAGGAGGTGTCAGGATGAAGGGTTGGCGCATGATGATCTCACTCTTCTTTCATCGAGGCGGCAAGCCGCTTGGTCAGGGGACTGAGCAGGTATTTCAGCATGGAGCGTTCGCCGCCCAACAGAATGACCTCGACCGGCATGCCGGGCTGGAGCTGGCGCTTGCCGAGTTTTTTGTAGCCGTCGGCGGTGACGCCGACCCGCGCCAGGTAGTAGCTGATACCGGTTTGCTGGTCCACCAGCACGTCTGCAGAGATGGACACCACCTTGCCGTCCACCACCAGTTGCGGCGAGTGGGCAAATGACGAAAAGCGCACATCCACTTTCATGTCACGGTGGACGCGGTCGATCATGTGCGGGGCCACCCGCGCTTCGATGAGCAGGGCCTGTTCTTCGGGCACGATGTCCATGAGTTTTTGCCCCGGGCCGATAACGCCGCCGACGGTCTGAAACGCCAAGCCAACCACCTGGCCGGTGGCAGGCGATTTGATGTCGATGCGACCCAGGTCGTCCCTGGCAGCCTGGTATTTTTCGGCGTCGGCGGGCACTTCGCGCCCGACATCGGCGAGCTGGGACTGCACTTCCTTGCGGTATTCCTGTTGCCGCAAAATGGCGCGCTGCTGTAGCTCTGCCACCGCGCGCTTGGCCCGGATGATGTTGCCCTGTAGTTCGATGATGCCTGAACTGGCTTCGGAACTCATGCGCTCGAGCTCCAGTTGGCGGTTGCGCGGGGCGTAGCCCTCTTTGACCAAGGCACGCGTGTTGGTGAGTTCCTCGGTCAGCAGGGCCAACTGGTCTTTGCGGTTGATTAGCATGCCTTCATAGGATTGAATCAGGCCTTTTTGCCCCTGGATGCTTTCTTCGGTGGACTGCAGGTCAGCCTGTAGGGCAGCGCGGCGCGAGGTAAACAATTGCTCTTGTGTGAGCACCATCTGGCGAATTTGCGGGTCTTCGCTGGCTTGCACCACATCGGGGTGGAATTTGATTTGGCTCAGGCCCAGTTGCTCGGCTTGCAAGCGCCCTTGCATGGCGCGCAAGCCCACGTAGCGCTGGCGCGCAGACTCAAAGTTGGCACGCGCCACGGCTTCGTCGAGACGGAGCAGCAGTTGCCCCTCCTCAACGTGATCGCCTTCGCCCACCAGCACTTCCTTGACCAGGCCGCCAGTAAGGTGCTGGACAGTTTTGCGCTTGGTGTCGATAGAAATCATGCCTTGCGCGGGCACGCCTTCGTCGAGCGGCGCCAGCCCGGCCCAGAGCAAAAAGCCGCCAAAACCAAGCCCCAGCGCCCACAGCCCGATGCGCGCGGCGCGCCCGGTGTGGCTGGTCAATTCCTGTGCGCTGGAGTGTTCAGTAGAAGGAGTGGAAATATCTTGTGTAGCCATGGCAATATCAACAATCTGTATGAAAAATGTGGGATCAGGCGATGATCAGGCGGGAAGGGCAGCACCATTTGGCAACTGGGGTGCGGGTGGTGAACGTGGGGGTTGTGGTGACGGTGCAGCTTGAGCAGCCTGGGCGGGTGCCGGGCGCTGCGCCTTCAGGGCGGCCAGCACCGCGTCGCGCGGGCCGTTGGCCACCACCTGGCCATCGCGCAAGATCAAAACGCGGTCAGCCACCGCGAGCGCGGCCGGGCGGTGCGTGATCAAAAACACGGTACGGCCCTTGGCTTTGAGCTGCTGAATGGTTTTGAACAGCGCGGCCTCGCCGGCGTCGTCGAGGTTGGCATTGGGTTCGTCGAGCACGATGAACTGCGGGCTGCCATAAACGGCGCGCGCCAGGCCAATGCGCTGGCGCTGACCGCCTGAGAGCAAGTTACCGGCTTCGCCAATGGGAGTGTCGTAGCCCTTGGGAAAGCGCAGGATCATGTCGTGCAAACCGGCGCTTTCGGCGGCTTCGATGACGCGCGCGGAGTCCACCTCGCCAAAGCGCGCAATGTTGTCGGCAATGCTGCCCTCGAAGAGTTCAATGTCTTGCGGCAGGTAGCCCACGTTGGGGCCGAGTTCTACCCGGTTCCAGCCGCTCAGGGGCAGGCCGTCAAGCAGCACTTCGCCCGACACGTCAGGCCAAATGCCCATCAGCACGCGCGCCAGCGTGGACTTGCCCGAGCCTGATGGGCCCAGCACGGCAGTGACGGTGCCAGCGGGAATGCTGAGGTTGATGTTTTTGAGGATGGGGGTTTCACGCCCTGGCGCGGTGGCAGAGACGTCTTGCAGAGTGATTTCGCCGCTGGGCGCCACGCGCTTGAAAGCGGGGTCGCGCGCCGGGAAGTCGTTGAGCATTTGCTCGAGCCGGGCAAACGCAAAGCGCATGCCAATGAACTGGCGCCAGCTGCCGACCATCATGTCGATGGGTGCCAGCGCGCGCGTCATGAGCACGTTGGCGGCGATCATGCCGCCGGGGGAGAGCTCGCCATTGATAACGAGTAAGGCGCCGGCGCCGAGCGACAGCGATTGCTGCGAATAGCGAATGAACTTGCTCCAGCCGGTGATGCGGTTGGTAAGGTGCTGGGTGTCCGAGCTTTTGGCCAGGTGCGACTGGTGGCGCTGCAACCAGCGGGCCTTGAGGTTGTTGACCATGCCCATGGATTCAAGCACTTCGGCATTGCGTAACTTGCCTTGCAAAAAGGCGCCGGCTTCTGCACCCGCCTTGGTGGCGGCTTCTGCCGGCGCCAGCGTGTGGCGGTGGCCAAACCAGGCCAGCGAGGCCTGCACAATGGCAAAAAAGATGCCCAATACCCCCAGCCACGGGTGTAAGAAGAACAACACGGCCATATAAATAGGCGTCCAGGGCGCGTCAAAAAAGGCAAAGATGCCGTTGCCGGTGAGGAACTGGCGAATCTGGATCAAATCGCCAAAGGCGCGCGACGGACTGGCGCCGCCCTGGCTCAGGTGGGCTTCAAAGCTGGCATTGAAAACCTGGGTGCTGAGCTGTTCGTCAAGCCGCACACCGGCGCTGACCAGAACGCGTGAGCGCAACCGCTCGGCAAAGGCCATGATGACAAACAAAAACAGGGTAAGGAGCGACATGACGAGCAGCGTGAGCTCGCTCTGGCTGGCCAGCACGCGGTCATAGACCTGCAGCATGTAGAGCGTGGGGGTCAGCATGAGCACATTGGCCACCATGCTGAAAAGGCCGACGATCAGAAACTCGCGGTGAAAGGTCCACAGGGTGGCGGTGAGCGCGCTGCGATTAAAGAATTCAGGTGTTTTCATGGTGTTTCAGGGGTTGGAGCGTCACGCGGCGGCGGGCATCACGGTGACGGCCTGGCGGGCTTTTTCTGCGGCCTCGTTGAGGGCCTTGAGCACGTCGTCACGCGGGCCAAACAGTTGCACTTGGCCGTCGCGCAGCACCAGCATCTTGTTGGTGACGCCTAGCACGCTGGTGCGGTGCGTCATGACCACAAACGTGGTGCCACAGGAGGCGTATTGCGAGATGGCACTGGCCAGCGCGGCGTCGCCCTGCTCGTCAAGGCTTGAATTGGGCTCATCAAGCACCACAAAGGCGGGCTTGCCATACAGGGCGCGGGCCAGGGCAATGCGCTGGCGCTGGCCGCCTGAGAGCCTGGCACCTTCGCGACCAACCGGGCTGTCATAGCCTTGTGGCAGGGACAAGATGAATTCATGCAAGCCCACGGCGCGAGCAGCGGCCTCAACCTTGGCCTGGTCCACGTCGCCAAAGCGGGCGATGTTTTCGGCCACCGAGCCATCGAACAACTCAACGCCTTGTGGCAGGTAGCCAACGTGCGGGCCGAGCTCAACCTTGTCCCAGTTGAAAACGTCAACGCCGTCAAGGCGGACCTTGCCGTTGATGGCGGGCCACAAGCCCACCAGGCAGCGCGCCAGCGTGGTTTTGCCTGAGGCAGATGGCCCCACCACCGCAAGCACTTCGCCGGGTTGCAAGGCAAAGTTCACACTCTTGAGGATAGGCACCTGAGTGCCTGGCGCGCTGGCCAGCAGGTTTTCTACCTGCAGTTGTCCTTGCGGCGGCGGCAGCGGCATGCCCGGCGGGCGCACTGGCACGGCGCTGAGTAGACTGTCAAGGCGCGCGTAGGCGCCACGCACGTTCACCACGGTTTGCCACTGGGAGACGATTTGCACCAGCGGCGCCAGCACCCGGCCACCCAGAATGGAGCCCACAATCATGTAAGAGGCGCCGCCGCTGAGCTGGTTGTTCAGCAGCAGCCAGGCACCTAGCCCCAACATCATCGAACTGACGGTGTTTTGTAAAAATTTGGAGACAGCCTGGTAAAACCCGGCGTGGTCTGATGCCTTGGCCTGCAAGCCCAAAAACTCGCGCTGCTTGGTGATCCAGCGCTTGTGAATGTCACGCAGCATGCCCATGGACTCGATCACCTGAGCGTTGCGCAGCGTGCCATCGGCGTATTGCTGCGCCGCAGCGGCGCTTTTATTGGCGGCCAACAGGGGCGGCTGGGTGCTGCGCTCATTGAGCCAGCCGACAAAGGTTTGCACAATGGCGGCAATCACCGCCGACCAACCCAGCACCGGGCTGATGGCAAAAATCAGCACCAAAAATACCAGCGACACTGGGGCCTGCATCAGCGCCAACACCACGGGCGCATGAAAAAAGTCGCGCAGCGAGCGGAAATCGTTCATGGGCTGCGCGGTGCCGCCGGGCAAGCGCTTGAGGTTGGCCTCAAAAATGGCGGCAAAAACGCGGCCGCTCAGTTTGCCATCAAATTTAAGCGAGCCTTCATGCAGGATTTCGGCACACACCCACTCCAGCACTTCCATCAGCACGAAAGCCGCCAGCACCAGCAGTGTTTCCATGGCCAGGGTCATGTAGCTGCGGCTGTTCACCACCCGGTCGTAGACCTCGAGCATATAGAGCGAGGGGGCAAGGATCAGCAGCGTGGCAAAAAAACTGAACAGGCCGGCTCTTTTAAAGTAAGGGTTGATGGCCGCGATGGCCTGGCGGAGTTCAGATGCGGGTTTGTTTTGACTCATTGGGTCTCCTCGACCATGACGTATTCTGGAAATTCCGAATCGGAGGCCAGTTTGGAATAGGTGGCATTTTCAGCGGGTTCGTCACCAAACTGAAACACCAGCTCGAACATGTTGTCTGAGCGTCTTGACAAGACAATTTCGCGCAATTTTTTTGCGGCAAAGTCGGCCTCGTTTTGTGGGCTCAAAGCCAGGGCAAAGCGCAAGCGCCCATCCAGCGTGTACATCGACAACTGGCCTTTGTTAACGCTGAGGGTGTGGCGGTCAAAGTACACCGGGCAGTTGTCGGAAAAACGCAACATCGGCAGCGGTTTGTTGCCCAAGCGGGCCACATTGAACGGGCTTTGCGGGTGCTGAAACACCATGCGGCAGGTGCGCGACACCGAGTAAATGGCATTGCACACCATTTGCGAGCCCATGTCAGGAAACTGCTCGCGCAGGCTGCGGTATTTAAGGTGATGCAAAGCTACCCGGTTCCACACCTTGGTTTGCTGCACCGTAGGCGCAATGGCGTTGCAAACGCGGGCAAACGCCGACTGCAACTGCGCCAGACGCGCGTGTTGCTCGGCATTGGTCTTGAGCGGAATGCGCAGCGTGGAATTCATATAGGAGATTTTAGCCAGAATTCATATAGGAATTGAGCTTCGGCAAAAAAAAATGTTGATCAGCGAGCCATGGCCCGAAGCAGGGATAATCAGCGCTTTTATTCATTCCCAGGAGTCCCCAAATGGCCAAAGAATTCCGTACCGAAGCCGAGCGCAAAGCTTCTCCCCGCCCCGTTGCCCCCAAGGGCGTGTGTTTTACGGCTCCGCACGGCCAGATGCGCAGCCTGGAGCGCGGCGTGGCCACCAACAACAAGAAAAACCCCGGTAAGCGCTGCAAAAAAGGCGGTTGATCACCAGGGCAAATGGTCTGGCCCGATGACCTGCACCGGATAGGCACCCAGACTTTTCATGGGCCAGCCTGTTCGCACGGGTGCCACCACATAGGCCGCGTCCACACCCACGTCATCGCAAGCCAGCCAAAAACCCTTGGTCACCTTGGGTGCGCTTGAAAATTTGACTTCAAAGGCAATTTTTTTAGCGCCCAGCTCCACCAGCAAATCGAGCTCTGCGCCCGCTGCGGTGCGGTAAAAACTCACCATTGCCCCCGCTGGCAGCTGGTTGCAGATTTGCTCCACCACAAAACCCTCCCATGACGCACCGGTAGCAGGGTGCCCAGACAATTCATCCTGGGTTTTGATGTTGAGCAGGTAGTGCAGCAGACCGGTGTCGCGCACATACACTTTGGGCGACTTGACCAGGCGTTTGCCGACATTGGCGTGGTAGGGCTCGAGGCGTCGCAGCATCAGGGTTTGCGTCAAGTGATCCAGATAGCGCGCCACGGTGGGCTGCGCCACCCCCAAGGATGCGGCAACGGCTGATGCGTTGAACATTTGCCCGTGCAGATGGGCCACCATGCGCCAAAACCGCCGCATTTGTTCTGGGTCGAGTGCCACCCCCACCGCCATAGGCAAGTCAGTGTTGAGAAAATGCCGAACAAACGCGTCGCGCCAATGCCAGGCTGCCTCATCGCTGGCTGCCAGGTAGCTGCCCGGAAAGCCGCCCCGCAGCCAGAGGGTTTGCATGTCGGCAAAGGTGGTCATGATTTCGGGCAGCAGCAAGGGGGCCATGTCGATCAGGGCCAATCTGCCCGCCAAAGACTGGGACTGCTGTAGCAGCTTGAATGAGGCAGAACCCAGGATCAGGAAACGCCCGGGCCGGCGATCGGCATCGATTTCACCGCGCAACACCGAAAACAACTCAGGTGCATTCTGTATTTCATCCAACACAACCAGCCTGTGTCGGTTGGCAGCAAAGAAAAGCTCTTGCGCCTCCAGGCGGGCCAGCGCCTGGGGTTGCTCCAGGTCCAGATACAAAGTGTCAGGTTGCCGCTCTGCAATCTGCTGCGCCAGTGTGGTTTTGCCGACCTGACGTGCACCCAGAATGGCAACTGCCGGACTCCAGCTTAAAGCCTGGAGCAATTGATTTTCACAAATTCGCTTAAACATCCTTGTATTATCAATATTTTATATTGGTTATACAAGGATAATTTTAAGCTTACATATTGCGCCGGTACTGCCCACCCACCTCGAACAGCGCGTTTGTGATCTGGCCCAGCGAGCACACGCGCACGGCATCCATCAGCACCTCGAAGACGTTTTGGTTGTCGATCACCGCCTGCTTCAGGCGCGCCAGCATGGCCGGAGCCTCTTTGGCGTGACGCGCGTGAAAGTCCGCCAGGCGTTGTAACTGGCTCTGTTTTTCTTCTTCGGTTGAGCGCGCCAGCTCCAGCTTGTCATTCACCGGGTCGCCGTGCGGGTTGCGGAAGGTGTTGACGCCGATGATCGGCAGCTCGCCGGTGTGTTTGAGCATCTCGTAGTGCATGGATTCGTCCTGAATCTTGCCGCGCTGGTAGCCGGTTTCCA
>Ga0210023_1000406_pt1 | contig 33519 bp, 34 predicted proteins | sample CryGeymeta201524_FD_183987 | JGI IMG/M metagenome (GOLD analysis project Ga0210023, IMG submission 183987) | Groundwater microbial communities from Crystal Geyser aquifers in Utah, USA - Crystal Geyser metaG 2015-24 (SPAdes) (version 2) | ecosystem: Environmental > Aquatic > Deep subsurface >... | reverse complement strand
CAAGGCCACGATCATCCGGCGCTGTTAAGTCAGCGTCTTGCCGCACTGGATGCCCACTGGATCAGCGGCAGCGCACCGACACTCAATCACCCTTACGCCGCCAAGACCCGTTACCGGCAAGCGGATGCCCCGTGCCAAATCACCGCATTATCCGGCGATCAGTGTTCAGTTTCCTTTGAACAACCCCAATGGGCCGTCACTCCCGGTCAGTCAGTCGTGCTTTATGACGGAGAGGTTTGTCTGGGTGGCGCAATCATTGAGGCAGGACAACCCTGATTCGCGTAAAATGCGCGTTTTATGATTTCAGGCTCTGACATGACTACGCTCACCAAACTCACCGCACTTTCCCCTCTGGATGGCCGTTACCACGGCAAAGTTGATGCCTTGCGCGCCTATTTCAGCGAATTCGGCCTGATCCGTTTCCGCGTCCATATCGAGATCGAATGGCTGAAAGCACTCGCCGCACAAACTGACATCCCGGAAGTCGGCCCGTTTTCTGCCGCGACCATCGCGCAACTGGATGCGCTGAACGCGAATTTCTCGGAAGCCGATGCACAAGCTATCAAAATCGAAGAGCGGGAAACCAACCACGATGTCAAAGCCATCGAATACTGGCTGCGCAAGCAACTGGCAAAGAACCCTGAGACTGCCGGCGCACTGGAATTCATCCACTTCGCCTGCACCTCCGAAGACATCAACAACCTCTCTCACGCGCTGATGCTCAAAAATGGACGGGAAGTCGTGATGCTGCCCGCCTTAAAACTCATCGCGGCTCGCCTCACCGAGCTGGCGCACCAACTGGCCGACATGCCGATGCTGTGCCGCACCCACGGCCAGACCGCCACGCCCAGCACCTTGGGCAAGGAAATGGCCAACGTGGTTTATCGGCTCCAACGCGCCACGCAACGCCTTGAATCAGTTGAAATTTTAGGCAAGATCAACGGTGCGGTCGGCAACTACAACGCGCATCTTGCCGCTTATCCCGAGGTGGACTGGGAGGCCTTCGCAAAAAACTTCGTCACCGCGCGCGGACTCACCTTCAACCCCTACACCATCCAAATCGAACCCCATGATTACATGGCGGAATTGTTCGATGCGTTCGCGCGCATCAACACCATCCTGATTGATTTTAACCGCGACATCTGGGGCTATATCTCGCTGGGCTTCTTCAAGCAAAAAGTCATCAAGGGCGAAGTCGGCTCATCCACCATGCCGCACAAAGTCAATCCCATTGATTTTGAAAATGCCGAAGGCAATTTAGGCTTGGCGAACGCGCTGCTGCGCCATTTATCCGAAAAGCTGCCGATTTCCCGCTGGCAGCGCGACCTGACCGACTCCACCGTATTGCGCAACATGGGGGTTAGCTTGGGCTACACCCTGCTGGCTTATGAATCCTGTTTGAAAGGCTTGAACAAACTGGAAGTCAATGCGCCGCGCGTCGCAGCCGACCTGGACGCAAGCTGGGAAGTCATGGCCGAACCGATTCAAACGGTAATGCGCCGCTACAACATCGAAAACGCCTACGACAAACTGAAAGAATTGACGCGCGGCAAGAGCGGCATCAACCGTGAATCCCTCGCCGCCTTCATTGCCACGCTGAACATACCCGAAGCCGAAAAACAGCGTCTGCTGCAACTCTCGCCGGACACCTACATAGGCCGTGCAGCGGAACTGGCAAAACGGATTTAAGCAATAGACAGCCATGTCGGTCGGGTTAGCCGTCCTTTGGGCGTAACCCGACAATCAGCAAAACGGTTACGGATTGTCGGGTTACGCGATGAAACCGCTAACCCGACCTACGAACTGCAATCGGGGCGTATTGCCATACGCCCCTACAGCAAACCGCGCTCCGCGAACGATAGGGTTTGTCCTGCGGCGACGATGAAGTGGTCCAGCACGCTCACTTCCACCAGTGCCAGCGCCTGTTTCAAGGCCTGGGTCAATAACTGGTCGGCCTGGCTGGGTTCAGCGACACCGGAGGGGTGGTTGTGGGCGAGGATGACGGCTGCGGCGTTGTGCGTCAGCGTGCGTTTGACGACTTCGCGCGGATAGACGCTGGTTTGGCTCAAGGTGCCGTGGAACAATTCTTCAAAGGCGACCACGCGGTGCTGGGTGTCCAGAAACAGTACCAGAAACACCTCCTGTTGCCTGCCCGCCAGCAAGAGTTGCAGATAGTCGCGCACCACTTGCGGCGAGTTGAGCGTGTCGCCGCGTTTCAGTTCTTCCTGCAAGGCGCGGCGCGACATTTCCAGCACCGCCTGAAGTTGCGCGAATTTGGCGGCTCCCATGCCCTTTACCAAACAAAAGTCATTACGTTCGGCGGCAAACAGCCCGGTCAGACTACCGTATTTGTCGAGCAATTCCCGCGCCACATCCACCGCGCTCTTGCCCACTACGCCAGTGCGCAGAAAAATTGCCAGCAGCTCCGCATCGGAGAGTGCCGCCGCACCCCGCGCCAGCAATTTCTCGCGCGGACGCTCCCCTTCCGGCCAATCCACGATGCTCACGTTCCACCTCCCCACTTATGGACAACGATATATGCGGTACAAGCCCATTCTTACCGGACAACATTGTACGACAACGGCACTTACAGATTGCCAGTTGCAGATTGCTGACCGCTCCCCTATGCTATCCGGCATCATCCATTGCAACCCCTATATCGTGATCCCGCTTAATCGTTTCATCCTGCTCGTGTTGATCGTCCTGACCACAGGTTGCGCCAGCACCGTGGAACCCCCACCGCCAACCAGTGTCGATCTCCCCAAGACACGCACCGACCCCGCCAAGTCAGCCGCCGTTCCCGCGCCCACAAAGCCCGCTGCGTCTTCGGCCTTGCCGCCCCCCGCCGTCCTATCCGAAGCGCAAACCAGCGAGTTTATTTTGCAAATTTTGCCGGGCAATCTCAAGGATAAGGAAGGCTGGGCGGAGGATATGCAAAGCGTATTCCACGCCCTGCATGTTCAGCCCAGCGCCGAAAACTATTGCGCCGTAGTTGCCATCATCGAACAGGAATCGAGCTTTCAGGCCGATCCGTTCGTGCCTGGACTACCCGCCATCGTCATGCGCGAGATCGAGCAGCGGCGCGAAAAATATAGCATTCCCCCAACCGTTGTGTCCTGGATGTTGTCGGCCACCTCAAGCAATGGGCGCAGTTACCAGCAGCGCATAGATACACTTAAAACCGAAAAGGAACTCAGCGACCTGATAGAAGAGATCATCGCCCAGATACCGGCGGGTAAAAAAATGTTTCCCAACACCAACCCGATACGCACCGGAGGTCCGATGCAAGTCAGCATCGGATTTGCCGAAGCACATGCAAAAGTCAGGCATTATCCCTACCCGGTTCACGGAAACCTGCGCAATGAGGTTTTCAGCCGTCGTGGCGGGCTTTATTTCGGCACGGCTATCCTGCTCGACTACCCCGTGCCCTATCACCAACTTATTTATCGTTTTGCCGACTATAACGCGGGACGATACAGTAGCCGCAATGCCGCTTTTCAACTCGCCCTGGCGAAAATCAGCGGACGCAAGCTGGCAACCGATGGCGATCTGCTGCGCTACCAACAGGGTCGTCCTGCCGCTGCCAGCAGCACTACGCAACTCGCGCTGTCTAGCATCGGCAAAGCATTGCAAATGAGCGATGCCGAAATCAACCGTGATTTGCAACTGGAAAAATTATCAACCTTTAGCCAGTCTCATCTGTATCAGCGGGTGTTCGCGCTGGCCGGGCAAACAGCGCCCCAACCACGCGAGGCTATCCCGCAAATCAACCTGAACAGCCCGAAGTTTCAGCGCAAGCTCACCACGGAATGGTTCGCCAACCGCGTCAATAAACGCTTTGCGGACTGCCTGAAGCGAGGCGCTTCGAGCAATAACAAATCAACTAAAAAAAGCAAACCACCGACAAGACATTAGCGGTGTGCCGGTTTTTTCTTGTACTATGCGCGGCATGACTAAATCACACCTCGTTCTCGGCATCACGGGCGGCATAGCCGCCTATAAGGCAGCCGAATTATTGCGTTTGCTCAGTAAACAAGGCTTTGCTGTGCAAGTGGCGATGACTGAAGCCGCCTGCCATTTCATCACCCCGACTACGCTGCAGGGCTTGTCCGGCAAGCCGGTAATAACCTCCCAGTGGGATGCCAGCGTGCCAAACAATATGGCGCACATCAACTTGAGCCGCGCAGCCGACGCGATTGTGATCGCACCCGCCAGCGCCGATTTTATTGCCAAACTGGCGCACGGTCTGGCCGATGATCTGCTTTCCACGCTGTGTCTGGCGCGCAACTGCCCCTTGCTGATCGCCCCTGCGATGAACCGCGAGATGTGGCAAAACCCCGCCACACAACGCAACGTCGCGCAACTGGTCACCGATGGCGTACAGGTGCTGGGACCCGGTAGCGGCATACAAGCCTGCGGCGAACAAGGCTTGGGGCGTATGCTGGAAGCGGAACAACTGGCACAACACATTGTTGACTTTTTGCGCATCCTTCCCCCTCTCCCCGCAAGCGGGGCGAGGGAATTGAGGGGTGTAAGAATTTTGATAACCGCTGGACCTACTTATGAGGCGATAGATGCAGTGCGCGGCATCACCAACCGCAGCTCTGGCAAAATGGGCTATGCCATCTGTCAAGCCGCGCAGGAGATGGGCGCGGAAGTGGTGCTGGTATCCGGCCCGACCGCCCTGCCCACCCCGCCGAATGCGCGACGGATTGACGTGCAAAGTGCCGCGCAGATGTTCGAGGCCGTCAAACAGCAGGTCGCCGCCAGCGATATTTTCATCGCCGTTGCGGCAGTGGCCGACTACCGCGTCGCCCAGCCCAGCGAGCAAAAAATCAAAAAAAGTGCTGCCAACCTCACGCTGGAACTCGTCCCCAACCCGGACATACTAGCGCATGTCGCCGCCCTGCCTAACCCGCCTTTCTGCGTAGGCTTTGCCGCCGAGAGCGAGAACCTCGCCGAATATGCCAAACAAAAACGGCTTGCCAAAAAACTGCCGCTATTGGTCGGCAACCTCGCGCAACACGCCATCGGCAGCGACGACAATGAACTGGTTTTATTCGACGAACAGGGCGCACATCCCTTGCCGCGCGCCGACAAACTCACCCTGGCAAGACAACTGATGCAGCACATCGCACAACTTGAAAAAGGAACAAGCCGATGAAACATTTGAACGTGGATGTCAAAATTCTGGATTCCCGCCTGCACGAAAACATGCCCGCCTATGCGACCGCCGGCTCGGCAGGCATAGACTTGCGCGCCTGCATCGAAAAAAATATCGTCATTCAGCCCAAGCAGTGCGAACTCATCCCCAGCGGCATCGCCATCCACCTAGCGAACCCGGGCTTCGCTGCGATGATCCTGCCGCGCTCAGGGTTGGGGCATAAGCACGGCATCGTGCTGGGCAATCTGGTTGGGTTAATAGATTCAGACTATCAGGGGCAAATTTTCGTATCGCTGTGGAACCGCAGCCAGATTCCTTTTACGCTGATGCCGATGGAACGCATGGCGCAACTGGTGATCGTGCCGGTCATGCAAGCCAAGTTCAACATCGTGGAGGAATTCCCGTTAAGCGAGCGTGGCACGGGCGGTTTTGGTAGCACAGGCAAGCACTAAGTGGCCTCAGCGATCATCCTGTTCGCCCACGGCGCTCGCGACCCGGAATGGGCGCGCCCCTTTCATGGCATCCTCGCACGGCTGCAACAAATCCTGCCCGACACGCCGGTCATGGTCGCTTATCTGGAGTGCGTGCAACCGACGCTCGCCGATGCAGTAACACAACTTGCGGAGGAGGGAACGACTTCCATTACGCTGATTCCGATGTTTCTGGCACGCGGCGGGCATCTCAAGGAAGATTTGCCAAAACGACTAGACCTCATTCGCCAGCAGCACCCCGAACTAAATTTTAATATTTCCCCCGCCATCGGCGAAGTGGATGCCATCCTTCAAAATCTCGCCGACTGGGTTTATCAGGAACATCAGCGCAATAAAAAACCCGCCTGAGCGGGGTTTTTAACTGGCCACTTGCAACTCACCACTTACGGCTGTTAGCGTTCCAGATTCAATTCCATCTCGGTGTTGTCACCGCGACGCACCGACACCTTCTCGGTGACCATCTTATAGCCTGACTGCTTCACGCTAATGGCGTGGATGCCGGGTTCCATTTCCAGATGCAACGGGGACAACCCGTAATACACACCATCAAGATACACCCTGGCGCGCGGCGGATTTGTATTCACCAGCAACAATCCCGCTGTTTCACTCGCGTGAGGACGGTAAGTTGAGGCTCCGACCTCATTATCCGACTGTTGTACGCCATAGTTCTGCATCGGAGCAGGTTTTGCCAGCGTAGGCGCAACATAAACGGTCACGCCTTTCACCGGTTTAGTGCCTGGAGTCAGGTTGAACAGTTCAGGATGAACCGCCATCAACGAAGCACTGATCGCCTCAACCGTTTTCGCACTAGCGACACGCAACTCCCTGTTCAGATAATTCATCACATCGTCTTTGTTGTTACCAGAAACACCGGCAAAACGATCATTTTTCTCCGTCACCAGACCAGCCCACACCACCTTACCAGTGGACACCTCCTTCAGGGTCGTTTCAAATGCGATGAAAATTTCATCACGATTTTTGACGTTTAAAGTCAGTTCTTTCACGACACCGGATACTTCAAACAGAGCATTACTTGCGCTGCTGCCTTCCATTACCTGAAAACCTTCAGCATCAAAACGCTTTTTGATCGCACCGCTCACGAGAGTTGCAATGTCTTGATCCATTATCAAATCATTACCACTCATACCGACTACTTTTACTGTCACTTGTCCGAGATAATGAGGGTCACTAACCTTGCGTTGATCCACATATTTGCTGACTCTCAAGGTAGCCGCATATTTGAGCAGCGAAGCAGAACCGTCATTGACTGTTTTTTTGTCACTGACAGCAAGCGTATTGTCACCACCACCGAACCAACCTCCCACTGTTTCTTTGGCATCATTGACAGTGGCACATCCGGTAACAGCAAACAACAAAACCAGCAGCGCAACACGTTGCGATAATAAATTCATTAACGTCACCTTTATTTTGGACTCGGACACGTTAAATTATTACAGGCAATCACAGCTTCAATTTCGGCAAACGTGCGTGCCAATTCAAAGCTCTGCACTTGCGCGCCCAACAGACGTGCGATTTGAGTAATAGAGAACAAACCGCACACGGTTTGCTTGCCATCCGCTCCTTCAGCCACAACCAACGCATGTTGCCTGTTAGCTTTTTTCAAACTGGCTACAATCGAGCCAACTTTGGATTTTTGCACATCCTCCAGTTTCAATACCTGCAATTCGCGTTGCGTGCTCATGATGTCACGCACCATGATGTCGGCATGTGTCCCACCCATGTTTTGCAGGAAATGCATGGGTTTTTCTCCCAACACGTCCGTGGCTGTCAGCAATCCGGCAACCTGCTCGTTGTCATCCAGCACCAGCAACATGCGTACGCCATAGCGGATCATCTTGGCGTTAGCTCTGTCCATCGAAGTTTTGGCACGCACACTAACCACCGAAACCTTGTTCAAATCGGTCATCACAGTCGTTGCCGGATCACTCAAATTGACCCGTTCAGCAAAATCTTGTACCGGGCGCACATAGGAAGAACCCGTCTTCAAGGGCATGGATTTCAATTCAGCATATTCTATCGTCATGTTTTCACTCCTAAATAATCACAAAATCATCTGTGTACATGTTGCGAACTTGTACACCTGGTTTTATGCGCGGGCAGATAACGAACCAACTCATTAAGTGCCTTGGTATAAACCTCGCGTTTAAACTCGATTACCGTCTGAATATCCAGCCAGTAATCCGTCCAGCGCCATGCATCAAACTCGGGATGCGCATCAGCACGCAAACAGACATCACAATCACGTCCAACCAAATGCAACAAAAACCAAATCTGCTTCTGTCCGCGATAACCGCCTCGCGATTCTCGCTTACTCCAACTTTGCGGAACGTCATAACGCATCCAGTCACGGGTGCGTCCCAGTACCTGCACATGTTCGGGCTTTAAACCGACTTCTTCATACAACTCCCGATACATCGCCTGCTCTGGATTTTCTCCATGCTGTATACCACCTTGCGGGAACTGCCAGGAATGCTGCCGAATCCGCTTTCCCCAGAATACTTGGTTTTGGTTATTCGTGATAATGATGCCGACATTCGGGCGGTAGCCGTCTCGGTCTATCATCTTCCACTCTATCAGCTTAATTTCAGTTGGCGGATTCTTTCACATTTCACCTTTATTGAAAAGCAAATATATCTCCTATCTTCTCTTACCCGCATGACAAGAGCATGACAAAGCGTCATTTCTGCCGGATTTACCTGACAGAAATCCGGTTTCGACCCATGCGCAGCGCACGCATTCCCTGTAAAATCGGCAAATCGTTTATCCAAATCAAGTCGAACATCATGCGCGTCTCACAATTTTTCCTCTCCACTCTCAAAGAAGCGCCTGCCGAGGCAGAACTCCCCAGCCACATCCTGATGATGCGTGCGGGCTACATCAAAAAACTCGCCAGCGGCTTGTACACCTGGATGCCGTTGGGATTGCGCGTATTGCGTAAAGTGGAAGCCATCGTGCGCGAAGAAATGAACCGATGCGGTTCAATTGAATTACTGATGCCTGCCGTGCAACCTGCCGAACTGTGGGAAGAAACGGGTCGCTGGGAAATCTTCGGCCCGCAAATGCTAAAAATCCGTGACCGGCACAACCATTCTTTTTGTTTCGGCCCAACCCACGAAGAAGTGATTACCGACATCGCGCGCCGCGAAATCCGCAGCTATCGCCAGTTGCCTGTCAGCTTTTACCAAATACAAACCAAGTTCCGCGACGAAGTTCGTCCGCGTTTCGGCGTGATGCGCGCGCGCGAATTTTTGATGAAAGATGCCTACTCCTTCCATGCTGACCTCAATAGCCTTGAGCAAACCTATCAAGTCATGCATGAAACCTACAGCCGGATTTTTACGCGACTGGGACTGCAATTCCGCGCCGTTGCCGCCGACACAGGCGCAATCGGCGGCAGTGGTTCGCATGAATTTCATGTACTGGCCGATTCCGGCGAAGATGCGCTGGCCTATTGTCCGAGCTCGGATTATGCCGCCAATGTGGAGCTTGCCGAGGCGGTTGCGCCTGGTGCCACGCGTGCCGCCCCGACAGAATGCATGCGCAACGTGGACACGCCCAAACAAACCACCTGCGAACAGGTTGCCGAATTACTCAATATTCCGCTGCAACGCACCGTCAAACTGCTGGCGCTGGTAGCCTCGGACAAACTGCATATCCTGCTGCTGCGCGGCGACCATAACCTGAACGAAATCAAGGCAGCCAAACTCCCCGGCCTCGCCGACTTCCGCTTTGCCCGCGAAGATGAGATACGCAGCTTTTTTAACTGCCCGCCCGGCTTTCTCGGCCCCGTCGGCATAGACCGAAGCGCTGTGCGCGTCATCGCTGACCGCAGCGTCGCCGCCATGAGCGATTTTGTGGCAGGTTCCAACGTCGCCAAATTCCACACCGTCGGCATCAACTGGGGGCGCGACTTAGCCGAAGCCGACCTGATAGCAGACATACGTAACGTAGTAACGGGTGACCCGTCACCAGATGGGCAAGGCACGCTGGAAATCTGTCGCGGCATCGAAGTCGGACACATTTTTCAGTTGCGCACCAAATACGCCGCCGACATGAAGGCGACTTTCCTGGACGCACAAGGCAAATCTCAAATCATGGAAATGGGCTGTTACGGCATCGGCATATCGCGCATCGTGGCAGCCGCCATCGAGCAGAATTTTGACGCGCGCGGAATCATCATGCCCGCCTCAATCGCCCCCTTCCAGGTCGCAATCGCACCCATCGGCATGGCAAAGAGTGTCGCAGTACGCGAGGCAGTGGAACAACTTTACGGTAACTTGCAAGCAGCCGGAATCGAAGTATTGCTGGATGATCGCGACGAGCGCCCCGGAGTCATATTTGCCGACATGGAACTGATCGGCATCCCGCATCGCATCGTAATCGGCGAGCGCGGCCTCAAACAGGGCGTATTGGAATATCAAGGCAGGCAGGACAGCGCAGCGCAAATCGTGCCTGTACAAGACATCCTGGAATTTATACAATCCAAACTATGAAAAAATCAGGACTACGGGAATGGGTGCCAGGGGCGAGAAAAATCCGCCCCGCTGTGCGTCTGCGCCCGCAGACTGCCTCTGCAATCCTCAAAGCTTTATCGTTCTACCTAATTTTGTCCGGCTCCAGCGTCTATGCGGGAGGGCAGGTTTACACCCCGCTTTCTGCCAGCGTGCGCGCCGTATTGCAACATAGCGTGTCGGATCAGGCCGCACCCAAATTGGCTTTTTCCAGCCAATCCGAAGCCAATGCCTGGCTCACCGACATGTCGCGCCGTTTGGAGAAACGCCTGCCGGATACAAAATACCGTACCGATTTTTTGTATACGGTACATTACGAAGCCACGCGCGCCGGACTGGATCCGCAACTCGTGCTGGGTTTAATCGAAGTGGAAAGCGGTTTCAAGAAATACGCAGTCTCCAGCGTGGGCGCTCGCGGTTACATGCAGGTGATGCCATTCTGGGTAAATGAAATTGGCACGCAGGAACAGAATCTTTTTCATCTGCGCACCAACCTGCGCTACGGCTGCACGATATTGCGTCACTATCTGGATAGAGAAAATGGCGATTTGTTTCGTGCCCTGGGAAGATACAACGGCAGCCTGGGTCGCCCCGAATACCCGAATCTGGTACGCGCCGCATGGCATGGTCACTGGCTATTGCCCAGCCGTTCAGTCAATCAGGGCTACCTGCCCGCCAGTTAAGTCCCTGTTAAACCGTAGATTAAATACCCATTTTCAGCCAGCCTATTTCAGCGGCTTACTTGTTTAGCAGCTTACTGGACTTGTATTGTTTTGATATAACTCTCGATACTGGCGCGAGTCACTTCACCCGCCTGTTGCGCGACTTGTTCACCTGTCGGGCTATACAAGTAACTGGTCGGCAATACCTCCAGCTCACCGATTTGCGCAACGATTTTGCGGTTACCCAACACAACCGGGTAACTGATGCCATGCGCGCTGACGAAGTCTGCAACCAACTTCTCTGAGGCATACTCCATCGCGATGCCAATGACCATCAAGTCTTTGTTTTTATGGGAATTATGCAAAGAAATTAACTCAGGCAACTCGCGCAGGCAAGGCGGACACCAGGTCGCCCAGTAATTCACCAGCACCCACTTACCGCGATAATCCGACAGGCGATGCGTCTTGCCCTGCAAATCCTGCAAGGAAAAATCAGCCGCCAGTACGGACAGCGGCAAACACAGCAGCACTGCCCAAAACGCTACCCGCAATCCTGCCAACGCTTTCAAACCCACTCGCAATTTAATGGCCGTGCTTATCGGATGGGGCATCAGACGAATCACTGCTCGAGTCAACACCATGATCCCCCGCGTGGCTGAAATACAAAGCCAAAGCGATTAGCGTGATACTGGAACCCAGATAAACCAGATCCAGAGGGGTCTCAAGTTTCATATGCAACGCCTCTTCAAACAGCGTGACAATCATGATCATCAGAATCACCTTGGCCAGACGAGCTTTTAGATCATCCAGATTATTGATCACCAGAATCTTGCTGGAAGCCTTGCTGCCGTGCGCCTGGTCAATGTCGCTGATAAACAATTCATACAGACCAAGGGAAAAAATCAGCATTACCGTCGCCAGCAGATAACCGTCCACTACCTCGACGATATGCGACACCGTGCTGTCATGCAGCGCCTTGCGCGCTTCGTCGGTCAGGCTGGCATCGGCATAATGCAGCGCGTGCTGGAATAGAAAATACACATCCACCGTCGCCATGTAAAAAATCACGAAACCCGCCACCATGCTGCCAACCACTGCGGTCAAAATGACAAAACGACTATTCCACAGACTTCCTTCAAACAACGATTCAATAAATTTCATTTTGAGTTTACGGCAGTTAAAAACAGCGCGTATTAGAGCGTAAATAGGCCAATCAGGCAAGCATTGATGCCTGTTTAGCCCTGCCGTTGACAGGAAAATGCCGCATTGACAGCCCATACATACGGGCATACGATGCGCGCCATGTCTTCACTCTATCTGGATTATTTCGGGCTGCACACGCCACCTTTTTCCATCACACCCGACCCCGGTTTTTTCTTTGAGGGAGGCGAAAGAGGCGCGTTCATCGCCGGACTTTTATACGCCGCCCAGCAAGCTGAAGGCATCGTAATCGTGGTCGGCGAAGTGGGCAGCGGCAAAACATTGATGAGCCGCCTCCTGCTCTCCCGCCTGGAATCTAAGATAGATACCGTTTATCTTCCCAACCCCTCTTTTTCCCGCGACGAAATCATTGATGTCATCGCCAGAGACCTGGGGGTCGCAGCTGCCAGCCAGGGTATGCGTCTGGAAGCACTCCAGCAGGAACTGATCAAACGTCATGAATCAGGCCACCAAGTGGTCGTCCTGATAGATGAAGCTCACGCCATGCCCGCCGAATCCATCGAAGAAGTCAGACGACTATCCAACTTGGAAACCGACAATCGCAAGCTGGTTCAACTGGTGCTTTGCGGCCAGCCAGAACTCGACACCTTGCTTGCCGCACCGCATCTGCGTCAGGTGCGCGACCGTGTCGTGTACCGTCTGGTGCTGCGTAATTTGTCACGCAGCGATGCCAGCGCCTATCTGGATCACCGCCTCAGAGTCGCCGGATGGCGGGGGGGGCGCATCTTTTCATGGCTGGGTGAGCAGCTGTTGCTGGCCGATGCACAAGGACGCGCCCGGCGCCTCAACCTGCTCGCCGACAAAGCACTGCTCGCCGCATTTGCCGACGGCAAGAAACAAGTCGGTGTCAAACAGGTGCGGATTGCCATTCAGGAATCCGGTGCCAATTTCTCTTCTGCCAGCTTCAAACCGGGCATACCGTGGCAAGCCGTGGCAGCTGGTTTATTCAGTCTGGTGCTGGCTTTCATCGCGGGCAACTGGCTATTCGGTCTGCTCAATTAGGACGCTGTAAGTGTTACAACCGTTCATCCCGTCGCAAACCCGCCCCCCCACTGTTCGAACCCATAAAACCATTCGGCGACACCCGGCATCGTAATCGGTATCCGTCGTACTTTATTGCCTTTGCCAAATTGTCAATAGGACAAACTGCCTATGCCTTTTGGTCTATTGACAGCACGCCCTGAAACTGAAAGACTGCACGCCAGCCTGAACGTATAAATAGTGCATGCAACGCGTAACGAGTTTACCGCTCTCCAGTCTGTTAGAGCTGTCTATAGACAGCTTTTCGGCACGGCAAGCCGCCACTCAAGCGTTACCAAACTTGCACAGCATAGACTCAAAGCAAACCCGATTATTTGAACCTGGAAGGGAATTCGCAATGCGCCTTGGTCTTGATAGCGAAAAACAAAACAACAAGAAATTGCTGCTCAATATACTGGCCGTGTTATGTGTTCCGCTGAACGCATGTACGCATTTCCCCAAAGCGATACCGCCTTCTGAACAACACATCGCGATACCCGAAACAACCACAAGCAGAGCCATCCCGCCTCTCGCCGTAGCCGCTCCGCTGCCTCCTCCGCCCAAAGCCACCAAAGCTTCCGAACGTTACAGCATCGTGGTCAACAACGTGCTGGCGCAGGAAATCCTGTTTGCCTTGGCGCGCGATGCCAAGCTCAACATCGAGATTCACCCCGGCATCACTGGCACGGTGACGATGAACCTGATAGACCGCACCCTGCCCGAAATCCTGGATGCGATTGCCCGGCAAGTGGACATGCGCTACGAGTTAAATGGCGGCAACCTCGCCATCATGCCAGACAGCCCCTTCCTCAAGAGCTACCAGATCGAATACCCCAACGTGTCGCGCAATGCCAAAAACAGCATCAACATGTCTACCAACATTGCGGTTATCGGCAAGGGGCAGGCTGCCGGGGGTGGCAGCAATGGCTCGACTTCCAACATTGACAATGTTTCCGACAACCAATTCTGGAAAACGCTGACTGAAAATATCAAGGATTTATTGCGGGAAACCGACAAGAAGCTGCCAGAAGGTTCAAGCGAAACCGTTACCGAACAAAACAATCAACAGGAAATCACGGCGCAGACCGGCACCACGGCAACGGATGCGACTGGCAAAAAAAGCGCTATCGCTACCCTGCCCGCCCAAGTGCAAAGCCAGAATACCGTCAAAGCGCGCCGCGTGACTTATCGCGAAGCCGCCTATGTGATCGCCAATCCCGAGACGGGCATCATCAGCGTGCGCGCCACCGCACGCCAACACGCCAGCATCCGCGAATTCCTGGACAAGGTGATGAACAACGCGCGCCGCCAGGTGCTGATCGAGGCCACCATCGTCGAAGTCTCGTTGTCCGACCAATACCAGCAGGGCATAGACTGGTCATTGTTACGCAGCATGGGAATGAGTCTCACGCAAACTTCGCCGATAGGCGCATTGGCCGCGATAGGAACTTTTGGCTATCTGACCCCCGGCGCTTTTGACGCACAAGGAGTCAACACCGCAACCGGCAGCAAATTTAAACTGAGTGCCTCTATCAAATTATTGGAAACATTTGGCAAGCTGCATGTGCTATCCAGCCCGAAACTGTCGGTATTGAACAACCAGACCAGCTTACTCAAAGTGGTGGATGAATCGGTTTATTTCACCATCGAAGTCACCCAGGGAACGATTAACCCAACGACAGGCCTGCCTACCACACTGCCTACCTATACCACCACGGTACACACCGTTCCGGTGGGCTTCATGATGTATGTCACCCCGCAAATCGGCGCTGATGCCGAGGTCACGCTTAATCTGAGGCCAACCATCACGCGCATCCTCAGCTTCGCGAGAGACCCCAGTCCGGCTCTGGCACTAAGCACCCCTCCCATTGTCAATCTCATCCCGCAAATTCAAACGCGCGAGATGGAATCCATCCTGCGAGTGCGTGATGGCGACATCGCCGTACTGGGCGGGCTGATGCAGGACTCCCGTGCGGGGGACACCAATCAGATACCTGGCATAGGCAGCATTCCGGGCTTGGGCGAATTGTTCAAGGCTCGCAACGACAAAAACGCCAAATCCGAACTGGTCATTTTCCTGCGCCCGGTCATTTTGAACCAGGAAAGCCAGTATGACGTAGTACACCAGTTCAAAAACCCGGTCGCCACCTCCGAGTGGCATCAAAATAGCCAACAAACGGGGGTAAAACCATGAGCCTGCTGTTCGATGCGCTAAATCGCGCCCAGGGAAACGAGGCAAAACCACTGCAAATGCCGGACGCATCGTCGCATCTACCTTCCGGCAGCAACGAACACCCTGCCGCGAAAGGAAACGAGGCGGCCAAGTCGCTGCTATCCGTCGGCAACAAACCGCAGACTCACATCCTGCCCTATGCGGTAGGCGGCCTGGTACTCCTGGCCGGTGTGGCGGGCTGGTTTTTTTACCAGCAAAACCAGCTTTCTTCCCTCACTCCGCTACAACCGGTGGCGGGGGTCGCTCCATTTAATCAAACACTCGCCGCCTCGCAAGCGGTGGCGGCACCCGGCGCGACCAGGCAACTTGCCCTGGCAAACACAACAGACGGTGCGAACACAACAGGCGTGGCGAACACAGCAACCGCTACCAACAAAGCAAAAAACGGTATGGGCAGCTCATCAACCCGCTCCGCCTCACCTCGCGCCACAAATGGCAAACACGCCAAAAAACACCCGGCAAAACACAAAACCGCAAGATCCGGCGTTCTGGCAAGCACTCGCCACGACCCGCTCAAAGAGGCTTATCAGGCATTGTCCGAGGGACGACTGAATCAGGCCGAACAAAGCTATCTCGCTGTCCTGGCGCAACATCCGCACGAAAAAGATGCCTTGCTCGGCCTGGCGGTGATTGCCCAACGCAAAATGCAGGCACAGCGCGCCACCGATCTTTACCAACAAGTGTTGCGCGAAGACCTGGGTAACGTGACTGCGGCTGCCGGACTGGTCAGTCTATCGGTACAGGCAGACCCGGTGGCCGCTGAAAGCCAACTCAAACAACTGCTTGACCTCAAGCCGAATGCGCCCGAATTCCACCATGCACTGGGCAACGTGCTGGCACGTCAGCTACGCTGGGGGGAGGCGCAGCAAGCGTTTTTCCGTGCTTACAGCCTGTCTCCCGGCAACGCGCTGTACGCTTACAACCTGGCGGTCGCACTTGAGCACCTGCATCAGCCGACTGCGGCACTGCCCTATTACGAGAAGGCGTTGCTGCTGGCGAGACCCAGCGACCCCACGCTTGACCGGGGTGCTATCGAGCATCGTATCCAGGAATTGAACAAGGCAGAATCACGCTGATTTGCCATGGACATTTCAAATTCACAGGTCTCTCACCAGCGCATTGGCGAAGTACTCATTTCGCGCGGTCAGATCAATGACGATCAACTGCACATTGCCCTGCAAAAACAGAAAGAAAACCACAAGCCGCTAGGCGAGGAATTGCTGGCGCTAAATTTCATTGGCGAAGCCGCCATGCGCGAGGCGGTGGCGGAGGCGGCTGGCTACAAGTCGCTCGATTTGACGGGCTTTGTCGCCAACCCGGCGGCGCTGGCGCTCATCCCCAAGCCCGTCGCCCTCAAATACACCTTATTTCCCGTCAGCTTCGACCCCGCCATGGGCTATCTGGAGCTGGTCGCTGCCAACCCGGACGACATCCTCGCGCGGGATGGCATTGCGCCCTTTCTGCTGCAAGCTGGGAAAGAGGCCGAAAAGCCCTTCATCCCCACCTGGCGCATCGCCCCCAGCGCGGAAGTGTTGGCAGCGATTGATAAATTCTACGACCACGAACTGTCCATCGAGGGCATTCTTTTTGAACTGGAAGGTGGCGATCTCGACCTGAACGCCCTGACACAGGCGGGGGTTTCCTACAGCCACCCCGTGGTGCGCCTCACCGATGCGCTGATTGCGGATGCCGTCAGCCGCCGCGCCTCGGACATCCATTTCGAACCGGAAGAGCAATTTTTGCGTATCCGCTACCGTATAGACGGCGTGCTTCGACCGGTGCGTTCGCTGGCAAAATCCAACTGGATGGCCATACTGGTGCGGCTTAAAGTACTCTCCGGCATGAACATCGCCGAAACCCGCGCCCCGCAGGACGGACGGATTTCGCTCTCGCTGTTTGGTCGCCAGATAGACTTTCGCGCCGCTTCCCATCCCACCATCCACGGCGAGAACTTCGTCTTGCGCATATTGGATCGCAAGCTCGGCATCGTCAGCCTGGATAAACTCGGCATGACCGAGGCGCAGCTCAACCTGCTGTTGCGCATGTTGGAACGCCCAGAAGGCATCTTGCTGGCCACAGGCCCCACCGGTTCAGGCAAGACCACCACCCTGTATTCCATCCTCAACCATCTCAACGACGACGGCGTAAACATTATGACGCTGGAAGACCCGGTGGAATATCCCCTGCCGCTGACCCGGCAAACTTCCATCTCGGAAACCGTCAAACTGGACTTTTCCAATGGCATACGCTCGTTGATGCGACAGGACCCGGACATCATCCTGGTGGGCGAAATCCGCGACCACGACACCGCCGAAATGGCTTTGCGCGCCGCCATGACAGGGCATCAGGTATTTTCCACCCTGCATACCAATTCGGCGCTGGGTTCGATTTCAAGACTGCACGATCTGGGCATCGTTGACGACATCTTTGCCTCCAATTTGATCGGCATCATCGCCCAGCGGCTGGTGCGCAAACTTTGCCCGCTGTGCAAGGCGGCACATACGCCCGATGCCGCCGAACGCAGGTTGATGCGGCTGCATGCGGATGAACAGGTCACCCTCTACCGCCCGGTCGGCTGCCCGGAATGCGACGGCCAAGGGTACAAGGGGAGGCTGGCCATCATGGAAATCCTGCGCTTCGATCATGGTCTGATCGAGATGGTTTCCCGCCGCGCCGGCCTGAAAGAAATTACCGACTACGCGCTGGCACACCAGTTTATCCCGCTGATTGAGGATGGCATACGGCGGGTCTGCGAGGGGTTGACATCACTCAATGAGGTACGTCGCGTCGTTGATTTCAGCGAACGCACGTCAGAATAATGGCACTCTACCGTTACCGTGCAACCGATGCCGCAGGCCACATCAGCAAGGGCGAGATGGATGCGCTCAATGAATTCGACCTGGAATCGCAACTCAAAAAGAACGATCTGGAACTCATTCATTCCAGCCCGTTGAAAGACAAACACCATGCCGTTCACCGTCTGGCGCGGCGCGATCTGATTAACTTTCTATTCCAACTCGAAATGCTGTTCCGCGCGGGCGTACCGATACTCGCCATTCTCGGCGATTTGCGCGATACGGCGGAAACCCCCAAGGTCAAAAATCTGTGTGCCAATCTTTATGAAAAAATAGATTCCGGCTCGACCATCTCGGAGTCCTTCGCCGCCAACCCCGGTATTTTCCCCGAACTGGTCACCAATCTGATACGCGCTGGGGAAGGCACGGGGCAGTTGCCCTATGTTTTGCAGGAAATCGTCAATTCTCTCAAATGGCAGGATGAACTGGCCTCCAAAACCAAGCAGCTGTTGATGTACCCCGCTTTCGTGACCCTCGTGGTCGGCTCCGTGGTGGTGTTTCTGATGACTTATCTGGTGCCGCAGATTATCGGTTTTGTCGCCAATATGGGCGGCACGATTCCGTTGCAAACCAAACTCTTGATCTGGGTATCGGATGCCTTCGTCAAATACTGGTGGATAATCGTGTCGGCACCGTTTGCCGCACTCGCGCTGCTCATGTTGCTGCCCAGGGTCAACCTCCGCTTCAGGCGGTGGATGCACGCCGCGCAACTGCGCATCCCCTACATCGGCATCATCATCAAAAAAATCATCCTGGCGCGTGTGAGCGACACGCTGGGTCTGACCTACCGCACCGGTATTCCCGTGCTGGACGGATTGGTCTATTGCGGCAACATCACCAGCAATCTGGTCGTCAAGGAAGCCATAAACAAGGCGCGTGCGGACATCGCCAACGGCGCACCCATCAGCCAGGGCTTTGCCGCCCAACGACTGTTTCCCTCAATGGTCATCCGCATGATCAAAGTCGGCGAAGAAACGGGCGATCTGGCAGGCTCGCTGAAAAACATTTCCTATTTTTACAACCGCGACATCAACGACTCCATCAGCCGCGTACAGGCACTCATCGAGCCCACGCTCACCATCGTGCTGGGTCTGATTCTGGGCTGGATCATGATGGCGGTGCTAGGGCCCATTTACGACACGATCAGCAAACTTAAACTGTCATGAAAACCGTACTGTTCATCAATGCTTCCGGCGCGCGGTATTACCGCCGCGAAAACCGGATATGGCAAGCAATCGAGATGCCGGCTCCCGGCGACAAGCTATGGGTCATCGCCAACCTGCCTGAAGAAACGCTGGAAGCGTTCAAGCTCCCTCTGTTATTCGGGCGGGATCGCAGCGATTTTCTGGAACGCAAGCTGGCTGCCGCGCTCCCGCGCAGCGCGTATCGCGCCGCCCCGTTGATTTCAGGCAACTATTTCCGCCCCGGACAGGCCGTCGCCACCGGGCTGACCTCGGCGGAAGCCGTGACCCTCCAGCTCGACAAACTAGATGTCCCCATCGCTGGGGTTTGGGGCATGGCCATGCTGCTCACACTGATGGTCAGCAGGCTCGCCATCCAAAATGTCATTGTCGTCCAACCCAGCATCCACTATTTGCGCATTCTCGCCATCAAACAGGGCATCCCCGTGCTGACCCGCTGCGTGCGTCGCTACAGCGAGAACAGCAACAACGGCGATAACGACAACGTCTTCAGCGAAATTTTGCGTACCCGACAGCACCTCGAAAACAGTCACCTCATGGAAGGCGATACGCCCCTGCTCTATCTGGGCGATGCCAGCCCGATCAGCGCGCATCTTATTGACGCGGGTCTGAACTTATTGCCCCTGCCAGAAGCGTTGACCCCAAAGGGGGGGGCAGCCTACCTGCATCCGCTGTTCGAATTCGTCACGCAAAGCCCACGCGGACAGTTAGCCCCCTTATTGTTGCGCGCCCGAAACTTTGCCGATAACCTGCGCAAAGCGGCCTATCTGGGCATCGCCGCCAGCCTGCTGTCGGTAATCGTGTTGGGAGAGGAGGATTTCCGCACCCTCCTTCGCTTACACGGTCGCGGACAAGCCTTGAACGCAGATTTGCAAACTGCCAGCGCCGAGAGTGAGCGTCTGGCCGCCAAAATCAGCGCCAGTGGAACAGACCCCGATGTCGTGCGCCAGGCCACGCGCTTTGCCGCGCTGGAAATGGAGGCCGCCCCAAGCCCTGCCACCCTCATGCAATTTGTCGCCAGCGCGATTGCCAACCAACCCCAAGTGCGCATCAAGACCCTGAATTTCCGTTTCCCGTTCACCGGCGATCGCTATTGCCAGGGACACAGCGTCATCGAATTGCCGCTGGTGAATCAAAAAATTGACCTGTCGCCGTTAAGCGGTAGCACACCTGACACGACAGATGCGTCCGCGCCGCAGCGTTTTACCGAATTGCAGTTTTCCATCCTCGTGACCGAAGACACCCCGCCCGCCACGCAAATAGAGATACGCAAAGGCATTACGGCGGCGCTCAAGTCGCATAGCGGTGTGCAGCTCATGACCGATCCTGCCGCCTTTTCACTCATCAACACGCTCAAGGGCGGCATCGGCATGGACAGCGGGCAGGTCGAAAACCTGTGGTGCATGAGCGTACCGTGGGCGAATACCGTCAAGGAGCAACCATGAACGCCTATTTAGTGGTACTCAAACCGGCCAAAGTAGCCCTCATTCTGTTTGCCTTGGCCGTGCTGATCGCCATCGCCGCTATTGTCGGCGTTGCCCAATTTCGCAACGACAAGGAACACAGCGTCCGCCAAACCGAACAACAACTGTCAGCGATGCGCGACAACCTCAAAAAGCTCAGTTTCGATCTCGCCACCCTCCAGCGGCTGGCCGCCAAATACCAACAACTCACCCGTTTAGGGCTCGTTGGCGTAGCCGACCGGGATGGCTGGGCGCAACGTCTGGAAGGCATCTACCGCGACACCCGCCTGCCCACCACCCTGAGCTACACGCTTGCCCCACCGCAAGCGATGAACCCGCAGGGAGACGATGCCCAGACCGCCTATCTGAAAAATGTCTCACACCACGACCTGACGATAGAAATATCGGCCATACATGAACTTGAACTACTTGATTTTATTGATAAATTAAATAACGACTGGCGCGCGCCCTACCGCGCTGAAACCTGCCAGATCGCCCGTGCCGATACCAGCGAACCCATAGCCGGACTACAAATCAGATGCACCCTGCAACTGTATTCGATACCGGGAAAAGCAGGGTAGCAGCGGGTTGCCGGACGCAAGGCATGGAAAGTAAGCCGTCAGTCTTGCGTGGGGTTGGGTGGGCAAGTTGTTCTGCCCGCGCCGATACGGGCACAAAAGGGCGTAGTCCGCCCTGAGGAGAATGCGCCATGAACATTAAATTATTTTTTATTATCATACTGTTGCCATGGGGCAATGCGCCTTTGGCCGAGCCTTTGGGGACGCTGTTCTATTCGCCCACCGAACGCGCCGCGCTGGTCGCCGCGCGCGCCGGGATTTCGCAGAGCGCGGTTTATACCTTGAACGGCATCACCCAGCGCGGCGCGGGCAAGACCGTGGCATGGATCAACGGTCGCGCCGCCACCGAAGACCCGCCCGACCTCGCCATCCCCACCCTGGTCATCAAGCGCGACCACGTCCTGATCGAAGGCCACCCCATCAAGGTAGGCGAATCGCTGGACATCATTTCCGGCCAGCGCGTGTTGCGTCTGCCGGAACAAGCGGTGCAGGTGAAGCCGTGAAAACCCTTAAAAAACAAAGCGGTTATGCGTTGCTGATAATCGTCAGCCTGATGCTGGCCGCCACCTCGGCGGTGGCGGTCAAAGCCATCAACAACAACGGCAACAACCAGATCGCCCGCGACAAGCTCACCGCCGCCGCGCTGGCACAGGCGAAGGAGGCGCTGATAGGGTATGCCATCACCTACGGTGACACACATTCCGGTGAAGTACAGGGTTATTTGCCATGTCCTGACACCTCCGGCTTAGACATCGGCGGCGAAGGCGCTGCGGCTGGTAATTGTGGTACTCAGGACATCAGCGTTATCGGCAAACTTCCGTGGAAGACGCTTCATCTTGCCCCTTTGCGCGGAGGGGACAGCGAATGCCTTTGGTATGCTGTTTCAGGTACCTACAAGAACAATCCTGCCACCGGCCTGATGAACTGGGACACTAATGGCCAGTTACAAGTTTATGCGCCCGATGGCACTACATTATTGACAACCCCAGATCATCAGGCCGTTGCGGTCATCATTTCCCCCGGAATGGCCTTGGGAACAGCTCACCCCCCCGCATCGGGTACGGCATCCTGCGGCGGCAGTTATATTTCAGCCAATTACCTGGATAACGACACCGTACATCACATCAACAATTCAGATATTGCCGCTGGCAAATTTATCCAGCGACATCAGGATCGAGATGTAAACGGCAACGTTATTCTGACGGTCAATGACCAAGTAGCCTACATCACCAAACAGGACATTTGGAACGCCATGAAAAAACGAGAAGAGGCCTTGCTTAGCAAACTTGACTCCATGACACTACAAACGGCGAGTTGTATCGCCGAGTATGGCAAAAAAAACAACAGTCCTACAAATAAGAGCCTACCCTGGCCGACACGCCTTACCCTTTCAGACTATGGTGATACCGCCTTTTATTACGACAAAAAAAATCTGTTTGCAGGAAGAGTACCTTATCAAGTTGATATTTCCAGGGCAAAAACAGGAAACACCATCAACAGTGACTACCTACTGACCAAAGGCACATACAACACACATACTGGTCACTGGGAGAACAACTGCCCTAATCCAGACAACTGGGCCGCCATTTATCCGTGGTGGTACAACTGGAAAGAGCATCTGTTCTATGCCGTAAGCGAAAGGTTCAAACCCAGTAGCTCTGCGACCAACCCAGTATGCGACAGTAGCCATCAGTGCCTCCATGTCAATAACCCAATCAATACCGATAGTTACGCAGCCGTGATCATCTTTGCGGGGAAAACACTAACCTTCCAGAGCAGGACGGATAAGAGCGTCATCGCCAACTACCTGGAAGGGGTCAATACGACCAATATGACGGGTTCGGCCAACGGCAACGAAAATTACCAAGCTGACGCAACGAATAGCACATTCAACGATATTGTTTATTGCATCAAGGAAGACCTGTCTGTCGTAAAGGGAACAGCAGCAGGCTGTCCGTGATCTGGGTGATAACATCATGAAAATAAACTTAAAAAACGGCTTCACCCTCGTCGAAATGGCTATCGTGCTGGCGCTCATCGGGCTGATCCTCGGCACCGGATTGACCGTGCTTTCAGTCCAGCAGGAACAGCGAAAAATCGAAGAAACCAATGCGTTGCTGAGCGATGCGCGCGATGCGTTAATTGGCTTTGCCATCGCCAACGGAAGACTACCTTGCCCCGCCTCCTCAACCAGCAATGGCTACGAAGACCCTATAGGAGGAGGGGTTTGCACTCACCCATATGACGGATTCGTACCTGCGAAGACCTTAGCATTAGGAGGAACCGACCGCGCGGGCTATTTCACTGACTCGTGGAAAAATCCTATCCGTTATGCCGTAACAACTTCAAACAGCAACGTTTTTACCACTGTAAATGGAATGAGCACTAGCGGCATATCCAGTCTTGTGCCGGATTTGCAGGTGTGCTCTACGACCACCGGCATTACAGGTACACCACCTGCCACCACTTGTGCCAGCGGACCGCCCAGCACCTCGCTGGCTTCTGGTGGTGTGCCTGCGGTCATCTATTCGACTGGAGCAAACATGGTAGGTTTGCCTGGCAGCACAGGCGGCACGGGGGGAACAGGCAGTGACGAGGCTGCAAATCCCAATCCTAATAGTACGACTACTGTTGACCGGTTATTTATTAGCCATGCATTTTCTTCTGCCAATGAAACCGGCGGTTATTTTGACGACCAGGTCACCTGGCTCTCGCAGTACATCCTGTTCAACCGCATGGTTCAGGCGGGCAGGCTGCCATGAACGCCCCGGCAAGCAACGAACTGCGCAAGTTACCGGGCAAGCCCTCGCTGCTCATCGTCGAGGATGACCGGGCGCTCGCCAGCTATCTTGCCGGGGTGATGAGCGATGTGGGCTTTGAGGTGTATTGCGCACACAGCCGCGCCGAGGCGCTGGCGATTCATCCGCAACCCTTGCTGGCGCTGGTGGACCTGGGGCTGCCGCCGGCAGAGAGCCGCATCACCGAAGGCATGTTTTTGCTGGACGCGCTGTTGGCTCGTGACCCGCACAGCAAGATCATCGTGGTCACCGGGCAGGACGAAGAATCCGCCGCGTTCGAGGCAGTGCGCCGAGGCGCGTTCGACTTTCTGTGCAAGCCTGCCGCGATGGCGGACATCAAGGCCGCCATCAAGCGCGCCAGCCTGTTTCTGCACCATGAAGAACATCTGTCTGACGCAGGAGAAGCGCGCCTGCACATCACGGTAAAACTGGCCAACGGCCCCCAGGACACCGCCAGCGCGGTCGAAGAACAACTGGTGCGTTCCACGCTGGCCGATGCCCACGGCAACGTCACCGAAGCCGCGCGCCGCTTGGGGCTGGTGCGCGAACATCTGTATTACTATTTGAAAAAATACGGCATCCAGCCCGAGCGGGCGTGAGACTACAAACTTTCCTTGCCTGCGGGATAACCAGCAAAGGTAGGTCGGAAGCCCGCAGGGGCGTTACGACATTCTTTCATGCGGCAGAAGTCGGAAACGTGCAGGGGCTTCCGACCTACTCCTGTTCGACACTGCCAGGGAGTTTTTAACATGATGCTCTACTCCAATCTGATTTTTATTTTCCTCGCGGCAGGGTTTGCACTGCTGTTCGCCGTGTCGTATCTCGCCCGTCTGTTCAGGCGGCATCGCCATTCGCTCAGCGCGCTGCTGGCACTGGCGCAAAGCAACCTCGACCCGTTGCAACTGCCTGCTGCGGCCTGGCCCGCCCTCGCCCGGGGAGGTGTCAAACGGCTCGAATATTCAGGCCATTGGTTCGGGCAACCCGTGCAAGATGCTTTTGGCGCAACGCGCGAAGACTGCACCCCCCGCCCGTTCGACTTCCATGTTAAAGCGGACGGAGATGTCAGCCTCGCATTCCGCTGCTACATGCACACCGGGCGCGGCGAGGCGCGCCTGCTGGCCGAGCATCTTTCCGGGGTCTTTCACCTGCTGCTGGAAACCGCCGTACACAGCAAAATGGAAGCCTTGTCCGCCGCCCTGTCAGAACAGGCAAGGCTGATGCTTTACCTGCAACACGACCTGCGCAACCTGGCACAGTGGGTGGAATGGCTGGCAGCGGATTTCACCAAGGCCGATGCCAACTTGCTGGGCATCGCGCTGCGCCTGCGCAGCAGCGCACCCCATGCCGCCGCCCGCGCGCAGCGCATCCTCGATGCCATCTGTAACCCCCCCGCAGCTATCCTGCCGACACGCCAACCCGTCGCGCTGCGCGCAGTCCTCCAACAGGCCGCCGAACGTGCCGGCATCACCGTGACACTGCCCGCAGATAGCCTCGCGCAGGATGACAGCGTTTGGCTGCGCCGCGATCTGCTGGAGCGCACCCTGGACAATCTGTTCGGTCAGGCCGCCCCGCTGCTGCGCGCGCACCCGGACGCCCCCCTTTCCGTCACCCTCACCCACCAAGCCGACACAGTGCTGCTCGAAATCAACATGCCGCGCCTGGCAGAAACGGCGCAACTCCCGCCCGAAAGACTGTTTGAACCCTTCGCCAGCGGCCACCCCGGCGGTCTGGGTCTGGGGCTATATCAAGCCCGCAAAAGCCTGTTTGAGGCGGGGGGCGAGCTGGCAGCCGAGGTGCGCGAGCATCGCGTCTACTTTTTGCTCAACCTGCCGACCAGCGGCACGCCTGAAGTGTAAAACTTCTTTACTTCCGGCAAGCCCCCCCAGCCCGTACATTGCGCCCCGTATCACCTCTGCAAACCGCACTTCATTCACACTTTTCAAGGAGAATATCATGTGGAATCGCTACAAATTATTAGGCAAAAAAAACCAGCAATCCGGCTTCACGCTGGTGGAACTGGCCATCGTACTGGTCATCATCGGCCTGATCCTGGGTGCCGTGTTGAAAGGCCAGGAAATGATCGAAAACGGCAAAGTCAAGAGCGTCATCAATGATCTGAGAGGCGTTTCCACCGCGTATTACGCCTACCAGGATCGCTACAAGGCAATACCGGGCGACGATGCCGCCGCTGCTACACATGCGTCTGCAATCGCCGTTGCTGGTGGCGGAAATGGCCTCATCGCAGGACGTTTCAATGATGTGGCTGCACCCGCCACCGCCACCGAAAGCAATAACTTCTGGCAACATACCCGCCTGGCCGGATTCACAACGGGCGAGGCCACTGCCACTAAAGCCGATCCACCCAATAATTCTCAGGGTGGCGTACTGGGCGTCGAGAGCGGAGCATTTGCCATAACAGGCAACGTGGTCTGTACCAGCAACATCCCCTGGAAGACCGCCCAAGCTGTTGACATCGCCCTTGATGATGGCAATAACATAACAGGCACCATCAGGACAGGCCTGGCAGGCGCAGCAGCCGTACTACCTACCGCTACCGCCCCCACAGGTATCTATGGCGGTGCGGTTGCGGTTCCTAGCGATACAGACACGCTGCATACTGTCTGCATGAAAATCTAGCCTCGCCTTCAAGGCGCAAAATACAGCCCGCTCCGGCGGGCTTTACTTTTTGCATCACAGGGCGGGCTATGCCCGCCGAAGCGGTCGGCACAGATTAACCCGCAAACCTACCGGGCACAGGCGTAAAACCTTTTGACTTCCTGACAGGGCGTGCCGCCCTTACAGTGCCTCCCATGCCATCCCGCTTCACAGCAATCCATGCCTTGCAAGGGAACCCGTCATGCGCAATCCCGACAAATTTTTTGACAGCCCATCCCATCAGGCCGGTTTCACGTTGATCGAACTGGTCATCGTGCTGGTTATCATCGGCCTGATACTGGGTGCCGTGCTGAAGGGGCAGCAAATGGTCGAAAATGGAAAAATAAAAAATATAATCAATGACCTGCAAGGGATTTCCGTCGCCTATCACGCTTATCATGACCGCTACCAGGCGATACCCGGCGACGATGCGCAAGCCGCTGCCCATTTCACCGGGGGCATAGCCGGTGACGGCGATGGAATGATCGCCGGATTGTTCGCCGCAACGGACGCGCCCGGGATCGGTGCCGAAAGCAATAATTTCTGGCAACACCTGCGCCTGAGCGGTTTCCTGACCGGCAGCGGCTCGAATCCGGCCAACCATTCGCTGAATGGTGTGCTTGGCGTGCAGGGTGCTGTCGTCACTTATGGCATGACCGGTAACGTGGTCTGCGCTGGCAGTATTCCACAGAAAATCGCCCAGGCAGTGGACATACAACTGGATGATGGCGACAGCGCGACCGGCACACTGCGTGCGGGAGTGGCCGGTGCTTCAAATCAGGCTACCGTTCCCGCAACGTCCACCGCCTACGGCGCTGCCGCACCTGCCGACACCCTGCATACGCTGTGCATGAAGCTGTAACGCCATACCGCCGCGCAACCGAGGTTGCGCACTCCAAACCACGAACGGTTTAAATCAGCGTTTCACTAAGGATTATTTGGGTTTAAAACAGACCGCTGAGCGGACTATCGCGGGTGTAAAACTTTTTTACTTCCCGAACGGATGCGCAAGACTTAGTTTGCACACCGTGTCATCCCGCTTCACGTTAATGCGTACTTTTCGAGGAGAATATCATGTGGAACTACAGCAGAAATCGTCAATCCGGCTTTACCCTGGTGGAACTGGCCATCGTGCTGGTCATCATCGGCCTGCTGCTGGGCGGGGTGTTAAAAGGCCAGGAAATGATCGAGAACGGCAAGATCAAGAATCTGCAAAATGATGTTAAAGGCGTCACCGCCGCTTACTACGCTTACCGCGACCGCTACAATGCCATTCCGGGAGATGATCTCAAGGCTGCAACTCGCTGGCCAAGCGCCGCTGTCCCGGTGGCAACTTCCGGCGATGGCAACGGTATCGTCGGTGTCGCGGGTACATGGACAAGCTGCGGCTCCTCCGTTACCACTCCGGAAACCTGCACCTTCATGCACCACCTGCGTCTGGCGGGTCTCATCACCGGTATCAACAGCGCCGACCCGACCAACGCCTATGGCGGTGCGATTCGCGTCGAGCAGAGCAATGCTGCGGCCAATACGGGCATGGTAGTCGGCCTGAACCTGTGTTTTGGCAGCCTTCCTTCCAAGGCGGCTGAAGCGATAGATGCCAGCTTCGACGACGGCAATCCCGCAACCGGCAGCGTGCGTGGTGTCCAGGGTACAAATAACTTTGATCCAAACACTACGGCCACGGGTACGGCATATGTGGAGTCGGCAACCGTTACCACTTACACGGTCTGCAAACTGCTGTAAAAACAACGGTTATTAGTTTACCGTTTTAAGTTTGTATAAAGCCCGCTGACGCGGGCTTTATACAAATACAGTATCGTTTAATGGTATCATTATCATGAAGCGTAAACCCCAACGCACCCTGGAGTTGATATTTCACCGCCCCATTAACGGCAACATCCAGTGGAAAGATATTGAAGCTTTGTTCGCGGAGTTGGGTGTCACCATCAGCGAGCGTGAAGGATCACGCATCCTTGTCAGACTTTTTGACGAACGACGTGTGTTTCACCGCCCTCATCCTTCGCCCAATACCGACAAAGGCGCGGTCGAGAGCATACGCAAATGGTTAGATGATAATGGAGTAAAACCGTGAAAAACATAATGATAATTAACAACTATCAGGCCGTCATTTCCTACGATCCTGAAATAGAAATGTTTCGGGGTGAATTTATTGGCCTGAACGGCAGCGCGGATTTTTACGCCAAAGATACCGATGGATTGAAGCGTGAAGGCGGCATATCGCTTAAAGTATTTCTGGAAGCATGCGCTGAGGATGGCATCGAACCGCGTAAAACTTATTCCGGGAAATTTGTATTGCGACTTGATCCTCAAACCCATGAAGCGGCAACCGCTGCCGCGCAAGCTAAGGGCAAGAGCCTGAACCAATGGGCAGCGGAAACAATCCGTGAAGCGGTTGCTGCGTAACTATACCCGTCGCCAGTTCGTTCCTGCCGCACTGTCTTCCAGCACGATACCGTTCGCCAACAGTTCCTTGCGGATACGGTCAGCCTCGGCATAGTTTTTGGCCAGTTTGGCAGCGTTACGGGCGGCGATTTGTTCAATAATCATCGCATCATCCGAGCCCGCACCTTGCAGGAATTCGGTGGGAGTACGTTGCAGCAAGCCCAGCACCCCGCCCAGCGCCCTGAGCAGCAAAGCCGCTTGTGCCGACTGGCTGCGATTCACCTCACCAGCCAGGTCGAATAACACCGCCACCGCCTCCGGCGTGTTGAAATCATCGTCCATCGCCGCCTTGAAACGGGCAGCGTAAGGTTCTGTCCAATCCACTGAGCCCCCTCCCGACCTCCCTGCCCCCTCCCCGACAAGCGAGGGGGGGGTGCTTTTCAGCGCGGTATAAAGCCGGTCCAGCGCCTTTTTGGCATCGTCCAGATGCGCGTCGGAATAGTTCAGCGGGCTGCGGTATTGGGCGCGCAGGATAAAGAAGCGCACCACTTCGGGGTCGTATTGCTTCAGCACTTCGCGGATAGTGAAGAAATTGCCCAGGCTCTTGGACATCTTTTCGTTGTCCACGCGCACAAAGCCGTTGTGCATCCAGTAGTTCACATACTGCCCGTGATCCTCGTGACACTGCGCCCCTTCGCTTTGCGCGATCTCGTTCTCGTGGTGTGGAAACTGCAAATCCGCGCCGCCGCCGTGGAGGTCAAAATGCTCGCCCAGCAATTTTGAGCCCATCGCCGAGCATTCGAGATGCCAGCCGGGACGACCTTTGCCCCACCTGGAATCCCATTTCACCTCTTCGGTTTCGTCGTCTTTGGCGTGTTTCCACAACACGAAATCGAGCGGATCGTTCTTGCCGGAAGCCACCTCCACGCGCTCGCCGGCGCGCAGGTCTTCCAGCGACTTGCCGGACAACTTGCCGTAAGCTGCAAACTTGCGCACCGCAAAATTCACATCGCCATCCGCCGACTGATAGGCCAGCCCGTTGGCCTCAAGCCTGGCGATCATCTCCAGCATCTCCGGCACAAACTGCGTGGCGCGCGGCTCAAAGTCGGGACGCTGTACTCCCAGCGCGTCGGCATCCTCGTGCATCGCGTCTATAAATTTTTGCGTAAGCACATGAATTGATTGATTATTTTCAGATGCGCGGCGGATGATTTTATCGTCAATGTCGGTGATGTTGCGCACATAGATGACATTGAAGCCGCTGGTCTTGAACCAGCGTTGCACCATGTCGAACACCACCATCACCCGCGCGTGGCCTAAGTGGCAATAGTCGTAAACCGTCATGCCGCACACATACATGCGCACCTGATGGGGAATAATCGGGACAAATTCCTGCTTGTCGCGGGCGAGGGTGTTGTAGATTTTTAGCATTTGAAAACCTTATTTATCCGCAGATTACGCAGATTGGCACCGATTAAATTTGCGGAAATCTGCGTAATCTGCGGATGGATGGTTGTTTTAGGCTTGCTCTTTCGTCCAGGAATCCTTGAGCGTCACCGTGCGGTTGAACACCAAACGGTCACCCAGCTGATGGTCGCGGCGGTCGGTCACGAAATAGCCCAGACGCTCGAACTGGTAGTGGGTTTCCGGCGGCGCGTCCTTGACGGCGGCTTCCACCCAGCCTTGCACGACTTGAAGCGATTCGGGATTCAAATAGGTGCAGAAATCCACCTCCTTGTCGGCAGCGGGGGAGGCGACGGTGAACAGTCGGTCATACAGCCTGATTTCGGCAGGCAGGGCAAATTCAGCGGCCAGAAAATGGATCACGCCACGAACCTTGCGGCCTTCCGGGTTCTTGCCGAGGGTGGCGTGGTCGAGGCTGCACTTGAGTTCGATGACGTTTCCCGCCGCATCCTTCACGGCTTCGTCGCAGCGCATCACATAGCTGTGGCGCAGGCGGATTTCGCCGCCCAGCGTCAGCCGCCGCCAGCCCGCAGGCGGCACTTCGGCAAAATCGTCCGCCTCGATATACAGCTCACGACTGATCGGCACGATGCGCTTGCCGAATTCGGGGTGCTGCGGGTGGAAATCCGCCTCGCGCGCGCCGGCACCGTCGAAGTTGGTGAGCGTGACCTTGAGCGGGTTGATCACTGCCGCCACGCGCGGTGCGATGGCTTCCAGATGTTCGCGTATCGCGCCTTCCATCACCACCATATCCACGTTGTTTTCACCCTTGGAAACGCCGATGCGTCTGGCGAATTCGCGGATGCCTTCGGGCGTGTAACCGCGACGGCGCATCCCCTGTATGGTCGGCATACGCGGGTCGTCCCAGCCGGTCACTTTTTTCTCGTTGACCAGTTGCAATAGCTTGCGCTTGCTGGTGAGGGTGTATTGCAGCTCCAGCCTTGAGAACTCGTATTGGCGCGGGTGACAAGGCACATTGAGATTGTCCAGCACCCAGTCGTAGAGCGGGCGGTGATCCTCGAATTCCAGCGTGCAGATCGAATGGGTAATGCCTTCCAGCGCATCGGAGATGCAATGCGTGTAGTCGTACATCGGGTAGATGCACCACTTATCGCCGGTACGGATATGGTGGGCGCGGCGGATACGGTAAATGGCGGGGTCGCGCAGATTGATGTTAGGCGAGGCCATGTCAATTTTGGCGCGCAGCACCCTCGCGCCGTCGGCAAATTCGCCTGCCTTCATGCGCCGGAACAGGTCGAGATTTTCCACCACGGAGCGCTCGCGGTTCGGACTGTTTCGGCCAGGCTGCGTCAGCGTGCCGCGATATTCGCGCATCTGTTCGGGGGTGAGGTCGTCAACGTAAGCCAGCCCCTTGCCAATGAGTTCTTCCGCAAACGCATACAGCGCGTCGAAATAATCCGAAGCCCAGTGTATCTGCCCCTCCCACTGAAAACCCAGCCAGCGCACGTCGTCCTGGATGGATTGCGCGTATTCCTCGCTCTCCTTCTCCGGGTTGGTATCGTCAAAACGCAGGTTACACTTGCCGTGATAATCCTGCGCCAGCCCGAAATTCAGGCAGATAGACTTGGCGTGGCCGACGTGCAGATAACCGTTCGGCTCGGGCGGGAAGCGCGTGACGATACTGTCATGCCGACCCGAGGCGAGATCGGCATCAATGATTGAGCGGATGAAATTGGAAACAGGCGCTGTGGAATCAGCGGGGGATTGCAAACTGCTCATGCTGAACTTTCTTGTATCTTGATTGGTTTGAAAAAAAACGGGCATAAATTTCTCAGCAGATTTTACCCGAAAATACGCAGACCAACCCCATCCGGTCACACTGATATGTGCCGGAAATCAAAGCGTACTGATTGTTTGTCTGAATTTTTGCCCAAATCTTTGCTAGAATCCGCCGCTGCAACTTATCAACGCAGAGCATTTGCGGAGCACACTCAGGAGACAGAATTACTGATGCATACCCCGACTCGCATGAAATTTTCATTAAACGGCTTACTCACCGCACTCTTCGCACTGCTGCTGTGCGGCCTGATGCAACCCACCTATTCTTCAACTCAAGGCAATAAAACCATGATCAAACTACACACCAATCACGGCACTATCACACTGCAACTGGATGCCGAAAAAGCCCCCGTCACCACGCAAAATTTTGTGGATTACGTCAATGCGGGTTTTTATGAAAACACCATTTTCCATCGCGTGATTGATGGTTTCATGATTCAGGGCGGCGGCTTCGAGCCCGGCATGAAACAGAAAAAGGTCAATGCGCCGATCAAGAATGAAGCCGCCAACGGCCTGAAGAACGACAAATACACCATCGCCATGGCGCGCACTGGCGACCCGCATTCCGCCACCGCGCAGTTCTTCATCAACGCGGGCGACAACGGCTTCCTCGACTATCCGGGACAGGATGGCTGGGGCTACTGCGTATTCGGCAAAGTGGTCGAAGGCATGGAAGTGGTGGACGCGATCCGCAAGGTCAAAACCGGCAACCAAGAGGGTCATCAGGATGTGCCCAGGGAAGATGTCATCATCACCAAGGCAGAAGTCGTTCAATAAAGGATAGCGAAGTGAGGATCGAGGATCGAGTTAAAAACGGCGCAGTGGATTATCCTCAATCCTCAATCCCCCATCCTCAATCCTCAATCCCCAATCCTCAATCCTCAATCCCACATACCCTCTTCATTTCTGACCTGCATTTGGCCGCCTGCCATCCGCACAGCATGGCGGCTTTTCGGCATTTTATCGCCAGCGCCG
>Ga0210023_1000378_pt1 | contig 34691 bp, 24 predicted proteins | sample CryGeymeta201524_FD_183987 | JGI IMG/M metagenome (GOLD analysis project Ga0210023, IMG submission 183987) | Groundwater microbial communities from Crystal Geyser aquifers in Utah, USA - Crystal Geyser metaG 2015-24 (SPAdes) (version 2) | ecosystem: Environmental > Aquatic > Deep subsurface >... | reverse complement strand
AACACACCGAGCCGCGCCTGACCAGCCTGTCGCACGGCGGTGGTTGCGGTTGCAAGATCGCCCCGGGCGTGCTGTCCAACATCCTCAAGGGCACGACGGCCATGCCGATGCCCAAGGAACTGCTGGTCGGCATCGAAACCGCAGACGACGCGGCGGTGTACCAGCTCAACGACACGCAAGCGCTGATTGCCACCACAGACTTTTTCATGCCCATCGTTGACGACCCGTTTGACTTTGGCCGCATTGCCGCCACCAACGCCATCAGCGACGTCTATGCCATGGGCGGCACGCCGATCATGGCACTCGCCCTGGTTGGCATGCCGATCAACGTGCTGTCGGTGGAGACCATTGGCAAGATTCTGGAGGGCGGCGCCAGTGTCTGTCGCGCCGCCGGCATCCCGATTGCCGGCGGCCACACCATCGATTCGGTGGAACCCATTTACGGCCTGGTCGCCATGGGCCTGATGCACCCCGGCCGGGTCAAGCGCAACGCCAGCGCCCGGGTGGGCGACCGCCTGATTCTGGGCAAGCCGCTCGGTGTGGGCGTGCTGTCAGCCGCACTCAAAAAAGACCAGCTTGATGCCGCAGGCTACGCCGAGATGATGCGCGTCACCACGCAGCTCAATACGCCCGGCCCGGCACTGGCCGCCCTTGATGGCGTGCACGCCATGACCGATGTCACTGGGTTTGCGCTGGCCGGCCATGCGCTGGAGATGGCGCGTGGTGCCAACTGTACCGTGCAACTGAACTGGCAGAAGGTGCCGTTTTTGACCGGCGTGCGTCAACTGGCGAAACAGGGGTGCATCACCGGCGCGTCGGGGCGTAACTGGGCGGCTTATGGCCATGAGGTGAGTTTGCCCGCCGGGTTTTCGGCGGTCGAGCAGGCCCTGCTGACCGACCCGCAAACCAGCGGCGGGCTGCTGGTGAGCTGTGCGCCATCAGAGGTTGACAAGGTGATGGCGGTCTTCCGGGCGCACGGCTTTACCCATGCGGCGGATATCGGGGAAATGGCCGCCTTCAATGGCGTGACGCACTTGGTCCTGGGTTAACCGCACTGCCACCGTGGCGTCGTGCTGCGCATGGCCCGGGGCTTCGTGGGCTTTGGCAACAGGCTTTACGGCAGCCAGCGCAGCTGGGCCACATAGCCCAGGCTTTTGCCCTGCGTGTTGTCGCTGTCGGCACCCACCGCCACGGCAGTGACGGGCGGCAAACTGGGGCTTTCTTGGCCAAATAGCAGCGCAAAGTCTTCGGCGATGTGGCGGCGCTGGCTAACCCATTGGCCGGTAGCGGATTCCGAGCCGTTTAGCACGATGTAGCGCACCCGCGCGCTGTAGGGGTTGGGGCCACGGGTGCCCGCCCGATAGCGGCTGTCCCACAGGTAGCAAAGCGTGGCGCTAGGCAGATTTTGCCCGCTGACCGAGCGCGCCAGCGCCAGCACCGAGCGCTGCAAAAAGGGGATATCGGTCAGCGGCTGTTCCAGCATCACACACACCTTGAGCGCGGCATCGTCACCGGCTTTGGTTTTGATGTCGGCGGCTGCCAGCGGCTGCTCCATGCGCCAGCGCCAGCTCAAAAATTCGGGCGCTGCGCCCTGCCAGGCGTGCGTCAGCACGCCGTAGGAGGCATCGGTGCGCAGCGCCAGCACGGTTTCTCCATCCAGGGCGATCGCCTCGAACGTGCTCAGTGGCGCCTTGTTGCCGGGCAGGCCACTGAGCGTCCAGGACGGGTGGCGCGTGGCAGTGCTTGGCTCAGCCAAAGGCGCCAAGCTTGCGCGGATGGGGCTTGGCGTGGTTTGACTGAAAGCGCTTTGCAGGCCAAACAGCAAAACAAGGCCGACGCTGACCCGCAGTGCCTGAGCCCGGCGGTGGCGCTTGGCCTTGCTGCACTCGCTATGGCTGCGGCAGGTGACGTTCATTGAAAAGCCCTCCAGCCCCACCAGATGCGCGTGACCGTGGTGATGGCGCAGAGCGCGGCAAAGCCGTAGGCGAGTTCTATGAAAACACCGGGCCACAGGCACATGGCGATGAAGCAGATCAGGGTTTCAGTGGCTTCGGTCAGCCCGCCCAAAAAGTAGAACGACTTGTTGGGCGTGGCCAGGTTGCTCAGGCCACGTTTGGCCGCCAGCACGGCAAAGGCCAAAAAGCTCGACCCGGTACCAATGAACGCGGCCAGCAGCACCGCCGCCGGCAGCGCGTTGCGGGCAGGGTCGCTGAAAGCAAAGGCCAGCGGGATGCTGGCGTAAAAGACAAAGTCGAGCGCAATGTCCAGAAAGGCGCCAGCATCGGTCGGCTTGGTCAGGCGCGCCACGGCGCCATCGAGCGCGTCCATGAGTCTTGAGGCCAGGATCGCAACGGCGCCCAAAAGATACGCTTGAAAGGCAATCAAAAGTGCGGCCAGCACGCCCAGCGCAAAACCCAATAGCGTGAGCTGATTGGCCGACAGACCCGCGCGTTTGGCTTGTCGCGCCAGGCGCAGGATGACCGGAGCGATGCGTAGGCTGACAGAGCGGTCAAACATGAGTAAAAGCAGAGAGGTTAGGTTATTGACAAGCAAGCCCTTCGTCGCAGAATCAGACCGATTCTTACAGTCCCAACGTGGCGCGACCAAACCCGGGCCAGGCTTGGCACCGGCCGTCGGTTAAGCTTCGCCACGGCAAGCATAGCGGACCCGGGCGCCAAGTCGGCAGGCCAGTGCGCCGTTGATGCATCCTTTTACCTGATTGGAAACGTATATGAAGAAAACCCTTTTGGCTCTGTTGCTGTTGAGCAGCGCCGCCGCCTTTGCCCAGACCAGCCCCGCCAAACAGGCGCTGGTTGACAAATTGCTCGAGCTACAGCGTGCTGGCATCGAGCAGTCGGCGCAGGTGCTTGCCCTGCGCCCCGCGCTACAGATGGAGCAGTTGGTGAAAGTGACCCTGCAAACCCGCGTGCCACCTGAAAAACGTGAAGCAGTGGCCAAAGCCGTTGAGGGCGATTTGAAGAAATATGCCGAAGAAGTAGTGCCCCTGATGCGCCAGAAGGCCGTCAAACTGGCGCCCGAAACGGTGGGCGCGTTACTGGCAGAAAGATTTTCTGAGGACGAACTCAAACAGCTCATTGCCCTGATCGAGTCCCCGGTTAATCGCAAATACCAGCAAATGAGCGGTGAACTGCAAAAATCGTTGGCTGACAAGCTGGTCGAAGACATGCGCGCCACGGTGGACCCCAAGGTCAAGGCGATGGCCATGGCCATCGAAAAGCACATGGGCTTGCCAAAACCCTCGGCTGCGCCAGCCAAGGGCGCAGCGCCCGCCCCTGCGAAGTAGTCAATTCGCTTGGCATGAAATCGCCATACATCAAATTAACGACTGTTTGATGTAGAGCAAGTATTGCCCCTGAAAAATATAGTTGATAAGTGTTTACCCTAGGTTCGGCAGTTCCCCCTGTTTTCATCAGAAAACTGTAAGCAAGTCCCGTGATAGTCCACACCACAAAACGACGGGCTGGAAACCCCGTGATGTATGGGCGCAGCAAGCGATTGCTGTTTTGTCTTAATTTCAATCAGGAGACTTCATGAAGCATGACTACGACAGTGGTGCCTACTGGAAAGAAACCATCAAATTGCTGAGGAATGTGCTTATCCTCTGGTTTTTGGTGTCTTTCGGGGCGGGCATTTTGTTTGCCGGTTTTTTAAACCAATTCCACCTCGGTGGCTACCCCTTGGGCTTCTGGTTTGCCCACCAGGGTGCCATGTATGTGTTTGTGGTGCAGATTTTTTACTATGCCTGGCGCATGAACAAACTGGACGTTGAATTCAACGTTCAAGAAGAGTGAGGCTTACATAATGGAACTTCAAACCACAATCTACATCATGGTGGCGCTGAGCTTCTCGGTTTATATCGGGATCGCCATCTGGGCTCGTGCCGGCTCCACCAGTGAGTTTTACTCTGCTGGCGGTGCGGTGCACCCGGTGCTCAATGGCATGGCCACCGGTGCTGACTGGATGTCAGCCGCATCGTTTATCTCCATGGCCGGCCTGATTTCCAACATGGGTTACGGCGGCGGTCTGTTCCTGATGGGATGGACCGGTGGCTACGTGCTGCTGGCCATGTTGCTGGCGCCCTACTTGCGCAAGTTCGGCAAATTTACCGTGCCGCAATTCATTGGTGACCGCTTCTACTCCAAGAGCGCTGCCGTGGTTGCCGTGGTATGCCTGCTGACCGCTTCGCTGACCTACATCATCGGACAGATGACGGGTGTCGGCGTGGCGTTCTCGCGCTTCCTGGGCGTAACCTCTGAAACCGGCATTTACGTCGGTATGGGCATCGTGTTCCTGTACGCCGTGTTCGGTGGCATGAAGGGCATCACCTACACCCAGGTGGCGCAATACGTTGTGCTGATTCTGGCCTACACCGTGCCGGCGATCTTCATCTCTTTGCAGTTGACTGGCGTGGCCATCCCTCAATTGGGTCTGGGCTCGACCATGGCAGGCTCCGATATGTCGTTGTTGATGAAGCTCGACTCGGTGGTGACTGACCTCGGTTTTGGCCAATACACCACCACCACGGCGGGCAGCACACTCAACATGTTTGTGTACACCTTGTCGCTGATGATCGGCACCGCCGGTCTGCCGCACGTGATCATGCGCTTCTTCACGGTGCCCACCGTGAAAGACGCACGCTCCTCTGCTGGCTGGGCGCTGGTCTTCATTGCCATTTTGTACACCACGGCACCTGCTGTGGCGGCCATGGCCAAGTTGAACCTGCATGCCACCATCAATTCTGCGGTGAACGCAGGCGGCGACTTGTACGCCCCTGAAGCCAGCCTGAAGATTGATGAGCAACCTGGCTGGATGCAGCGCTGGGAAAAAACCGGACTGCTGAAGTTTGAAGACAAGAACGGTGACGGCCGCATTCAGTATTACAACGACAAGGCGAACGCCAATCCGGAGTCCAAGGCCAAGGCTGAAGCCGCTGGGTGGAAGGGCAATGAGCTCACAGTGAACCCCGACATTATTGTGTTGGCCAACCCTGAAATCGCCTTGCTGCCCAACTGGGTGATTGGCTTGGTGGCGGCTGGTGGTCTGGCAGCTGCGCTGTCTACTGCGGCTGGCTTGCTGATGGCCATTTCTTCAGCCGTGTCGCATGACCTGATCAAGGGCATCTTTGCGCCGAGCATCTCTGAAAAAGGTGAGTTGATGGCGGGCAAGGTCTCGATGGCAGTGGCCATTGTGGTGGCTGGTTACCTGGGCTTGAATCCGCCTGGGTTCGCGGCCGGTACCGTGGCTTTGGCTTTCGGTATTGCTGCTTCGTCGCTGTTCCCGGCCATCATGATGGGTATTTTTAGCAAGAAGATGAACAAGGAAGGTGCCATGGCAGGTATGCTGTCAGGCCTTTTTATTACCTTGTTCTATGTGTTTGCGCACAAGGGTTTGTTCTTCGTCAAGGGCACCGAGTACCTCGGTCTGATTGGCGGCCCCAACCCCTTCTTTGGCATCACGCCTGAAGCCTTCGGTGCCATTGGCGCGCTGGTGAACTTTTTGGTGGCTTTCCTGGTTGACAAAGTCACCCCCGAGCCGCCTGAGCACATTCAGCACATGGTTGAAGCCGTGCGCATTCCGCGCGGCTCCAAGGTAGTGGATGGTGCCCACTAAAAGGTGCTTTGATGATCTGAGTCGCCCACTTGCCTGCCTTGGTGGGTAGGGGTGACAATGAAAGCCCTGTCGGTCATGCTGACAGGGCTTTTTTCTTGAACTGGAGCCTGAAATGGTGTTTGATATCAGCGTCGCGATGACGTGGATTTTGTTTTTGGCGCTCTTTCCCATCAGCTTTGTCTGGCTGCGCCGGGCCTGGCGCATTGTGGTGAAGCGCGACTTTTCTGAAGTGGCCGTCAAGGGCGGCGAGGCGCCGCCCAATCCCGAAAAATTTGCCCCCTACGAGATGATCATCAATCTGTTGGCCGGGGTGATTCTGCTGGCGGTGATTGTGGCCGTGGTGGGTGGTTTTTGGGAGTACAGCGTGTGGAGCGCCGTGGCCGGCAGTACCCTATGGTGTAAATTCATCGCCAGTTTTGCGCTCAGCCGCCATGCCCACGCCAGTTGGGCCAAGGGCAATGCCTAAGCGGTACTGGTTGGCACCATTGATCAGCACGCAAGCATGACCAACAGCCTGACAACTCCGCGCCTGGTGGCCTTGTTTTGTTGCGGCTGGCTGGTGCTCAATTTCCCGCTGCTGGGTTTGTGGGATGTCGATGCCAGCGTGTTCGGTTTGCCGCTGTTTCCGACCGCCCTGATGGTGCTCTGGACGCTGTTGATCGTGGCCCTGGCCTGGCTGATGGAATGGCACAGCGCCGCTGACGGAGAAAGTTAGCCATGCTGTCGCCCGTGCTCGTCATCGGGGCTTCGTTTGCTTACCTGCTGCTGCTGTTTGCCGTGGCCAGCTTTGGCGACTGGCGTGCCGCACAAGGCCGCTCGATCATTGCCAACCCCTGGACTTATGCCTTGTCGCTGGCGGTCTATTGCACCGCCTGGACCTACTTTGGCAGCGTCGGCCGCGCCGCCTCCGGCGGCATCTGGTTCTTGCCAATCTACCTGGGGCCAACGCTGGCCATGACGCTGGGCTGGCTGGTGATTCGCAAGATGATCCGCATCGCCAAGACTTACCGAATCACCTCGATCGCCGACTTCATTGGCAGCCGCTATGGCAAAAGCCCGCTGCTCGCCGGACTGGTCACGCTGATTGCCGTGGTCGGCATCGTGCCCTACATTGCGCTGCAGCTCAAGGCGGTTTCTGCCGGCTATGGCCTGCTCACAGCAAGCGCTGTGGGTGACGCGCCGGTGCAGGCGCACTGGGCGCAAGACAGCACGTTCTACATGGCATTGGCGCTGGCCGGTTTCACCATGGTGTTTGGCGCCCGTCATCTGGATTCGGCCGAACGCCATGAGGGCTTGGTGGCGGCGATTGCGTTTGAGTCAGTGATCAAGCTGATCGCCTTCCTGGCGGTTGGTTTGTTCGTGGTTTATGGTCTGTTCAATGGCCTCGAAGACTTGTTCACACGCGCCCACGCCGTGCCCGACCTGGCCAAATTGCTGCGCCTGGAGCAGGGTGGCGGCTTTGCCTGGACCCAGTGGTTTGCGCTGACGCTGCTGTCAATGCTGTCGGTGATCTTTTTGCCGCGCCAGTTCCAGGTGATGGTGGTGGAAAACGTGCGCGAGAGCCACTTGCGCCGCGCCGTCTGGGTGTTCCCGCTCTACCTGTTGGCCATCAACCTGTTTGTATTGCCGATTGCTTTGGGTGGCATGCTGTATTTTGACGGTGCCCATGTCAACGCCGACAATTTTGTGCTGTCGTTGCCGCTGGCTGCAGGCCAGCCGGCGCTGGCACTGTTCGCATTTATTGGTGGCTTGTCGGCGGCCACCGGCATGGTGATTGTGGAAACCATCGCGGTCTCGACCATGGTCTGCAACGAGCTGGTGATGCCGCTGTTGCTGCGCACCGCCCACTTCAAATCCGAGGCCGGGCACGACTTGACGCGCGTGCTGCTCAACATCCGCCGAGCCGCCATTCTGGGCGTTCTGGTACTTGGTTATGTGTATTTTCATCTGGCGGGTGAAGCCTATGCGCTGGTCAGCATTGGGCTCATCAGCTTTGCCGCCGTGGCCCAGTTTGCGCCCGCCGTGCTGGGTGGCTTGTACTGGAAAGGCGCTACGCGCCAGGGCGCGCTGGTGGGCTTGGCGGCCGGTTTTGTGATGTGGGGCTACACGCTGATGCTGCCGTCGCTGGCCAAGTCGGGCTGGCTGCCCGACACCTTTTTAACGGAGGGCCTGTTGGGCTGGCACTGGTTGCGGCCCGAGCAACTGTTTGGCTTGCACGGGCTCGACAACCTGACGCATTCGCTGTTCTGGAGTTTGCTGGTCAACATCGGCGCCTATGCGGGCTTGTCGCTGTGGCGCGCGCCCAGCAGCCAGGAAGCCAGTCAGGCGCTGCTGTTTGTCGATGTCTTCAAGCGCACCACCACGGCGCGGCCAGTGTTCTGGCGCGGTCGCGCCACCGTGCCAGACCTGTTGCGCCTGTGTGAACGCTTCATGGGCGCAGAGCGGGCACAGGCGCTGTTTACGTCTTATGCGCGCGAGGTCGGCGCCAGCAGCCTGAGTGCCATCACGCCCGACGCGCGCCTGGTGCAGTTTGTCGAGACCCAATTGGCCGGCGCCGTCGGCAGTGCCTCGGCGCGCGTGCTGGTGGCCAGCAGTGTGGAAGAAGAAACCCTGACGCCCGACGACGTGCTGCGCATTTTGGACGAAACCTCGCAATTGCGCGCGCACTCGCTGGAGCTTGAAGAAAAATCGAACTCGCTGGAGCGCGCCACGCGCGAGTTGCGCGCTGCCAATGAGCAGCTCAAGAGCCTGGACCGGCTCAAGGACGACTTCATGTCGTCGGTGACGCATGAGTTGCGCACACCGCTGACCTCGATTCGGGCGCTGGCCGAGTTGATGCGCGACGACCCCGACATGCCGCAGCCGCAGCGCAGCCAGTTCATCGCCATCATCGTCTCTGAGACCGAGCGTTTGTCGCGGCTGGTGAACCAGGTACTTGACATGGCCAAGATTGAGTCGGGCCATGCCGAGTGGCACAACGCCAAGGTGGACCTTTGCACGCTGGTGCAGCAGGCGGTGGTGACCACCTCGGAGCTGTTTCGCGAACGTCAAACACAGGTCAATGTGCAACTGCCGACGCAGCCTGTGCTGCTGCTGGCCGACCCCGACCGGCTGACCCAGGTCATGCTCAATTTGCTCTCCAACGCGGCCAAGTTTGTGCCAGTGCCCGGCGGTCGGGTTGACGTAAGCCTGGGCAGCGACGATGTCGGCGTGACCGTAAAGGTGCGCGACAACGGCCCCGGTGTGACGGCAGAGCAGCAGGCGCTGATTTTTGAGAAATTTCGCCAGGGTGGCGATGCCGCTAACCGGCCGCAGGGCACCGGCCTGGGGTTGCCGATCAGCCGCCAAATCGTGGAGCACTTTGGTGGCAAACTGTGGCTTGAGTCACAACCCGGGCAAGGCGCGGCATTTTGCTTCTACCTGCCCTTCAAAATATAAAAGAGGAGACTGAGATGAGCCCAAAAATACTGGTGGCCGACGACGAGCCCAACATTGTGATTTCGCTGGAGTATCTGCTCAAGCGCGAAGGCTACACCGTGGTGATAGCGCGTGACGGACAGGAGGCGGTGGATGCCATCACGCGGGAGCTGCCCGACCTGGTGCTGCTCGATGTCATGATGCCCAAGAAAACCGGTTTCGAGGTCTGCCAGGAGGTGCGCGGTCTGGAGGCAGTGCAGGCCACAAAAATCCTGATGCTCACCGCCAAGGGGCGCGATACCGATGTGGCCAAGGGCATGGCGCTGGGCGCAGATGCCTACATGACCAAGCCTTTTGCCACCAAAGAACTGGTGCAGAAGGTGGCGCAAATGCTGGGCCGACCCGCATGAACCGGTTCAAGATTGACCGCCGCCTGATCCTGGCGATCGTCGTGATAGGGCTGGCCACGCTGCTGTGGCTGCTGGTCACTTTTGGCCTGATCGCCTCCACCCTGGAGCCAGACCAGCGCGCGCTGTTGGCCGAGCAACTGGCACCCCGGTTTGTCTTGATCGGCATGACTTGGGTGTTTGGTCTGGTGGCGATTGCCTCAACGCTGCGCTGGCTGTTTCGGCGTTACGCCAGCGCGCCCGGGCGCTTGCTGGAGCAGACCAAGGTGCTGTTGGCGGCGCCGCAGGCCGCGCCCATGAACCACCAAGGCACCACAGAAACCCAGGCGCTGGCCGAGGTAATTTTTGAACTCGCAGCCCAGCGCGATACCTTGCGCGCCGACGTGGCAAGCCAAATTGCCCAGGCCAGCCTGAGCGTGCAGCAGGAAAAAAACCGGCTGGCCGCGCTGATGGCAGAACTCACGCAAAGCGTGGTGGTGTGCAACCTGGACGGCCGCATCATTTTGTACAACAGCCGTGCCCGGCTGCAATTCAAGGCGCTGTCGGTGGCGCCGACGCTGGCGGGCGGCGCCGAGCTGGTCGGCATCGGGCGCTCCATTTACGCCGTGTTCGACCGGCAACTGGTGGCGCACGCCCTGGAGAGCATCCAACAGCGCCTGAGCCGCGGCGCGGGCAGCCCGTCGGCCCAGTTTGTCACCACCACGCAAGCGGGCCAGTTGCTCAAGGTGCAAATGGCGCCGGTGCGCCATGTTGACGCGGCCGACCATGGCACAGAAATCAGCGGCTTTGTGCTGATGCTCGACAACGTGACGCGCGCTTTTGAAGAAGAGCATTTGCGCGACCAGTTGCTGCACGGCCTCACTGAGGGCAGCCGCTCGTCGCTGGCCAACATTCAGGCGGCGGTCGAGATGCTGGCCTACCCAGACCTTGAAGCGCCCATGCGCGAACGCTTTTTGACCGTGGTGCGCGAAGAAGTGCACAGTATGAGCGCGCGCATCAACACCATGACGCAACAGGCCACGCAGGGCCTCAAGGCACGCTGGCCGCTCGAGGAAATGCTTGGCGCCGACGTGCTACTGGCCACGCAACGGCGCATCGAGGCGCGCAACCAGCGCCCGGTGACGCTGGAAAACCGCGACGCCAGTGTCTGGCTCAAGGTAGACAGCTTCAGCCTGACACAGGCACTGGATTACCTTGCCATGCGCCTGGTCGATGAGTTTGACGTCAAGTTTTTTCGGCTGCGCCTGCAGACCAGTGGCAACCGCGCCCAGCTCGACCTGATCTGGACCGGTCAGGTGATGAGCACCGAAACCGTGATGAGTTGGGAAATGGACAGCATGCGCTTTGGCGCCGAAAGTACGCCGCTCACCGTGCGCGACGTGGTGGAACGCCATGGCGGCGAGATGTGGTTCGAGCGCGAGCGCGTGCGCCACGAGGCCTTTTTCAGGTTTCTGCTGCCGCTGGCCAGCGTGCAGGAACAGATGGAGGCAACGCAGATTCTGCAAAACGACAGCCGCCCTGAGTACTACGACTTTGACTTGTTCCAGAGCACCGATCAGAGCAGTGCGCTCGAAGACCGGCTGCTCAATGAGTTGTCTTTCACCGTTTTTGACACCGAAACCACCGGCCTGAATCCGTCCGAGGGCGACCAGATTATCCAGATTGGCGCGGCGCGCATCGTCAACAGCAAGCTGCTGCGCCAGGAAAGCTTTGAGCAACTGGTGGACCCGAAGCGGCTGATTCCGGCGGCCACCATCCCGATCCACGGCATCACACAAGACATGGTCCGAGGCAAGCCGCCCATCACCGAGGTGCTGCCCGCGTTTTACAGCTACGCCCAGGACACCGTGCTGGTGGCGCACAACGCTGCCTTTGACATGAAGTTTTTGCAACTGCAGGAGCGCAACACCGGCCTGGTTTTCAACCACCCGGTGCTCGACACCCTGCTGCTGTCAGCGGTGGTGCACCCCAACCAGGAATCGCACCGCCTGGAGGCGATTGCCGAGCGTTTCAACATCACCGTGCTGGGCCGCCACACTGCGTTGGGCGACGCCATGGTCACCGCGGAAATCTGGCTGCGCCTGCTGCCGCTGTTGCAAGCCATGGGCATCACCACCCTGCGCCAGGCCAGAGAGGCGGCGCAAAAGACCTATTACGCGCGGCTGAAATACTGAGGTTTAGAAGCGCCCACCCGCATAGCGCTGCCCTAGCACGCCCTGCAGCGTTTGCACCACGCTGAATGCGTCTTTGAGGTGGCTGCGCTCGAAGTTGCTGAGTTCTTCGAGCGCCAGAAAGTTGTCAGGCGCCTGGCCCAGCGCCATCTGGCGCGCCTGGTGGGCAATGCGCAGCTTGCCCAGAAACTCCAGCGCATCGCGCAGGTCGCGCGCGCTTTGCTCGGTGACTTCACCGGCCTGCGCTGAGACCTCGAGCCGGTCGTGGGTGTTGGCCACCGTGACGCCGGCGGCCAGCGCATAGACCCGCGCCAGGTCCACGATCGGCACGATGCCGGTGTGTTTCAGGTCGATGGTGTGCGGGTGGTCGCCGCCCCGGCTGAGGGTGATCTGGCCGAACATGCCCAGCGGCGGGCGGTGCTTGAGGGCGTTGCTCACCATGTGCGCCAAAAACAGGCTGTTGCCCTTGGTGTGCTGCACCACCTGCTGGCGCAGGCCGTCGAGCAACTCGGCCTTGCCGTGGATGGCGCGCAGGTCAAAAAACACGCAGGTCAGCATCAGCGATTTTGGCTTTGGCTGGTCCACCCACTTGCGGAAGTACTCGGCCCAGACCCGGCGCGGCTGGCGCCACTGGTCGGTCATGGCCATCATCTCGCCCGGGCAGTGGATGTAACCGCACTCGGCCAGGCCGTCGCAGACAAACTTGCTAAAGCGCTTGAAGTACTCGCCGTGCACGGCTTCGTCAAACGCGTCGTCGAGCATCAGGCAGTTGTCCTGGTCCGACTTGGCGGTTTGCTCGTTGCGCGCCTGGCTGCCGGCGGCCACCCACACGTAGTCCACCGGGGCCGGGCCCATTTGCGCTTCGGCCAGCTGGATTAGCCGCGTCGTGATGGCGTCGGTGATGGCGGTGACAATGTGGCCGGTGTTGTAGGCGCTGGCGTCAGCGGCGGCCAGGTGTTGCTGTAGTTGTTTGATCCGAGAGCTGATACTTTTCAGGCCATCGAGCGAGGTTTGCTTGTAGATGTCGCCAGCCAGATACACCGCCGAGGTGCTGTGCTGCTCGGTCAGGTCGGTGGCGGTGATCATGCCCAAAATGTTGCCGCCGTCCATCACCGGCATGTGGTGGATGTTGTGGCGCGCCATCAGCAGCAGGGCTTCAAACGCCGGGCTGTTGGCGCTCACCGTCATGGGCGCGAGCGTGGCAATGTCGGCAACGGGGCGGTTGATGTCGAGCTTGAGCGCGACCACGCGGTTGCGCAGGTCGCGGTCGGTGACCAGGCCAAACAGCAGGCCTTGCTCGACCAGCAGTACCGACGACACGCGCCGGTCGCGCATGACCACTGCGGTGTCTTGGATCGAGGTGTCGGGCGGCAGGGTGATGGGCTCGCGCTTGATCAGGGTGCGAATCGGGGTGTTGAGCAGGTTCAACGCGCTACCCGATTCGCTGACCAGGTTGGCTGGCCTGGCCTGCGGCTGATCTGCTGGCGCAATGGACGGGAAAAAGTAGGCCAGTTGGGCATGCTTGGCACAGAGTTGCTCCAGGTCTTGCGCCGTCAGCCAGGCCAGTTCGCAGTCGGCAGCGGCCACCGCCTGCCAGGTGGCCAATTGCGGCGTCGGCGTGGCGCCAAAGCCAAACAGGTCGCCTGCTTCCAGTTGCACCGACAGGTTCAGGTCGGGGTCGCTCAGGCGCACCGCGCCGCTCAAAATGAGCACCAGCCGACTCGGCAGTTGCCCCTGCGTCATTAGTGTGGTGCCCGCCGTCACCGTGACCAGGGTGAACTGGGCTGCCAGGGCGTCGCGGCTTTTGCCGCTGAGTTGGGCAAAGCCCCGCTGCCGCGCCAAGTGGCTGGTGAGCAGAGGCGAGGGCTTGGGTGTGGATGGCATGGCAGCGGCTTCAGGTTTGTGATGGAAGTTGGGGCAATTTTCGGCCAAATTTGAGCATGCGGGTGGCAATCAGGGTCTCGGTCAGGAAACACAGCAGGGCTAGCAAGAAACAGCTGATGCCCGACAGAAACAGGATGGTGGCCATGCGGAATATTTGCCACTCGGTGGTTTCGCCCAGAAACAGCGCCATGATGGTCAGCCCGATCATGATGGCGCAAAACGTCAGCAGAGCAATGCAGGCGTTGACCAGCGAGCCGCGAAGGCGCAGTTGGTCGAGCTCAGAGAAGGCAGCAGTCAGCGGATTGCCCGGCTGGGCCGCCTCGATGCGGTCTTCGAGCACACGGGCGCGGTCGATGATGCGCGCCAAGCGCCCGGCCACGCTGCCGATCATGCCGGCCACGGCGGTGAGCAGAAAAACCGGCGCCACGGCCAGCTGGATGCCGTGGGTGACGGTGTCGAGGTTGGTGGCAAAAAACATGGCAATGTCCCGGTGGTGAATCGCTGCACTGTAACGTCAAGCAGCCCGGTTGTGTTCACGCGAGCCAATGTCGATCATGGGCAGGCGGAATCACTGGGGCCCATATCTATCCCGCCGATTGCAGCGCTAGCCCGGCGTGCTCGCGCAGCGGGTGAAAGTGGATTTTGGGAAAGCGCTCCTGCGCCAAACGCACATCGTACGGGCTGGTGCACAGATAGGCCAGGGTGTCGGCGGCGTCGCGCGCCATGCGCTGCGGGTAGGCGAAAACGAACTCTTTCAGTTCAGCGGGCGAGTCGGCAGTGATCCAGCGCGCGCCGGTGTACTGGCTGCCCTCCAGCCGCACGTCGGCGTCGTATTCACTTTTCAGGCGGTGCTGCACCACCTCGAACTGCAACTGGCCAATGGCGCCGAGCAGCATGTTGCCGCCCATCTCGGGCTTGAACACCTGGATGGCGCCTTCTTCACCGAGTTGCGCCAGGCCTTGCTGCAGCTGCTTGGTGCGCAGCGGGTTTTTCAGCACCACGGTCATGAACATTTCAGGGGCAAAAAACGGCAGGCCGGTGAACAGCAGATTCACCGAGCCGTCGGTGATGGTGTCGCCGAGCTGCACGCCACCGTGGGTGGTGAAGCCGACGATGTCGCCGGCGTAGGCTTCTTCAACCGCCTCACGACGCTGGCTCATGAAAGTCACCACGCTGGTCGGGCGCAGCTCTTTGCTGGTACGCATCACTTTGAGTTTCAGGCCCGGCACGTATTTACCCGAGGCGATGCGCACAAAGGCGATGCGGTCGCGGTGGTTGGCGTCCATGTTGGCCTGCACCTTGAACACCACGCCAGAAAAAGCATCGTCCTCGGGGTGCACCTCTTTGATGACGGGCTGCTTGTTGACCACGAACGAGCTGGTGCGCGGACCCGGCGACGGCGCCAGGTCAACCAGCGCGTCGAGCACTTCCATGACACCGAAGTTGTTCACCCCTGAGCCAAAGAACACCGGCGTTTGTTTGCCAGCCAGAAAGGCTTCACGGTCAAACGTGGGGCTGGCACCGGTGGCCAGCTCGATACTTTCCAGCGCGGTGTCCCACTCGTTGCCAAAGCGTTTCTGCAGCGCGTCGGGGTCGCTCAAGGGCATGGCTTCGAAGTCGTGCGGCAGGCGCTCCGAACCCGATTCAAACACCGTCATGATGCTGGTGCGCAAATTGATGATGCCGCCAAAGCTCTTGCCCTGGCCCACCGGCCAGGTCATGGGCACGCAGGGCATGCCGAGTTCGCGCTCAACTTCGTCCAGGATGTCGAGCGGGTCGCGCACCTCGCGGTCCATCTTGTTGATGAAGGTGATGATGGGCGTGTCGCGCTGGCGGCAGACTTCGATCAGGCGCCGGGTTTGCGATTCGACGCCATTGGCTGCGTCAATCACCATCAGAGCCGAGTCCACGGCGGTCAGCACGCGGTAGGTGTCTTCAGAAAAGTCCTTGTGGCCGGGCGTGTCGAGCAGGTTGATGACGTGGTCGCGGTAGACCATTTGCATTACGGAGGACGCCACCGAGATGCCGCGTTGCTTCTCGATCTCCATCCAGTCGCTGGTGGCATGGCGCGTGGCCTTGCGCGCCTTTACCGAGCCGGCAATCTGGATCGCGCCCGAGAACAGCAACAGTTTTTCGGTCAGCGTGGTTTTACCCGCGTCCGGGTGGCTGATGATGGCAAAAGTGCGGCGGCGGCGGGTTTCAAAAGCGTAGGTCACAGGGAGTTCTCGAATGGGAAGTGGCGGCCGGGGTGGTCACGGTTTGCCGGGTCATCGGCTGGTTTGACCAGAAAACCGGGAATTTGGCACAGCCACTAGGGAATGGCTGCATTTTAAAGGCTGGGTGGGCGCCCTTCATGGTGGGTAATTCAAAGTGTGTGCGATAGATACCAGGCCGAAGCAGGCGTCACGGTTGGGGATGAAACAGTCGGGCGATGCGCTTTGCTACGTGTCCCCCGGCCTGCGGCCTCCTCCTTTACCTTCGCAAAGCGCATCACCCGACTGTTTCGATGCGCCTGTCGGTTTGCTGGCAGGGAAAATTTGAAGCCATGGATCGAACTCAAGCGCAGGCGCAGGCGCAGGCGTACCGCACTTTCTTTGTCGCGCGTGCTTGCACCCCAAAACCGCATGCGCATGGCCCGGTCGCCACGCCGGGGTTAACCTGAGACCTTGAGTTTTTGGGATGGCACATCAGTTTGAACCGCACCCCATGGCCGTGTTTGGTGCTAAATTCAAACGCTCACAGTTGCAGCAGGTGTTCTCCATCATGGCCATCCAGACAATCCCCACCCAGCCCTTTGCGGGGCAGCGCCCCGGCACCTCGGGGTTGCGCAAAAAAGTGACGGTGTTCACGCAGCCGCATTACCTGGAGAATTTTGTCCAGGCGCTGCTCGACGTGCTCAACGCCTCACGCGCCGACGGGCATGCTTTAGCCGGGCAAACGCTGGTGCTGGGTGGCGATGGCCGGTTTTATAACCGCACTGCGGTACAAATCATCCTGAAACTGGCCGCAGCCAATGGCGTAGCGCGTGTGCTGCTGGGGCAGGGCGGTATTTTGTCGACGCCCTCGGTCAGTGCGGTGATCCGCCGCCGCCAAGCCTTTGGCGGCATTGTGCTGTCGGCCAGCCACAATCCGGGCGGGCCCGAGGGCGACTTTGGCATCAAGTACAACGCGGGCAATGGCGGTCCGGCCAATGAGGCCCTGACCGAGGCGGTTTATGCGCGGAGCCAGATGCTGACTGAATTGCGCCAGAGTGATGCACCTGACGTTGACCTGGACCGCTTGGGCCTGCAGCACGTTGAGCAGATGCAGGTCGAGGTGATCGACCCGGTGGCGGATTACACGGCGTTGATGCGTGAATTGTTTGATTTTGAGCTGCTACGCGGCATGTTTGCGCGCGGCTTCAGCGTGCGCGTGGATGCCATGAACGCCGTGGGCGGCCCCTATGCCCGGGCGATTCTGGAGGGTGAGCTGGGCGCGCCGACGGGCACCGTGGTGAACGCCGAGCCGCTGGAAGACTTTGGCGGCCTGCACCCCGACCCCAATCCGGTCAATGCCGAAGATCTGATTGCCCACATGCAGCAGCCCGATGCGCCCGATTTTGGCGCCGCCATGGACGGCGATGCTGACCGCAACATGGTGGTAGGCCGCAATTTTGTCGTCACGCCATCCGACAGTCTGGCGCTGATGACGGCGCACGCCAAACTGATTCCGGGTTACAAAAACGGCCTGCTCGGCGTGGCGCGGTCCATGCCGACTTCGGCGGCGGTGGACCGCGTGGCCAGAGCGCTGGATTTGCCGTGCTTCGAGACCCCCACCGGCTGGAAGTTTTTTGGCAACCTGCTCGACGCTGGGCGGGTGAGCCTGTGCGGTGAAGAAAGCTACGGCACTGGCTCCAGCCATGTGCGCGAAAAAGACGGCTTGTGGGCGATTTTGTTCTGGCTCAGTCTGCAGGGCGCTACCGGCCGCTCGGTCGAGGCCCTGGTGCGCGAGCACTGGCGCACCTACGGCCGCAACTACTACACCCGGCACGACTATGAGGGCATTGCAGTCGATGCGGCCAATGCGCTGATGGCCGATTTGCGCACGCTGCTGCCTAACTTGCCTGGCCGCCGTTTTGGCGCGCGCCAGGTGGTGTTGGCCGATGATTTTTCTTACATCGACCCGGTGGACGGCTCGGTCTCGGGTCAGCAGGGTATTCGGTTGATTTTTGACGATGGTGCGCGTGTCATTTTCAGGCTGTCTGGCACCGGCACAGAAGGCGCCACGCTGCGGCTTTACCTGGAGCGTTACGAAGCCGACGTGACCTTGCAGGATCAACCTGTGCAACAGACACTGGCCGAACTGGCCGCCGTGGCTGAACAGGTGGCAGGCATCAGCAGGCGCACCGGCATGGTCGCCCCCACGGTGGCCACCTGATCACAACGGCAAGTCAGCACAAGCGCTGATTGCGCCTGCGTCAGTACCAACAAAATTAATCAACGAGGAGACATTCATGGTCCATTATGAAAAGAGAGCCCCGGAAACTCACCAACTGGTACGGCACACCGTGGCCCTGATTCTGGCTGGCGGGCGCGGTTCTCGGCTCAAACAACTGACCGACACGCGCGCCAAGCCGGCGGTGTACTTTGGCGGCAAGTTCCGCATCATCGACTTTGCGCTGTCGAATTGCCTGAATTCGGGCATCCGGCGTATGGCGGTGGTGACGCAGTACAAATCGCACTCGCTGTTGCGCCATTTGCAGCGTGGCTGGAGCTTTTTGCGTGCCGAGTTGAATGAAATGGTGGACTTGCTGCCGGCTCAGCAGCGTGCTGGCGAAGAGCACTGGTACCGCGGCACGGCCGACGCCATTTTTCAGAACATGGACATCATCCGCTCCAGCAAGCCCAAATACATCGTGATCCTGGCCGGCGACCATGTTTACAAGATGGATTACTCGATCATGCTCAAGGACCATGCGGCATTTGAGGCGGGCTGCACGGTGGGCTGTATCGAGGTGCCGCGTGCCGAGGCCGGCGCGTTCGGCGTGATGGCGATCGACGCGTCGCGGCAAATCACCGCGTTCGTCGAGAAGCCTGCCGACCCGCCGCCCATGCCGGGCAACGATGCCGTATCGCTGGCCAGCATGGGCATCTACATTTTTGATGCCGATTACTTGTACCAGTTGCTTAATGACGACCTGGCCAATCCGCAGTCCGAGCATGATTTCGGGAAAAACGTGATTCCGCGGGCCGTGGCCGATGGTCGGGCGCTGGCGCATCCGTTTGGCCTGTCCTGTGTCTCGCGGGACAAGGAGGCAGAACCTTACTGGCGTGACGTCGGTACCATCGACGCTTTCTGGTCGGCCAACCTGGACCTGGCCTCGACCGTGCCCGAGCTCGACATTTACGACACCGATTGGCCGATCTGGACCTACCAGCGCCAGTTGCCGCCAGCCAAGTTTGTTCCGGACAAGGATGGCAACCATGGCATATATGCCAATACCGTGGTGTCGGGCGGCTGCATTGTGTCGGGCTCGAACGTGGCGCATTCGGTGCTTTTTTCCGAGGTTCGAGTGCATTCGGACTGTTACATTGATCAGGCGGTGATGTTGCCCGACGTCACTGTGCACCGGCACTGTCGGCTGCGCAAAGTGGTGATTGACCGCGGCTGCGTCATTCCCGAGGGACTGGTCGTCGGCGAAGACGCGGCACTCGACGCGCAGCGCTTCGAGCGCAGCGAAGGCGGTGTGGTGTTGATCACACGCGAGATGTTGTCCAGGCTTTGAGACGAAAGACAATTTGAATGAACGTATTGCAAGTCAGTGCCGAGATTTTTCCGCTGCTCAAAACTGGCGGCCTGGCCGACATTGCTGGCGCCCTACCTGCTGCCCTGAAAGCCGCGGGTTGCGATGTGCGCGTATTGCTGCCGGGTTTTGCGTCGATCATGGCCGATCTGCAGTCGTCTTGCGTTCTGGCCGAACTCACGGCCCCATGGGGCGAGCGCGTCGTGTTGCGCCAGGGTGTGCTGGGCACGCTGGGCCTGGCCGCTTATGTGATCGACGCGCCAGCGCTGTATTGCCGCCCGGGCACGCCCTATGAAGACGCGCAGCGCCGGCCGTTCCATGACAACCATCGGCGCTTTGCCCTGCTCGGCTGGGTGGCGGCCAGGCTGGCCTGCGGGCTCGATGCCCAGTGGCAACCCGAGGTGGCGCACAGCCATGACTGGCATGCTGCCCTGACGCCTGCCTACCTCACGTTTGGACCGGTTCAGGGGAAACGGGTGGCGAGCGTTTACACCGTGCACAACCTGGCCTATCAGGGCGTGTTTGCACCTAACAATTTTTTCGAGTTGGGTCTGCCCAACGCCGCTTTTTCGGTCAACGGCCTGGAGTTTCATGGCCAGTTGTCGTTCATGAAAGCCGGGCTGTATTACGCCGACCACATCACCACCGTGAGTCCGACCTACGCCCGCGAAATCCAGACACCCGAGCAGGGCTGCGGCCTCGACGGCCTGCTGCGCTCACGCGCCCATGATCTGAGCGGCATCCTCAATGCTGTGGACGAAACGGTCTGGAACCCGGCCACCGATGCCGCCATTGCCCACGCCTTCGATGCCAACAAGCCGGCCGGCAAGGCGCGCTGCAAAGCCGCGTTGCAGCTGGAACTGGGGCTGGACGCCAGGTCAGATGTGCCGCTGTTTGGCGTGGTGAGTCGCCTCACTGAGCAAAAAGGCTTGCACCTGGTGCTGGCGGTGCTCGATGAACTGATCACCCGGGGTGGGCAACTGGTGGTGCTGGGTACAGGCGATGCCCCGCTTGAGGCCGCCTTCAAGGCGCGCGCGGTGGCCCACCCGCAAGCGGTGTCGGTGCGCATTGGCTACGACGAAGCCTTCGCCCACTGCATTTTTGCGGCCACCGATGTCACACTGGTGCCGTCGCGCTTCGAACCCTGCGGTCTGACGCAAATGTATGGCCTGAAATACGGCAGCCTGCCGCTGGTGCACCGGGTCGGTGGGCTGGCCGATACGGTGGTCGATTGCGCGCTGGAACATCTGGCCGATGGCACTGCGAACGGCTTTGTGTTTGACGACTTCACGCCCGCTGCGCTCTCGCGTGCCATACGCCGCGCCTTTGCGCTGTACGAACGCAACAGTGAGTGGTTCAACGTGCGCCAGCGTGCCATGCAGCAGCCATTGGGCTGGGACAATGCAGCGGCGCAGTATGTGGCGCTGTACCAGCATCTGCTTGGCTGAGTTATCTGTAAAACAGCCATTCTTTTATTTTTAATTGGGAGTTTGTCACGCATGGCTGATTCATGGATGGCGCAGCGCGCCGCCGGGGTGGTGTTGAACCCCACCTCTTTGCCCGGGCCGCACGGCATGGGCGACTTTGGCCCCCACGCGTATTTCTTCATTGACTGGCTGCACAGCGCCGGGCAAACACTGTGGCAAACCTTGCCACTGGGGCCGGTTGGGTCGGGGGATTCGCCCTACATGGGCAGCTCGGCTTTTGCGGGCAACCCCTTGCTTGTGGCGTTCGAGCCTTTGGTGCAGCGCGGCTGGTTGGCGGCACAGAGCCTGGAGGCCCCGTGGGATGAGGAGCGCGTTGACTATGCTGCAGTGACACCCTGGCGACTGCAAAAATTGCGCGAGGCGTTTGCCGGTTTTGAGCAGCACGCCACGGCGCAAGATCAGGCCGATTTGGCCGCCTGGGCCTTGGGTGAGCAAACCTGGCTGGATGACTACACCTTGTTCATGGCGCTGGACCAGGCCCATAGCCCAGCGCTGTGGCCCGACTGGCCGCCAGCTTTGGCCCAGCGCGACCCGGTGGCGCTGGCCAAGGCGCGTACCAGCCATGCGCAGGAAATCGCCTTTTGGAGTTTTGTGCAGTGGCAATTCGAGGTGCAATGGCAGTCCATCAAGCGGTACGCCCACGACAAAAGCGTGCGACTGGTTGGCGACCTGCCGATCTTTGTTGCGCACCACGGCGCCGACTGCTGGGCCCGGCCTGACTTGTATGAGCTTGATGCCCACGGCCAGCCACGCGTGGTGGCTGGCGTGCCGCCCGACTTTTTCTCAAACACCGGCCAGCGCTGGGGCAACCCGCTGTACAACTGGCCTGCCATGGCGCAAGACGGCTACCGCTGGTGGATTGAGCGGGTACGCCGCCAATTGCATCTGGCCGACCTGGTGCGGATCGACCACTTTCGCGGCTTTGTCGATTACTGGGAAATTCCGGCGGGCGAACCCAATGCGGTCAAGGGGCGCTGGCTGCCCGGCCCGGGCGATGCCCTGTTCAAGGCCTTGTCTGCGGCGCTGGGCGATTTGCCCATCATTGCTGAAGACCTCGGCATCATCACGCACGAAGTAGTCATGTTGCGCGAGCGCACGGGTTTCCCCGGCATGCGGGTGCTGCAGTTTGCCTTTTCTGGCGATGCCGGCAGCCCCTTTTTGCCACACAACTTCGAACCCAACACCGTCGTCTACACCGGTACCCATGACAACGACACCGTGCCCGGTTGGTGGGTCAGTTGCAGCGCACACGAGCGGGCCTTTGCCGAGCACTATCTGGGGACCGATGGCCATCCGGTGCATTGGGCTATGGTGCGCGCCGCCAGCTTTTCGGTGGCTCGGCTGTCGCTGTGTCAGTTTCAGGATGTGCTGGGGCTGGGCAGCGCGCACCGCATGAACACCCCCGGCATCACGGGCTGCTGGTCGTGGCGCTTCAAGTGGGAGTGGGTCGGGCCGGAAGTTGCCGAGCAGTTGGCCAACATCACCGCTGCCAGCGGCCGGGTCGGCTTTGAGCGGTTGAAGATTTAGCTTGAGAAAAGGAACGATCAGCGCAGAAGCGTCTGACAAATCTCAGGGGCCGATCGGTTCGCTGGCGCTTTGCTGAAGCAACATCAGGCTGTGTGCCGCAACCTGCAAGTTCTTGCCGCCATCTCCCTGCTTCGCGCTTTGTCCGCGCGGCTGGCTAGTATCGAGCAAGGCTTGCCAGTGACCGTCCGGCAAAAGACATGACGCTTCGGCAGCGCCCGCGTTGAACAGCAGCAGCAAGGGGCTGGCGCTGCGGCCGGGTTTGCCGATGAGGCAGGCCAGGGTGCGGGCGTTGGGCTCGTGCCAGCCGTCGCTCTGCAACATGCTGCCATCAAAATTCCACCAGGACACGTCATACTGGCCGCTGGCATCGGCAATGCCGTTGTACCAGCGGTTGGCAAAGGGTTGCAATTGGTGCCTGAGACCGATCACGTATTGGGTGAAGGCCAGCAAATTAGCGTCTGATGCTAACCAGTCGATCCAGGTGGTGGCGTTATCCTGGCAATAGGGGTTGTTGTTGCCGTTTTGCGTGTGGCCAAGCTCGTCGCCGGCGCAGAGCATGGGCGTACCCTGGGCCAGCAGCGTGTTGGCCAGCAGCACGCGCTGCAGCCGGGCGCGAAATTCCTGCACCAACGGGTCGTCGTTGGGGCCTTCTTCGCCGCAATTGAAACTCAGATTGTTGTTGTGGCCGTCGCGGTTGTCTTCCAGGTTGGCCTCGTTGTGGCGCTGGTTGTAGCTGACCAAGTCAAGCAGGGTGAAGCCGTCGTGTGATACCACGTAGTTCACCGACTTCGCTGGCGCACGGCGGCGCTCTTGGTACAGGTCGGATGAGCCGCACAAGCGCATGGCAAAGTCGCCGCGCGTGCAACTCGATGGCATCTCGTCGCCTGCGGCGGCGCTTTGAACCCAAAAACGCCGCGAACAGTCCCTGAATTTGTCGTTCCACTCCAGCCAGCCGCGAGGGAAGCCGCCCACCTGATAGCCGCCGGGCCCGGTGTCCCAGGGCTCGGCGATCATCTTGACGTGTGACAGCGACGGGTCTTGCGCCATGGCGGCAAAAAACGCGGCTTGGGCGCTAAAACCGGTGTCGGTGCGGCCCAGCACCGGGGCCAGGTCAAAGCGGAAGCCATCGATGTGCATGTCCTCGACCCAATAGCGCAGGCTGTCCATCACCATTTGCAGCACCTTGGGCTGGCGCAGGTTCAGCGTGTTGCCGCAACCACTGTAGTTTTCATAGCGACTGAGGTCATCGGGCGGGAGGCGGTAATAGCTGGCGTTGTCGAGCCCCCTGAAGCTGACGGTGGGGCCGGACTCATCGGCTTCTGCGGTGTGGTTATAGACCACATCCAAAATGACTTCGAGCCCGGCCGCGTGCAGTGCGCGCACCATGGTGCGGAACTCATTGCGCGCCGTTTGGCCATCGCTTACGCTGGCCAGTTGCGGGTTGACGCAAAAAAAGCCGAGGGTGTTGTAGCCCCAATAATTGCTGAGACGCTGGCTGACCAAGCGCTCTTCGCTGAGGCTGTACTGCACCGGCAGCAGGCTGATGGCGGTGACGCCCAAGTTCTTGAGGTGTTTGATCGAGGCAGGGTGCGCCAGCCCCGCGTAACTGCCGCGCAGTTCGGACGGGACAGCCGGATTGCGCTTGGAGAAGCCCTTGACATGGCATTCATAGATGACTGTATCGGCCAAAGTGATGCCCGGGATGACATCATCGCCCCAGTCAAAGTGATCGTGCGTGACGCGACTTTTGAGCGCATAAACGGCGTTGTCGCGGCTGTCCTTGTGTGCCGGGTGCAGCCGGTCGGGGCTGAAGTGTTCAGGGCGCCAGTCGAACTGGCCAACGATGTCGCGCGCGTAGGGGTCGAGCAGCAGTTTGCTGGCATCGAAGCGGTGCCCTTTGTCGGGCCGCCAGGGGCCGTGCGCGCGCAAGCCATAGACCAGGCCTGGTTGCGCCCCCGGCAGGTAACCGTGCCAGACATCGATGGTGTGACACGGCAACAGCAGGCGAGCCAGTTCCTGTTTGCCCTCGGCATCGAACAGGCACAGTTCCATGGCTTGGGCATGCGTTGAAAACACGGCGAAGTTGACGCCCTGGCCGTCAAAATGGGCGCCTAAGGGCCAAGGGTGGCCTTCCTGGAGTTTGGAAGAAGTCAAGCTGTCCATTGAAGAAATACAGTGGCCAACGGGGGAAGCGTCAGCAAGATGGAATCGTGCTTGCCGTGACACGGTGTGGGTTCGCTGGCGGCGCAGCCAAAAGGCGTGCCGACATTGCTGCCGCCGTAGTGTTCCGAGTCGGTGTTGAGCACTTCGCGGTAGCTGCCCGCGCGCGGTACGCCCAGCCGGTATCGTGGCCAGACTTGCGGCGTGAAGTTACACACCACCACGGTGAATGTGCTGGCGTCGAGGCCATGGCGCACAAAGCTCAGCACCGAGTGGGCGGCGTCGCTGTGGTCGATCCACTCAAAGCCCGCGGGCACGAAATCCTGCTGGTGCAGCGCGGGGGTGGCGCGGTACAGCGCGTTGAGGTCGCGCACCAGGCGCTGCACACCGGCGTGCCCGGGCGAGTCGAGCAAATGCCAGTCCAGGCTTTGGTCGTGGTTCCATTCGCGCTCTTGGGCAAATTCGCAGCCCATGAACAGCAGTTTTTTGCCGGGATGGCCAAACATGTAGCCCAGAAAAGCGCGCACATTGGCCAGTTGCTGCCAACGGTCGCCTGGCATTTTTGTCAGCAGCGAGCCTTTGCCATGCACCACTTCATCGTGCGAGATCGGCAGCACGAAGTTCTCGTTGAAGGCATAGACCAGGCTGAACGTCATCTCGCCCTGGTGGTGCTGGCGGTAAATCGGGTCGCGCGCCATGTAGGCCAGGGTGTCGTGCATCCAGCCCATGTTCCATTTGTAATGAAAGCCCAGGCCGCCGGCATAGGTGGGGCGCGACACGGCGGGGTAAGCGGTGGACTCTTCGGCCAGTGTGATGGCTTGCGGGCATTCCACGCCAACCACTTCGTTGACGCGTTTTAGGAAGGCGATGGCTTCGAGGTTTTCGCGCCCGCCATGCACATTGGGGATCCACTCGCCAGCCTTGCGGCTGTAGTCGCGGTAGAGCATGGAGGCCACCGCATCGACGCGCAGGCCATCAACGCCAAAGCGCTCCAGCCAGTACAGCGCGTTGCCGACCAGGAAGTTACTGACTTCGGTGCGGCCGAGGTTGTAGATCAGCGTGTTCCAGTCTTGGTGGAAACCTTCGCGCGGGTCGGCGTACTCGTACAGGTGCGTGCCGTCGAAGTTGGCCAGGCCGTGCGCGTCGCTGGGAAAGTGGGCGGGAACCCAGTCCAGAAACAGCCCGATGCCGGCGGCATGGCAGCGCGCCACCAGGCGGCCAAAGCCATCGGCATCGCCAAAACGGGAGGTGGGCGCGTACAGGCCGATCGGCTGGTAGCCCCAGGAGCCGTCGAACGGATGCTCGCTGATGGGCATCAATTCCAGATGGGTGAAGCCCATGTCTTGTGCATAGGGAATGAGCGTGTCGGCCAGTTCGTCCCAAGTGAGCCAGCGGTTGCCGTCTTCGGTGACGCGGCGCCATGAGCCCAAGTGGACCTCGTAAATGCTCACCGGCGCGCTCAGCGCATTGGCTTGTTTGCGTGTTTCAGACGGCGCTATTTTTTTGGGTAACTGCGCTACGCGGCTGGCGGTGGCTGGGCGCAGCTCGGCTTGCAGCGCGTAGGGGTCGGCGCGGGCGGGCAAAACTGCGCCGCTGTGCGTGCGGATTTCGAATTTATAGAGTGCACCCTTGGGTACGCCGGGCATGAAAAGCTCCCACACACCGCATTCGCGGCGCAAGCGCATCGGGTGGCGGCGGCCGTCCCAATGGTTGAAATCGCCCACCACGCTGACGCGGCTGGCGTTGGGCGCCCACACTGCAAAGCGGGTGCCGTCCACGCCCAACATGGCGCCCGGATGTGCGCCCAAGACTTCGAACGGGCGCAAATGCGTGCCTTCGCCCAACAGCCAGACATCCATTTCGCCAAGCACCAGCGGGAAGCGGTAGGGGTCGTCGAGGACGCTGCTCAAGCCGCTTTCCCACTGCACCTGCAGGCGATAGGGCGCGCTGGGCGCGGCCTTGACCTTGCCTTCGAAAAAACCGGCGGCACGCGTCTTGAGTTGCGCGACCAACGCATCATCGGCGCCAAGCACCGCGACGCTGGTGGCGCTGGGCAAAAAACAGCGCACCGAGGTTTGTCCGTCCCGGGTAGCGTGCGGCCCGAGCACGGCGAACGGGTCGCCATGGCTGGCGTTGCGGATCATCTCGATGGTGTGGTGGTGCAACATGGCAAGGGGCTCGGGGTGGGGTGCTCGTGCAGCGTTTTGAAATCAGTCGGATGTTGGCGCAACGTGCCAGATGTCGCGCGCGTACTCGCCAATGGTACGGTCTGATGAGAACACGCCCATGCCCGCCACGTTGCGAATGGCGCGTCGGCACCACGCATCGGGCTGGCTGTAGAGTTCGTCCACCTTTTCCTGGGTGGCGACATAGGACGCGTAGTCGGCCAGCAACAGATAGTGGTCGCCGCCCCAAGCCAGGGAATTGACCAGGGCGCGGTAACGCTCGGGTTCGTCCGGGCAGAACTGGCCCTCGCCAATGGCGTCGAGCACGGCCTTGAGCGCCGGATTGTCCTCGTAATGCTGCAGCGGGTGATAGCCCTGCAGACGCAGTTGACGGACTTCGGGTGTTTTGAGTCCGAAGATGAAAATGTTGTCATCGCCGACCTGCTGCCGGATTTCGATGTTGGCGCCGTCGTCCGTGCCAATGGTCAGGGCGCCGTTGAGTGCCAGTTTCATGTTGCCGGTGCCTGATGCCTCAGTGCCCGCAGTGGAGATTTGCTCGGACAGGTCCGCCCCGGGAATGATGACCTCGGCCACCGAGACGCCGTAGTTGGGAAGAAACACCAGCTTGAGCTTGTCGCCAAGGCGCGGGTCGTTGTTGATGGTCAGGCCAACATCGTGAATCAGCCGGATGATCGACTTTGCCACCTGGTAGCTCGACGCAGCTTTGCCGGCAAAAATAACCGTGCGCGGCACCCAGGGGGCATCCGGGTTGGCCAAAATGGCCCGGTAGCGGCTGACCACATGGAGCACGTTGAGCAATTGCCGTTTGTACTCGTGGATGCGCTTGACCTGCACGTCAAACAGGCTGTCGGGGCTGACCTGCACCCCGGTGACTTGCAAAATGTAATCGGCCAGCCGCACTTTGTTGGCGCGCTTGATGGCCATGAATTGCGTGGTGAATGTCGCATCATCCTGGCTGTTCTCCAGCCGCTTCAACTCGTTGAGGTCGAGCCGCCAGTTTTTGCCCAGCGTTTTGTCGAGCAAGGCGGCCAGCCCCGGATTGGCCTGCGCCAGCCAGCGCCGCGGCGTGACGCCATTGGTCATGTTGGTGAAGCGTCTGGGCCACAGGGCGGCAAAGTCGGCAAAAATTGTGTGAACCAACAGTTCGGAGTGCAGCGCCGACACGCCGTTGACGTGGTGGCTGCCGACCACCGACAAATGGGCCATGCGCACCCGACGCTCGCCGGTTTCATCGATCAGCGACAAGCGCTTCAGAAACTCATGGTCGCCGGGGCGAAAGCGCGCGGCCATGTCGAGGAATTCCTTGTTGATGCGAAAAATGATTTCCATGTGCCGTGGCAGCACTTGCTGGATCAGGCTCAGCGGCCAGGTCTCAAGTGCCTCGGGCATCAGGGTGTGGTTGGTGTAGGAGAAGGTTTTGCCGCACAGCGCCCACGCGCGATCCCAGTCAAAAGCGTGTTCGTCGCACAAAATGCGCATCAACTCGGCCACGCCAATGGCGGGGTGGGTGTCGTTGAGGTGAATGGCGACGTGCTCGGCCAGGTTGTCCAGCGAGGGGTGTTCGGTCAGGTGGCGACGGATCAGGTCCTGCATTGAGGCAGAGACGAAGAAATATTCCTGCTTGAGGCGCAGCTCCCGGCCGGCGGGCGTGCTGTCGTTCGGGTACAACACCCAGGAGATGTTTTCGTATTCATTTTTGGCAGAGGCAGCGCGGGCGTAGTCGCCAGCGTTGAAGACCCCCAGATCGATGTGGTCGGGCGCGACTGCTTTCCACAAACGTAGGGTGCTGACCTTTTCAGTGCCGTGGCCAGGCACCACCATGTCGTACGCCTTGGCAGCGACCTCGCCATCGTGTTTCCACGCCACAGTGCCGTTGAGGTGAGCGACGCTGCCGCCAAAACGCACCGTGTAAGTCAAGTCGGCGCGCGGGAACTCCCAGGGAGTGCCGTCTTTGAGCCATGAGTCGGGGTACTCGATCTGGCAGCCATCTTGAATCTCCTGGGCAAACATGCCGTATTCATAGCGAATGCCATAGCCAAAAGACGGCAGGCCCAGTGTCGCCATCGAGTCCAGAAAACACGCGGCGAGGCGCCCCAGGCCGCCGTTGCCCAAGGCCGCATCAGCTTCAAGGCCGGCAATGTCTTCGAGGCGCTGGGCGTGCTGCGCCAGACCTGCGGCGGCGCCTTCGGTGAGGTTCAACGCGGCCAGTGCGTTGGACAGCGTACGCCCCATGAGAAATTCCATCGACAGATACACCACACGACGCGCTTTATGTTTTTTCTCCTGGGCCTGAGTGAGCACCCAGCGTTTGGAAAGTTGCGCGCGCGCGACCTGGGCGGTGGCTTGCATTAGATCGCTGGGTGAGGCGCTGTCTGGCGCCACCCCGATGGTGTGCAGCAGGTGAGCGTCAATTTGCTCGGGCAGCGGGGCGGCGAGGGGCGTGGTGGAAACGTTCAACTGGATTCCTTCGGACTTTGGCAATGAAATGACAAGACTGTATTTTGCACGTCAATTTGCATTGACCGGACGGTGCGGTTACCACATTGGGCTGCGGGTCTTGCGGCATCTCTATAATCGCGCCCATTCCGAGGAGCGTTGCAGCTCACGCCAAGGGTTTCACCCGGCGCTGAGTGAGGCTTGGAACCCGCTGTGGCGATGCCCGGCGTTTCACAACGGCGCTCACCCACATTGCACGTGAGGTGAGGCTTTTTTCAAGTTCCCATCTCTCATGCCTGTGGTTGTTATCTTAACTACTGGAGTGAACCATGAGCGCTGTATTAAAAAAATTGGCAAAAACTGCCCAATCCAAGGATTTCATCATTGCCGACATTGGCCTTGCCGCTTGGGGCCGCAAAGAGCTGAACATTGCCGAGACCGAAATGCCCGGCCTGATGGCCATCCGCGAGGAATTTTCCAAAGAGCAGCCGCTCAAGGGCGCGCGCATTACGGGCAGCCTGCACATGACCATCCAGACCGCCGTGCTGGTCGAAACCCTGACGGCGCTGGGTGCCGAGGTGCGTTGGGCATCGTGCAATATATATTCAACCCAGGACCACGCTGCCGCCGCTTTGGTGGCCGAAGGTGTTCCGGTGTTTGCCTACAAGGGCGAGTCACTCACCGATTACTGGGACTACACCCACCGCATCTTTGAATTTGGTGGCAAAAAGGGCACAGCCGCTGAAGGCCCCAATATGATCCTCGACGACGGCGGCGACGCCACGCTGCTGATGCACCTGGGCACCAAGGCCGAGAAAAATGCCAAGCTGCTCGACAACCCGGGCAGCGAGGAGGAAACCTGCCTGTATGCCGCCATCAAGGCCAAGTTGGCAATCGATCCCACCTGGTACAGCCGGCGCATCAAGCACATCATCGGCGTGACCGAAGAAACCACCACCGGCGTGCATCGCTTGAACGAGATGTCGGCCAAGGGTGAGTTGATGCTGCGCGCCATCAACGTCAACGACTCGGTGACCAAGAGCAAGTTCGACAACCTGTACGGCTGCCGCGAGTCTTTGGTGGACGGCATCAAGCGCGCCACCGATGTCATGATTGCCGGCAAGGTGGCGGTGGTGGCTGGCTACGGCGACGTGGGCAAGGGCTGCGCCCAGGCGTTGCGTGCCCTGTCTGCGCAAGTTTGGGTAACCGAGATCGACCCCATCAACGCGCTGCAAGCGGCCATGGAGGGCTTCAAGGTCGTGACGATGGAATACGCTGCCGACAAGTGCGATATTTTCGTTACCGCCACTGGCAACCTGAACGTGATCAACTACAAGCACATGGCTGCCATGAAAGACCAGGCGATCGTTTGCAACATTGGCCACTTCGACAATGAAATCGACGTGGCCTCGCTGGATAAGTGCAAGTGGGAAGAAATCAAGCCGCAAGTCGACCATGTGATCTTCCCTACCAAGGGCAAGGCACACGCCAAGCGCATCATCCTGCTGGCCAAGGGTCGCCTGGTGAACCTGGGTTGCGGTACCGGCCACCCCAGCTTTGTTATGAGCTCCAGTTTTGCCAACCAGACCATTGCCCAGATTGAGCTGTTCACCAAGCCCAAAAGCTACAAGGTTGGCCAGGTCTATGTGTTGCCCAAGCTGCTGGACGAAAAAGTAGCGCGCCTGCACCTGACGAAGGTCGGCGTGCAACTGTCCGAACTGACCGACGAGCAAGCCGCTTACATTGGCGTGAGCAAGTCCGGCCCATATAAGGCCGACTCCTACCGTTATTGAGCATCTCATGCGAATTGACCAACTGCTGGTGCAACGCAGCCTGGCCAGCACCCGCTCGCAGGCCCAGCGCCTGATTGCTGGCGGCGTGGAGTGGCAGCAAGCGGACGTCTGGTGCCGCGTCACCAAAAATGGGGACAACGTGCCAATTGATGCTGCGTTGCGCCTGCTTGATGACTCGGAAGCGCGTTATGTGTCGCGTGGTGGCCTCAAGTTGGAAGCGGCCTTGCAGCAGGTGGGGCTGTCGGTGGCGGGCTTGCAGTGCCTCGACGTGGGTCAAAGCACCGGTGGCTTCACGGACTGTCTGCTTCAAAAAGGTGCCAGCTTTGTGGTGGGGGTGGACGTGGGCAGCGCTCAATTGCACCCCAAGTTGCACGCTGATCCCCGCGTGCTGAGTGTGGAAGGCGTGAACGCCCGTGCGCTGGCGGCTGCTGATCTGGTGGCTGCCTTTGAGGAAAGTACCGGGGCGCAAGGCCAGTTTGATCTTACAGAAGACGACGAAGGTGCACTGGCGCCTGACTTTGTACCCGAATTTGACCTGATCGTGGCCGATTTGTCGTTCATTTCGCAAACACTGGTCTTGCCGGCCGTGGTGCCTTTGCTCAAAGCCGGTGGCACGCTGCTGACGCTGGTCAAGCCCCAGTTCGAACTACAGCCCGGCCAAGTCGGCAAGGGTGGCATTGTGAAAGATGCTGCGCTATACCAACTGGTCGAGCAACGTTTGCGTGAGGCCTGCGCTGCGTTGGGTTTGAAGGTAACGCACTGGTTTGACTCACCGATCACTGGCGGCGATGGCAACCGTGAATTTTTTGTCTGCGCGACCAAAGGCGCAATATCCTGAAACACCGCGGGACAGACCGCCGCGCTGTTGGGCGCATGCATTGTCCCCATGACTTTAGAAGGTCGTCATGACGTCCAGTACCAACTTTGCTGTCAGTGTTGAATTTTTTCCGCCCAAGACGCCTGAAGGGGTCGAGAAGCTCCGTGTGGTACGTCAGCAACTTTATGCGCTCAATCCCGAGTTTTGTTCGGTAACCTTTGGTGCTGGCGGGTCCACACAAGAGGGCACGTTCAGCACGGTGCGTGACATTTTGAGCGAGGGTGTCAGCGCCGCTTCGCACTTCTCGTGCATTGGTGCCACGCGAGAGCGAGTGCGCGAACAGTTGGGCACGCTCAAGGCCATGGGTGTCAAGCGTCTGGTGGCGCTGCGTGGTGATTTGCCAAGCGGCTATGGTACGGGCGGTGAGTTTCATTTCGCCAGCGACCTGGTGGCCTTTATCCGCGCGGAAATGCCTGACGACTTTCACATCGAAGTGGCGGCTTACCCAGAAACCCACCCGCAAGCCAGGTCGCCCGAGGCCGACTTGAAAGCCTTTGCCGTCAAGGTGCAGGCCGGAGCCGATTCGGCCATCACCCAGTATTTTTACAACTCGGATGCCTATTTCCGTTTTCTCGAGGATGCCGACGCTCTGGGCGTGAGCGTGCCAGTGGTGCCAGGCATCATGCCTATCGCCAGTTCATCGCAACTTTTGCGCTTCAGCGATGCCTGTGGCGCCGAGATTCCGCGCTGGATCAGGCTGCGCTTGCAGAGCTTTGGCGATGACGGTGCCTCCATCAAGGCCTTTGGCCTGGATGTGGTGACTGATTTGTGCGAGCAACTGCGCGCCGGTGGTGCGCCCGGCCTGCACTTCTACAGCATGAACCAGAGTGAGTCAACGCTGGAGATTTGCAAGCGACTGGGGCTTTGAGGCTTTCACCGGTTAACGCCCGTACACGTCTTCAAAACGCACGATGTCGTCTTCGCCCAGATAGGAGCCCGATTGCACTTCAATCATTTCCAGCGGCACCCGACCCGGATTTTCCAGGCGGTGCGTGGTGCCCAGCGGAATGAACGTGGATTCGTTCTCTGACAGCAAAAAGCTCTCATCGCCCTTGGTGACTTTGGCGGTGCCGCTGACCACAATCCAGTGCTCGGCACGGTGGTGGTGCATTTGCAGCGACAGCGTGCCGCCCGGTTTTACGACAATGCGCTTGACCTGAAAGCGCTCTCCCCCGTCCACACCGTCGTACCAACCCCATGGACGAAACACCTTGCGGTGAATGCTGCCCTCTGGACGGCCCTTGGCTTTGAGCGCATCAACGATCTTTTTTACATCCTGGGTGGTGTCCTTGTGCGATACCAAAATGGCGTCGGCTGTCTCCACCACTACGAGGTCGCGCACGCCGACACAGGCGATTAATCGGCCCTCAGAGAGCGCCAGCGTGTTTTCGCAATCCTGTAGCAGCACGTCGCCCTGGCTCACGTTGCCACTGCTGTCCTTGGGCAGTACTTGCCACAGGGCATCCCAGGCGCCGACGTCTGACCAACCGGCGCTCAGGGGCAGCACAACTCCGACAGGTAATTCGGCTGCACCGGCTTGGCCGCTGGCGGCAATGCGCTCCATGACGGCGTAATCGATCGAGTCGCTGGGGCATTGTGCAAACGCCTCCTTGCCGACGCGGACAAAGTCGCCATCGGTTTGGCCTTGGTCCCAGGCGATTTGACAAGCGGCCAGGATATCGGCGCGGCAGTGTCCCATGGCGGCCAGCCAGACTGAGGCCCGCATCATGAACAAACCGCTGTTCCACAGGTAGCTGCCCTCTGCCAGGTAAGACTGCGCTGTGATCACGTCGGGCTTCTCGACAAAACGTTTAATCACCTTAGCGCCAGTGCCGTTTTCGCCGCCGTAGGCATTCCCTGATTGGATATAGCCGTAGCCTGTTTCAGGGGCATCGGGCGTGATGCCAAAAGTCACCACGGCTCCGGCCTCAGCCAAAGCCGCGCCCTGGCTGACCACTTGCTGGAAGGCTGCGACGTCGGTAATGACATGGTCGGCGGGCATCACCAGCAGCACCGGATCGGCTTGATTTTTTTGCGAGGCCAAAGCCGCAATCGTCAGGGCCGGCGCTGTATTCCTGCCACAGGGTTCAAGCACCACGGTACCGCTTTGGCCCACCAGGCGAAGTTGCTCGGCAATGACAAAACGGTACTCTTCATTGCACACGACCATGGGCGGTGCCAGTTCAACGCCGTGCGTCCCCTGCACGCGCCGTACCGTGGCTTGCAAGAGTGAGTCATCACCGACTAGGCTGAGCAATTGTTTGGGATATTTTTCGCGCGACAGTGGCCACAGGCGGGTGCCGGAGCCGCCGGACAAAACCACGGGCTGAACTAAAACGGGTGTAGTCATGGTAAAAAGTTCTTTTAAATCAAAAAATGTGCGGGCGTGGCCTAGGTGGAGCAGGCTGGTTCTGTCGCTACGTAAGTAGTTTGACACACCTTGGCTGTGACTTTCGTCCGCTGCGGATCAAATTTGTAGTGGTTGTTTGAGGTAGCTCAGCTTGTTTGACGGACTTTCCCGATTGACAATTGGACTCTGGCGGTTTGCATGAGGCGCCACGAGGGGCAGATTTTTCCACGGTATTGAGGTTTTATTCTCGCTGTGCTCCTATCGATTTGAATGTTGGCGCGTGAGTGCGATGGATGCGCCGTGCCGACTACGCAGGCGAAAAATTTTGTTTAATCTGGCGTCTTTTGCTGACTTTTTTGTCGAGAGTTTGCACTCATGGCACTTCCCAAAACCCCGTAGTCGCATCATTGCCTACTTCTATCGGTTGACAGTGATTGAGTAAATTCAGATTTTTGAAAAATTTCTAAGAAAAGCGCAAAAAAGGCGTGCTAGAATACAAGGCTTCGCTGATCACGGTGAAGCAAACAAGAAGCGGTGTCAAAGCTGCTTCGAGATCATTAAAAACATACAGCCGATAAGCGTG
>Ga0210023_1000367_pt1 | contig 35026 bp, 31 predicted proteins | sample CryGeymeta201524_FD_183987 | JGI IMG/M metagenome (GOLD analysis project Ga0210023, IMG submission 183987) | Groundwater microbial communities from Crystal Geyser aquifers in Utah, USA - Crystal Geyser metaG 2015-24 (SPAdes) (version 2) | ecosystem: Environmental > Aquatic > Deep subsurface >... | reverse complement strand
CTACCGTTCTCCGCGGACCGAACGGCTCACACGCTCCCTGACGGTCGCGGCTCGGAAGACGGCGGAACATCGGCTACCGGCGGTGCAGCGCTTGCGGTCCTATCTGTCAGCGCCCGCGGGCAGCGTGAACGTGACGGTCATACCCTCGTCTTCCTCGCTCTCCAGCCAGATGCGCCCGCCTTGCGCTTCGACGGCGAGCTTGCAGAAGGTGAGGCCAAGCCCGCTCCCCACGCTCCCGCCAGCCTTTCGGGCGGTCACCTGCCCGTACTTGTCGAACACCCGTCCGGCCCACTCTCCAGGGACGCCGGGGCCCTCGTCTCTGACGCTGAACGCCGCCTCATCCGTGTCGAGCCGCCGCGTGCGAACGTGGACCGTGGAGTCGCTCGGAGCGAACTTAAGGGCGTTGCTGAGGAGGTTGGCCAACACCCGCGAGGTCAGGTGCGAATCAGCATACACGGTATCCACTTCGTCGTCTGCTCCCACCGCAACGGACACCCGCTTCAGCCGAGCCAACAGGGAAACCTGGGCGACGGCTCCTGACACCAGCTCTGCTACGGGCACGCCCCTCCGCTCCAGCGGCAGTTTGCCGGACTCCAACCGAGGCACGTCGAGGAGCGAGTCCACCAGTGTGAGCATCCGCTGGGCAGAGGTCAGCCCGATGCCCACCAAGTCCGTCTCCTCGTCGTTCCCTGCATTCGCCGCCTGCTTGGGCAGCAGGCGAAGCGCCGCCATGACATTGCTCAGCGGCGAGCGGAGGTCGTGGACGATGAACTGGAACAGCTCTTCCCGGCGCTCGCGGGCGGCACGCAGCGACGATAGCGCGGCGGTGACGATCACGAAGAACCCGAGACGAACGGTCGCGTTCCAGTAGGCGGCCGAGACGTGGAGATGGTAGTCCCACAACAGGTCGGCCGCCAACCAGGTTGCAGCGCTGGCGAGCGACACCAGGAGACCGGCGACCAAGCCGCCGACCCACGCGGCCAGGAAGATGGGGAGCAGGTAGAACACGGAGAACGAGTACTCCCAGCCCGTCTGGTAGTCCACGACCCCGAGCAGTCCGACCAAGGCCAGCGCCGCGCCAGTCACGAGGAGGGGGGAACGCAGGCGACTCCACTTCGCCACAGACACGGCAACCAGTCTCCTTGGCGCTGCGCGCGTGGCTTCGGCACGCGCAGCCACGCGCTACAGCTCGACAGTCTGCCCCTCTTGGGCGCCGAAGCACTCCATCGCGGCGCCACTCGCGGCAATTGCGTCGCGCGCCTGAGCGACCAACCGGTCGATGGCGTCGTCGTCATGGGCGGGATCGTGGTGAAACAGCGCCAGCCGCTTTGCGCCGGCGTCCAGCGCGACGCGCACCACGTCGTCCACGCTCCCATGTCCCCAGCCGCGTCGTTGCTGGTACTCCTCGGCGTCGTAGGGCGCGTCGGCGATCAGCAGATCGGCATCGCGGGCGAACTCGGCCAGGCGGGGATCGATCGGCGGAGGCTCCTGGACCGACCCGGCGAGGCTCCCGCACGGCTCGTTGTCGCACAGGTACACCAGCGACTTCCCGCCCCACTCCAAGCGATAGGCAAGCGCGATGCCGGGGTGGTTGGCGAAGATGGTGGTGACCTTCACGCCGTCGATCACGTGCTCACCAACGTCCAACTCGTGGAAGTGCACCTCGGACTGCGCCTCGCTCAGCAGCACCGGGAAGTAGGGCAACGTCATCTGGCCGGCGAGCACCGTCTCCAGCGTTCCGTCGGCGCCTTGCGGTCCATAGATGTGCAGCACGTTACCGGGCACGTAGAGCGGCGTGAAGAAGGGGAACCCTTGCAGGTGGTCCCAGTGCGTATGGGAGATCAGCAGGTGGAGCTTCACTGGCTTCCCAGCGGCCATCAGCGCGTTACCAAGCTCACGGATCCCGCTACCGGCGTCCAAGACGAACAGCGCCTCGCCGCACCGCACCTCCACGCACGGTGTGTTCCCGCCGTAGCGGTTGGTCCGCGGACCGGGCGCGGGGATCGAGCCGCGCACGCCCCAGAACTTCACTGTCATTGCTGGTCCCTCCCCGCCTCTCCCAGAAGCCGCTCAACCGCCGAGCGCAGCGCGTCCGGGTCGAAGGGCTTGGTCATGAACTCATCCGCGCCCAGCGCCAACGCTTGGTTGCGGTCAGCGGCGTACGCCTTCGAGGTCAGCACGAGGACCTTCATGCCGTGCAGCTCCGGGCGCTTCCGCAACTCGCCGCACACAGCGAACCCGTGGCCTCTCGGCATGAGTACGTCGAGGATGGCGAGGTCCGGACGATGGACGCCCGCCTTCGCGATGGCTTCCTCGCCGGTCGAGGCGAACAGCACCTCGTGCCCCAGAGGCCGGACAACCTCTGCCACGAGGGCTTGCGTCAATTCGTCGTCATCGGCGATGAGCACAGTCTTGAGGGCTGACATAGAGCACACCTCGTTTCTCGGCACGCTTGGGTGGACCCAACTGGGCGTTGCGCTGCCTGATTGTAGCCTGCGGCGGCGGCGGGCGCCAAGCTGGACATCGGCCGCGCCATGGGATACCATTGTGCAACACCGAGCCATGGCGCCGATCAGACCGGCGTTCCGGTTTATTCGCACCCGGCGCGGCTGCCCTGCGGTTGACTTCCCTGGCAGCGTGCGATACACTCCCAACCGTTCGTGTTGCTGTCGTAGTTGCGTCAAACGCCCTGTGACGGGAAGCAGCCGGATGGGCTCGTGTGCGCGACAACCTTGGCCGGCGAGTTCGCGGAGCGCGCTTGGGTCCTGCGTGCCTGCGGCGAACACCTCTCTCCCTGCATCGGTGCGGTTCCCCCGTCTCGTTCTCAGACCCGGAGTTGGTGGCCTTCGCCAACGCCATTCCCCCGGAACTGAAAGTGGGCGGGAAGGCGCGGACTGAGAAATGGGTGCTGAGATCGGCCGTCAGCGACCTGCTGCCCCGTGAGCTGGCGTGGCGGCCCAAGGACAAGTTCTGGAGCGGATCGGGTGTGGGCAGTCTGCTGGCCGAGGTCGCGGAGAGCCATGTTTCCGAGAGCAAATTCCGCGCCGCGGAAGCGGTGCGCCGTCGGGCAGCCATCCGCTCGCGCGAGGAGCTACACTACCACCACCTGTTCCGGGAGCGTTTCCCTGAACCACCGGCAGTCCGCTGCCTGGGGCGGACTCCGCAGGTCTCACCGCAGTGAATCCGCGGGCGGACAGAGCGCACGGCAGAAGAGGTCGTCGGAAGGAGCCGGAAAGGTATGAGTGCGGAGAAACCCGTCTTCTGTGTGGTCGGTGCCGGCCATGGCGGGATAGCCATGGCCGGACACCTGTCGCTGCTGGGTTTTGAGGTTCGCCTGCTGAACCGAACGGCCGAGCGGCTCCTTGCGATTCAGACGGAAGGCGGCATCGATGTCACGGGAGAGGTAGAGGGATTCGGGCGGGTGGCTGTGGCCACCGACAGAGCGGAAGAGGCTCTTCCGGGGGCGGACGTGGTCATGGTTGTCGTCCCCGCGACCGGGCACCGCGCCGTGGCCGAGCTATGCGCCCCGCACCTCAAGTCGGGACAGATCGTGGTGCTGAATCCTGGACGGACCTTCGGAGCCCTCGAGTTCCACCAAGTGGTTCGGGGCCTGGGCTGCAAGGACGACGTGATGATCGCGGAGACGCAGACCTTCCTCTACGCCAGCCGGGTAACAGGCCCGGGGCAGGTGAAGGTCTTCCGCGTTAAAAACCATATCCCGCTGGCTGCGATCCGGGCCCATCGCATCCCGGAATGCCTGAAGGTAGTCCGGCAGGCGTACCCTCAGTTCGTACCTGGGGACAACGTCTTCAAGACGAGCTTCAACAACATCGGGGCGGTCTTCCATCCCGCTCTGATGATCCTGAACACGGGGTGGATTGAGGATGCCGACGACTTCGAGTTCTACTTCCAGGGCGGCTCGCCGTCGGTTACGGCCGTCCTGGAGAAGCTCGACGCGGAACGAGTGGCTGTGGCGGCGGAGCTGGGAATCGAGGCGATGAGCGCGCGGCAATGGCTGTACTTCGCCTACGACGCGGCCGGTAAGACCCTGCGAGACGCGATGCGCGCCAATGCCGGCTACCGGGGCATCACGGCACCGCACCAGACGCAGATGCGCTACCTCACCGAGGATGTACCTTGCAGCCTGGTGCCCATGAGCTCGCTGGGCAAGCAGTTGGCCGTGCCGACGCCGGTGATGGACTCGCTGATTGCCCTGGCGTCGGCGATGCATGACCGCGACTACCGGGCAGAGGGGCGCACGATGGAGAAGATGGGCCTTGACACGCTGAGCGTCAAGCAACTGCGGCTGCTCGCCATCGGGGAGCTGCCGGAAGGCGAGACGGAGGAGGTCGCCGAGGAGGAAGAGGAACAGTGACCACGTTGCCAGTCACAGAGCGCGACGTATTCGGCCTGGTTCGCGCGACGGTCGACGCGCACACACTCGGTCTCAGCTCTGTGGCGCAGTTGCTGGAGGAGTGCGGTCTGCGCGTGGTCATGGCGGAGGCATCGGTCTGCGAAGCTGCCGGACAGTCCGGGCGGGCAGATAGCGCCGCCATCCTGGAGCGGTGGGTGCGTGACCACGGGATCACCCGACTTGGTTTCAGCTACCGCCTGGACCCTGGGGACGGCGCGGAGCTGTTCGGGGCGCTTTGCCGCCGCCTTCGCGAGCGGCGGCTGTTGGCCGGCGAGGGCGGCCCGCTCAAGTCGCTGTGCTTCGCCGGACTCCCGGCAGCCTGCGCTCGGGTGCGCCGCGAGCAGCCGGACAGCGTGGCGGTGTTCCAGGGCGACGAGACGCCCGGCGAGACCCTCACCCGATTGGGCGTGCCGCCCTCGTTGCGCCCGGCGGGGATGACCGAGGAGATCGCCTATGACGACACCCGGCTCACCTTCGCCCGCGACCTGTTGCGAGGCGAGAAGCCTCTGCGGGAAACGGCGGTGGACCGGTCCGCCTACCCCGGGATCGGCACCGCACAGGATAGGCTCGTCTCGCGCGTCGCCCACAGCATCGGCCGCGGGCAGCCTCCGGTCATGCGCGCCCACGTCGGTCCGTACTCGCCAAACCGCCTGGAGGCGGTGCACCTGTTCCTGGATTGGTGCCGGCAACTCGCAGCCACGGGCTTCCTTGACGTGCTCTCGGTGGGCACGTCGCAGCTCACCCAGTCCAAGTTCGGCGAGGAGTGGGGCGATGCCCCCAACGGCGGCGGCGTGCCGCTGAACTCGCCGGAGGAGTTCCGCGCCGTGTGGGACGTCAGTCGCCCCATGCTCGTGCGCACCTACGCCGGCACGAACCGTCTCCCCGAGTTGGCGCGCCTATACGAGGCCACGATCAACAACGCCTGGCACGCCTTGTCGCTGTGGTGGTTCTGCCAAGTCGACGGACGCGGTCCCCTGACCGTGCGGGACAATCTCAGGCAGCAGTTTGAAACGTTGGAGGTGGTCGCCGGGTCCGGGAAGCCCTATGAGCCCAACGTCCCCCACCACTTCGCCTTCCGCGGCGCTGATGACGTCACCTACGTCGTCTCGGCCGTCCTGGCGGCGCGCGCAGCGAAGCACCTCGGCATCCGACATCTGGTTCTCCAGAACATGCTCAACACGCCGAAAGGGACGTGGGGCGTTCAGGACCTTGCCAAGGCGCGGACCCTGCTGACGCTGACCCGAGAACTGGAGGACCCGGGCTTCAAGGTGTATCTACAGCCGCGTGCCGGCCTCGACTACTTCTCGCCCGACCTGGAGAAAGCGAAGGTGCAGCTTGCCGCCGTCACGGCGCTCATGGATGACATCGAGCCGCACGACGTGACCAGCCCGCCGATCATCCATGTGGTGAGTTACTCCGAAGGCTCCCACCTCGCGGAGCCAGCGGTGGTGAACGAGAGCGTCCAGATCACGCGCGCCGCACTGCGCGAGTACCGCCGACTGCGGGCATCCGGCGACATGGCAGACATGAGCGCCCACCCCGAAGTGCTGACGCGAACGGAAGGGATGCTCTCCGGCGCCCGAGCGGTGCTCCGTGCCATCGAGCAGTGCATTCCAGAGCCGTACACCCCGCGCGGTCTGTACGATGCCTTCGCTGCGGGCTTCCTGCCCGTGCCGCATCTGTGGGAGTGCCGGCAGGAGTTCCCCAATGCCGTGCAGTGGCGGACGAGACTGATGAGGGGCGGCGTTCACGTGGTCAACGCCGCCGGACAGCCGGTGCCCCCGAAAGCACGGGCTTCGTTGACGGCAGCCGAAGCTGCGCGGACCCGTCGCTGACGCGCGGCCAACCGTCAGAACGCGAAGTACCGCAGCCACACGTACACGCTGCTGATGACGAGCGACATGAGCGTGACCGGGATGCCGTAGCGCAGGAAGTCCACGAAGCGGAGCGGCTCCCCGTTCTTCTCGCACATGCCGGCGGCGATGACGTTGGCGGACGCCCCAACGATGGTCGCATTCCCGCCCAGGCACGCGCCCAACGCCAACGATCACCACAGCGGCTCGACGTTCACCGTCGTCGCCATCGACTTGATCAGCGGGATCATCATCGCCGTGTAGGGGATGTTGTCGACGACGGCTGAGAGGATCGCCGACATCCACAGCACCAGCATCGCGCCACCCACTGGGCTGGCCTTGACGATGGGCAAGGCCGCCCGCCCGACGGCCTCGATCACCCCGGTGTGTACCAGCCCACCTACGAGCATGAACAAGCCCACAAAGAAGAATAGCGTGGTCCACTCGACTTCCCGCAGGCGCGGGTGAGGGTCTTCACCGGCGATCAGGAGCAGCAAGGCGGCGCCGCCTAAGGCGATGGTCGACGCCTGTGCTCGGCGAGGGTCTCCTGACCCCGCCGCTCCCCGGACCGACAGGTCTCCAGAGCCCTTTGAGACCTGTGCTCGGCGAGGGTCTCCTGACCCCGCCGCTCCCCGGACCGACAGGTCTCCAGAGCCCTTTGAGACCTTCCGGTCAAGCGTTTCGGGGCGGTCGGAGACCTGCCCCGAGCTAAGGCGGCGCCGCCTAAGGCGATGGTCGACGCCTCCAGGTGGAGCGCCCCGTGCAACAGGAACCCCAGAACCACAAGCGCCAGCACGCTGAGCGTCCTCTTCAGCAACAGCGGGTCCGTGATCTCCGGGAGGTCGTGCAGGACGGCAGCCGGATCGGGGGCGGTCTTGGGGAGGTCGGCGCGGAGCACCCAGCGCAATATCACGCAGAACACGAGCGTGATGACCGCAATCACCGGGGTCAGGTGAACCAGGAAGTCTAAGAACGTGAGCTTGGCCGCGCTGCCAATGAGGATGTTGGGCGGGTCGCCGATCAACGTGGCCGTGCCGCCGATGTTGGACGCCAGCACCTGAGCGATGATGAGCGGCGCCGCCCGCATGCCCAGTGTCTTGGCCACCCGGATGGTCAGCGGCACCGTCAGCACGATGGTCGTCACGTTGTCGAGGAAGGCGGAAAGAACCGCCGTCATGAAGCAGAGCAGCACCGCCACCTTCAGCGGGTCGCCCTTGGCCAGCCGCACGCACTGCGCCTCCAGCCACTGGAACACGCCGGTGTCTTCCAGCACATCGACGATGATCATCATGCCGATGAGCAGGAAGATGACGTTCCAGTCGACTGCTTCGTATGCCTCGTGTTGCGGCAGCAGCCGGAGCATGACCATCAGCACTCCGGCAATCAGCGCCACGACGGTCCGATGCACCTTCTCGGCAACGATGGCGGCGTAGGCGACTGCAAAGATGACGATGGCGGCGGCAGCTTCCACTGGATGGGTCTCCTAATGCGGGTTAGTTGGTGCTCGCTCGGGGCAGGTCTCGGACCGCCCCGGAACGCCTGACCGGAGGTCTCAAGATGAGGGCGAACCCGAGGGGTTCGAGGAGACCTATCGGTCGGCAGTGCGGCGGGGTGGCCCAGCGGGCACCCCAGACCCTCGCCGAGCCGGGCTCTCCGTCACCGCTCCCACCCGCGGAGATGCTGCCCGCTCTGCGCGATGATGTTGACCAGCGAGGCGAGCATCTGGTCGCGCATCGGGGAATTGAGGGCGAGGGCGATCTGGGTCTCGACGAGGCCGAAGGGCACGCCGGTGTCGTAGCGCTCGCCGTCAGCCTCGAAGGCCAGGTAGCGCTCCTTCTGCCTCAGCATGTCCTGGGAGTTGGTGAGCTGGATCTCGCCGCGCTGCCGGAGGTTGTTGTCGAGGTGGTACTGGAGGCACTCGAAGAGCGTCGGCGTGAACACGTGCATCCCGAAGAAGCACAGGAACTTGCCGATGGGGACGCCTTCGGTGCGCAGCTCCTCGTAGGCGAGTTCGAGCGACGGTTTCTCCACCAGCTCCGTGATCTTGTAGGTCGGCGGCTTGTCCCCCAGCCGGGCCCCGGTCAGCGTGCCGTACAGGTGCAGCAGCGTCTCCGGGGTCTGCTTCACGGCTGACACCGAGCAGCCGTACCGCTCGTAGACTTCCAGCACTTGCGCCGCGCAGCGGGCGCCATCCCCCGAGATGTACACATGGTCGCCGAGCAGCAGCAGGAAGGGCTCGTCGCCGACAAACTCGCGCGCACAGTAGACGGCGTGCCCGTAGCCCTCCGGGCTGGGTTGCTCGACGTAGGTCAGGGACTGATGGATGCGCTCCAACCGCTCGCTCTGCTCCAACGCCCAGCGGTGCTTAGAGAAGGAGGGCAACAGGTCTTCCGCGATGCCCCGGAAGTGCCGCCGGTACTGCTCTTCGTCGCCGGGAGCGGTGACGATGCAGATCTCCTCGATGCCTGAGTCCAGCGCCTCTTCGGCGATGATCTGGATGGCCGGCTTGGTGATTCCGTCTCGGTCCACCAAGGGGAACATCTCTTTCTGCACGGTCGTCGAGGCGGGGTACTGCCGCGTTCCTCGGCCGGCGGCGGTGATTACGGCTTTGCGCACTTTCTGCACGGAGCGATCATCCTCTGCTTGTCGGGTCTCCTGGGGCCGGACGCAACGGCGCTGCCAGCCCTGACCGCCGCTCCGGGCGCGCGGTTTCTTCCCCAAGGGGCGTCACCGTATCGCCTGAACGGAGCGACAGCGCCTGCTTCGGGCCGAGACGTCGGTCGAAGACCAGGAGCACGTGATCGGACAGCACATAGTCCAGCGGCGCCTCGGCCGTCGTGAGCAGTCCGGCAGCCGGGGTGTACGAGAACTCCCGACGCGACGTGCCCGCCTCACACGCGAGCGCAGCGGTCCTCGGCCCCGCCGGGCTCGCCGATCCCTCGGGCCACCATCGAAGTGACAACTCGACACACCGCGCCTCCTTCGTCTCGAACACCCGCGAGGACGCGCCGAACAAGCGCCAACCGTCAAGGACCACGGCGCGGGGCGTGTCGCCCTGGTCGTGGTCGCCCGCGAAGAGCTGCAGCAGGCCACTCCAGTGATCGGCGCCGCGCTTCAGCACGACAACCCCGGCCTTGCTGAAGCAGACGCCGAAATCGCTCCGACGCAGCAGCTTCAGGGGGTAGTAGCGCACAACGTCAATGCCCGCCTCGGGGAGCAGCGAATCCGGCCACAGCAGCGGCTCCAGGGCGTCGACGATCACATACTCGCCCATCCCCTCCGCCGGGTCAACGAACAGCCGCTGCCGTTGCGACAGGTGCGGGCCTACGTGTTGCGGCGCGGTAACGGAGGCCGTTGGGGGAATCTGCTTCACGGCCTCGCGCAGAGCCCGGGTGTGCGCTGGCGGCCACGGGGGATTCGGGAGCACCTGCCGCCCGAGCGCCAGCCTTCCGTATCCCGCGCACAGCAGGCAAACCAGGCAGAGGGCCGGGAGCGAATTGCGTGGCACTACGCGGTTCTCCTGCGCCCACGGGCTGGTCTCGGCCCAGGCCGTCAGCTTGCGCGACAGGCGCGCCGCCCCACAGACCGCCGCCGCCGCCAAGACCGGCAATACGTACGCCTGGTACTGGCTGTGGATGTCGTTCATCTGGCTCCAGCCAGTCAGCATGTTCAGGTACCAACCGGGTGCTGCCACCAAGAGCAGCGCGGGGCAGAGCAGCGACAGGAGAGCCAGGGGAACCAGAAGCTGCGTCACGTAGAGCGCGTTGGCGTCGGTCAGGAGCTGCGTGATCAACAGCGAGGGATCCCGCACGAGTTCGTGCACCATGCCGCCGAACCCGTTGGCCAACAACCCCAGCATCTCCCGCCCGCCCCCGTAGAGGCGCGGCGCCGGGCCGTGCAGTCGCGGAAGAACCACGACGACCGTCGCCAGCCAGATCACGGACAGCAGGGAGAGACCAAAGCCCGTTCTGCGGACCGAGAAGCGACAGGCGGCGTACACGCCTAGGGGCACCGTCACCAGCGCGACATCCTCCCGGCAACAGAGCGCCAATAGGCTCCACGCGAAGAACGCCCGGTGGCTGCCCCGGTCGAGGCTGACCAGCGCGGCGATCAGGAGCGGCACGGCGAAGGCGTTGGTGTGCATCGCCGCCAGTCCAATGCCCTGAAGCGCCGGGTGCAGCACGAAGCACGCGGCAAACACGCACGCAGCGAAGTCCGACGCCAGCCTCCGGCGAGCGAAGGCGTAGAGCGGCACCGCGCCCAACCCCAGCGCGATTGCCTGCAAGACCTGCAGCAGCCTCGGGTCGGCCCACAGCCGATACAGGGGCGCAATCAGCAGGAACGGCACTTCCAGTCGGCCGGTGAGCGCCCGCGAGGTCAACCGCGTCATGCCGATGGAGAACTTCAGCAGGCGACCGTGGGCAGTGTTCCACGCAGTTTGGTCCATGAACCCCAGGTCATAGGTGAAGGTCATGAACTGGCCGTGGCGCCACACCGCCGCCACTCCGAGGGCGCCCGCGCCCAGCAGAACGATCGCCGCAAGGCACCCTGTCGCTCGGCGGCCACGAACCGCCTCCGCTCTCGCCGCGAGATCGACGCCCAGGAACCACGCCTTCATCCCCGCTGCGACCGCCAAGAGGACAACGGCGACTTCAACCGCAGCGCCCGCCAGCAATTCGCTCCCGCTCTTGCCTCCCCCTTCCAGAGAGGCGCACGCCGCTGCGATCAGTAGCGCCGGGACGAGCGGCGCGTACGTGAGCGCGTCCTTGCGAAGCATCGCCGCCAACGGCGTGCCGCGCAGGAGGGTGGGCGCGGTGGCCAGGACGCTGTAGACAACCCACAGCCCCACCGACAGGCCGACACAGGCAAGTTCGGAGCCGACCGGCACTGTAAGCCCTCTTTGCCCCTCGTACGCCCTCAGCAGCATCCCGCCTGCCGCTCCGGCGCCGGCAGGAAGCACGCCCCACAGGAGATTCTGCGGCCGGCTGAAGAACGCGCGCAACTGCGCACTCACCACGCCAGCGATCGGCTGTCTGGGAGGGGTCGAACTGCCTTTCCTCATGGTGCCACTGAAGTTGAGAGGTTACCGCAACTCGACCCGTCCCGGAAGGCGGGAGGCCGCCGGGGAACGGGCGGCGCCGACCGCCTATCGGCAGCACGTGCAGCGGCGCAAAAGAAAAGGCGCACCGAAGCGAGCGAAGCTTCGGTGCGCCTGTGTGTGCAGTGGTAGCCCCAGGGGGAATCGAACCCCCGTTTGCGGAATGAGAGTCCGCTGTCCTAGGCCACTAGACGATGGGGCCATCGTCATTTCAGAATTCGCGCTCCCGGATTCCGGCTTCGGGTCGAGGCGACAGATACAAGCCAGCGGTCGATGCCAGAGGTCCAGAACCAAGAAGCTGCAATCTGAAATCAGCTTGGCTGGGGAGGGAGGATTCGAACCTCCGGCCTTCTGATCCAGAGTCAGACGTCTTACCGCTCGACCACTCCCCAGCGGGAACGTGATTTGCATAGTGTAGCACAAGGCCCGCAGGGAGGCAACACCCGGGAACCAACTACGCTGCGGACAGCCCGACTCCGGCCGCTCCCTGCCGCCGGCAGGCAAACGTACTCGGCCGGGCGCTACTGGCTCTTCAGTCGTTCCTCGAGGGCAGCCTCCACCCGGCGGTTGTTCTCCTCGATAATGTCGCCGAGGGCGTCGGCCAACTCCTTCACCATCGAGTTGGTCGCGGCCCATGCCTTGTGTGGCTCGGGCGGGGGCGCCAACTGGTAGCCCAAGGCACGCGACAAACTGGCGACGTTCCGGGAGTTGTAGTAGCCCTCCCGAACAGCAGCAATCAACTGCTGACGAACCTCCTCACGGCTCATTCCAATAGACATAGCGCAATTCGCCTCCAGGCACGGCCGGCCGGATTCTGACTGCCGACGATTATAGCAGGTGCGGCCGCCTTCCGTAGCCGTGGGGTGCGCCTCCGCCACGGCGCCGCCCGCCCGGCGGCCCGATCATTGACATCCGAGTGGGCAGGGAGTATACTCACAAGCTTGTGCCGTCGCCTGTTGGTCTGTCCCCGGCGACCCCGCGGCGGACGCCTCACAGTCCCATGCTTGAAGCACTGACCCAGAAACTCCAGTTGGCTCTGCGAGGTCTCCGCGGCAAAGGCCGACTGACCGAGAAAGACGTCGACGCGGCGCTTCGCGAGATTCGCCTCAGTCTACTGGAAGCGGACGTCAACTTCCAGGTCGTCAAGGATTTCGTGGCCCGCGTCCGGGAGCAGGCGGTCGGTCAGGAAGTGCTGAAGAGCCTGTCGCCCGACCAGCGCGTCGTCCAGATTGTTCACGATGCACTGATGGAGTTGCTGGGCAGCGAGGAGAGCACCTTCGCCCTCGGCAACAAACCACCGGCCGTCGTGATGCTGGTGGGATTGCAGGGCTCCGGCAAGACGACCTTTGCGGGGAAGCTGGCGCTCAACCTCAAGGATAGCGAGCGCCGTAAGCCCCTGTTGGTTGCGGCCGACCTGAAACGGCCGGCCGCAGTCGAGCAGCTCCAGAAGCTGGCCAGCGAGCACAACCTGCCCGTCTTTGAGATCGGCAGGAACAAGACGCCGGCTCAGGTGGCTCGGGCGGCTGTCGCCCATGCTCGGTCCGAGAACCTCGACACGGTCATCATCGACACTGCCGGTCGTCAGACCGTCGACGCAGAGATGATGGCCGAGGCGGTGCAGATCCGCGACGCGGTGAAGCCCCAGCAGACGCTGTTCGTCGTCGACGCGATGACGGGGCAGGATGCCGTCAACGTCGCCGCCACCTTCGACAAAGAGGTCGGCATCGACGGCGTCGTGCTGACCAAGCTCGATGGCGACGCCCGCGGCGGCGCGGTGCTCTCCATCCGGCAAGTCACCGGGAAACCGGTGATGTTCGTCAGTACCGGCGAGCGCCTCGACGCGTTGGAGCTGTTCCACCCGGAGCGCATGGCTTCCCGCATTCTGGGGATGGGCGATGTCCTGACCCTGATCGAGAAGGCAGAGGCCGCCTTCACAGAAGAGGAAGCCGACGAACTCGAGCGCAAGCTCCTCACGGAGGAGTTCAGCTTCGAGGATCTGCTGGCTCAGTTGCACCAGATGAAGAAGATGGGGCCCCTTGACCAGCTCCTCGGCATGATCCCCGGCTTCGGCGGCGGGATGCGCGTTGACGAGAAGCAACTGGCCCGCAACGAAGCCATCATCAAGTCGATGACGCAGGAAGAGCGGGCCCGGCCGTCAATCTTGAGTGGTAGCCGCAAGCGCCGGATTGCCCGCGGCAGCGGCACTTCTCAGCAGATGGTCAATCAACTCATCAACCAATTCAACCAGATGAAGCGGATGATGAAGCAGATGGCCAAAGAACAGCGAAAGATGGACCGGCACGACAAGGGGCAAGCCGGGACGAAGCAGCCCAAAGCGAAGAAGGGCAAGAGCCCTCACATGCCTTCCGACGCCGAGATCGCCGAACTGCTTCGGCTGTAGTATACCCGCGAAGGTTAGGAACACACCGAAGTGGAAGTTCGCGGAACTTCCCCGGCAGGCGTGCAGCAGACGTAGGACAGAGGGGATTCTCCCAGACGGAGCCGAAGTCGCACCGGGACTTCGGTGTGTTCTTAACCTTCGCGGGTATAGCTTGCATCCCTCAAGCGGAGTTCGGCGCCGCTGTGTTCTGGTCCCGGCAAAGACGTCAGTTCTCGGATCGGCCCCATATAGGAGGAAAAGCCCTTGGCAGTAGCAATCCGATTGCGGCGCACCGGCTCCCGCAATCGCCCCTCGTATCGCATCGTTGTCGCAGAGAAGCGCAAGCCGCGTGACGGCAGGTTCATCGAGATCCTCGGGCACTACGACCCGCTCAAGCAGCCGGCCGGAGTACAGGTAGACGCGGAACGCGCCGTCTACTGGCTGCAAAACGGTGCGCAGCCTTCAGAGACCGTTGGCTCGATTCTCCGCGCAAAGGGCATCACCAAGGCCGGCGTCACCCCTGCAGCCGCCGAGGCCAAGGTCGCGCCCAAGGTCGAGGCGCCCCAGCAAGACGCCCGCGCAGCGCAGCCGTCGCCCATCGGGTGAAGTCGTCTGGCCGCTGCCGTCTCTGCGGCTTTGCCGGCGAACCGCCCCCACATCGAGCGCGCTGGCACGAGTTCGTAGCCGCGCGCACTTGAGCGGATGAGGGTAGCTGAATGAAGGAACTTGTCGAGTTGTTAGTGAAGGCGTTGGTGGATGACACGAGCGCCGTCGAGGTGACAGAGGTAGAGGACGCGCGCAGCGTGCTCTATGAGGTCCACGTTGCCCCCGATGAAGTGGGGCGGGTTATCGGCCGGCAGGGGAAGATCATCAATGCCTTGCGCACGGTCGTCAAAGCCGCCTCGACAAAGGACGACCTGCGGGTCTCGGTCGAGCTCGTTGCGTAGTGCCGCCGCCATGGAACCCTCTCCCCTTCCTCCGCTGGCGGAATGGGATGTCTGCGTCGGTCTCGTCGCTGGCGTTCATGGACTCCGCGGCGAAGTTCGGGTCCGGTCTCTCTCTGAAGCACCAGACCGGTTCGCCGTCGGCAGCCAGGTCTGCCTGGTCCGGCCCGAGGGTGCGCGCGACCTTCTGACCATCGCCACCTGCCGGCCCCACGCGGGGCGCCTGTTGGTGCGATTCGCCGGCGTTGAATCGTGCGAGGACGCAGTGGCCCTGCGCGGAGCCTCCTTGACAATTCCCAGGTCCATGCGGCAAGAGCTGCCGCCTGGACGCTACTACTACGACGACCTGATCGGTCTGTCGGTGCGCACCTGCGACGGGCGGAACCTGGGCATCATCCAGGATATCTTGGAGAGCCCGGCGCACGATATCTTCGTGACCGAACAGGGGTTGATCCCCGGTTCCCGTGAGACAGTTCGCGAGGTGGACCTCGAACGCCGCGTGATTGTCGTGGCGGACAGCGTCGGTGTTGAGGGGTGATCCGGAGACGGCATGCAGATCGACGTCTTCACCCTTTTCCCGGAGATGTTCCCCGGCCTGCTGGGGATGAGCGTTGTCGGCCGCGCGCTCGAACGCGGAGTCATCTCGTTGGCGATCCACAATCTGCGCGACTACTGCACAGACCGGCATCGCGTTACGGATGACGTTCCCTTCGGTGGTGGCGGCGGGATGGTGATGAAGCCCGAACCCATTTTCGCCGCCGTCGAGTCTGCCATGGGTGCAGCTCCGGACCGTGCGCCCGTCGCGCTCCTGTCGCCGCAGGGCCGCGTGTTCGACCATTCTGTCGCCCTTGAGTACGCCGGACATGAGCGCTTCGGGCTGATCTGCGGCCACTACGAAGGCGTCGACGAACGTGTCCGCGAGCACCTCGTGTCCGACGAGCTGTCTCTCGGTGACTTCGTCCTCACCGGGGGCGAGCCGGCGGCCATGGTGATCATCGACGCCGTGTGTCGCCTGCAACCCGGAGCGCTGGGAGACCCGGGCGCAGCGGCGGACGATTCGTTCGCTCACGGCCTGCTTGAGTTCCCGCAGTATACGCGGCCGCGGTCCTTTCGAGAACACGAGGTCCCGGAGGTGCTTCTCTCAGGGAACCACGCCGAGATCGCGCGCTGGCGGAGGCAGGAGTGCCTGCGCCGGACGCTGTCGCGCCGGCCGGAGCTGTTGGACGCGGCGGACCTGACCGAGCAAGATCGGCGCGTGGTGAAGGAGCTGCGAGCCGAGGCGCGGGCCCACTGCGGGCAAGCTTGAATCGACCGCCGACTCCATCGTCCCTTGGGTGGTGCACTTGAGGGAAGGAGTATCCACGGGTGTTGGCCGTTTCCTTGCGGCGCGGCACTGAGGGCGAGGACAATCTACATGGCTCGTGACAGCCGCTGGCTGCGGTCGTGAGAGAAGCACCCCGCAGTTGGAAGATCGCTACAGGGAGTTAGACATGAATGCGTTGTTGCAGGCTGCACAGCAGCCCCACTTGAAGTCTGATCGGCCTCGCTTCGGCCCCGGCGATACGGTACGGGTCCATGTTCGCGTCGTTGAGGAGGCCGCTGCCGGCAAAACGCGCGCTCGCGTTCAGGCATTCGAGGGAGTCGTCCTCAAGCGCGGCGGCCGCGGCATGGGCGAAATGTTCACGGTACGGCGCGTGTCGCACAACATCGGCGTGGAGCGGGCGTTCCTGCTGCACTCCGACAGCATCGAGCGAATCGAGATCCGCCGGTACGGCAAGGTACGCCGGGCCCGTCTGTACTACCTGAGAGAGCTGACCGGCAAGGCCACGCGCATCAAGGAGCGCCGGCGCTCGTAGCCTTCTGTCAAGCTTTTCGACTGCTCGGGAGCCGGCTCACCTCGACCGGCATCGGTGTAACGTGCGGCTCCCGCGCAGCCACTGTCTCCGCATACGTGCGGTCCGTGCTCCGCATTCTCCGATCCGGTGGGAGGCGTCGTGCCCAATCTTCCCTTCGACAATTGGCGGTTCGTTGCAGTCCTGATCTTGGTGCTTGCGTTGGCGCGGGTCGGCGTACAGCGCTTCGCGGGGATGCGAGAGTCCTTCCAGTCGCAGGCGCTTGAGCTTCTCGACTCGCTGCTCATCGCCATCGTGTTGGTGTTCTGCATCATCCGGCCGTTTGTCGTTCAGGCGTTCTACATCCCCTCCGGGTCGATGCGCAACACCCTGCAGGAGAAGGACCGCATTCTGGTCAACCGGTTCATCTACCGCCTCCGCGCCCCCAACCGGCGCGACATCGTCGTCTTCAAGGCCCCGCCCGCTGCCTCGTCTGAGCCAAAAGACTTCATCAAACGACTCGTCGGGAAAGAGGGCGATCTCGTCGCCGTCCGCGACGGAGTCCTCTACGTCAACGGAAAGGCACAGGACGAGCCGTATATCCGCCAGCCCATGTACTACCCCTTCCCCGAGGACTTCTACACGGCGCTGGACGAGGAGAAGTGGGGGCCGCTGGTGGAACAGGACGGCATGCAATGCGTCCGCGTCCCCAAGGGGATGCTCTTTGTGCTGGGCGACAATCGCAACGATAGCAATGACGGTCACCGGTGGGGGTTCCTGCCGCGGCGAAATCTCCTGGGTCGGGCAATGGTGATCTTCTGGCCGATCCCGAGGATCCGGTTGCTGCACTGAGTGGGAGGACCTCACCAGTCCACGGCGAACATGGGTCCCCATGCCTCCGTCGGCCAACCGGCGCACCATGCCACCTCCTGACGACGCCCACGAACTCCGCCTCCGAAGCGGCGGGTGCCGGATCATCGCCGGCGTCGATGAAGCCGGTCGGGGGCCGCTGGCAGGGCCGGTGGTTGCGGCCGCGGTAGTGCTTCCAGTGGGCGACTCCGGACTACTCGTCACCGACTCCAAGCTCCTCAACGCCGCCCAACGCGACGCCCTCTATGAGGAACTCGTGGCCACGTGCAAGTACGGCGTCGGGATCGTCGGTCCCGGCCTCATCGATCGGTTGAACATCCTGCGCGCCACCCATCGCGCCATGGCCGAGGCCGTCGCCGCCCTCTCTCCCCTGCCCGACCACGCCTTGGTCGATGGACTGCCGGTCAAGGGTCTGCCGGTGCCCCACACAGCGTTGGTCAAGGGCGACCGCCTCTGTCGATCCATCGCCGCCGCCTCCATCGTCGCCAAAGTCACCCGGGACCGGCTCCTTGCGGACCTGGATGCGCAGTACCCGCAGTACGGCTTCGCGCGCCACAAAGGCTACCCCACCCCCGAGCACCTGGAGCGCCTGCGCCAGCACGGCCCCTGCCCAGCCCACCGACTGACCTTCGCCCCCGTACGAGCCGTCATAGAGCAACAGTCGCCCCTCAGCACCCGACACGTAGCACCCGACACGTGACACAGGCCCTTGGCACTTGCCCCCCGGAGGTTTCATCATGCGACCCTCACGCGAACAAATCGCCGCAAGGGGCGAAGACTTCGCAGCCCGCGCCCTGGAGGCGCGCGGCTGGGAAGTGCTTCACCGCAACCTCGAGATCGGCCGCGGCGAGGTTGACATCCTCGCAAAGGACAGAGGCTGCCTCGTCTTCGTCGAGGTCAAGGCCCGCCTGAGCACCGAGTTCGGCAGCCCCGCCGAAGCAGTCACGCGCGGCAAACAGCGGCAGCTCGTCCGCCTCGCCACTCAGTACCTCGCCGCCCACCAACTGCATGACCAGGACTGCCGCTTCGACGTAGCCGAAGTTGAGATGGATGCCAACGGAAAACTGGTGCGGTTCGAGCTGCTGGAGAACGCGTTCCAGGCCGACGGGATGAGCTTCTTCTGACTCAGCCACCTCCGCCCATCCCTCCATTTCCCCGTGTCTGCTTGTCCCCCCCCAATCCCCGCAACCATCGGTTTGCGGAATTGCACGTCCGGTGCTATGATCTCCACCAACTATTAGGCGAGGGCTTCGGGAACCATGCTGGCGCGCATTGACAGCGCGGCGATTCTGGGAATTGACGCGTACATTGTCGAAGTCGAGATCGACACGATGTCGGGTACTCCGGCGTTCACGGTGGTGGGTCTGCCGGATGCCGCGGTGCAGGAGAGCCGGGAGCGGGTGCGGTCCGCCATCCGCAACTCCAACTACGAGTTTCCGGTGCGGCGAATCACCGCCAACCTGGCTCCTGCCGACACGCGCAAGGAGGGGCCGCTGTTCGATCTGCCCATCGCCCTGGGCATCCTGGCGGCCACACAGCAGGCCGAGCAACCCGACTATGCAACCTTCTGCGCGGTTGGGGAGCTGTCGTTGGACGGGAGCGTACGGCCCGTCTCAGGCGTGCTACCCATCGCCTTAGGCGCGCTGAAGGCCGGCAAGGAATCGATCCTGGTTCCGGCGGCCAATGCGCGCGAGGCTGCAGTCGTGCAGGGGCTGAAGGTCTATCCGGTCACCACGTTGGTTGAGGCCGTAGACCTGCTCACCGGAACAGATAAGCCTGAGCCCTTCCAGTCCGATGTGGGCGAGTGGGACCTGCTGCAGCCGCACTACGAAATCGACTTCGCCGATGTGAAGGGGCAGGAGCATGTGAAGCGGGCGCTGGAGGTGGCGGCCGGCGGCGGGCATAATCTGCTGATGGTGGGGCCGCCCGGGTCTGGAAAGAGTATGCTGGCAAAACGGCTCCCGACCGTGCTGCCCCCGCTTGGTCTCGAAGAAGCGCTTGAGACCACGAAGCTGTACAGCGTCAGCGGGCTCCTGCGCCCCGACACCCCGCTGATGACAACCCGGGCATTCCGCTCCCCGCACCATACCGTCTCCACCGCCGGCCTGGTCGGCGGCGGCTCCATGCCACGCCCCGGTGAGGTGAGCCTGGCCCATCACGGTGTGCTGTTTCTGGACGAACTCCCCGAGTTCAACCGTGACGCCCTGGAAGTGCTTCGACAGCCACTGGAGGACGGGGTGGTCACCATCTCGCGGGCGGCGACCTCGCTCACGTTTCCGGCGCGGTTCATGCTCGTGGCCGCAATGAACCCGTGTCCGTGCGGCTACGCCATGGATCCGGTGCGTCAGTGCACGTGCCTCGACCAGCAGGTCCGGCGCTACCTCATGCGCATCTCGGGGCCGCTGCTGGACCGCATCGACATCCACGTTGAAGTGCCGCGCCTGAAGGAAGACGAGCTGATGGCGCAGCCGAAAGGAGAGCCGTCCTCCGCCATTCGGGAGCGCGTGGCAGGCGTGCGGGAAGTGCAGCGCCAGCGGTTCGCCGGCAGGGGGCTCTTCTGCAACGCGCAGATGCACTCGAAACACCTGCGGGAGTTCTGCCGGCTGTCGGAAGACGTCAAGGCGCTGCTCAAGACCGCCATCCAGCAACTCAACCTGAGCGCTCGGGCGTACGACCGCGTGCTGAAGCTCGCCCGCACTATCGCCGATTTGGCCGGTGCCCCGGACATCGGCGTCACCCACGCGGCAGAAGCGTTCCAGTACCGGAGCTTGGACCGCAAGCTCTGGGGATGAGGTCATGCCGCCGCCGGGGAGGCCTGGTCGGCGGTCTTCGCCGGCGGACGTAAAGACCGCAACCCCTTTTTGCGTCCAACCCGGGCGTGGGTTAGAATGGGGGGAGCGTAACCGCCTGCTGGCGGCGTTTCCTCGGGCCGATGCCGTGGGAAGAGCGCCACTGTAGTAGTTCGGTACGCGGCTGGCTCATGCCACCTGACGTGGCTCGACATCGGACTTGGGAGGTAGTCGATGAGAACGCTCATGCATGTGGGTCTCGTAGCTCTGGTCTTCCTGGGCCTCGGTTCGGCCGAAGAGGGTGCCGACTGGACGATGTGGAAGGGCGACCCCGCGCGAACCGGTGGTGCTCCGGACTCGGCAATGCCGCCGATGAACCTCCTTTGGCGCTTCACCACGGAGGACAACAAGCAGTCGTACGCCAGCCCCATAGTCGCCGACGGCCGCGTCTTCTTCTGCTCCCAGCGGAAGGTCTACTGCCTTGACGACGAGACTGGGCAGAAGCTCTGGGAGTTCGAGATGGGGCTGCCGCAGAAGGCCACTCCCGCCTACCGCGACGGCATCCTGTACGTCGGCAACCCCGACGGATTCCTGTACGCGATCAACGCCGCCACCGGTGGCCCCGCCTGGCAATTCCAGACTGGCTCCGGCATTCACTCTTCCCCGGCGTTCGTCGGCGACCACGTAATCTTCGGCAGCAATGACTCCTACGTATACGCGGTGAGCCTCGCCGAGGGGGCGAAGCAGCCCGGTCAGGCAGTTTGGCAGCAAAAACTGCCTCGCCCAATCTCCGGTTCCCCCGCCATCGGCGAGAACTACGCCTTCGTCGTCTGCAACGACCTCTACCTGTATGCGCTGGACCTGGAAACCGGCGAACTCCGCTGGAAGACGCGAGTCGGGCCCGCCACCTCGCCAGCATACTGGGACGGGTTGGTGCTGGTAGGCTCCGGCGAGTACTTCTACGCACTTCGAGCCGGCACCGGGAACGAGAAGTGGCGGGTCAGGCTCCCGGACCGCGCCTCCCTCTCGAACTCCCCTGTCGTCAGGGAGGGCACCATCTACCTCGGCAGCGCGAACGGGCAACTGCTCGCTCTGGAGATCAGCCGAGGCCGACAGCTCTGGGCAGCCGCGCTGGGGGAACCGACCGAGTCGACTCCCAGCGTTGGCGAAAAGTGCTTGTGGATCGGCTCCTCCAAGGGGTTCGTGTACGGTGTGTCACTGAAGGACGGGTCGGTTCTCTGGAAGTACCGGATCCACGACTTCATGCACACCGAGGAGACGAAGCCGAAGGCGACGGACAAGACCAACGATAGAGACAAGATCGATGTGTACTACAACGTGTTCAGCTCTCCCGTCGTGATCGGCGACAAGCTCTATGTTCAGGGGGACGACGGGACGCTCTACCGCTTCGCCGCTTCCGCGCTGGACGAGTATGGACCGGAACTGAAGACTGCAGAGATGCACGTTCCCAGCTTCGATCCCCGCCGCTTGGTGCGGGTCAGCATGGACCCGGTGGACGGCGAGGAGCCGGTGGTCGAGATCAACGGCCAGCCACCGATCACTATGCAAGCGAAGATTGTCGACGAAGGAAGTGGAGTCAACGAAGCAGCCCTCAAGGTGACTCTGAATGGGAAGGATCGCAGCTTCCTGTGGGACTCAGTGGAGAGCACGATGACGATTGCGTTGGCCGAAGCACCTGAGGGGGCGGGGACGGCCATGAAGAACGTGCCGGACGGGCAGTACCAGATCGTCATCAAGGCCGTCGATTGGACCGGTAACGAGTCCAGCCACACCAAGTGGGTGATCGTCAACAACAACAAGCCTCGCCCTCGGCTGAAGGCAAGGGAGAGCACCGGAGGCACTGGAGGCGCCGCTGGCGGTGGCGGTGCCGCAGGAGGCCGCCGAGGCGGCCGCGGCGGCGGCATGGGCGGCGGCAATTTCTGACCCCGCGTAAAGCGGCATGCCGTCGGGATCGGCTCACGATTCGGACCCACGCCTTCGGCCCGGCCGGCAGAGGAGGTAGACAGATTGGGATTCATCCTGGCCCTGATCCTGGCCGTAGCGCTGGCCCTGTTCGCGGCGGCGAACGCCCGCAATAGCATCTCCCTCGACCTCGTGGCGGGATGGCGGGTGACGGGCGTGCCGGTGTGGATGCTGATCGCTGGGACCGGGCTCACGTGCGCCGTGGTGGCGTGGATCTGTGGGCTGCGCGCCTCGCTCCACCTCAAGCGAGAGTTGCGCAAGCGAGAGCGCGAAATCAAGGAGTCGCAGCAGCGCCTTGAGAAGGCGCACGACGCCCTGCATGAGTATGAGACGCGCATGCACGAGTTCGCCCTCAAAGTCGTGCAGATGGCCCACCGGCAACTGCCGCCGGGACCAGGAGAGGCAGCCGAAGAACTCCTCGAGTCTTCACCCCTCGCCACCTTCGTCGACGAGGTGGGTGTGCCGGCCGCGGTCTCAGCGCCCTCAGCCCCCAGCAAGCCCGAACCACAACCTCCGACTGACGAGCACCCGGCCGCTCAGGGCGACGCGGCCGACGTGCCGTTGGCGGAGGACGAAGACTACATCTGAGCCCGCTGTCGGCACGAATCACCGCGGGTCGGGAGGACGCTCGAGGGCGCATCGGAGGCATGCCACGCATGGAGTCATGGCTGAAACTGAGCCACTCTCAGCTCTCCCCGCGCAAGCAGCACCGCCTCCTCGAGGTCTTTGGCGACCCGGCCGCCGTGCTGAGTGCCACGACTGAGGCACTGTCACAGATCGGGGGTCTTACGGAAGCCGACGTGGCGCACCTTCGAAGCGTCAACCGCACCTTCGCCGTCGCCTCTGTGCAGGAGAAGCTGCGCGCTGCGGGCGCTGTTGCTACCACCCTCCGTGACGCAACCTACCCTCGGCCGCTGCGCAACATCGCGGACCCACCGGTCGTCCTCTACGTTCGCGGGCAATGGCACGATTCCGACGAACGAAGCGTCGCCTTGGTCGGCACGCGACGCCCCACCAACTACGGCAGGGTCATTGCAGAGGATATAGGGGCCGCTTTGGCCCAACGAGGAATTGTTGTCGTCAGCGGAATGGCGGCAGGGGTGGACACGGCAGCGCATCGGGGAGCTTTGGGCGCCTCCGGTCGCACCATCGCCGTGTTCGGCTGCGGCATCGATGTCATCTACCCGCGGGAGAACCGCTCGCTGGCCCGTGACATCGCCGCTTCCGGCGCACTGCTCAGCGAGTATTCCTGCGGCGTCAAGCCCGACCCTTGGCGTTTCCCGGCGAGGAACCGGCTTCTCAGCGGGCTCACCATGGGTACCGTAGTGATCGAGGCACCGGAGAACAGCGGCGCCCTCATAACCGCCGACTTCGCTGCCGAACAGGGGCGTGAGGTGTTCGCCGTCCCCGGCAGCATCAAGACCGGCAAGAGCAAGGGCTGCCACGCCCTGATCCAGGATGGCGCCAAGCTCGTCGACGGCGTCGAGGACATTTTGTCGGAATTGCGCCTGGATAGTGTTCCGGTCGTTACCGACAGACCGGCGCCGCTCCCGGCGGACCTGAGCCCGGCCGAGCAGTGCGTGGTGCGCGTGCTCCCGTTCTCTGAGATGCACGTGGACGAAGTGATTCGCGCGGCCGGCCTGTCGGCCGCCGACACGAACGCCAGCTTGATGTTGCTGGAGATCAAAGGTATCGTCAGGCGCCTGCCGGGCGGCATGTTCCTGCGCACCCGTTGAGACGCCGCAAATCCGACCACAGAGGCAATCGATGGCCAAGTCAGTAATCATCGTCGAGTCACCGGCGAAGTCCAAGACGATCAAGAGCTTTGTCGGTAGAGGGTTCGATGTCGTCGGATCCATGGGGCACGTCCGCGACCTCCCCAAATCGCGCCTCGGCGTGGAGGTCGACGACGGCTTCACGCCCAAGTACGTAATCCCGACAGGCAAGAGAAAGACGGTTACCGCCCTCAAGAAGGCAGTTGCCGGCGCTACGACGGTCTACCTGGCGACCGACCCTGACCGGGAGGGCGAGTCAATCGCGTGGCACTTGGCGGAAGCGCTTGGTCTTGAGTCGCCGCAGCGCATCGAGTTCAACGAGATCACCAAGAAGGCCGTGCAGAGGTCGCTGGAGAACCCACGGCAGATCAACATGGACCGGGTCAACGCCCAGCAGGCCCGGCGAGTTCTGGACCGCTTGGTCGGCTACAAGATCAGCCCGCTGCTTTGGAAAAAGGTCCGGCGCCGCAATCTCAGCGCGGGCCGGGTCCAGTCAGTCGCGGTCCGCCTGGTGTGTGACCGCGAGCGGGAGATCGCAGCCTTCACCGCTGAGGAGTACTGGACCATCGCTGCCGAGTTCACGCCTGGAGGCGAGCGCAAGCCGTTCAAGGCGAGGCTGGCGAAGGTCGACGGCGAGAAGGCAAACCCCAAGCGGCAGGAACAGGCGGAAGCACTCGTCTCCGGGCTGAAGGCAGTGACGGAGTATCGTGTCGACTCCGTCGTCCAGCGGGACCAGAGCCGGAAGCCCCCGGCCCCCTTCATTACGAGCACACTGCAGCAGGAGGCGGCCCGCAGACTGGGCTTCTCTGCACGCAAGACGATGAGCGTTGCCCAGCAGCTCTACGAGGGCATCACCCTCGGCGCCCAGGGCAGCGAGGGGCTCATCACCTATATGCGCACCGACTCGACTCGAATCGCCGACGAGGCGCGCGACGAAACGCGGCAGTTCATCTCAAGCGAGTTCGGCGAGGAGTACCTCGGCGGCGGGGTCGCCCGCAGCCGGCGGCGGAACGTCCAAGACGCCCACGAGGCCGTGCGCCCCACGTCCATCACGCGCAAGCCCGACGAGGTGCGCCAGTTCCTCACTCAGGATCAGTTCCGGCTCTACCAATTGGTGTGGCAGCGCTTCCTGGCGAGTCAGATGGCGCCGGCAATCGTCGCCCGCACAACCGTGACCGTGGTGGGAGGCGCGTACGAGCTACGCGCCAATGGCAGCCGCACCAAGTTCCCCGGGTTCCTGAGCGTTTGGGAGGAATCCAAGAAGCCCACCAAGGACGACGCCACTCCGGGCGAACCCTCCGAGTCGGACGAGACAGAGAACAACGAACTCCCGCCACTGACAGAAGGGGAGTCAGTGGACCTGACGGACGTTACGCCCGAACAGCACTTCACTCAGCCGCCCCCGCGCTACTCCGAGGCCAGTCTGGTCCGGGCGCTCGAAGCAAAGGGGATCGGCCGACCCAGCACCTATGCACCCATCCTGGGCACTATTGTCGAACGGCAGTACGTCGACCTCCTCGCTCGGCGCTTCCACGCCACCGACCTCGGGCTTGAGGTGACCGATCGCCTGGTCGCGCATTTCCCCAACATCCTGGATGTGGATTTCACCGCTCACGTCGAGGAAGACCTGGACAAGGTCGAGGGCGGCGAGGTCGACTGGGTGGACCTCCTGCGGGAGTTCTACAAGCCCTTCGAGGCGGACCTGGAGCGTGCCATGACCGAGATGGACGAGGCCCAGCCGAAGGAGACCGATATCCCCTGCCCGCGCGAGGGCTGCGACGGGAAGATGATCGTCCGCCATAGCCGCTATGGAGAGTTCCTCGGTTGCGCGAAGTACCCTGAGTGCGCCGAGACGATGCAGATGCCCGCGACGGAGGCCGGCGCCGGAACACCGCCGGAGAGCGCGGCTCTCCCCCCCACCGATTCCCCGTGCCCCAAGTGCGGCGCCCCGCTGGAGGTCCGCCAGGGGAGGTTCGGTCCCTTTTACGGCTGCACTAAGTTCCGGGAAACCGGCTGCAAAGGAATCGTCAACGCCCCCTCCGCCACCCTCTGCGCCTGCCCCGAATGCGGCAAGGGCAATATCATCGAGAAGCACAGTCGGAAGGACAAGGTGTTCTTTGCGTGCGATCAGTACCCCGACTGCAAGTACGCCCTGTGGAACAAGCCAACGGGCGGCACCTGCCGGGAGTGCGGCGCGCTGACAGTCGAGAAGCACCGGCGAGACGGCGAGACGTACATTGCGTGCAGCCGGCGGGAGTGCGCGGGGGGCAAGACCAGGGAAGAGAGCGCCAAGTAGGCGGCGTTCACACGCCGCCCCGGCGTCCATGGCAATCGCACGAGACGGGTGTCTGCGGTCTGCGTAGCCGAATTCGCCGAGAATTCGGCTTGCGGGAACTCCTGGGGTCCGGGATCGCTGCTGCCGAGGAAGGTGAAGAAGAGCACTTGGAGCGCGGTCGTCAGCGGCCCCGGTTCGGCAGCCGGCTCGCGGTGACCGAAAAGTTCGGGCTGACGGCGGCGAACGTTGCGCTGGGGTACAATGCCCCCGGGTGATTTGTACTCGCCGGTTGGCACGCAGGTGAGTGAGTTCCTGAAACGCCAGTCGCGCATTGCAGAGCCGAACAGGAGGAGTCCCCCATGCCCTACCAGAACCTCGATGCCCAACTCAGCGAGGCGGAGGTGCAGGCGGTCAAGGCCGCCTTCGACACCATCCGCGAGAAGCTTCCGCTATTGGTGAGTCTCACCCCGGCGGAGCGGCGGAGCCTGTTCAAGGCCGGCCCGGACAGCTTGTCGTTCGTGCAGAACAGCCTGCAGGCCGCCCAGAACAACCCCGGCGTCCTGCCCGGCAACTTCGACCAGCAAGGATTCGGCCGCGACGTGGCACTCTGTGCCGCCCTCACCGATGTGGGCACACAGGCCGCTCAACTCGCCGCTCAGATCGAGGATACTCGCCTCGCGGTCGGCAGCGAAGCGATGCGACAGGCAACGGAGGCCTACACGTACTTCAAGACCGCGGCGAAGACCACCCCCGGCATGCGCCCCGTGGTCGAGCAACTGGCTGAGCGGTTCAAGAAGTCCAAGGCCAAGCCCGCGGGGTCCACAGGCTGAGCGCGCAGTTGTTCCCGTGGAGCGCTCGGCTGCTCCGTTGAACCTGGCAGCCTCACGATTCGAGCGTCGAGCCACCTCTGTGGACTTCCGGGCTCGACGGCTGAAGTCCCGAGCTTGCCCAGTGAACCTCTGAGCTTCAACGCTGAGCCTCTGAGCTTCAATGCTGAGGCGCTGGACTCCGACGTTGCGGCTCGGAACTGCGGCGTTGAGACTCGGGACTGCATCGTCGAGGCTTTGAGGGTCATGGCTGAGGGTCAGAGCCTCAAGGCAGACGGGCCGTCAGGCAGCGGAGGCGGGCCGCTGCACTAAGTAGGTCGTCAACAGTGCTGTCCGGCCAGACCCCTGCCAGTTCACCTGGCAGGTGAATCAGACTGGATAGCTATGGGCCGTCCTTAGCCCCTCAATCTCATTCACCTGCCAGGTGAACTGGCAGGGGTCTGGCGCAAGTTGAGCGAAGATCCACGGACAGCGTTTCTGACCACCTACTCAAACCCACGACGAACGCTGCGCACTCGCCTGCTCCCACGGGCCGTGTCGTGCCCAGACGGAGTGCCCTCGCCCAAGCGGCACCGCCCCGGGGCCGGGTCGGGCCAGGCTGCGTGGCGGCCAGCAGTTGCCGGAGCGCTGGCCCGATCTCAGTCAGCATCTTCCGTTTGTCATCCCACCACCGGTCGCCGGCGAAGACGGCGACCGTTCCGCTCCACTTCTCTTCGGGGACTTCGTACTGACCGTAGAAGCTCGCCATCAGTTCTACGTTCTCGGGAGCAGACAGATCGTACTCGGCGAGTCTGAGGCGCGGATAACGGGCCGCCAGCGCCACGAGATGAGCCCTGACGGCGTGGCAGTCGGGGCAGGTGGGAGTGTAGAACAGGTGGACGACCAGCGGCGGCGGCGGTAGCTCGTTGTGTGAGCTACCCAATGTTGAAACATCGGGCGTCTACTCACCTCCAAAACAGCCGGGCTTCGATGTTGCACGCAGCTCCCGTTCGGGCCGCCAGGATACGTCATCTACTTTCGCGGCCCTGAAAGTTCCGACAAACAGCTCCCGTCGCGACTGCGGCGGGAATCCAGGGCTTCCGCGGGCATTCCGGCGACATGTCAGGACTTCTGAGTAGAGCCCATCGAGAGGGGCGTGTCAACCTCGACGGAGGAAGGGATGGCGAGGTGTTCGGGAGCGGGAATGGGCACGAAGGAGTTATTGATTCTCCCGGGCTGGCACACGGCGGGGTCGAGGTCAGGTCGGGTCGGCGGCGAGGCAGGTCACATAGACGCGGGACACGATGGTCGTCACCCTCCGTAGCGGCGGCGAACGCGCGCAAACTCCGCATCCCACACGTCTCTGTCTCGCGTCGTTGCCTGTCCCCTGTCATGCAGCCGGTACTCCACCGTGGCCACCCCATCCTGCGCCAGCGTGCAGTTGTGCGCCACAGGATGGTTTGTGGCGACGCGGAGCCAGTATTCCCAGTCGTCATAGTACCGGAAGGTCTCGTCGAAGAAGCCCACGGATTCCACGGTCTCCCGTCGCAGCACCGCCGCGCTGGCCGGGATCCAGTTGCCGCGCCGGAACAGCGCCAAGTTGAACGCCCGACACCAGGGGTGGCCTTGGTCGTGCCTTGGAACGAACCCGCCACCCCGGTACTCCCCTTGGACCCGATGCACATCGGCGTAGGTCAACATCACGTCCTCACGCTGATCCAGGAAGTCGCACATGCGGGCGAGATGATCGGGGTGCCACCACTCGTCGTCGTCCATATGCGCCAGGTACCTCCCTCTGGCGCGGGTGAGCCCTGTATTGCGGGCATTCGCAATGCCTGCTCGAGTCTGGCGGCGCACGTGAACCCGACGATCGCGGACGTAGCGCTGCTGCAACACGCGCTGTTCCTGGCGCGTGAGCGTAACAAGCAGCAGCTCCAGGTCCGTCATTCGTTGCTCAAGGACCGACTGTATGGCAATGTCGTTGATGACAAGGCGGTTGTGCGTCGGCAGGATGACACTCACCTTGGGTCGGTAGAATCTGCCCACCGCCTGCAGCGACGCGGCGGGGCCGAGGCGCGGGTGCAGCATGTGGCGCCACTTCCGCAGCAACAGCTTGCGGTTGCGCTGCAGAAGTTGCCCGTAGCTCCAGGTGCGTCCTGCCCATCGCAGCCCGTGGTTCGCCTGCTTGATGGTGGTGCCGCGCTCGTGGATGACTGCGTACTCGGGCGATTGCCCAACGGACCACCCTTGCGCGCGGATCCAGAAGCTGAGATCGTCGTCTTCCCGACCCGCTGGGGAGAACGTCTCGTCCAGCCTGAACGGCCCAGTCTTATTGCGGTCGACAACCAGGCAGGCCCCATTGATGACCTCGCAGTCCCCGAGCTTGGCATCCAGCTCAGGGAAGTAGTAGTCCTCACCTGTCTCGCCATCAATGAAATACCGATGCTCATCCCGGGTAAAGCTGAGAGCAGCTAGGCGCCAGTCGCAGGAGAACGCCCTGGCTGCTTGGGTGTTCCACTGTGGTTCCTCGACGTAGCAATCGGAGTTCAGGAGGCAAACATAGCGAGCAGTCGGGGAAACCTCCGCCAACGCCCGATTGACGCCTCCTGGGAACCCGACATTTTGCTCACTGCGCATGAGCACAAGACGCACCGATGGATGCGTTCGACGCAACGCAGCGATCTCCTGCGCGACGAGCCGGGCCTCCGCTGCGCCACCGCCGTTGTCAAGCAAGATCACCTCAAAAGGGTGCGCGGTGTTCTGGAGGACGCTATTCACGCATCGGCGCGTGCAGCGACACCAGGTGTTGTGCGTCAAGATGACCACGGAGGTGACCTCGCGGGGCCGTGGTCTCAGAGCCGACGCTTCGCGCGTCGCCGGGTTCGGGATTGGGGCCGCCCCCAGCTTCGACATCGTGGCCTTGCCCCCCTTATCGAAGTTGACAACGGTCGTCTGCGGCTCGCGCCCCAGCATCTCGTAGAGCTTTCGCATCGCGAATCGCCCGTCGTGAACGGCAACGCAGTCGAGGCGGGGCTCCCCACGGCTCCAGCGGTAGGTCGGTCGGCACGCCGGCTGATACCCGAAGGGCCCGAGCGGCCACACGTCGCCGCAGGGCGCGCATGGAAGCAGCGGTTGGATAGCGACGAAGTTGCCGTGCGGCCCCATCCGCTGTTGCGCGCCGATGTGCGTGAAGAGGGCGACCACAGGTTTGCGGAAGACTCCCGCCCAGTGTACGAGCCCGCTGTCGACCCCGACCAACCCCTCGCACAGGCTGACCACCGCGATTGCCAGCTCCACCGTAAGCCGCCCGCTCAGGTTGAGCACGCCGGCGCCCACAGGGTCCTGGATCTCCTCCCTGCTGAGCAACACCACGCGGTCGTCTGGCGACGCGGCGCACGCGGCGGCCCGAATCTGTTCCAGCGTGAGGCTACGGATCAGACTGGCTTGTGAGCCGTACGGCGCCAAGCACACCAGTCGTGCGTGACCCGACGCGTCCAGAAGCCGCCTTGCCTCCTCGCGGAGGTCTGCCGGGAGTTCCGGCGGCGGCATGAATCCCGACACGGCCACGCCGGCCTGACGGGCCATCCACCGGCATCGATCCCCCTCGTGCGCGCAGTCGAGCCCGGCCTCCAGATCGATGACACGGCCGTAACGCCCGCCCGGAGGCGAAGTGTGGACCGCGTCCACGAAATGGAACCATCGCACCCAACCGGCGTGGTCGCGGTGGGTGAGGAAGTCGACGCGGAGATCGGGATGAGAGCGCTTCAGCTCGTAGACCGCCGTGAGCGCGAAAAGTACGTCTCCGATGCCTCGCTCGCGCCGGACGAGCACGGATCCCGGTCGGTTGGCCGCGGCCACAGGTGTGGTTCTCCGTGCGCCGGTCGGGGGGCGTCGAGAGGTAACAGCGATGCGTCGCGCAGACGCCGATTCCGCCATTTCGGTACGTCCTTGGACGAGGCCTCCACGGTGTACCGTGCTCACGCAGGTCCGCTCACCGCATCAGCCCGGTCGTCCTCGCCAGCCTCGGGTTCTCGCACATGCCGCACAGAAAGGGTGCCCACGCGTCGCAAGCGGGCTGAGAGACAGGGAACAGAGCGGCATTCTCTTTCTCTCCCCACGGTCTATCCGCGATTGGGCGTCGGCGTGACGCCTGAGAGGCCCTGGTCTCTACGCTCTCCCGTGGTTGCTGGGATCCTCCCAAGCTTCAAGCTGCCATCGTGCAAGCTCCGGCCCGTACGCCTGCACCACCCACTTGCGCTCACCATGGGCGCGGTCGACGCAGGCCCGCATCGCGGCATTGGGGTCCGTATAGCGAGCCAGCCGCATAGCGGACAGCCGGGAGGGATAGGTGTTGCTGAAGAGCCGCAGAATGGCGGCGCTCTCATCCATAGACCCGACATCTGCCACTGTGATCTCCCACGCCGTGGCTCGGGAATCCAGAGCCGCGAGAGTCGCTCTCAGGAACCCCGCCAGACACGGGCCCGCATCTCGCACCACGACACAGACACTCACTCTGGGATACCTGTACCTGTGCCAGAAGGTCCCGCCGCTCAAGTCGAAGCCCCACTTCTCTCTGAATAGCCGGAGGTTCCGCTGGAACAGTTGAGGGAACTGCCGGCAGTCGCGGAACGTGCCGCGATGGTGGTGAAGGACCAGCACGTTCCTCGCGACCAGTTGGAGATACCGACGCCGCAGAAGCTGGCATCCCAGATCGATCTCGTCGCAGCCATAGCCATCATATCGAATGTCAAACCCACCGATCTCGTTGAACACGTCCTTGCGCATCAGCAGGCAGAAGCCCGTGAGTGGGAAAACGGTCGACGTGCACCGCGGAGCCTCCCCCACATCGGGCGCCGAGGTCACCTGCAAAGGGTTGCGATTCCTCCTTGTCATGGGGCCGACGCTGCCCACGCGGGGACTCGAGTTCAGCGCGGCCAGCATGCGGCCGGTCCAGTTGTCAGTGGCAACAACGGTGTCATTGTTCAGGAAGAGCAAGTGCGACGCCGCGGCCAGTTCGGCCCCGATGTTGCAGTTGCGCCCGAATATGAAGGGATCGGGCCCCCTCACGAAACGAACGGGTTCCTCGCATCTCGTACGGAGGTTCTGCACGTACTCCTGGGTGCCGTCGCTGGAGCCCGAGTCGACGATGATTAGCTCAAATGGCGCATGCGTGCGCTTCAAGACGCTGTCAATGCAGGCGGAGGTGAGTTCAAGCTTGTTGCGGGTCAGGATGATGATCGACACGAATGACGAGCGAGTCCCCTCGGTCGCCCATGTCGGCGTCTGCGGGCCGCTGATCTCGGCACCGATCGCCCACGCTATCCTGCTGGCGGCGACGCTGAGGGGTCCTTCACGGGAAGTAGAGCGTCTCTGGATGTGCATTCCGGTACTCTCCGAACGTCAGGCACCACTAATGCTGGCTCACGAGAACATCGAGCCATGCGGCTACCGTACGCTTTGTCGTGAAGGTGTTGGCGTGGTCCAGCCCTTTGGCGGAGAGGCTCCTTCGATGGGTCGGGTCGTGGCACAGGGAATGCACGACCTCTGCAAATGCTGCTGGCGCCATCTCGGCGAGCAACACCCCCCTCTCCGGGTCGGGTGAGGCACGCTGTGGGGGCACGAGCAGCCCACCGGGACCAACGGTCTCTCTCGCGCTGCCCCAATCCGTGACGACGACCGGAACTCCGCAGGCAATGCTCTCCAGCAGCGTCATGCCGAATCCCTCTCCCTGCGTGGGGGAGACGTAGATGTCGAACAGGTTGTAAAGCCGCCGCATCCCTGCCTCGTCGAGCACTCCCGTCCCCACGACGGACTGGATCCTCTCGTCGTCGCACGTGAACCGGACTCTCTGGCCCAGTCGGTAGAATCGACGCAGAAGGCGCAAGTCTTTGCCGAACGGGTCCGCCGGGTCGGCGTGGATGACCAGAACGACGTCATCGAGGCTTTCGCACAGCACGCCGAAGGCCTCGAAGAGCGCCGCGTAGTTCTTGCGGTGGGTATTCCTATCCGTGCGACCAAGGACGATCATGTCCTGCAGGCCGGCGTCGGCCCGGAGCCGCTGGCGCTCCGGGAGGGGCACATACTGGCCTGCGGGAAGACCCAGAGGGATCGGGAGGCCCGTCTTGACGCTGCAACTCGACTCGATCTGCTGCTTCGCCGTGTTGCTCAGCAGTATCAAGCAGCCGTTCTGCATCTCGCCATCGAGCCGCTCAGCCAGTCCCGGCGTGGGAGGGCCGTCCATCGGCAGGTAACACAGCCACTTTCGCCCGATGCGCGACGCAACGCGTCCCAGATATGCGACGCGGCGCAGTAGGGTGAACGACACCAATAAGTCCAAGCGCAGCTTTCGGGAGAGTTGCACGACCAGTTCCTCGAACCCCGACTGGAAGCCCGTGCTCGCGGGGCACGGAAGCAGCGTGTAACCGTGCATCCCCCTCGCTGGCCCGTGGTAGTAAGCCCCCAACACAAACACCTCTACCCCGCGCTCGGCAAGACCGCGGCAGATGTGGTCCGTCTGCTTCGCGAGTCCTGAGGGAAGCAACGGTGAGTCGGATATCCATAGCACTCGCACGGGCTGTTGTCTTCCCTTAGCGGACCAGCACGGCTCCTGGCCGAATCGTCATACGCGCCCGCCCGTCATCGGACCCCTGCCACGGCCCGCCAAGCGCTCCTGACCTCCACGAACCAAGATGGTCGGGCCCAAGGCGGATTGCCGGCCCTCCTTCTTTCGGCCCCGTCTCGTCTGTCGTCTCCAGCAAGAACGGCGTCGCCCCAGGACCCAGCCGCACGACTACCGTCGCAGGGACTCCAGGCAAGTCACTGCCCCGCATCCGTCTCTGCTATCGGCGCCTTCCCGGTGTCCCAACTGGTGTCGCACGGGTGTCTTAGCTCGGGCCGAACGTCAGGCAAGAGCTATAGTGAGTGCAGTAGTAGCACGGCTTGCAGCCGGGCCGCTGGCCATGGACTCAGGGGTCAGGCCCATGTCCGCGTCCTGCAACACGACGGGCTGGGCGAGGTCCCGCAGGACATCGGCCACCGCAGCAGATACTGCAGATGATAGCTCTTCGACAAGTGTCGCCGCCCGTCTGCTGTAATCTCCTTTCCGGGTGCCCGGCTTACTCCAACAAGCACCATCAGGTCTGCGCGAAGGTGGGGCAGCCGGCGCAGAAAGTGCAGTAGTAACAAGGGTTACACCCGCTTGCCGCAGGGCCGATGGCCATGGACTCGAGGGTGAGGTCTGTGTCAGCGTCCTGCAAGAGGACGGGATCGGCCATCTCGGGCAGAACACGCGCTAGCACGTCTGCTATCTCTGCCGATAGCTTGTCCACAAGCTGTGCAATTGCCATTCTCTCACCTCCTTTCTCGGTGCGTTCGGACCAGTTATGCGCAAGCTGGGTCACGAGCTTCTAGCCTCCTTCCTCGGCCCGTTCAGACCTGCTTAGTTCCACGGTGTCGGGGATCTGGTCACGGTCAAGCGCTTCGATCTGGCTGGCGAACTTGAACGTCGCGTATGCCTCGACTGCGGCCTTGAGCCCTTCGGGATCACATACCCGGGCTCGCCAGTCTCCATGCTCGTGGAAGGCAGTCTCTCGACAGCCTCCCACGCAGATGGGAAAGTACGTGCACGTTTCCGGACACTCCCGCCACGGCTCAAGACAGAGGTGCCCAAGGTAGGACTCGTAGAGCTTGTCTTCCGCTACGTGCCCCACCGCCATGTCGCGCATGCCGATGAACCCCTGACAGGAGTAGAGTAGTCCATCGGGTCCAATGCAGATTCCGTTCCCATGAAACTCCATGCAGAGGCTCATGCGTTGCAGATGACACAAGTCGAGCCCTCGCTCCGCACCGATTTCCCACAAGCGCACTGCTGCGTCCATGAACTCGTGAAGCGCAAACGCGTGGGCGTCGCATGAGCGCCCGCAGGGCCGAGTAGGCGCAAGATAAACTTTCACCCTCCCCTGACCTTCGCCAGAGGGATCCCCGACCAGCCCTGAGTCCACCAGGTAT
>Ga0210023_1000364_pt1 | contig 35257 bp, 43 predicted proteins | sample CryGeymeta201524_FD_183987 | JGI IMG/M metagenome (GOLD analysis project Ga0210023, IMG submission 183987) | Groundwater microbial communities from Crystal Geyser aquifers in Utah, USA - Crystal Geyser metaG 2015-24 (SPAdes) (version 2) | ecosystem: Environmental > Aquatic > Deep subsurface >... | reverse complement strand
AAGGTAAGAGTTAGTTATAGTATTTAATCCACAAACAAACTGAATGGTATTTTTAGTATCTGGATTAAGTTATAGGGTAAAATACGACAACTTACTATCTTCTTCCCACCCCTTTTTTCGCTCACCCCTTTTATTCCTACTGAAAATTACCAAGAACAAGAAGCAGAATTAATTAATCATTTTGACCCTCCTTTAAACAGCATAAATAACCACAAAAAATATAGTTTGCCTTATATGCCTGTGGATAATTTATCACCTCAACAATGTTTTGATAGATACTGCGAAGTTAAGGAACTTATAAAGATATTAGAGGATGAAGCAGAACAATTAAAACCAAATGTAATATCCTTCATCGAAAACAACGCAGAAGATGGTAAAAAATACATTGGTAAAAATGTAAGAGCATGGCTAGTTAGTCGTCCAACTTACCAACATTCCCCAGAAGTAATCAACGTTGAAAAACAAGTTAAGGAGATGAAGAAAAAAGAAATTGATGAAGGTATAGCTAAAGTTATTAAAATTATTACTTATCCCACCATTAAAAATATTTAATCGCCTAATGTAAAAACTATTAATATATAAACCTCAAGTATTCTTTGGGGTTTTTTACTATTTTTATTATCCTTAAAAATAATCCGTGAATATGGTAGCTATTTTAAGAAAGATATATTATAATAAATATATACAAACGAAACAAGAAACTAAAAACAATGACTTACAAAGAACTCCAAAAAGCCTTAAAAGAAATGAAAAGCCAAGGTTTAACAGGTATTGCTTTAAATGCTACCAAAGAAGTGTTACAAGCCGAATATGACAGACTAACAACAAAATCAGAATCATTAGAGTCCTTAAAAAATAAAAGAAAAGAATTAGTAAAGGAATACAACCATTTAGCAAATTCAGCTAACTATTCTAAAGATAATACAGCACTAGATACTATATGGGAATTGAGAAAAAAAGTTGATAATAAAATAAAAGAATTAGATAAAAAAATCGAAATATCGGAAAATGAAACCCAAATTATTAAATTAAATCCTAAATTTGCCACAATTCGCACTATAAAAGGTCAAACTAAAACCATAAAAATCGATACCGAAAATAATGTAGAGGATGTCATCGGATACCTAAACGACAATAATAGTATTAAAATCATCTTTTTTTACTACAAGCAAATTTTTAAACATAGCGAGTTGCTAAAAAAAAGATATAACGTTTATTTCCCAAACAAGCAACAGTTAACAGATAAGGAAATCGATAGCCAAATCCGAGAAAGATATTATCAAAGTTTTGAGTGTGTAAGATTACTAATAGAAAATGAGCGTGAAGTGAAAAAATATATTTCTACATTACGGAAATAACTACCACCGCCCAACATCATCTCAAGGCATTAAAAGGTTGATGATATAAACTGTCTATCATACATTAGATATTACGAAAAACAAACGAAAAAACATTAATAGGATAAACAATGAATACATTACAAATAATTAATTTCTTCCGTGCCAGTCTTCCCATCGTGGCGATTGATTCTCCTGTAGCAGAAGAACAAAGTATTATTGAACAAATCACCCAAGATGTAGCAATACCCTTAAATATGAACGTTTTTACTTGGGATTTGGCTGAAGGATTAAAGCAAATAAAGTACTCGCCAGAAAAAGGTATCAGCAAAGAAGATGTAGAAGATTACAGTGTTGATAGTGACCCCGTAATGGATACCTTTGCTTACATTGAAGAATATTGTGGCAAAGCTATATTTATCATGGTTGACCTCCAATATTATATTGGTAGCGATTCCAGTCGTACAGATTATGCTATTGTACGCAAAATAAAAAACCTTTGCTTTACCCTCAAACGCTCTTTCAAAAGAATGATTTTGTTAGGACAGGGCATAAGTTTAAGCAATGAATTTGATGGTTTAATCCACGAGTTGAATAATGAACTTCCTACCCAAGAAATAATTAAAAACGTCATCACGGAATGTTTAAGTGATTTAGCAAATAACGGCGGTTGGATTATCGATTTAGATATTAATAGTAGTGACGGTGAACGTATTATCAGGGCATCTCAGGGGTTAACAGTGGAAGAAATCAGAGACTCAGTAAGACTTTGTGCCGTTGCTGATGGTTGTATTAATCATGATTCTTACCAAAGAATCAGCGAGTTAAAAATCAATAAACTAACAAAGTTAAATGTAGAGTTTAGTGATGCACCTGATGTCGAAGTAGGTGGACTCGATAATCTGAAACAATGGCTTAACCAACGTTCTAAATTATTTTCTGCCCAAGTTAATAACTCAAAATTACCCTCTCCTAAAGGCATAATGTTAGTTGGTATCGCAGGTTGTGGAAAAAGTTTAGTAGCCAAAACCATCGGGCAAATGTGGAGTATTCCTATTCTAAAACTAGACATGGGAACTATATATAATTCTTTGGTTGGTGAATCAGAAAAAAATATGCGTCAACTACTAAAAACAGCTGAAGCTGTAGCTCCTTGCGTATTGTGGATGGATGAAATTGAAAAAGGTTTAGGTGGTGCTAGTGGTGGTAACGACAGCGGTGTTAGCCAAAGAGTTTTTGGGCAATTCTTAACATGGATGAGTGAGCATAAAGCGCCTGTGTTTGTGGTAGCCACCGCCAATGATATTACTTCACTCCCCCCTGAGTTATCTCGCAAAGGACGATTCGATGAAGTATTTTTTGTTGACTTGCCTACTCAATCAGAACGTGTTGATATTTTATCATTACATCTAAAACGACACGATGTTAGTATAAATGCTCAGGAATTAGAAAATTTAGCTATATTAGCTGATAATTTTAGCGGCGCTGAGTTGGCTGGAATAGTAGATGATGGTGCAATCGCTTGTTTTGACGATAACCGCTACCCTAATATTACTTATCAGGATATTGAAACGGCTATAAAAGCAACTGTACCGTTGGCTGTCAGAGAAAAGGATAAAATTAACAACCTAAAAGCATGGGCTAAATCTTCAGCCAGATTTGCTTCTCAACCTGTTACTCAACCTATTAAACAAGTAAAAAATACCAAAGGTAGTAAACAAATTCAAATGATATAACAAATTTATTAATTCTTCCTACTATTACGGTTGATATGGGAGTAGGAAGAATTAATAAAAATATTAGCAACAATTTAGTAGTTAACCGTGTATTAAATCCTTGACTACGGAATGAATTAAATTAACAAAAAGATAGAATAAAAAAATGGAAAGAGATTTAATATCAAAAACAACATCTAGTGATTTTTTCACAAAAGAAGGCTTAAAAAAATTAGCTGGTATAAACGATAATATTGACTATGTAATGGTAATAATTAAGGAATTAGTTGATAATTCCTTGGATGAAGTCGAACAAAAAGAAAACGGCATAATTGAAGTTACTATTTGTGAAAAATTATGTGTTTGGGAAATTAAAATAAAAGATAACGGCAGAGGAATACCTGAAAAAAATATTGATAATTTAATCAATTTAACAAAAGATTCAAGATATTCTACCAAGCGTGAATATATTTCTCCCACCAGAGGTTGTCAGGGCAATGCCATGAAAACAATTATCGGTATTCCCTGTGCTTTAGGAATAGAAAATAATCAAATAAATATCATAGCTCAAGGTATAAAACATCAAATTAATGCCGTTATTTATCCTAACAATAGTGTTGAAATAGTAAATAATAAAATCATTGTTGGTGATACTATAGGTACAGAAATAATTGTTAATATTCCTACTAATATTTTTTATAAAAATTATCATAATATTGAACAAAATAGTGATAACGTAAAAAGACAAATTATAAGACATCTTGAAGCGATCGCCTTATTTAATCCTCACATTACATTGGGGGTAAAAATTGAAGAAGTAAACGATAAAAATAACCATGATAAATTAACAGTATCCTACCAAAAAAATTACCCCCAGAGAGTAGAAAAAATAATTAAAAGGAATATATCAAGCGATATTGATATTCACTGGTATTCAAGAATAGATTTTGAAAAATTAGCTTGGGGATTGATACACGAACACCCAGAAAAATTATTGTATAAATCAAGCAATAAATCTAACGCCCCTACATTTTTAGGAATATTTGAAAAACTATCATCGAGAGCTAAACAAACGAGCGTATTAGGAGATTATGCTAACCATTTCAAAAAAATGGGAGATTTTAAAAATCTAAGTATTGAAGAAGTAAATTTCATATTAGGAGAAATTTATAGCAACGCTAAAGATGAAACAAAACCATTAAAATCATCGTGCTTAGGATGTGTGGGCGATTATTTAAAACACGAATACTCGGAAAGTTATTACAAAAAAATAAATATAGGAGAAGACTTTATTTTTGAAGTATTTATCTGTAAAGCTGATAATCAATTTGTGTGATATACTAATAGATGTGATTAAGATTGATAGATAACATTGGTTAATTGGTTGAGGAAAAAACTAAGACAACATATTCACTGTAAAAAAATAGGAGATTACAGAGAAATTAAAGATTTGGGAGAAAAAAATATTAATTCAAGAATCGAAGATATTATTACTATTAAAATTAAAGAAGTTATAAATTTTGATAATTACGTTAACAACTTAGACGAAGAAAAAAAAGAATGGGTTGAAAAATTAGCTAAAATACCTCGTTGGCGAAAAGAAGTAAGAAAAATATTGCAGAGTAAACCAAGTATTAAATGGACATCTACTATTGATGATTTAGTTGATTCCCTTATTACAGTAGAAAAAATTAATCAAATTGTTAAAACGGTTGAAAATAAAACTCTTGACAAATTAAAAGAAAAATTGTTAGAAAACGATAATCAGTTGAGATCTAATACTAACCAAGGTGAGCATTGAAAACGAGTCTATGGCGATATTTACTAGCATTAATTTTTAAAGAAGGAAGTTGAACATATTGTATTTGATAAAAAGCAGGAGCTAACAACCCTGCTTTTTACTTGTTTATACTACTAATCACGAATTAGTATTTATTGCCCTAATTTTGCTATGTTTACCCCTTTAACATCACTTTATACTTAAAAGATATTAAAACCTGTTAAAACAACCTTTAAATTGTACAGGTTGTTTTGCTTACTCCTAACTTGTTAATTACTAATTTTCAACTCCTACATACTACCTATTCCCCCTATAAAACGAAAAACCTTAAAGAGTTATCTATAAGCAAAATCGTACAATTATCGATAATTATTCTTAATAAGAAATTTAAAAACAACATTATATCAAGACTTTTAAGAGTAGTATAGTTAAGCTATAAATTAGTAGTCCTTTTTCTTTATATTTAGTTAAGGTTTTAAATCATATATTACTAACGTATATCAAAACTGATAAATAAGTATGAAAGTAATACCGATATTAAGTTCAATTCGTGAACAAGGAATGAAATATAAATTAAGGAATAGATATTAAAGTATTATTTTGTGAATTAATTAGTTTTCAATTAATATTTGGGAATATTGATTAAGTTCATTGTAAAAATAAACAAATGTTAGTAGATAAACACGGAAGAGCCAAAGTCTTGACACCAGAAGAAATAACGGAATTATTTGGCGATAACGGATTTAGGACAACCCGTGACAGGGCATTGTTTGGGATATGTTTATATACAGCTTGTCGTATTAATGAAGCCTGTAGTTTAAGAGTTAACGATGTCTGGCGGTGTAAAGGTGCAGTGAATCCTTATATAGTATTCCGCAAAGCAACAACAAAAAATAGATTAGCAACCAGAGTTATACCTGTTAACGAAGAATTGAGAAGATTGTTATTAGAATATTATCCGTCACCCAGAGGTTGGTGGGCATTTAACGGTAGAGATAATGAAGGACATTTAGCGTCAAAAAGTGCTAGTTTAGTATATAAAAAAGTAGCTGATAGAATAGGAATAATAGGATCTTCAACTCACAGTTTTCGTCGTACAGCCTTGACGCAAATGAGCAATAGTTTAATACCATTAAGAGTAATTCAAGAAATAAGCGGACATCGGAGTTTAGGAGAATTGCAAAAATATTTAGAAGTTACTGATGAACAAATAAAAGGTGCAGTTGCTAGTTTGAATATGCTGTCTCATGGGAAGGTATCAACATATCATCCCAACTTAGATAATTTATTAACTGAATCTCAATCTATTCCTACTAAACATCTTTAAGACGATTATATTTTTTCAATAATTTTGTTGCTTTATTTTGGACGCTTTTAGGATAAGAGTCATCAATATTAGTTGACATTTTATTTAATATCAATATAGCGTTTGGTAAATATACTTCGTAGATAAGTTTATTAATTTTTTCATATTCTTGTAAATCTATTTCCATGATTATTAATTTATTCCTACTAATTTATTTAATTCGCTATCCGACATATTCAATACTGATGTACCTAAAGCATCAATATAGGTTTTGAGAATATCATCCGGTTTTTCGTTATGAGTATGTTTAGTTTGATTTAATCCTAAAACGCTATGACGCTCTTTACAGACATCTAAAACTTTGGCTAAAAAGTTAGCGTCTCCCACCCTTGAAACTGAACGCCTACTAACTTTTTCTTTGTTAATTTTTTCGTTCAATCTTTCTGCTAGTTCAGTAATTTCTGGTTGTTGACTTCTATCCCAAGCACACCATGCTTCACGTTCAATAATTTCTAGTTTTTTGAGGGCAATTTTTCTTTCTAAATCGATATTAATATGAGAGTTTTCAAGCCATTCTTTTCTAATTTTTTTTAAGTCATAATTAACCTGAGATTGACTTATTTCTAAATAATCAGCTATCCTTTGCTGTGTCCAACCTTTTAGCGATAATTCTGTTATTGTTTCTCTATCTCTTTCTATTTGAATTTCTGAACGTTTAGGTGCTGACATTTTTTAATTAACTCCTAATATTATTAACTAATTACTTTATGATATTTTACCAAATTATTATCTTTATTGTTATTCCTTATTCTGTTGGATAATTAACCTTATATATTAAACTCAATTTATTTTTTTACTGATGTGTCTATTATGGTGTATATTAGTTAATAGACATAAAATAAAAACAAACGAAAAATATGGAAACTAAAGAACAATATAACGTAGGAACTAAAAAAAATTACACTATCAAAGACGTACTGAATAGATACGGTTTAAAAACCCGTCAATCATTCTATAGTTGGACAAAAGCATTAGGTTTAGAAGTAGGCAAGGATATTGAAGGAAAAAGTATTATTACGGAAGAACAAATAAAACTACTTGATGAATTGTCGTTACATTTAAAAAATGGAGGCACTCTTAAATCTTTTATTCCTATTATTTCACCTCAAATTATTAACGATACTATAGCTGTAAATTCTACAATAGACATTGCTAATAATGGCATGGTAAAATTAAATAATGCTAATGAAAATATGAATATGATGTTAAACAGTAATCATCAACAATTAGAATTATTTGAAACTGTTAATTTAGTTGTTAGTAAAATTGTTGAACTAATCCCACGTTCGCCTATTAATCATTGGGATGAATTAAATAAAGCAGTCAATAACGGTTATATTTTAACAACCTTAGAAGTGAAAAGTTTGTTAGGAGTAAAGCCAAGTGGTAATGAATGGATAAGAGGGGCTTTTAAGTTTACCAAAGTCGGTAAGATAGGAACTCAATCAGGTTGGAAAGTTAATAAAATATAATGTTCACAGAAGCCCTACCCTATAAACCAATTTTAGTTTAGGGTTTCTCAATAGTCGTAAATCTGTTTTGATTTAATTTGAGTTTTTAATAATTCTAATTTTAAGCGTTGATTTTGTCTTTCTGTCTTTCTACCTTCTAATAAATTAAGATATTTAATTAAACAATCAATTAGATGTTTTTCTTCTTCACGAATGGTTTTATCTTGTAGAAAATATCTTAACTCCGTTTCATTTATCTTTTGATAATCGTATAATTCCTGCTCTAATTCTATTCGTTTAGCATTTACTAATTTTTGGTGCGTTTCCCAATCATAATAATCAGGATCTTTTTCATCTATTAGATAATATTTGTTTTTACCTATATCTTTTTGAATTATATATTCATATTGATTTATTTTTTCTGTTATTTCTTCCTGATAAAATCTTTGGCGGTTATATTCTACAGAGTTTTTAATATGATATTGTAGTCTATTTAACCTTATAAATATATCAATAATTTGAGAAATTATCATATATTCCGTAGTTGAATCAGGTGAATATTCTTCAATTAAATATTGTTTGATAAAATCTATAGATTCAGAACCTGTTGTTATTAAATCGTGAATAATATTTAATTTTTGTAAACTATTAACGTTATTTTTTTTAGGATTATCGTTACTAATCTTTCTGGACATTTTAAAAAAGTAAATAAATAATTATTAGATAAGCATTATAATAACAATTTTTGCTATTATATGTTTGTAAGTTAAATAAATAAAATTAAAAAAAATGAGATTAGGCGACTTAGTGCAGAAGAAATTAAGCGATATTAAACCCTATGAAAACAATACAAAAAATCATCCATTAGAACAGATCGAACAAATAGCAAATAGTATTGATGAATTTGGATTTGCTGACCCTATATTAATTAATGAAAAAGGAATTATTATCGCAGGACACGGTAGATATGAAGCTGGTAAAAAATTAAAATTAAAAACAGTTCCTACTATTACTATTTTTGATTTAACTCCTAGTCAAGAAAATGCCCTACGAATTGCCCATAATAAGTTAACTATTAACTCAGGATTTGATAATGAAAAATTAAAATTAGAAGTAGAAAAATTACTCGATGATGGATTTAATTTGACTTTAACGGGATTTACTGATGACGAATTTAGTCAAATGTTAGGTAAATTATCAGTTCCTGATTTAGAGATTGAAGACGATGACGCTGATGGTTATAGCCTTGATAAAAACAATACTGGTTACGATGATGAAGATAATGATGATTATGGTGAAGATGCTCCTGATTCAGAAGTCAGAATGATGCAACTATATCTTAACGATAACGAAAGACAGGAACTAATCGACAAAATTGAAAAGCTCAATAATCATTACAACGTTGATAATCCCACGGCTTGTGTTTTAGAGTGCGTTAGGGAATGTTATGCAAATTATTGTTAGGTATTAAGATGAAAATAATAATAGTTGAAACTGATATTGGTAGAAAAGAAGCGGAAAAGTTTATTGGTAATCATCCCACCGTCGATGATTATGATATTGTCCTAGACGATAACCATTCAACTACGGTATTACGTCCAAATGGTGAGGTATTAATTAAACTCATTCGCAATTCTATTCCTACCAAAATGGCTAATGTTGCTTTTAATATTCTCCATGAAGCCCCTTTAATATCGAAAAATAGGGGTATGAGTACTCAAAAAGGAGAACAAAAACATATCGTTAATCCTAATGGTACTAAATCCAAAACTAATCAACTGGAAAAACCTATTAATTCAGGAATAATTGGTTATTACGATCGTTATACTAGAACACCTTACTGTCGTAGTTGTTCATGGAATAGAGAACACCCTGATAAGTGGCATAAATTATTACCTTTTATATCCCACGTTGATTCGGTATTTAAGGAATATTACCCCCAACGTTACGCAGTCCAACAATATGTTGCCCAAAATACTCATCCTGAATGGGTAATAGGTGAAACGGCTTTTAGTACCGTTACAGTCAATAAAAATTACCAAACTTCTTGTCATTACGACGCTGGGGATTTACACGATGGTTATGGTGTAATGGCTTGTTTAAGAGGCGGTAAATTTGACGGCGGCTTATTAGTTATTCCTAGATATAAAGTTGCTGTTAATATCAAATCTCAAGATATTATATTGTTTGATGTTCACGAGGTTCACGGTAATACTCGAATTATCAAAAAACAAATTAATGCTTGTCGTATGACTTGCGTATTTTATTTGAGAGAAAATATTGTAAGGTGCGGTACTTCCCAAGAAGAATTAAATAGAGTTAAAAACCGTAGGCAAGGAATGAAATTATGGAGCGATAAGGAAGTTGAACACGGCAATAAAATAATTTCCCAAGCAAAACAATTGTTAATAGTAGGTAATGGTATTAAACAAACTTAACAAAGTCATAAATGAGCATTAAATCAACAATCTTGCCAGATAAACCAAATTTGTCATTAACCAGTTGGCATCCATTAATCAAGTACCAACCAATAAGCGTAGGAATAGCACTCAAAAACGTCATACCAAGCAATATTGCTTCAATGTCACCTCTTTATACTAAATACTGGTATGAATGCGAATTAGGTGGCAAAATGGGCAAGTCTCAATCGGATATTAAACTTCATCCCCAAAAACCTAGCTATACTCTCCTATCTAGTAAAACGGGTTGTGGTAAAGCACGTTGGGATGTACCCCGTTGGTTAGCTGTCAATGAAGCCTGTATTTTACAATCTTTTCCTGAGAATTTTAAATTTATTACTAATGGTAGCGCTTACAGAAGAATAGGCAATAGTGTACCGCCGTTGATGATGAAGGCTATATCCTCAAGATTACTGGAATTAATACCTGAAGATAATCCTACGGTTATCGGTTTATTTACTGGTTGCGGTGGCAGTAGTTTAGGGTTTCATTATTCAGGCTACCGAGAATTATTAGCTGTCGATTATGAACCCAATGCCACAGAAACTTTTGCTCTTAATTTTGCTCAATCTCCTGTTATTACAGCTGACGTTAGACAATTAACAGGACAAGAAATAATGAAGATTACTGGTGTTAAAAAAGGTGAATTATATTGTCTGCAAGGCAGTCCACCATGTCAAGGTTTTAGTACTTCGGGCGATCGTAAACTATTCGACTCCAGAAACCAATTATATAAAGATATGGCTAGGATTGTTAATGATTTACAACCAAAAATCTTTGTCATGGAAAACGTCTCAGGTATGGTTAAATCTCATATGAAAATTATCTTTAAAAATTGCTTAAAAACTTTTGAATCTTGTGGTTATAGTCTTCAATATAAAATTATGAATGCTCAATATTATCAAGTTCCTCAGTCCAGAAAAAGATTAATTTTAATAGGAATAAGAAACGATTTATTAATTTCGTAGTCAAGGAATAAATTATATTTTTGAATTGTTAAAATAAAAAAATCAACAGTTAACTATTAAAAAACATAATATGAATTATTTAAAAGAATTAAACCGAATATCTAAATCTACAGAAAAAACTCACGGTGTTAAGTCTCCTAATAATAGTTATCAAATAACTAAAACTGGTATCAGCAAATTATCAGGAAAAGAAACGTTATCTGTACCAGTATTGTTAGATATTTTTATTTGGATTGATAATGAAATTATACCATCAACGCCTTTTGCTTATTTTAAAACCATAGGTAAATTAGAAGGAAGTACTTATGAATTTTGGGTTGCTAATATTACTAAATTATTAGAAAAACAAAATGCTAAAAAAGGTTACTATATTGTTAATCACGGCAATATGAGAACTAAATATTTGGGCATAGATTGGAATAAAATTTGCGATGAATTAAACGGTAAATATGTTAGTAGCAACCCTTATACAGCTATCACAAACGAACTTTTTAATAGTGAAGAATTTGAACAAACAACTTTTAACCGTAAAGTAAATTTAATTTAGAAAATTATGTGCGGAATAATAGCTTATTCGTCTAATAATCCTACTCCTAAACATTTACAAATAATTGAAAAACTATTTATTGAAAGTAAAGTCAGAGGCACTCATGCTTTTGGTGTCTATTACCTAATGGATAGTGTAAATAAACAAGTAAATAGACAGTGTAAGGAATATTCTATAACTAAGCTATTAAAAGAGTTTGAGCAACTTAGACAGATGTCTAGTATGGTATCTATTAAGCTGATAGGACATACTAGATATTCGACTTCGGGTGACTGGTTAAATCATAATAACAATCAACCAATTATTACGGAAGATAACAACGGTTTAGTCTTTAATGGTGTTATTGATATGAGAACTAAATTAGAATGGGAAAAGGAATATAAAATTAATTTTAATACAGAAAATGATGGTGAAATTTTATTAAGGTTAGGACTGGATAATCCTGTTAATTTTATTACTCAAAGAAAATGCACTTTTGCTGGTGCTATTCTAACAGCAGATGGTAAATTAATTGTCATGAGAAATAAAATGCGACCAGCATGGATTTTAGAACATTTAGGAGCAACTTTTGTAGCCAGTACTAAAGATATTTTTATTAGGGCATTAGGTAAAAATATTACACCTCAAGAATTGCCTATTAATCAATTAATTTATATTTAATTAAAAAAAAAATCAAATAATTAAATAATACTATTGATTTTTTTGATATATATTAATCAAGAAAAATAAAGGGGGAAATAAAATGACTATTCAAAAGACGTTTACCATGGTAAATGAATCATCAAAAAAATTACCCTCTCCTAAACTTTCTTTTTATCAATACTTCTGGGATAGCTATAACATCGGTGATATAGATCCTTCCTACTCCATGCTCAAATATATAGCCCAACGGTGGGAATTAAACATAGAACAAAAATACTGGTTAGCTTATCTTTACGCAACCAATTATTGTGGAGCAACCAGTTATTTTATGATTCAAGAGTTTCCTGATTTTGAAATGATTGATATTAACAGGATGCAACGATGGTGGGAAAAATGGAAAACTAAATTAATCTTTCAAAGCGATCGCCGTTGGTTAAAACAAAATAATCAATTTATCCCTGCGGTAATCTCCTATAAAAAATTAATAGGCAACTTAACCCAAGAGCAGAAATTTTTGAGCCTAAAAACTCAAGATTCCTTCCAAAATTATCGTAACGTTATGAAGGAATTTAACAACCTTAAATATTTTGGGAGATTTGCTTTATTCCTATATCTTGAAGCAATTTACGTTTTAACAGGTTATCCCATGCAACCAGATAACATTGACTTAAAAGACGCCGAATCGTCAAGAAACGGTATAGCCTACGCTCTTAGTTATCATCACTTATTGACAGGTAAACGATACCCCAAAAAACAAATTACTCCTAACGAAATTAAACTTATTCATCAAGGCTTATGGAAACTAATTAAGCAACTAAAACAACAAAATCCGTCAGCACGGATTGATATATGGAATGTTGAAACTTTAGCTTGTGCTTATCATAAATATTGTCGCGACGGCTCAAGATATATTGGTTATTATTTAGATCGCCAGAAAATAGAAATTCAAACAATGGAATCCAGAATCACCACAGGTATTGATTGGAGTCTCCTATGGGATTATCGCAATGAATATTTTATCGGTAGTTGAACAAACTTAAAAATCATAATTTATCCAAATTTTTAACTAAATAATTTTGTGATATTTAATCAAAGTATCTGTTGACCATGTAGCAATTCCGCACCCGAAAAAATCTTTATCTTCAGTCCAAATCGGTAATTCTAAATATAAAGCAAGAGCTACTGTTTCCCAATCATCTAAATCTTTGTGCATTCTAGTTTTTGCTTCTTCCTCATAACATAAATAACTATCAACAGGTACTACTGTAGTTACTTCGTTAAAAATAAGTAAAGCTGTTCGATGTCTTATTTCTAAATTCTCCATAGTAATATGACCTTTATCAAACATTACACGCAGTCTTTTATTTATTTCATAAACACATTCATCAAAAACTTTGTTGGAAATAAAAAGGACAAAATTATCTGACGCTAATAGCTTTTGTCCTTTTTCTCTTAATAACTGACCGACTAAAACATTAGTATCGATAATTAATTTCATTTATTATTTAATGATTTAAACCTCTCATAAGGAAAAGGTTTACTCAAATCCAGTAAATCTCTCAATTCATCTACAGTTATATTGTTTTTTTTGGCTATAAATTCTAAATCCCTATTTAACGAATCAAACAAATTATTTAATTTAACATAATCTCTTTTTTCTATTTTGTTTTCTGCTTTTTTAAAATAGTATTCTTTGTTTCTTGGTTTTCTTTTTTCTAAAGTAGCCATAACTATTTATCCTTTATAGTTTTTATCTTATCTTCTCTCTTTTCATTTTATTTGACTATACTTTTATATAAAATTTTATATATTCTTAAATATGGTATAAATGTAATTAAAAACACTATTGTCAATTTAATATTCCTAAACATTTTCTTCTTCGTATTACTTGCTTAAAAACCCTTTAATTTACCTTTAGTTTGATAATCTTGTGGGATTATCCCTAACAACATCTAAAACCTCAAATAAGAGCGTTTAAACATCGCTATAAACATATACTTTTTAAAAGTTGTTAGTTTGAGTAGTATTACTTACCCTCTGCTTTTTTATACTACCTATTCCCCCTATAAAACGAAAAACCTTAAAGAGTTATCTATAAGCAAAATCGTACAATTATCGATAATTATTCTTAATAAGGATTTTATAAACAACGTTATACCAATACTTTTGATAGTAATATAGTTAAGCTATAAATTAGTAGTGCTTTTTCTTTATATTTAGTTAAGGTTTTAAGTTATATATTACTAACGTATAGAAAATGATAAAAAAAGGTAAAATTTTAGTATGAAAGTAATATATGATTTTAAAGGACAAATTGATATAATTAACGTATATTTTATAGTATTAAAAATATGAAAAAAACTTATTCCGTAACGGTGGAAGATGAACAGATTATAACCTTTGTGGAAGAAATGGCAAAAAGATATAACCAACCAAAGTCGAGAATATTATTAGCTGGTATATATGCTTTTATGAAACAACAAGCTATTCCTAACGTGCCTGATTTAGGATTAGATTTAAATTTGACTTATGGCGACATTACGGAACTAAAAACCAGAATGAATCAGTTAGAAGCAAGGATGAGCGAATTTCATTATAATAATCCTGAAAAAATCCCTCAAGTTATTAAAATAGTCAATCGCCCTAATGTTGATAATATTCAAGATGATGACTGGTTTGAAGAAATACCTTTTTAATAAAAAATTACAAATATTAGTAATAAGTAAAAAAAATGAAAATAATCGGAATAGGTGGTGAACCAGCAACGGGTAAAACCACTTTAATGATTGATTTAGTAAAAAAAAATACCTGCGGAATAAAACCCCAACGGAAGAAATTAAAATCTTGCAAATTTACTGTTTATGATTCTGCTCAATTAATAGTTTTAGGAGTTTATGACGATAAGCAAACTTTTGGGGGTACTGATAGATTAAGTATGGCTGTCCAACCAGATGCAAAACTACTAATTACTAAATTATTAAAAGATAAATATTATCAAAATTTTACAATTTTATTTGAAGGAGATCGGTTATTTAACCTCAGCTTTATTGATTGGTTAAAATCTATTACACCTAATCTTATTTTGTTTGTTCTTACAACTGAAAATAAAACTTTACAACAACGGCATATTAATCGTCGTGACTCTCAATCATCTTCTTGGCTAAATGGTAGAAAAACTAAAATAACTCGCATTATAAATAATCATAAAAATATTAAATTATTACCTAATAACAATTATCATCAACAATCAGATAATCTAGCTAATATATCTGATTTATTACTCAAAAATATATTTTAATTATTCCTAGCTATTTTAAGAAAGATATATTATAATAATAAACATGGAAGGGAATACAACAGCCTCAAGCCATAAGTAATCAAAAGAGTTGTAACAATGTAGAGATTGTAATTAAGTTTTAATAAAATGTTATGTAAAAAATGGCTGACTTGAAACGAAGCCTAGCCACCAAACTAAAAACAAACGAAAAAAGGATAAAACGCATGAAAAACAATTTATAGGTTGTTTTGTGTCGTTGAACCTTCTTAATTAACTTAATTATAACCAACCGAATCAAAAAAGCAAACGAAAAGGATAAAACCATGCAATTAAAACAAGGTTCAGTAATATATCCTGCTGATAAAGTTATTCAAACTCAGTGGGGTGAAAAACAAACAGTAAAGGTTATATTAGCTGATGGTACACAAGAAACAATTTGGTTTAATGTTGGTAAAAAACCTCATGTAAATTTAGCTAAAGGTGACACCGTTCAAATTCTATATGAAGAATCTAACGGCAAAACAACCAAGCGTTTAGTTGTTAACGAAGATAACGGTAACAATGTTAATGGTAGTAAGGAAGCTGTTAAATTTATGATGCCTAATAACCAACCCAAAGTTAATATTACTGATGAAGAAAAACAGGCTATCAAAGATTATGTTAAGTTCCTAACTAATATTTATGCTCATTGTATTGAAGTCGTTAAAGATAAGATGACGGAAAAACAATTATTAACCTCTAATGAAGATATAAGAGCAATCTCCACCAGTATCTTTATAACAACTCAACGCAAGTTCAATCTATAGGAAGTAAAAAGAATTATGCCTAGTTCAATCATAGAATTAGGCTCTGCTTTATTAAATATCCAAAATGAAGCAGAGTACCTAAAACTAAAAGAAACTCACTCAACTCAATTATTTAATAACGCTTGGGATAGTTTAACTGATGAAAGTCAATTCCTAGTATTAGAAGTTATAAAAAACAACCCTTCATCTACTGTACAAACCATAGTCAAGGAACTAATAGCTTGTGAAACTTTGGTGCAATTAAAAATAGTTAAATCTAGTCATCCTCTTGATAGAGTAGCAGACGCTTGGGATTTAATTGAATCTTATTACCCTCAAGACGCTCAACGTATTAAGGAAATGTCACCGACAAAACCAAAACAAGTTTCTCCTAACCAAAATTTAATAGGAGAAATAGAAAATATTAAACAGGAAATGAATCAATTAATTGCTCTAGCAAATCAATTAAATAATAGGATTAATAAATTAACTAAACAGGTGTATATCAATCAATAGACACATTAATAATGTACAAAAACATGGCTAAAATTAACGCAAAACAATTAAGTAAAGAATTACACGATTATCAAATTAGATTATTAACAGGCGGTGTACCTGATTTTCAAGGAATAGGTGATTTTATAGCAAATGAAGCAAAAAATTATCAAGGCGAAGGCGGTGGATTAATTAGATTTATGGGAAGTATGGGTGGCAAGGCTTGTCTTGACGCTCACCATTATTGGTCATTTTGTGACCAGATTAATGAATACCAACAAACAAATAATATTAGTTCCGTATCCTTTCAGGAAGTTAATTGGGATGGTGTAATAATCCGTTATCCTGAGATGGAAGACCAACTAACTCAAATGCCCCAAGATAAAGCTATTGTTTGCCGATACCGTGACAAGGTTGTGGATTGGTTTATTAATTTCGCCGATAATTACATAACGGCTAAAGATTATAAATTATTAATTCCTGACGATGAAGGTTACAGGGATGGTGATATTGAAATAAATACTACTTACCTGAAGGAATTATCAAAGGAATATGAGTGGGCAAGTTTAACTCAATACACTCCTAAAGTAACCCCAGTTGGTTATTGCGATGTATTAGATGACGGCACATATATTGATAAAGGAATAGGTTATTGGATGCGAGAATTTAACTTATTTTTGTATCGTGGCTCTGGTTTTTGGCAAGAAGATAATGAAACAGAATCCATTATCTTATATAAAAAATGGAAAGATGAACCGTTATCAGCATTAGATTAATAAACAATCGTCCAATGCCTTTACCGACGTTAAAAGGTAGGAACTAACATCTAATTAACAACTAAAACAAATGAAAAAAGTAAAATCCTTAAAACGCAATCAAAATAGTACAAAAGTATGGGATAAAATATTGTCACCTTTAACCTATGACGGCTATGGTAACGATCCGTTTGACGATAGAGAATGTCTTAATTCAGCTACGACTTTATTGCATTACGGGTTGGCTGAAAAAATTAATTTTGGCTTAGTCTTCATTTGGGATACCAGCGACCAATGTTGGGAGACATTTTATGCTTGGCACTGTTGGGGAGTAACTAAGGAAGGACAACCCATTGATTTATCAGTACCCAAATGGATTAATGTTTTTAACTTTGTTGAACCGCATATTATCCCAGAGAAAAATCCTATGGAAATGAGTTGTGAAGTCAGACGATTATTAGGGAATTTTGATATAAACGATCAAACCATCACCAAAGCTGATGTTATTTATCTCAATGGTGGTATTGCTCCACAACATTTTGACCTAATCCCAGAGCGTATCCAACAAATTATTCCTTTATCAGGAAAACTAAACGGCTTCACGTTAGAACAGTACACGAAAGTATTTGAATCTATTTTATGATTAACTACCGTTGAATTTGAATAATTATCGTAAGGTGTCTATCAACCAATAGACACTTGTTCACCTGTATTTTACACAACAAAAATGAAGATTACTCACAGCCGAAAACTAGCCCATAGTATTGCTCAAATGAGCGGAATTGATATTAATTCCATAGTCAATGAATTAAAGGCATTTTACAACAGCGATGAAATTTGTCAGGAAATTATTAATATTTCTAATATTATTGAAATCGATGTTAATTCAGCTAATTTGCTATTGAAAATATTATACAGTAGCCTACCATCGTTGCCTAACTACTTAAATAATTTAACTGTTTTCAACTTTATTGAAAATGGCTATATATTAGGAGTTGACTTTTCATTTCATAGCAACGGCGATTTATTATTAACTCAAAATTTAGCTGAATGGTTGCTAAATAACTAAACACTTTTATTTTCTCTACAATTTTATTTAAACTTTAAACCTCAATCCTTTTTGGGGTTTTATTTTATAATCTATTTTCAGCAAAAAAATATTTCATTTATGGTAGATATTTTAAGAAAGATATATTATAATAGTAAACATAAGGAAAAAGTTAAAAGGAACTGAAAGCCTAAGAAAGATAGAAAAAACCTTAACAAAGAAAACCAAAACAAACGATAAAAGGAATTAAAAACCATGACTAACTTAAACGAAAATGCCACCCGTAAAGAATTACTAGAAATAGCAAAAGAAATGGGATTAAAAGGTTGTTCAAGAATGAAAAAAGATGAATTAATTATCTTAATTTACGGCGATAAAGAAATAGTTATTAATGAAGAAACTAATACTTTAAACGTTGAATCAACCCAACAAACAAACGAAAATTTAGAAGTTGGTGAAGTAGCAATCAAAGATGAAGTTGAACAAAATAGCGAACCTCAAGAAGTAACTGCTTTAATCCATATTTCTAAAAAAGATTTAGCTTTAATGGAATTAGCAAAACGTCAATCAGCATTGCAATCTATCAATAACGGTTTAATCTTAATTCCTATCAAAGTTGAAGAAGTTAAAGAACCAACGATTACAGAAACTATCGAAACTATTTATGAAAAACACTATACCAACGAACCAAAAAAAGGAGGCAGAAAAGGCGACTTATATGTAGCTCCAGCTAAAGAATTAAAACCAATTAAAGAAGGCTCAAAAGTTCATCGCTTTGTCCAAAAAATGATGTACGGTGCAACCATTGAAGACTTATGCGAAATAACACCTAATCCTAAATCAGTAAGAGTTTATTTTTCATATGACTTAAAACTAAAAGGGTATGGAGTAAAACAGTTTGGCGATATTTACTACATTATTTTCCCCGATGGTGTTCTTGAACCTTTTATTGCTGAAAAAGCTGTTAAATAACTACTCGTCCAAATTCCGTGAAGACGCTAAAAGCATCGGAATAAACAACAAACGAAATTAAAGGAATAAAACAAAAATGAGTTATTTAGATATTTTGGAAGAAGTAAATTACCAAATGAGTCAGCCTACAATTTACGACTTATCGTGTGATGAAACTGATGACGCTGAAGAATATTTTGATGAATATTGGTTCAAGTTGTGGGTTTTGCCACCTGAGTTTGTCTGGACTTTTTGGGATTTTGTTTGTGATGGCAATTTTTAAGTAAAAAAAGTCTAATGCCCTGATGACTTTAAAAGCACGGGCTTAAGTAAATTAATAGGAGTTCAAAATGCTTAACGAAGATTATAGAAATATGCTGACTGTATGCTGTCAATCACTGACTGACGAACCGCTAAAAAAAAGTATTGGTGATTTATTAAATAAACCTCGTTCTATTGAAGAAATGGTAGCTGATGAAGTAAGAGCTAATGTTACGGGACTTGTTAACAATTTATCTGGTTTTCCTGTTGAAATTTACAACCGTAAAGGATACGGTATATACGAGTATTGGATCGTAACAGAAATGTTAGCCAGTCAATTAAAATCAGTTGGTGAATATGTAGGTTTTATTTACGGAAAATACATTTGGGGACGCACCCACACAGGTCAAGCTGTGTATCAAGATGATGTTATCAAACGCATTTATGGGAAGATTACTGGTCAAATAGTTTAAACTTTTTAAGAGTAGGAAGCGGACAACTTTCTACTCTTAACTATCAATAAATTTAATTAAAGGATAACAAAAAATGAACACATATCGCATCGATGCCGTTGGGCAAATGGTAACTATTACGGAAGTTGACCAAGAAAATGTTTATGCCTACTTTAAAGGTAAAAATATTTTAATATTTGATGGCAAAATGTGGGTTTATAAATATTATTGAATCCTAAAAAACTAATAATTAGTTATTTTTAGAAACTAACAATAAGGTTAAAAAAGGCATCTATCTAATAATGATAGGTGCTTTTTTGTTATAATTTAATATATATAAACTTAAATATAAACAAACGAAAGGATACTAATATTATGGTATTAATTGGTAAGGAATTACTAAATAAAATAAAAAATACCCAAAACAAAAATATTCGAGATTTAGCGATCGCCTGTGGTTATGGATTTGATAGTTTAGATAATCAAGGCAATACCATAATTAAAGCTAGGAGAAAAAAATTTATCCAAGCAGTTATTGATGCAGGAGGCGATGTTGATTTGTTTTGGTTGAACGATCCTTACGAAAACCAAAAAAAATATCAAGCAAAAAATAAAGAAAAAAAAGCAGAAGCACAAAATAAATGGTTAGAAAAAAATATAGATAAGGTAAGAAAACTAAAACAGACACCCGAATACCAACAAAAAAATCGTGAACAAGCCTTAGCTTCCTACCACCGTCGTAAAGCTAAAGAAAAAACTGTTGAGAAATTAATCGTTTAACTATCTATCTAATCACCATAAAGGCTTTTATATCACTTGTAAAAGCCTTTTTTTGTTGGCTAAACTAACTAAAAAAAAACTAAATAAGATAACAATAACAACAATAATGACGTTATTTTAATTATTGTTATTTAAAGAGAAAAAATTACTTATTTTAGTTGTAATTTGACTGAAAAACATATAAACTGATTATTGTTATTAATTTCAATAAATATGTGGTCAAAACTGATGAACTCACCTACATATAGCGTAGCTACCAAACAAAAAACAAACGAAGTACTCAACCAACCCGATGGATTTTTTAAAAAAGAGATGAGAGTTACTGTTGCCTGTACCTTACCCATTTCTATTGCTTACCAAGTGGAGTCATTGTCTGAGAAGTTAGGAGTAACTAAAAGTCAAGTGATGCAGGATTTGGTTACAAAAGGGTTATCTTTAACTTGACTGAAATTACAATGAAGAAAAATAGAAATACAATAATTACTACATCTTAATCGATGACATCTAAAACTCATGCTATATAAACGTTAGCAAACTAATAAAATAAAAGTTGCCTGTAATATAGTTAAATTAGTTACTTTAAATATAGGAATAGAAAATAAAAAAAATGAAAAGGAAACCAAAAACAACCAAAATGCCTAAAAAACAAATGCAATTAGAAGCACAGGCAATGGCTTATAATATGACTTTTGGAGTACTTTATTATTTACAACATCAAGATGAATATGACGATGTACCAGATGAAGAAGAATACTCTTTTGATATGAACGACCCACTATCAAAATATATTATTCCTTAAACACGGAATTAACAGGAGAAAAAAACAACTATGCTAAAAAATAAACTCAAAGAATATCCTTTTAATTTAAGAAGCGCTAAGGATATGATTATTATAAATTGGCTTAAAGATTTAGAAAATTGGTGAAGTAGCCGATGGGATTGACTTCTAACATCAATCATTAATATAAGTCTTAATTTTTAAAATAAGGCTACTTTCCAAACAAAATACAAAAAAGTAAACGGGTAAAAACCCACAAAAACCAAATACTCATAGCAGTTAACAAGAGTTAACTAAATCGTTCGGTTAACAAGGAGTTAACTAAAAAATTTTTTGAATCATTTGGTTCAATAAATTAATAATAACGAAAAATGTTAACTCCTAACTATAAATTCTAAAAAAAATAAAGGAGTTTAAAATGTTTCAACTAAATTTATTCAATAGTTCAATAGTATTAATCAGATTAGACAAACCTTGTAATTGCGGTTGTTCTAACGCTTATGTTATAGAGACACCACATTTAATTCACTACGGAAAACTAGAATGTGCCGACTGTGGAAAATTTATCAAATGGCAACCTAAACCCAAAAATTTAGAAATTGCTCAAGATTTCGCCCAATCTTTTCAAGGGAAAGTAACAAGTTTTGAGGTGAAACCATGATTAATACATACACTAGAACAATTGAACTAAATAGTATAATTGAACCAATACCTAACCATAACTCTTATTGCAAAATAAAACGTGGTACAAAAGAACCAATAGGAACTAATTGGCAACATAACACTAATACTTTTTCTGAAATAGAGACAGGATTAAATAACGGCGAATACGGTTTTGGGATAGTTTACGGTGAAAAACTTTCAGGTATCGATATTGATAACACCCAAGCCAGAGATAGATTCAAAAAACATTTTGGGATGTATCCCCACGAATTTGTCCAAAAAAACAACATTATCTCGTGGACTTCTGGTAAAAACTTTAAAGGGGTATGGCAACCCGAAATTAACGAGCAATCTTGTTTAACCATACTTTTCGCTAACACCCCAGAAGATTGGGAATTATTAAAAGGCAGACGCACCGCTAAAAACAACACCTTTGATATACGAACAGGATTATGTCAAAGTGTCCTACCTAGTTATTCCCTACATCCCCAAACTAAACATCCTTATCGCTGGATATGTCCTAGCGATGGGGCTAAACCAGCAACTTGGGGCGATATATTACCTAATTTATTGGCTGAAATTGACGAAGAAAACTTTGAAACAGGTAAACTATCACCTAGCGAATTAAAAGACGTTTTAGAGCATAAAACACTCCGTTATGATGCTTGGAGACTAGCCAATGAGCAAGGATTATCCTTCAACTTGAGTCCTAATGAATTTATGGAATTTGTAGTTGAGCCACAATTAACGCCCCTTCAACTATTTGACGACGAGCGCCATAACTTCAACAAATATGCTTATCACGGTAGTAATAAACATAAAGGCAATCCTTTTTATAGGCAATCAAGCTCAGGCAAAAGTTTTATATTATTTCAAAAACCATCCCTAATGGGTATGAGATGGTTTTTCAACGACACCGCCGACGAAGACTTAAAAGGCAATGCTCTATATTACCGTCACCGAATTGTTCTAGGCAATGAAGGTTATCCCGACATTGACGAGCAATGGAAAATAGTAGAATACTACGCTAAAAAAGCAAACATCAAACTTCCTGCCAAACGCCACCGCAAGGAAAAATTAGGCATTATCTTAGTTAATAGTACTTACGAACTAGAAATAGTACCAAAACCCACGAAGGCTCTAAGAGTTGCTTATCAGGGGGAAGAAATTGTCAAAATGTCAGACCATGATTTATCAAGGTTAATTGATGATGGATTCCTTAATTTTACAGTGGATAACCATGAGCAATTTAATTCTATTGCCCAAAGATTATTCAGATTAGGAATAAATGATATTGTTGATGCTTCAGAAACGGGTTCAGGAAAAACCCATCGCACCGCCAACACTAATCCCCAAGATTTTGATGTAGAATTTCTGCGATATATATCACCAGTTTTCCATCTTAATCCTACTTCCGATATGACTAAATGGGATGCTGAAATTTCTCGTCATGGCGGTACAGCTTTGACTAAAAAGGGTAAAAAATTTAGAACTAAACACAACGCACCTTACAAAATTGAAGGCTCTAATTGCATCAGAAGCGGTGCAATGCAACATTTTCAAAATTTAGGTACACCTATACCCATGGATATGCGAGAAGACAAAGACGGCAATCCAAAGCTACGGAGTGCTTTATGTACTGGTTGTCCTCAGCTTGAATCGTGTTCATACTTATCCCAAAAAGTTAATAGTTTTAAGTATAAACGTAGTCGAATACATCCTAATTCCCTTATAAATAATTCTCAAGACGAACCAAAAGATGGTTATTTCCATCCCTCCAAGGCTGTTGCTATTGTTGATGAAGTTGAAACCCTTGAATTAGCAATTACCGACAATTATTCGTTAAAACAATTAGATCGCGCGATCTCAGAATTAAGACGGCACGAATTCAGGAAAAATATTGAGCCTATTCCTTACGATATTATTAGTTTTTTAACGGAATTAAGTTTATATTTAGACGATGAAAAAATTGGCAAATACGGAATTAGCAATAACAACGATTTATTTAAAATAGAATTACCTGAATATGACACCGAATTGCTAAGAAATTATGTTGATAATTACCGTAAATTATTAGGCGAATTACCTGATTTATTAGACATCGAAGACATAGACGACAAGCTAGAAAAGGAAAATAAAATTGCTGAAAATATCAAAAATCACCCAAGATTAAGCAATATTTTCTACAATTTTATTCCTGATTTACTAGACATATTATCAGGAAAAATACAAGGCGCTATCTGTATTTCTAATGGTGAAATAGGCAGACATTTAACTATAACTAAACCTAACGATCGCCTAATTAATAATATAAAAGCCTTCAAACATAGAATTTATCTTGATGCCACAGTAAACGTCAAGTATCTAGCCCAAACTTTAAAAACAAACGAAAAGGATATAGTAACCATGAAAATCAAGCCTAAAAAGGGTGCTGACTTAGAAATTGTCCAAATTTTTGGGGTAGGAAGAATGACTAAAGAGCGTTCTGATACTCAAGAAAAAAATAAAGAAGCCATTATCAAAAAAATTCAAAGCATCCATCGCAAAGATAATGTAGGAATTATTGATTATAAAAAATTTGCTGATAACGATGATAGCGCCAGAGCGTGGGTGACAGATTCTCGTGGTAGTAACGATTTTAGCAAAAAAGAAGCCTTAGTCATTGTCGGTTTATTATGCACAAATCTGAACGTTTTGGTAAATGAATTCAAATGTTTGACAGGTAAAATACCTGAAGATAAGGGCAAAATCGTTGAATATCTCATTAATGCAACAAATCTTGACGATGGAATAGAAGCAATATGGCGAGGGTACGAAACTGAAGATGAAGAATTGCGAGATTTCATCAGGCATAAGGTATTAGCAGAAGCACACCAAGCCATTGGGCGACTAAGGGCAAACCGCCGTGAAGGGGAAGATTTAAAAGTTTATATCTTATGCGATTATCCTCTTGATTTGCCAGTAACACTAATTAGTGCAGGTGAATTTTGCCCAGAAGCCATGAACAAAAGAGAAGCAAAGGCGACTAAAATATTTGATGCTATTCTTGACATTCACCACAATATACCTTTTGGGCTGAAACTAACTCAGGACATGATTGCTGAAAAAGTAGGCATCCCTAAATCTACTATCAGCGACTACATCAATGATTTGCTGATGAAGAATTTACCCCCATGGATTAACCGCAAATACGACAACGTTAAAGACTTAATTTGTGGACGTTATAAGCATCTATACCGTGGTGTTATTCCTACTGCTAAATCAACGGAAGAATTAAAAATTTTACGAGAATCTGTAGAAACCAAAAATATGACTATAATAATGAATTTCGACAATTTGAAACAAGAAGTATTAGGAAAATGGTTAAAATGTACTAATAAACACGAATTATTGGCAGTTGACGACGATTATAAAGATTTTGCTAATTGGAAGGAAGAAAGGAACTTAATATGGAAATCTCTCACTAAATCTCAAAAAAATCAAATAAAAAGTTTGAGCGGTATTAATAATAACGATACTACCCAAATATTTGAACAGGAAAAAGGTCAATCATTTACCGATAAAACTCAGGAACTATTTACTGTTATTAATGTACCTAATTCTAATCATCTCCCAGAATTATATTCTGCTGATGAAGCAAGGAGAGCAGTATTTATAGGTAAAGATCGAGTTGAATGCGACGAGAATAAATTAGATATTTTCTCCTCAACAAAAATAACATTCCCTGAGTATAAACCGTCCAATAATTTGCAACCTTATGAAGAAGTAAGAAAACTATATTTAGACACCGAAACACTAGGATTAGATGGTAAAACAGACAGGGTTATTTTGATAGGAATAAAAGATGAAAAGCATAACTATCATATATTCTGGGATATTAACGAGAAAATCATGATACAAAAAGCTCTTGATTTTATCAAAGAATATAAACCGCAAATGTTAGTAGGCTATAACATTATTAATTTTGATATTCCTTTTCTCATTAATCGATGCAACCATCATAATATTCAGCCAATTTTTAAAGTAGGAACTAAAGAAACTAAATGTGCCAGTGCTTTTGTCTTTGGTAAACCTGTTTTTTACCGTCCTATTTACATGGATAACTGTAGCGTAGTTGATACTTACCACCTAGTTTTGCAATATGACAACGTAGCCCGAAAACTGTCTAAATATGACCTTAAAACTGCCACTGTTGAAATGGAATTAAGGGCAGATAGAAGGCTTGAATTAAATCACAAAGAAATTGCAAACGCTTGGGATGATGGCAACGTTAACATCATTGAAAATTATCTTAAATTTGATTTAGATGATACTGAGTTAATTACCAATCAACTATTACCCCCTATTTATTACCAAAAATTGTTTCTTCCTAATATTAAAATCCAAGATTTAATCCGACTAGGTACAGGTACAAAATGGCAAATGATTCTCGATAATGATTATGAAGATCGGAACTCTCCAGAACCTGATGATAAATTAAGCTATGAAGGTGCATCAACTTTTGCTAACTATGGTTTATTCCGTGAGTGCGGAAAAATAGATGTTGGTTCACTTTACCCCTCGATAATGCTCAAATATGGGTTGTGTAGCTACAAGGATAACCACAGAAAACTCTTAGGAGTATTAAATTATCTGACAAATGAACGTCTGCGGTTAAAAGCGTTGGCTAAACAGGGCGACAAAGAAGCTGATTATAAACAAGGCTCAATGAAAATTTTAATTAATAGTGCATACGGTTTATTAGGAGTTGGGGGGCTTGGTTACAATGATATGTCTGCATCGGCGTTAGTTACAGCTTACGGAAGAAAAATATTAAAATTCATGCTTGAAAGTATTGAATCTCAAGGTGGGCAAATGGTTGAATGTGACACCGATGGTATTATTTTCTCCCACCCGAATTCCCAAGAAGTTCACCTAAAATTACAGTCAGAATTACCAGAAGGGATAAATATTGAATTAGAGTGGACTGCCAACGGCGTATATGTGCCTAGCGATGGTAATGGCAATGGTTTAAAGAAAAATTACATTGTTTTTAAAGGTGGATACGATATTAAACTCAAGGGCAAATATAGAAAGCGTGAAATATCGCAAATTGAGCGAGAATTTCCAGTAGAATACCTCAGATTATATTTAATTAATCCTACTCAAGCTGAAGACTATTACAAATCATTGAAATCTGAGATTTTATCCCACAATTACCCTATTGAAAAACTAGCAAATACTAGGAAAATTAAGAGTAACGAAAAACAACTAAGTCATTTGGGCAATCAGGGGGATATTGTTACATTTTGGGAATCAGATAATGGTAAAACATCTACTATTTCTGATGGTTATAACGCTTATTTATATCTCTCAAAAATTGATGAAATATTATTAGGAATTAAACAAGATTTAAACTTAGTAATAAACGGTAAAACAGAAGAAACAAAACAAATGTCTTTTCTATAAAAGTTATGCCTAGAGGGAGATTAAACAATCGTTTGCACCTCTACACTTTACTCAAATCTATGAGTAAATAAGACTTTATTTAAGTAAAAAGTCACCAACTAAAACAAACGTAAAAAGGAACTATGTAATGAATATATTAAATTTATCTGAGGATAACTCTATGTCTTTAAATGTCGATAATAAACAAACAAGTTTAGCATTATTTGCTAATAATTTATCGAATTTAATTGAATATAATCCTAAAGAAAAACAGCAAGACGAAGCTCAAATAAAAGGATTAAGAGAGTATCAAAAAAAGGTAGTTGCTGACGTTTATGAATGGTATTCTCAAGGGAAAAATAGCGTTTTGGTTTACGCTCCGACTGGCTCAGGCAAAACTGTAATGTCAGCCCAAATTATTGCTGATTATATATCGGAAGGCAAAAAAGTATTGTTTGTGGTGCATCGCATCCCTTTAGTTGAACAGACAATCAAAACAGTAGAAAGCCTTTTAGGTTATAAGCTGAAACTTACAATTTATCAAGGAGACAACACTTTTATTAATCCTCATGCCCAAGTAATAGTTGGCATGGTACAAAGTCTAAAAGAAGAAAAATTGCCCGAACACGTTGATTTGGTTGTATTTGATGAAGTTCACACCACAGCTTACTACAAAATTGTCAGAGCAATTAAACATAAATACCAACCTATTCCTTTCCAAGCAAAAACCAAATTTTTAGGATTAACGGCTACGCCATGGCGAACTAAATCATCGGAAAGTTTTTGCTGGTTATTTGATGCCTTGGTTCGTTCGCCTGATATTAACGAACTAATCAAGCAGGAATACCTAACGCCGCCCAGAATGTTTGGGTACAACGGATTAATTGATTATACTAACGTGGATACTAATAACGGTGATTTCACTCAGAAATTTTTAAATATAGTATGCAACGAAACATTAAACACTGAAATAGTTGATAAATATATTGAATTTGCTAATGGTAAACAAGCGTTGGCTTTTTGTGCAGGAGTAGTACAAGCTGAAAATTTGCTAGAACAATTCCGTCATAACGGAATAAAAGCTGATATATGGGTAGGAAGTACCCCTGATTTTCAAAGAAAAACGATTCAAAAGGCATTCCGCAATAAAGAAATTCAAGTAATAGTATCAGTTTCTTGTCTATCAGAGGGGTTCGATGAACCATCAGCAGAAGTTGCTCTTATCGGTCGTCCTACTAAATCCCAAGCGTTATTCATCCAAATGATAGGTAGGGTTTTGAGAATTTCAAAAGGAAAAAAAGAAGCCTTAATTTTGGACTTCTGCGACAATTTTGACCGTATTGGAACGCCTTTGGAACATTTTAAAATTTCTTTATGTCCTAGTATAGTTTATAAAACAAAACCAGAAACATCTACTAAAAAATGCCCAAAATGTGACCACGAAACTCATATATCTACCCGAATTTGTCCCGAATGTGGATACGAGTATAGACGAGAAAAACAAACAGAGGACTTTTGTGGCGATAATTTTGGGGAAATTCTCGCCAAAGAACAGTTAGAACAACTGAAATATCTAAGAAGCCAAATAAGAAGTATTTTCACAAAATTAGACAAGTATTTTCTAAACGAATCCAAAAAGTCACCAAAATTAAATCCTAACCGAGCCAAAATACTGTTTCGTGAAAAATATGGATACTTCCCCCCTCGTGAATGGTACGAAGGTGCTATTTTCGGTGGCAATAAAGAACAACATCACAAAAATTTGTATCGCACATATTTGGAATGGCTATTTCCATCAAAAATGGATTTTTTCTATGAAGAAATAATGCAACACGAGTTCGGTAAATTACCCCAAAAAGCGAGAAAAAAAGATCCTAAAATTGATGCTATTCCTACCGCATTTAATTGGCATATTATTCTAGGTATCGCTAAAAACGCCACTCGTAAAGAAGTAAAGGAACGTTACAGAGAATTGGCTCTTGCACACCATCCAGATATTATGGCTAAAAATCCAGAAGCTACCGTAACAATGCAAAATATAAACCTTGCATGGGATTACGCAAAATCACATTTTGATAAAGCATAATATTTATATTTTTACTGCTAGGAATAATTACTCAAATAATATTTTAATTATTCCTAGCTATTTTAAGAAAGATATATTATAATAATAAACATGGAACGGGTTAAGAGATACCCAAAGCCTAGAAAGATAAGCAAAAATCTTAAAAGATACGATATTACAACAAATGAAAAAAGGTAACGTATAATGGCTAATTTAGCAGTAATAAACGCAGGTATAAACAGCGTAAACAACTTAAAAGTTGAAGAAAAAAGACGCAATTTTGAGTCTTTCTTGGAAGACAGTATTTACTTATTTTCTATCAATATTTATCAAGGAGTAGGAACAAGGAAAATAGAATGGCAACATTTAGCGGTACTTAAACAAAACGATAAAAGAAATTAGGTTATAATTTTTGTATTATAACGTTTTTAGGTCAAAATGAAAGAAACAACATCTTCATCAATGCCACCATGTTTTAATCGCTGGTGTCAAAAAATAGATCCAGTCTTAAAAACAAAGGCTCAAAAAAGAGAATTTAGAAATTATTTAGGGGGGTTGTTAGGAGAAAGTACCAGAAAAAATCTTAGTCAAATTGCCACTAATAATGTTGATATTACTTATCATAAATTACATCACTTTTTAACGGAATCAACCTGGAATTATGAGGAAGTAAACGAAAAAAGATTAGAAATTATTAGCTCTTGTCGTCAAACCAAAATTAGTCGTCATTTTGCTTTAATTATTGATGATTCAGGACATCGTAAAAGTGGAAATTTTACTGACTGTGTTGGAAGACAATATATTGGTGAAATTGGTAAAACTGAGAATGGCAATGTTATTGTTACTACTCATGGTTATGATGGTGTAAGAAGTTTTCCATTAGATGTTGAATTATATCAAAAAGCCGAAAATTTACCATTAGGAAAAGATGACCCAAAATTTCAAAAAAAACCAGAAATTGCGGTTAATTTAATTGAAAAATCCTTGAACAGAAATTATATTCCTTCCATAATCTTGATGGATGGTGGTTATGGTAATAATAGTGCTTTACTTGAGAAAATAGAAGAAAAAAAACTTCATTATATCGGAGTAATCGCCAAAAATAGAAATGTTTTTTTAGCTCAAGAAAATAGTTTATCAGAACAAAAAAGAATCGATGAAATAGCTTCATCATTGCCTCCAGAAAGTTTTGAAGAAATAAAAGTAGGTGAACATGAGAAAAAAAGTCTTTGGATTGCCACAATAAAGATTAAATTATCGGCTTTAAATGGTATCAAAACAGTAGCTATCGTTATGAATGCACAGAGTTTTGAAAAAGCCACAGATATAGATTATTTAATCACAAATAAAGTGGGTGAGAAAATTACAGCCCATTGGATTGTGGAAACTTATAGTCAAAGAAATTGGATAGAAGTATTTTTTCGGGAAATAAAAGGATGGTTAGGATTATCAGAGTATCAGGTCAGAAATAAAAGAAGTTTGATGAGACATTTTATCTTAGTATTTTGTGCCTATACTTTTATCCAATGGCATCGATTAACAGGAGGATTAAGAAGGCAATGGGGAAATAAACCCTTAAATACTTTTGGTGAAGCCTTAGAAGCGTTTCGCACCGCCATATCTTTTCGCTTTTTTCAATGGTTAAAAGATAATATTGAGGTATTTACTAATTATAAAGCAAGTTTGGGCTTTGTTTGGGCATAATTTTTGTTTAAGTACCGATAATAATCAAGTCGATTCTGTAGCGACTCAAGACGGTGACAAACACTGAAGTTGAGTTGTCATATAGTAAATTTACATACTGAAAAATTAGTCGGGGTTGAGAAATCGATCGATTGCAAACCAATCATCTTTCTATTGTGTTTTGTTTGCTATCATTTAGGCTCGATTGATCTTTATTCCTTATTTTTTATTTGCTTACTTTCGGCTATAAACCACTTTTGTAATTCTTCTTCGGTTATTGTACTACTAGCTAGTGCTTGAATTATGTTTACCACTTCTATTTCTGAGGCGGTAAATTGATAACCATTGAGCATTAAAAACGTTACTCCTGCAATGAAACCTGTTCTTTTATTACCATCGATAAAGGGATGATTTTTGACGATGCTAAAGGTATAACTTGAGGCTAAGGAGGGAATATCAATAATTTTATTGTAGTAATATTGATTTTGTGGACTCATTAAGGCTGATTCTAATAAACCTTTATCCCTTAAGCCATTTGCCCCACCGTGTTCGTTAATTTGTTCTTGGTGAATAGCCATCGCCAACCGTAAAGATAGCCAATGAATGTTCATTTTGCTAACTCTCGTAAGGGGTTGCGATATTGTTTCATCACCTGTCGTGCGGTGTCCATTTCCTGTTCAAATTCGGGATTATAAGGGGTAATTTCAAAGCCATTAGGGGTAGGGGTAAGATAAAGGTTATCCCCTTTTTCTATGTGCATTTTGGCTAATACTTCTTTGGGTAAAACAACCCCTGTAGAATTACCGACGGTAGTTACTTTTAGTTTAAACATTGTCTCATCAAATATTAGTTATAACTAATCTTATAATATTTTGCCCTTAAAATTATGGCACAAATAGTGATAATTTTAAGGGGAACAAAAAAGCGGAAACTATTATCAGTGATGACTTTAACCCTGATAACAACCGCTACAAAAATGACTCTATATCATATAATAATCAAGTCAATTCTGTAGCTATCAATAAGGTTACAACGGAGGAGTTAAAAGAAGGGGAAAATTGCCAAATAGAAAAGGAATCGTACGGGGGTAATAAAAACTCTGAAACTATTATTAATAGTGAATTTGATGGGGATAATAACCGCTACAAAAATGACTGTAAATCATATAATAATCAAGTTAATTTTGTAGCGTCTTTTAAGGTTATAACTGGGGAGTTGGCGGAGACATAGGGCTCGTGTCATGGGGTAAAGCTAGTTTACATCTAAGTCTTAATTTTTTTTTGCTAATACGTCGCCAAAAGGCTTTGATTACTTTGAATTGATCTATGGAATGTAGAATAATGAAAGCTAAAAAAGTATAAGCTAACCAAAAATGAATACTTCTACTCAAATCAACTAAATCTTTATTTTCGGGGAACAAATCGGGGACAGTAATTCCAAAAAATCTCACATTATTACTTTTAAAAGAATTAGAGAAAAAAAAGCCACTTATGGGAATAACTAACATAAAAATATAAAGGGAAGTATGCAAAAGGAATTTTTGTATCCATTGAGGAGTATATTTAGGTAATTTTTTTGTGTATTTTTTCCACCAAACTTGTAATAAAGTTAATATTCTCCAAGTTAGTAATGCCATTGTTAAAATACCTATGGATTTATGGAAATCATAAAGAAGGGTACGCCCAAAAACTTCTCTGGGCAAACGAGACATAAAAACACCGCCAACAAACAAAATGATGTAACAATAAAACATCCACCAATGAATTGACATTAAATTTTGATAGGCAGAATTTTTTCTGGACTTAGTAATAGTGGGCATAATCTGAGCAATAAAACAATACTATTAATTGTTGACCCATACTAACAAGTTAGATCTGAGTTTTTTCTCGTCACAAACTACAAACAGGGGATTTGAGTAGTAAGATAGAGACATTAGACAGTGTATATTTTAAATTAGACAGATGAAGAAGTATTATATTAATGATTTACAAGAAAGATATAATCTCAAGACTAGACAATCTGTGTACGATAGACTTAAAGCCATAGGAACACAAGTAGAGAAAGAAGGGAATAAAAGCTATGTAACCGAGACTGTATTGGGTAAATTAGACCAACTCCAAGAACATTTAAACTTAGGGGGAAGCATCAAAACCTTTACTCCTACTGTTAAAATTACTGTCCATTCCAAAATAGACAATGAAAATTTTGAGTCACCAATAGACAGTGTAAATTCTGCACTAGACAAAGCTAATTCTTCTCCAGATAGTGTAAATTCTGCACTAGACAAAGGTAATTTCTCCCTAGACAGTAATATTCAATCTGTACAGTTAAACTTATTTGACAGTCTAATAGGGAGAGTTGAAGAAGTAGTGGAAAGAATGATACCAATTAACCCTATCAGCCATTGGGAGAAATTAGATTTAGCAGTGGAAAGGGGATATATACTCAGCACCAAAGAAGTACAAACTCTCCTTGGTACTAAACCTAATGGTACAACATGGACAAGGGGAGCATTCATTTTTACCCGAACTGGAAAGATAGGGAATCAGGCAGGGTGGATGATTAGTCGGCTTTGAGGTTGAGGAGAAGTTTGATCGAAGTGGAGGCATAAAATTAAATTCTTATAACCCACATTCCGCACGTCAATTTGCACTATGCTATGTAATACCTTGACGACTTGTTTACAAAATATTCCTCAAGTAATAAAACAACGAAATCGAGATTAAACAAATATAAATAGTGTCAAAATCTGTTTTTGGCGATCGCCAACTGTCACTATGTGATCGCCAAAAACAATAAATATATGTATTACCTATAGTAAAGTTGCGTAAAAGTCATTAAATATGATTGTTTTCTAAAAGAACATGCGGAATGTGGGTTATAACAATAGCATGGTAAATTATTAAGCAGTCATGATCGATCGTACCTACGGGGAATGGTAAAAACTATCAGTAGATCGTTCATATTGACACAGCAAAGGGATAACAGAATCATACCACCGCCACCATGCGCCCTGCCAATCATGGAGAGAAATAGTTAAGATTCGTCACCCTGTTGCCTTTACCTTTTAGCGAGGGAATGTGAATTAAAGATTAACAGCAGTAAGTAAGAAAGAATTAATACTTTTGCTTTTACTAGCCTGACTCTGATGATTGTAAATAGTATTAAACATATTGACACTATGGCGCATACGGTGAGCCGCCGATGCTTTCACATTTTCTCCTGCACTTTCACATTCATTGATGTAAGTGGCGAAGATGTGTCGTAACTGGTGTGGGTTGACTTCTACTTCAGCTTTTCTCTTAAAGAAACTTTTGAACATACTCAAGATTGAAAAACAAGTATGTTGGTCGCCTTTTTTCTCTCGGACAAAGAAAGTCTGAGTATCACCTTTGACTAAATATTGTCTGTATGTACCCCACCAGAGATTGAGATAGTCATAAACGGGTGAGCGAAAAAAGGGGTGGGGAGAGATTAACAAAGTTATCGGTTATGATACTATAACTTATGAGAACAATAGTAGAAATCCAAAAAATAATGATTGACTATTCCTTAATTCTTACTCAGATAGA
>Ga0210023_1000362_pt1 | contig 35461 bp, 35 predicted proteins | sample CryGeymeta201524_FD_183987 | JGI IMG/M metagenome (GOLD analysis project Ga0210023, IMG submission 183987) | Groundwater microbial communities from Crystal Geyser aquifers in Utah, USA - Crystal Geyser metaG 2015-24 (SPAdes) (version 2) | ecosystem: Environmental > Aquatic > Deep subsurface >... | reverse complement strand
GTGGTATCGCAGCGACTTTAATGGTGAGGGCGGAGTTTTGGAGCTTTTGGCCCGCTATCGGCAAGACCCTGAAGCGGTTGATTTTTTGCAAAACGCCGCCGCTGCCCGAATTGAATGGAAGGAGTATAATTGGGCGCTTAATGCCTGAAGGCGATGGGTCTCATGTGCCGCAAGCCTCGTGAAATTTTCGGTGTTTCTCTTTATCCTTGCTGAATCCCGGTTTAGTCCCCCCCCCCGAAAAATTTTCGTTAAATGTAATCCTGATGATATTTCATTCGTCTGTCTGACCGCTAACCTGTACCTACGCGTGTGGACGGCGAAAAAAAGCTGTCATGGGACAGTGGCTTGAGTCTTTGTCCTTGACCACCTCAGAAAAGAGGAGTACTTTTGTTATAAATATAAACCGAACGGTCTGTTTTGGAGTTTTAGTATGCCAACCAAGGGCTCAATAACGCGGGAAAAAATTCTGAACGAAGCGACACAAATTTTTAACCGGCAGGGTATTGCGGCGACCACGATTAACGATCTCCTCGCGGCCACCGGCACAACCAAGGGCAATCTTTATTTCCACTTCAAGGGCAAGGAAGAACTCGCCCTTGAAGTGTTGACGCGGGCCCATTCGAAATTCCGCCAGTTTCTGAACGACAGCCTGCAAGGTGAAACCCCAGGGGCCGAGCTGGAAAATTTTTTTTCCCAGGTGCTGGTAAAAAACCATGAACGCAATTTCGTCGGGGGCTGCCTGTTTGGTAATACGGCTCTCGAAGCCAGTGACACCTCCCCTCGGTTCGCCCAGTTGGCGCGGGATCTTTTTACCGAGTGGACTCAGCGCTTAAGCCTGACCATTGACGCGGCCCAAGCCGCGGATCAGGTTCGCCGCGATTTACCCGCCGATCAGCTGGCAGAACTGGTGGTTATGACCATCGAAGGCGGCATTATGCAGGCACGCCTGCAAAAAGCAGCTGGCCCCCTGACGCGAATTTTGGCGAGTTTACGTACATTGCTCGAACTCAAAGTTCTATAACCCCTGTAAAAGTGATGGAGGTTTTATGTCACGCATCAGCCTTGTTTCACCTGAAAAGGCATCCCCTGAAGTCGAAACGATTTATGCCGAAATTTCCCAGGCCTTCGGCAAAATCCCCAATCTGTTCAAAGCCTATGCGCACCATCCTCCGTTGCTGGAAGCCAACTGGCATAAGGTTAAGCGCGTGATGATGGAAGGGGTGCTGGCACGCAAAACCAAGGAAGCTATTGCGCTGCTGGTTTCGCAAGATAACGGGTGCACCTATTGCGTCGCGGCTCATACCGGGGCACTTAAGATGGTCGGCGTCAGTGACGATGAAATTGGCCGCATCTCAGCCGATTTAGATCAGGCCGATTTTTCGGTTAAAGAGCGCGCTCTGATTCGCCTGGCGCGCAAGGCGAATGCGGCGGCGCATGAGGTAACAGCGGCCGAAGTTGATGCGGTGCGCCAAACAGGTGCCGGTGATGCCGAAATTGTTGAAGCCCTGGGAGTGATGGAAGTCTTTACCGCCTTCAATAAATTTCTCGATGTTCTGGATGTTGATCTCGGGTAAGGCGCCAGGAGACCGAATGCAACGCCGCCTCTGGTACATCAAAAATGCCGCGCTCTTCTCCTGGCTACAGGAAGAGGAGCTGCAACGACTGGCCAAGGGCAGTGAAATGGTGGAATGTAAGCGCAACACCACCTTCTACTTTGCCCATGAACAGAGCGACAGTATCTTTCTGGTCAAGCAGGGGCGGGTCAAGCTGACCCGCACCAGCGCCGAAGGGCGCGAGGTGATCCTCGATATTCTGGCGCCGGGTGAAATTTTCGGCGAACTCGCCGTAACCGGCGAGGAGCTGCGCACCCACAGTGCGACGGCGGTTGATGACGCCATGGTTTGCATCATCACGCGCCAGGAATTTGAAAATCTGCTCAAACGTCATCCGGAGATGGCGCTGCGGGTGCTCAAACTGGTTGGGCTGCGTCGCCGCGAGCTGGAGATGCGCCTTGAAGATCTGATCTTTCAGCCGGTGGCTGCCCGACTGGTGTTGACCCTGCTGTGGCAGGCGCGCCGGCATGGCAAAAAAGAGGCCGATGGTGGCATCAGCCTGCCTCTTACGCAAAAAGATCTCGCCCATCTGGTCGGGGCCTCGCGTGAAGCCGTGGCCGAACAGCTGGCGGAGTTCAAAAGTCAAGGGCTGTTGCGTACCGGTTACCGGAGCCTGGTGTTGGTTGACCCCAAGGGGCTGATGCGCACCCTGACTCCCGCACCCGAAATGGAGTTGCCGGATCTTTTGAGCCCGGCGGCAATAGGTGATTAAGGGTTTTCAGGTACATATTTCGGTTTCCAGATGAGCTGGAAATCTTACTCCAAAGGAGCAAAAAATGAAAAAAATTGGTATCAGGCTGGTTGTTTTATGCGTATTGGTTGTTGCCGGTGGTTCCCTCGCTCTGGCGGCTGGAGCCCTACCACAGGCCGATGGGCCGGCGGTTTATACCTACATCACCAAAACGAATCCCTACCAGCAATGGGCTCTTTTCCCCGACAAGGGGAAATTTTATCCAGGTAAGCATCCCCATGGTGCGCTGCTGACCACCTACGTTAATGATGTTGCCCTGGCCGGGATCAATAACAAGGTTGGAACCCTGGCCAATGGTTCCATCATTGTTAAAGAGAACTATATGCCCGACAAGAAGCTCGGCGCAATAACCGTAATGTATCGGGTCAAAGGCTTCGATGCCGAAGGTGGCGATTGGTTTTGGGCAAAATATGCAGCAGATGGTGCCATTGCGAAGCAAGGTAAGGTTGCGGGCTGTATCAATTGTCATGCTGCAGTCATTACCAATGACTGGGTTTTTACTGGGCCGGTTAAGTAATGCGAATTTTTTTGGTCAGCGTGGATTGATCGGCAATCCACGCTAACCGTTTTTTCACCTCGAAGAAAGGAGTAACACGATGAAAAAGCTGATGAATTGGTCAATACTGTTGTTAATGGTTGTCTCACTGTCTGCCTGTGCAACCATGGGGGAGAAAAAGACGACCAAAGTTAAATGTCCGTCTTGTGGTTACGAATTTGAAGTTCCTGTCGAAAGCGGTCGGTAAATATTTACCAGGACAATCCGTCAAAGGGGGCAGCGTTCCTTTGACGGATTGTCAAAAAGGGGAAGACCATGCCGAGTTATGCGAAAAAACTTCTGATGCTGTTTGCCCTCGGCGTATTGGTCGGGCTGTTTTTTGCCTTCGATCTGCAGCGCTATCTCACCTTGAACGAATTCAAGGCCCGCCAGGACTCTTTTGCGGCTTATTATGCTGCCCATCGTCTGCTGTCTTTGACGGCCTATTTTCTCCTCTATGTCGTTGTTACCGCCCTGTCGCTTCCCGGCGCGGCGGTTATGACCCTGGCGGGCGGGGCGCTGTTCGGCTTTTGGCCGGCTCTGCTGGTGGTTTCTTTTGCCAGCAGCTTTGGCGCAACCCTGGCCTTTGTCGTCAGTCGTTTTCTGCTGCGCGACTGGGTTCAGGCGCGTTTCGGTGAGCGGCTGAAGGCGGTGAATGAAGGGGTGGCGCGCGAAGGGGCTTTTTATCTCTTTTCGCTACGCCTGGTGCCCCTCTTCCCTTTTTTCGTCATCAATCTGTTGCTCGGTCTCACCCCCATGCCGGTGCGCACCTTTTACGGGGTCAGTCAGGTCGGGATGCTGGCCGGCACTGCGGTTTACGTTAACGCCGGCACCCAGCTTGGGCAAATCGATTCCCTCAGCGGCATTCTTTCCCCTGGGCTGGTTGTCTCTTTTGTGTTGCTTGGCCTATTTCCTTTGCTTTCCAAAAAAGGGCTCGACTTGCTTAAACAGCGCAAGGCGCTAGCTCATTTCGCCAAACCGAAAAAGTTTGACTACAACCTGGTGGTCATCGGCGCCGGTAGCGCCGGGCTGGTTTCCGCGTATATCGCGGCGGCGGTTAAGGCCAAGGTTGCTCTGATCGAAAAACATCAGATGGGCGGTGACTGCCTGAACACCGGCTGTGTGCCGAGCAAGGCGTTGATCCGTAGCGCCAAGATGCTGGCCTATGGCCGTCGTGCCGAAGAATTCGGCTTTGAGCAGACGACAACAAAATTTGACTTTGCCGCCGTGATGGAGCGGGTGCAGAAAGTCGTCACCAAAGTTGCACCCCACGATTCCGTCGAGCGTTTTACCCAGCTCGGGGTTGAATGTCTGCACGGCGACGCAACCATCACTTCACCCTATACGGTTGAAGTGAATGGTCGTACCCTGACGACGCGCAATATTGTTGTCGCCACCGGGGCCTCTCCATTTGTGCCGCCGATTCCGGGGCTTGATCAGGTCGATTACCTGACCTCGGATAATCTCTGGCAGCTGCGTGAGCTGCCAAAGCGGCTGGTGGTGCTCGGTGGTGGCCCCATTGGTTGTGAAATGACCCAGGCCTTCGTCCGTTTCGGCGCCCAGGTGACCCAGGTTGAAATGTCGCCCAGGATCATGGGGCGCGAAGACCCGGAGGTCGCCGCGTTTATCCGCGCGCGCTTTGAGGCCGAAGGGGGCAAGGTGCTCACCGGTTATGCCGCCAAAGAGGTGGTGGTCAAGGATGGCCACAAGTTTTTGCTCTGTGAACATCAGGGCGAAGCGGTTGAAATTCCCTTCGACGCCATTCTGGTGGCCGTTGGGCGAAGGGCCAATATCCACGGTTTCGGCCTCGAAGAGCTTGGGGTGGAACTCAGCCCGCGCGGCACTGTCGATGCCGACCCTTTGCTGCGTACCAATATCCCCAACATCCTGTGCGCCGGGGATGTTACCGGCCCTTATCAATTTACCCACACCGCCTCCCATCAAGCCTGGTACGCGACGGTCAATGCCCTTTTCGCTCCGTTCAAAACTTTCCGCGTCGATTATCGGGTGATCCCCTGGGTGACCTTTACCGACCCGGAAGTGGCGCGAGTCGGTCTGAACGAGACCGAGGCAACGGAACAGCAGCTCGACTTTGAGGTCACCCTGTACCAGCTGGAGGAGCTCGACCGGGCCATCGCCGAAGGGGAAGATGACGGCTGGATCAAGGTTATCACCCCGCGTGGTAAAGACAAAATCCTCGGCGCGACCATCGTCGGCCCTCATGCCGGTGATCTGCTTGCCGAATTTATTCTCGCGATGAAGCAGGGCATCGGCCTCAACAAAATTCTCGGCACCATCCACCCCTATCCGACCCTGGCCGAAGGCAACAAAGCCGCCGCCGGGGAATGGAAAAAGGCGCATGTGCCGGAGAGACTCTTGGGTTGGGTTCAAAAATTTCACAGTTGGCGACGGGGGTAAAAATGCAGACAGCTGTTCTCAAAATGGGGGCTGCGCTCCTGTTGGTGTTGCTGATGAACCTCGCTGCTTTCGCCGCACCCAAGGCCGAGCTTTGGCCCTACTGGCTGGCCAACACTCCCCAGAATGTTACCTCTGTCGATCATTCAGCCTGGGCGGATTTTCTGCAGGAGTACGTGCGTGTCGCCAGTGACGGCACCCCGAATCGGCTGCGCTATACGGCGGTTTCCAGCGATGATGCGCAGGCGCTTGGTGATTATTTGACCCTGTTGGCGGCCGTCAAGGTGACGCAGCTGAACCGCGCCGAGCAGAAGGCCTACTGGATCAACCTTTACAACGCGTTGACGGTCAAGGTTGTCCTCGATAATTTTCCCGTGAAAAGCATCCGCGAAGTCAAATCCGGCTGGTTCAGCGCCGGGCCCTGGGATTTGAAGCTGATCAGGGTCGAGGGGTTTGAACTGTCACTGAATGACATCGAACATCGCATTCTCCGCCCAATTTGGAAGGATAATCGCATCCATTATGCGGTGAATTGTGCAAGTATGGGCTGCCCGGATTTGCAGGCTAAGCCTTTCACCGCCGCCAACAGCGAAACTTTGCTTGATCAGGCGGCCGTCGCTTACGTGAACAGCCCCCGCGGGCTGAGGTTTGTCGATGACACCCTGGTGCTCTCGCGCATCTACGACTGGTATCAAGCTGATTTCGGTGGAAATGAGGCTGCCCTGAAAAATTATCTGCAAACCCTGGCCGCACCAGACTTGGCGGCCCGGCTGCGATCTTTTACCGGTGCAATTTCCTATGACTATGACTGGACACTGAACGAATAGAGCAGGTAACCATGGGACTGTTTTCCAAAAAATCGCAACAACAAGTCACGACCCCCGACATCGCCGCGCAGGTGCAGCAATTGTTGTTGCCCAAATCTCCCCCGGTCTGCGACTGGAGCTGTATCGGCGTGCGCAACCGGATGGCCGAAGGGCTGGGCGGTGACTTTTTCGATTTTGTCCCAACAGCCGATGGCTGCCAGGCAGTGATGATCGGTGATGTTGTCGGCCATGGGCCTTCCGCCGCCGTGGTGATGGGGCTGCTGTATGGCTATATCCATTCCAAGCTCCAGGCGGTTTGCTCCGTTTATCACCTGGTCGATCAGGTCAATGTGTTTTTAAAATCCTTTGCTGCTCGTTCGCAGGCCCATGACCACCTGTTTTCCGCGACCTTGTTTTTCGGCATTATCGATCCCATGAGCCTGAAGCTCGACTACATCAACGCCGGTCATCCGCCGCCCCTGGTCAAGCGCGGCGGGGAAATTTTAGCTCTGGCCGCAACCACCCAGCCCCTTGGATTTTTCGAGGTTGCGAAAAGTTCGGTTCGAACCATTCGCTTCGAGAAGCATGACCGCTGGCTGCTCTACACCGATGGCGTCACCGAAACGGCTGCTGCCAATGGCGAACTGTTTGGTCGGCAGCGATTGGAAACCCTGCTGCTGAATCATCAGGGAGATCATCTGGAGCTGCTGGATGCCCTGCTTGAAGACGTCATGGCCTTCGATGGTCAGGATCGGCCCCAGGATGACTGCACGGCCATCGCCATCGACTTCCACCGGGATCGGATCACTTAGCAAAAGGACGCTGACATGGTGATGAAAAAACTGTTCAGCTTAAGCCTTCTCCTCCTGCTTCTGCCCTTTGGCGCCTGGGCCGGGTGGGATTTTTCGAAGCATGCGATTCCTCTTGAGGATATCCAGTCGGGTGGGCCGCCCAAAGACGGCATCCCGGCCCTGACCGAACCCAAATATGTCGTGGTGGCCAAGGCCGACTTCATGCGGCCCGACGAACAGGTTATCGGGGTTAATTTGAACGGTGTGGCCCGTGCCTACCCGACCCGGATTCTGTCCTGGCACGAGCTGGTCAACGATCGTTTCGGTGGCTTGCCGGTGCTGGTGAGCTGGTGACCGCTCTCTTTTGCGGGAGTCGTGTACTCCCGGCAGGTTGGTGAACAGGAATTGACCTTCGGCGTCTCCGGCAGGCTCTACAAGGCCAATGTTTTGATGTACGACCGGCAGACGGAATCGCTCTGGTCGCAGATCAGGCGGGAAGCGGTCACCGGCCCCATGACCGGCACCCGGCTCAAGGTTCTGCCGTCGACGCTCACCACCTGGCAGAAATGGCTCCAGCGGCATCCGCAGACCGAGGTGCTTTCCATGGACACCGGTTACAGTCGCGATTACAGTCGGGATCCTTATGCCGACTATTACCAAAGCCGAAAAGGGTTCTTCTCGTTTTTCAAGCCGGGGCCGGGTGAGGAAGAAAAAGCGCTGGTGGCGGGCATCGCACTGAACGGCAGCGTCAGGGCCTACCCGCTCGCTTTGCTGCGCGAGAAAAAAGTTCTGCGCGATAACCTGGGTGGAACCGCATTGACGCTGGCCTATGACCCGAAGAGTGACCAGACCAGTGTCCGAACGGCCGACAATAAAGAGATCGTGCCCCTGATCCTCTACTGGTTCGTCTGGAAAGGAATGTACCCGGATTCCGGCCTGTTCAAGGGGAAAGAAGATTGACATGGGGGTTGGGACAAACGGCTGATGCCAGGTTAATCGAACGTTTGAACAGGGGCAGCGGATCCATGTTGGATCGAAACTGAACCGGAGTGCTCCTTATGCTCGAAAAATGGTCGCGCACCACCTTTATTTTCTGTCTGCTGCTAGAGATCGGGCTTGTGTTTGTGCTCGGCAGGCGCGATCCGCGCTGGCTCTGGTTGTTTGTGGCCCTCGGACCGTTGGCAGTGATCGGCATCTACGACATGCTACAGACCCGCCACACGATTTTGCGCAACTTCCCGCTGCTGGGACATTTTCGCTACCTGTTCGAATCGATCCGGCCGGAAATTCACCAGTATTTCATCGAATCGGATGACGAAGAACACCCCTTCAGCCGCGAGAAGCGCTCGATCGTTTATCAGCGTTCCAAGGGTAGTCTTGATACCTTTCCCTTTGGCACCCACCGGGATGTCTATCGGGTCGGCTATGAATGGATCAACCACTCCATCCGTCCAGTTGAAGCGGATCCAGACAACGCCTGGGTGCAGGTTGGCGGCCCCGATTGTGACAAGCCGTATCGCGCCTCGCTGCTCAATATCTCGGCCATGAGCTTCGGCGCCCTGAGTGCCAACGCTATCCGTGCCCTGAGTCAGGGCGCCAAAGAGGGTGGTTTTTATCACAATACCGGCGAAGGCGGTATCAGCCCTTATCATCTCGAAGGCGGCGCCGACCTGGTCTGGCAGATCGGCACCGGCTACTTCGGCTGCCGCGATGCCGCGGGCAACTTCTGTCCCGACACTTTTGCCGAGCGGGCGAGCCAAGACGCGGTCAAGATGATCGAAATCAAGATTTCTCAGGGGGCCAAGCCGGGTCATGGTGGTATTCTGCCAGCGGCCAAGGTCTCTTCGGAGATTGCCGCGATCCGCGCTGTTCCTCTGGGACAAGATGTCCTCTCGCCGCCCGGACACTCCGCGTTCAGTACACCGCTCGAATTGCTGCAATTTGTCGCCACTTTGCGGCGGTTGAGCGGCGGTAAGCCGGTGGGGTTCAAGTTCTGTGTCGGCGAACCGCGGGAATTCTATGCCATTTGCAAGGCGATGCTTGAAACCGGTGTCAGCCCGGATTTCATTACCGTTGATGGCGGGGAAGGCGGAAGCGGCGCGGCTCCACTGGAGTTGACCAACTCGGTCGGCTTTCCGCTCTACGACGGACTGGCTTTTGTCCACCGGGCGCTGGTTGGTGCCGGCCTGCGCGGCCAGGTTCGGCTGGTTGCGGCTGGCAAGATCACAACCGGGTTTCACCTGGTCACCCGCCTGGCTCTGGGGGCCGATATCTGCTGCAGCGCGCGGGGGATGATGTTTTCCCTCGGCTGTATCCAGGCTCTCAAGTGCAATAGCAACAGTTGCCCGACCGGTATCGCCACGCAAAATCCCCGCTTGGCCCGGGGGCTGGTGGTGGCTGATAAAGCGCCGCGTGTGACCGCCTACCAGCGGGCCACGGTCAGGGCCGCTCTGGAACTGATGGGAATCTCGGGTACTGGCAGACAACGGGAGGAGCTGCGCCGCAGAATTTGCCGCCGCACCGACTCGGGACAGCATCAAACTTTTGCCGAACTCTACCCCTGCCTTGAAACTGACAGTTTGACCCAGGGCGGTTGTTCACCCGAAGAGCAGAGCCTTTGGCAGCAGGCGCAGACGGGGCAATTTTAGTCCTTCACCGATGGACAAGGAAAGAACAATGAATGCTTCCGAACTGATGATTAAAGCCCTGGAGAATGAAGGGGTCGAACGCATATACGGGGTTCCTGGCGAAGAGAATTTGGATTTTCTTGAAGCATTGCGCAACTCATCAATCGCGTTGATTTTAACCCGCCATGAACAGGGGGCGGCGTTCATGGCCGCCACCTACGGTCGCCTGACCGGTCGCCCCGGGGTCTGTCTGGCGACTCTCGGGCCGGGCGCAACCAACCTGGTGACTGGCGCCGCCTATGCTCAGCTGGGCGCCTTTCCGCTGGTGATGATCACCGGTCAGAAGCCGATCAAAACCAGCAAACAGGGGCAGTTCCAGATTGTCGACGTGGTTGAAATGATGCGGCCACTGACCAAATTCACCAAGCAGATTGTCAACGTGGCGCGCATTCCGAGTATTGTCCGGGAAGCTTTCCGCCAGGCGATGGAGGAACGTCCCGGGGCGGTGCACCTGGAGCTGCCGGAAGATGTCGCCCGCGAACCGGTCGATCCCCTCGCTGCGACCCTGTTCCAGCGTGCCCACGCTCATCGACCGGTCGCTTCGGAAAAGTCGATCGACGAAGCGGCGGCGATGATCCGCGAGGCGCAATATCCGCTGCTATTGATCGGTGCCGGCGCCAATCGCAACCGTGTCTTTCCCGCACTCAGCCGTTTTGTCACCGAGACCGGCCTCTATTTTTTCTCGACCCAGATGGGCAAAGGGGTGGTTGACGAAAACAGCCCCTACTGCCTCGGCACGGCGGCCCTCTCCAGCGATGACTACATCCACTGTGCCATCGACCGCGCCGATCTGGTCATAAACGTCGGTCACGACCTGGTCGAGAAACCGCCGTTTTTCATGGAACATGGCGGCACCCAAGTCATCCACATCAACTTTTTGCCCGCCATAGTTGACCATGTCTATTTCCCCCAACTCGGGGTGGTCGGTGATATTGCCGACAGCATCGAGCGCCTGACCAGTGCGCTGGGCTGGCTTGAGAAAGACTGCCAGTATTTTCGCCAGATCAAGGAGCAGCTCAATGGGCACATGCGTGAGCGGATCGATGATGACAGCTTTCCGCTCACGCCGCAGCGGTTTGTCGCCGATGTGCGCCGGGTCATGCCGAAAGACGGTGTGATCGCTCTCGACAACGGCATCTACAAAATCTGGTTTGCCCGCAACTATCGCGCGGCCAAGGCGCACACGGTACTGCTGGACAATGCCTTGGCAACCATGGGTGCCGGACTGCCCTCGGCCATGGAGGTGGCCCGTCTCTACCCGGAGCGCCGGGTTCTGGCCATTTGCGGCGACGGCGGTTTTATGATGAACAGCCAGGAACTGGAAACCGCCGTGCGCCTCAAGCTCAACCTGGTCGTACTGGTGCTTGAAGATGGCGCCTACGGCATGATCCGCTGGAAACAGGAGGCCATGGGCTACGCCGACTTCGGCCTCGAATTCAACAACCCCGATTTCGTCATGTACGCCCACAGCTATGGCGCAACCGGCCATCGGGTAGCGGCCACGGCCGACTTCGCCCCACTGCTCGAAGGTTGCCTGGCGGCTGGTGGCATCCATCTGATCTGCCTGCCGGTCGACTACGGCGAAAACAAAAGCGTACTGATCGATGAACTCAAGCAGAAAGTGTGTCTTTTACTATGACCAAGGTTTTGACGTCCCTGGGGGACATGCCCTGTGGCTGAGAACAACATAGGGGAAACGACACCGCAACCTTTTTTATCCAGGAGTTTGATGCTATGGATTACGTTCTTCCCGCTTTTGCCGGCTTTATCGCGCTGGCTTCAGTCATCCTCTCACCCCGTGCCGAGAGTGAGGGGGCTTTTTATCAAGGTCTCGGTGCCAATGGCCGACACCCGGGGCTGTTGAGTCTGACCTTCTCCCAGGTTACCACCTGGATTTTTGCCCGTTCGCTGATGAACGCCGCGATTCTCGGATTTTATTACGGCCTCTGGGGCACCCTGGCCTATGCCTTTTATTACTTTTCGTTTCTGACCGGGGGCAAGATTGTCGACAGCCTGCGCTTCGAGCATGGCTGCGCCAGCGTGCAGGATTTTCTGCACCAGCGCTTCGGCAGCTGGGGCACCGGCTGCTACAATTTTGTTATCGGTGTGCGCCTGATCAGCGAGGTCTTCGCCAACCTGCTGGTCATCGGCATCCTCTTTGGCGTTGCCGGCAGCACCGCCTATACCTGGACGATCCTCGGCTTCTCGGCGATCACCCTGTTTTATTCGATGCTTGGTGGCCTGCGGGCCTCGCTGCGCACCGATGTTTTCCAGATGGTAATCTTTCTCGGCACCCTGGTCCTGCTGATCGCCCTGGTGGTTGGCAGCCAGACCGTGCAGCTGCAGGATCTCTGGTTCAAGCCCTTTGTTTTTGATGCGCCCGGGCCGATCTTGATGCTGGTCGCGCTGCTGCAGATCTGGAGTTACCCGATGCATGACCCGGTGATGATGGACCGTGGCTTTCTGGCCGATCGGGAAACCACCCGCAAGAGTTTTCTGCATGCCGCCTGGATCAGCATCATCTGCATCATCGCCTTCGGTTGCCTCGGTGTTCTGGCCGGGGCGCATGCGGTGCAGGGGGCATCAATGAACGAGACTTTGATGCAGTTGCTCGGAACAGTACCGATGCTCCTGTTCAACGCCGCGCTGGTGATTTCGGCGATGTCGACCCTCGACAGTACCCTTTCGAGCTCGGCCAAGCTGCTGGCGGTCGATATGGGGGTGATGAAGATGAGTCTGCGCAACGGCCGTGCGGTGATGGCCACTTTCATGCTGATTGGTCTGCTCCTGGTCTTCTGGGGGAACAAGGATCTGTTCAGCGCGGTGGCCGTCAGCGGCACCGCCTCCCTCTATCTGGCGCCGGTGATCTTTTTTTCCCTCTGGGGAAAGCGTACAAATATTCCGCGCTGGAGTTATCTCTTGAGCTTCGTGCTGGCGATTGCAGCCGCGCTGCTCTATTTCACCGAATCGAGCGGCTACAGCCAGCTGCTGGGCGCGGCCCATAAATACACCAAACTGCTCTGGCTGACCCTTGCCGTCATGGGCCTGGGGTGTCTCGGTTTCTGGGTGGGGGGGCGACGCGGGGCCCGGGAAACTATCGAGGGATGACGCTCATGGAGGCTCAACAGATTCTGGATCTTGGCGACCTGACTGGAGCTGTGCTGATCTTTGGCGGACCCTACAGCAATCTGGCCGCGACCCGAGCCATGTGCTTGCGGGCTGAAGAGCTTGGCCTTCCCCCGGATCGGATCATCTGCACCGGCGACGTGGTGGCCTATTGCGCCGAACCGGTCGCAACCATCGCGCTGATCCGCGAATGGGGGGTCGCTGTTGTCCAGGGAAACTGTGAAGAGTCTCTTGGCCTGGAGGCACAAGACTGCGGCTGTGGATTTGAGGAAGGAACGGCCTGTTCCCGGTTGTCGGTCGGCTGGTATGGTTTTGCCAATCAACGAATCTCTGAGGAGGACAGGGCATGGATGCGGAATTTGCCCAAATCCATCCGCTTTACCTTGAACGGCAAGAGTATCCGCGCAGTACATGGCGGTGTTGAACAGATCAACCGTTTCATCTTCCCATCCACGGCTGTCAGCATCAAACGGGCAGAGCTTGATCTGGCCGGCACGGACATTCTGGTCGGCGGGCACAGCGGTATTCCGTCAGGCTTAAAAATCGGGGAGCGCGCCTGGCTTAATACCGGCGCCATCGGCCTGCCCGCTAACGACGGCACAGCAGATGGCTGGTATCTGTTGCTGAGCCCAGAGGGAAGCCGTCTGGTCTGTCGTTGGCAGCGGTTGAGTTATCCGGTCGCAGAAACTGTCACGGCCATGCAGTCTGCCGGACTCGTCAGCGGTTATATGGACACGCTGCAAACCGGTCTTTGGCCGAGTATGGACATTTTGCCGGAGGCCGAGCGTGAAGTCAGGGGGCAGCGGATTGCCATACGGAAGCTGGTTTGCTAGCGGAAAAAACGACAGGTTCGCACAATAATGGTCTTTCGGCGATGCTGGGAAAAGCCACCACCCCTTGAAATGCGATCGTTTCAGCTGACAACAGAGCCGAAACGTGAGCATTCTTTAACGACAGAGAGGTTTTATGCGCAGACTGATGACTCTGATGGTGTGTTTTCAAATTTTTAGCGGCGGGGTTTCAGCCGAAGTGTTTCAACTGGAAACCGATCTTAAAATTGTTTTACCGCAACTCGCGGCGCCGTGGAGTGCTTCGACTGAACCCCCGCCGGCGATGGTCGAACATCTTGTCGAACACGTTCTGGAAGAGGCCGCCCAAAAAGGCACCCTCCTCAGCACAGACCAAGCTCGTCAGGTCGCTCTGAAACGCGCCATGAATAACCAGCTGTTTGTCGCCAATGAAGACAGCGGAGCGCATTTGCTGATCAGCTTTTCTCGCTTGGAAAAGGGTGAAACCGCGCCTTCAGCGAAAACGGTTGCCCAATCAGCCCAATATGCACTGGAGAGTGTTGCCGATGAAGGGTGGAGCGTTATCTCCCGTCGCCAGGCAACCACTGTCATCAAGGGAGCAGAGTTCGCACAGTGGGTCAGTATAGAGTACACTCAGGACGAAGAGCACAGTCTATTTAACGGCATCGTCGGCTTCGCTTCTCCCTATTGGTTCTGGTTTTATGCAACGGATCACTTGAAAAACCCGCATGACCAAAAATTTCTGGAGGGTTTGTTGCTTAAAATCGGGGTTCAAGTTGCCGTTGAAAAAGCCGGATAACCACGAAAGCCACGTGGATAAATTTTACGTAAGAACACGACCCTGATGTCCCGTCGTGACCACCCTGGGGAAGGGTCTCGGCAGCATCGCCCAAAAGCTCACCACGCAGGAATAACCGGGAGTGACCGCTTACAACTCATCCTGCTCAGGAGAGGTTGAAACGGGGACAATGGTTCTGACCGAGGAATTATGAAATCGGAAAAGATTCGCTTTAAAAATGACGCTGGAGCTGAGCTCGCGGCCGTTATCGAATGGCCTGAAGATGAGCAGCCGCAAGGCTTTGCCCTGTTCGCTCACTGTTTTACCTGCACCAAAAATATCGCCGCCGCCGTCAACATCAGTCGGGCGCTGAGTCGCCAGCGAATTGCTGTCCTGCGTTTCGATTTCACCGGCCTTGGCGAAAGCGAAGGGGAGTTCGCCGCCACCACGTTCAGCGACAATGTGGAGGATATCCTTGCCGCGAGCAGGTTCCTGGCGGAAAAGCATACCGCCCCAGATATTTTAATCGGCCACTCTTTGGGCGGGGCCGCGGTGCTCCAGGCTGCCAGCCGTATCCCCAGGGTGCGTGCCGTGGCCACCATCGGCGCCCCCTATCATCCAGACCACGCAATGCATCTGTTTGCACCGTCTCGCGAAGAGATCGAGACCAACGGCGAAGCCCAAGTTTCCCTGGCCGGTCGAATGTTTACCATCCGCAAAGCCTTTCTCGACGATTTGGAAAACCATGATCCGGCTGAGGTGATCAGGAACCTTGATGTCGCTCTGCTGGTGATGCATTCGCCCCGGGATGCGGTGGTTGGCATTGAGAATGCGGCTGACATTTACAAGGCCGCAAAGCATCCGAAAAATTTTATTTCTCTTGACCCCGCCGATCATCTACTCAGTAGAAAGGAAGATTCTCGGTATGCTGCGGACATGATCGCGACCTGGGCCAGGCGTTACCTGGATGTTCACCCTGAAGGTCAAACGTCTCCGGAGATTATCGACAATCGGGTCACGGTCCGCACCAAGATCGGCGGATTTCGAACGGACATGTTTGTTAACGGTCATGCGCTGGTGGCCGATGAGCCGGTCAGTTATGGCGGAACCAACCTGGGGCCATCACCTTATGACTATCTCCAGGCCGCCCTGGGTGCCTGCACCGGCATGACCGTGCAGATGTATGCCGCCCGCAAAAAGTGGCCATTGGAATCGGTGGTGGTTCGTTTGCGTCACGAAAAGATCCACGCCCAGGATTGCGTCGATTGCGACGATCCCGGTCACCGCATCGATCATTTTGAGCGGGAGTTGGAGATTCATGGCGAACTGAATGCTGAGCAACGAGAGAGATTGCTCGAAATTGCCGAAAAATGCCCCGTCCACAAGACGCTGCTTGGAGACGTCAGTATCGCGACCGAACTGCGCTCTGCCGATGGCCAGGCCATCACCTGACGAAGGGAGTTAAAGATGAAAAGAGTTTTTGTATCACTACTGCTGATGCTGCTGGTGGCTGGGTCCGCATTTGCGGTCGATGGGCTGGTGGCGCGCAAGAGCGCGGTTTCTGTCAAGGAGACCATGGATCGACTCGAAACCCTGGTGCAGACAAAGGGCATGAAGGTCTTTGCGCGGATCGATCACGCCAAGGGCGCCATGACCGTCGGCAAAACACTGCGCCCCACCGAGCTGCTCATCTTCGGCAACCCGCAGGGCGGGACGCCCTTCATGGAATGTGCGCAAACCGTGGGTATTGACCTGCCACTCAAGGCTCTGGTCTGGGAGGATGCGACAAGTCAGGTGTGGTTGGGTTACAATGACCCGGTTTTTCTCTCCCGCCGCCATGAAGTCCCAACATGTGAGGTGGCCCGAAAGATGGCGCAGGCTTTGGCTGGTATCGCTGCTGCAGTGACTGCACCCTGAATTCGGGAATTGGCGATGGGGGAGAATTTTTTGGGGAAAGGTTAATATGAACAGCTTGATGGTGCGCAGGGTTATCTTTCATACGGATCAGCTCTTCGAATTGCAGCTGGAACGCGGCGCAGTTACCTTTGAACCCGGGCATTGTGTGGCGCTCTCCATGGACGCCACCGAGTCGCGCCCCTACAGCATTGCCTCGGGAACGGGTGAGGATATCCTGCGTTTTTTGATTCGCCGGGTGCCGCAAGGGCTAGTGAGCAATTGGTTGGCCGAACGGCGACCGGGGGAGCGGGTGCAGGTCAGTGCGCCCTTTGGCTGGTTTGCGCCGGGGCGTTCGGCGACAGAGGAACAGAGTGTATTTATCGCCACGGGAACCGGCATTGCCCCCTTTTTGAGCTACCTGCGCAGCCAACCGCCGCGCCTGCCCCTGGCCTGTTTTTACGGAGTGAGCTACGCCGAAGAGGCCCTGGGCCTTGAGGAATTACGGTGCGTGCCGCATTTTCGTCTGGCGGTTTCGCGCCAGACGATCGACAACGCCTTTGTGGGGCGGGTTACGGGGTTGCTGGATCAGTTGCCCCTGGGGCCCGGTTTGCATTATTACCTGTGTGGCCTCGACGCCATGATCGATGAGATCAGTCGCTGGCTTGAAAAACAAGATATTGACTTTACCCAGATTCACAGAGAGGTTTTCTTTTATGCCGATGAAACACGATAACAATTGGTTGCTGAGCAGCAAGGGTGAAAAACGTGGTTATATTCAGCCGCAACTGTTGCATGAACTCTGGTTTCATACCGGAACCTCGTGCAATCTGCGCTGCCCTTTTTGCTTTGAAGGATCGAAGCCGGGGGATGATCGGCTGGAATTTTTGACCCTGGAAGATGCCAAAGTTTTTATTGATGAAGCGGTTGACCTGGGGGTCGAGAAATTCTCTTTCACCGGCGGCGAACCCTTTGTCAATCCCCATTTTGTGGACATTCTCGACTATGCTCTCGACCATAAACCCTGCCTGGTGCTGACCAACGCCACCGAGCCCTTGATGAATCAATTTGCCAAGGTCAAGGCTTTCAGTGCCAAGCCCCATACCTTAAGTTTTCGGATCAGCCTGGATCACCCTGATCCGGTTAAACATGATGAATCCCGGGGCAAGGGGAATTTTAAAAAGGCCTTGGATACTCTGGGGCGACTTTATCGCGAGGGGTTCGGGGTTTCCATCGCACGGCTGATGCTGAAAGAGGAAGACAGCAAAGCTATCGACAGCGCTTATCTTCCCTATTTTCGCCGCGCCGGGGTGCCTCTTGATGTAAAAATCATCAAGTTTCCCGAATTTCACAAACCGGGTTCCATGCCTCATGTGCCTGAAATTACCGAAGATTGCATGACCCGCTATCTGTCCACTTCCCAGCGCGACGGTTTCATGTGCAACTACAGCAAAATGATTGTCAAACAGCAGGGCGTCTGCGGTGTTTATGCCTGTACTCTGGTCGATGACGATGGCAACTACAATCTCGGCAAAACCCTGAAAGAGGCGATGTCGGTGCGGGTGATGCTCAAACACCACCGTTGCTATTCCTGCTTCGCTTACGGTGCAAGCTGTTCCGAAGGTAACTGCAATACTGAAGGTAAAGAGGGTGAGGCCACAGCGTGCAGCGCATGAAGCTGGTGGTTCTATTTTTTTTGTGTTTTACCCCGGTTGGGGTGCTGGCCGAAGAAGCGCCTGCAACGGCGCGCACGGCCTATTTCGACAATTTTACGCTTTATCTCGAAAATGACTCCTTCGCCGGCACGGATCGGGATTACACCAACGGGATCAAGTTTTCCTGGAGCACCCCCTATGGTGAAAAAAATCAAACGAGTTTGCCCCCATGGAGCTTACCTTTTTTTGCCCGGCTGCCCTTCGTCAGACAACCCGGTGGTCTTCATGCGGTGAGTTTGTCATTGGGGCAAGATATTTACACCCCGGTTGATACGACGCGTGCCGACCTGATTAAGGAGGATCGCCCTTATGCGGGGTATTCTTACTTCGCTGCCGGGTTTCATACCAAACGCGCGCAACACAAAGATTCCTGGGAACTCAGGCTCGGGGTTGTTGGCCCGGCTTCTCTGGCGCAAAACACCCAGAACCTGGTGCACGACGTTATTGGTGATGTCCATGCGCAGGGTTGGGATAACCAGCTGAACAATGAAGTGGCCCTGGACCTTATCTGTGAGCGCCAATGGCGTCAGCTGTCCGGCAAATTGGGGCAAAGCTTGGGCTACGACCTGATTCCCCACCTCGGCGGGCGCGTCGGTACGGTTAACATCTATTTGAACACAGGAGCGGAAATCCGGCTGGGCTGGAACTTACCCAATGATTTTGGCAGCTGTCCTATTCGCGGTGGCTGCGAAACTAACAGCGCCTTTATTCAGGGCTTTCCCTCGGGCGCAAACTTTCATTTTTTCCTCTCTGTCGATGCTAAAGCCCTTGCGCGGAATATCTTTCTCGACGGGAACACCTTCAGCTCCAGTCACAGCGTTGACAAGAAATATCTGGTTGGTGAACTCATGGGCGGATTTGCCTGGCAGTTCAAAAATTTTAAGACAACCTATGCCTATATTCACCGCACGCAAGAGTTTGACCATCAACCCAACAGCCAGACCTTTGGATCCCTTAGCTTGTCCTGGAATTATTAGTGCCGGAGCGCCGGAAGGCACGCTGCTTGTGAGTTTTTCGGCGCCTGTGAAACGAAAGAGGCGAAAAGTCATGGGTTTGATGCACTTCGCCGGGCGTAAACTGGCGCAACACCTTTCCACTCCACGCAGCAAAGACACTGAGGTGGCCACCTGTTCCCCCGCGGCCTTAGGGGCCAGTTTGCAGGCAGGGGATGTCTTGCTGGTTGCCGGGAACACGCGGATCAGTACTGCGATCAAATATCTTACTCAATCGAGCTGGTCGCATGCCGCACTCTGCGTTGGCGACCTTCTGGATTCCTCCGCCACGGAATCTGAGGCACAGATGCTGATTGAAGCCGATATCGTTGATGGAATCAGGGCGCTTCCCTTAACCGAATATTCCGAAAGTCATACGCGAATCTGCCGGCCAGTGGGGCTCACAAGCGCCGAGATTCATCAGTTGTGCCATTTTGCCATTGAGCGAATGGGCCAGCGTTATGATTTGAAAAATATTTTTGATCTTGCCCGCTATCTTATCCCCACGCCTTTTGTACCAACAGGCTGGCGGCGTCAACTTCTCGCCCTTGGAAGCGGTGATCCCACGCGCGCCATCTGTTCATCCCTCATTGCCCAGGCCTTTCAATCGGTCAAATATCCAATTTTGCCCCTGGTTTTTACGCCAGCGAACGATGATCCGATGTGTATCATGTGCAGCGATAAAACCCTGCGAATTCGACATCATAGCCTTTTTACCCCGCGGGATTTCGACGTTTCTCCCTATTTTCAAATTATTAAACCGAGTCTTGCCCGTGGTTTTGATCCTTCGACCTTGCACTGGGAGTGAAGCTTTGATGTCCCGGTTTTTTCTGGTTTTGTCCCTGGTTATTTTTCTGTTTTACGGGCATCCCTCCCGGGTGGAAGGCGCTGATACTTTTGTTCTTGACGATTTTGATGCAGGGCTGAGTCCCCAGTGGCAGTCTGAGAAATTTAAGGGGTTAACCGATTATCAAGTTGTTGAGCTTGCAGGCGAAAAGGTTTTGCGGGCAGAAAGTGCCGGAACCGCTTCGGCCCTGGTGTTTAATAAAAAATATCTGTTGCGCGCTTATCCCTATTTGTCCTGGCGCTGGAAAATTGCACATATTCTTGCCGCGGGCGATGCTCATTATAAAGCCCGCGACGATTATGCCGCACGAATCTACGTGGTTTTTCCCCACTGGTTTTTTCCCAAAACGCGCAGCATCAATTATATCTGGGCGAACAGGCTCGCTAAGGGGAGCCTGTTCGCAAGCAAATATGCGGCAAATTCGGTGATGATGGCAGTACAGAGCGGCGACGAAAAAGTTGGTCAGTGGGTGAGAGAGCGGCAGAATGTGTATGAAGATTATTGGCGGATTTTTGGTGAAGAGCCGCCGCCGGTTGGCGCTATTGCGATTATGACCGATGGTGATGATACGGGTGGTCATGCCCTTGCCTGGTATGATGATCTTCGCCTGGAAAGCCGTTAATTGCTGCATAGGCTTTTTTGTGTTTTTCTTCGCCGTTTTTACATAGAGCCTGTCCCATTTTATCGATTTTTCCAAGCATCGCGAACAACGACAAGGCCTGTAAGTGTAGAAAGTGATCGGCTGTGCTCATTTTGTAAAAAAATGGGATAAATTTCGGGCAATGCCAAGATTTTAGACGGACTCCCCCCTTTGCGATTTTGACAGGACGTCGATCCGTCAGGCGGCTTCTTTTTGTTCTGTCGCTGCTTCCCGGTTTTGCACGGCGATGCGCCCTAACTTCCAGAGGTTGTGCGCCAGGATGCACCACTCGATGCGAGTCTTACGGTTTTTGAAGCCCTTGCTTTTTAAGGGCGTTCCAAGGTAGGCGTTTTTGAAAATGCTGATGCGGGCTTCGGTGCTGCCGCGCCGGGTTTGGAGTTGACGAAAATAGGGATCTTCAAGGCGTTCCTTGAGCTGCACAACGGAACGAGGGCAAATTCCGTTAGCAATGTTCTTTTCGGCTAACTCATCCCGATTGTTTTGGGCATCGAAGCCCCGATCCCCGGAATAGCTTTTGAGGGTGCCATAGGTTTTGGTCAGAGCCTTTATGCTGTCTGCGACCAGCTTATTATCGCTGGCGGGCTGCTCTTGGATAAATTGCCAGTCAACGATCAGGCCGTCCGCTTGTTCCGCAAGATAGAAGCCGTTGCCGAACTCAACCTCGGCGTCCGCTTTGCCACGCACCAGAACATGAACGTCAGGTTCATAGAGGCTGAGGATCTTATCCTTGTTCGCTACCCGCCGTTTCCCGATCAGACGTTCATGGGCTTGATGGACAGCCTGAGGCAGTTGATCAAGAACGTTCTGGATGCGATCGAGAATAACCTGAGCCTGGTTCTCACTCCAGTCGGTCTCAGCCCAGCGTGATTCAAGGAGATGGGAATACTTGCCGGCGTGGTTTTCGACAGTCTTCATCAGTTTCTTCATGCGCCGGAAGATGGCTTTGCGCATCTTCTTGGCCCCCTTCTTCTTACGCACGTGGGTCATTTCGATGCAGAGTTTGTTCATGTCCCGCAGGAATTTTTTCGGATCGTCCATGCGGTGTTTTAACCCCTGGTCACGAATCAATCGAATCGCCTTGATGAGAGTCCGCGTCGCATCGCGGAGCAGCACCCAATCCACCGGGAAATGGATATTGCTCTTCACGCAGGTCGTATCCGCAAAGATCTCATCGAACTTCAGAACGGAATCCGAATACAACAACGCCAGGGCGCTGTCTGGATTTGCGGCCGCGGTATTACAAGCGTGGATCAGTTTTGAAATCTCTTCGGAGGAGAAGATTTTTTCATAACGCTCAATGCTGCTCTTGGAGGGAGGGCGCACCCCGTCGACCTCAGAGGTATGGGTAAACCATTGAAACAGGGCGCTATCAGCAACGCGATGCGCGAGGGCGCGGTGTGAAAGCCCGGTCAGGGCCAGCAGAATGGCGTAACGCAGCGCTTGGCGTAAACGTTTATAAGCGGAAGGGCGGTGGTTTTTGAGACAAGCGTCATCTGCAGATGTCAAATGGGCAACGAGCATACGATGTTCGATGCCCGTCGCCGTGAGAAAATGATCGACCTCTTCGATGGTCTCACGGAACTCACGATAATCTTTTGCACCAAAAACAACAGGAAGGGCTGGACGAAATTCGGTTTGAAATGCGATAGTTTTCATAGGATGCCTTTGGTTTCGTTGTGGTGACAAAATTATAAGGCATCTGTTTCCACTAAAGGAGGTAAAAATGCCTCCTTTAGTGGATTATTTTATCCTGCGATCGCAGACAGACGGGCCGTTTGCACTAAATGGGACAGGCTCTATTTACGCCGCTTTCAGGGTGTCGGCGCTGCCGCCCCGATCACTCCCTTTTCGGGAAATCCGTCACACCCCGCTTCTCTTTCGCCTGCACACCAAGGCGCAGGATGCGCCGACTGAACGCACGCAGTGCGGGCCAAAGGCCGCGCAGCAGGGATGGTGAAGCGTAAAATTCTCTGTATTCTTCCCCCCATTCTCCGGATCTCGTCCGGTGTCCTGCATTTTTTCCTGCAACCACTGCTCGGCGGCATCAAAGACAAACTGGTTGATACTCTTCATGATTTAAGTCAAACAGGTCATTGATGCCCATGGTCGGTCGCTCCTCGTTGTGAATTCTGATTGCTTCCCCGCTTACTTACCGGAGAGACGGAGAAGGTGTCGGGCATCGGGTGATTTTTTTTCGTGCCTTCACCCATGGCCCTTACTTATCGAAGCGATTTCAAATCTGTCGGAAATCCTGCAAAATTAGAGTTGCACACCGCATAGCAGATGTTATATTGTCGAATAGTTTTGAATGGCCCTTGTGCGCCCAACGTTTTCGGTTGCGCAAAGGCCCGTAAATGAATCAGATGATTGGAGGCTGAGCGATGAACAGACAACGTGCCCTTGACGTGCTGACTAGCAGCAAGCCGGAGCTGCAGGCCCGTTTCGGCGTGACCCGGCTGGCCTTGTTCGGCTCCACCGCCCGTGACACGGCGAGCAGCGGCAGTGATGTCGATGTGCTGGTGGTTTTCGACGGCCCGGCCACCTCCAAGCGTTATTTCGGTGTGCAGTTCTACCTGGAGGATCTGCTCGGCTGCCCGGTCGACCTGGTCACCGAAAAGGCCCTGCGGCCGGAGCTGCGCCCCGACATCGAACAGGAGCGGGTTAATGTCTGATATGACCTCACACGAAGGCACTAAGGGTATAAGTAAAAAATGAAAATAAGAATATCGAACCTGTCCATGGTGACTTTCAAAGATTATTCGTGCCATTTTTTCCCCCTGTCTTTCTTCGCGTCTTCGCGCCTTCGCGTGCAAAAGGGGTTTTCCCCTGGCTTCGCGTGCAAAAGGGGTTCAAACCAATGGCCATGATCCGCCAGCCCGAAAACTTCCCGGAAACGGTCAAGGAGGTGCGGCGGCAGCTGGCGCTTTCCCAGGAAGAACTGGCCCACGCCCTCGGGGTGAGCTTCGCCACGGTCAACCGCTGGGAAAACGGCAGGACGGTGCCGTCGAAGCTGGCGCAAGCGACTTTTGAGAATTTCTGCACCAGGATGGCAAAACAGGGGAAGTTGAAGCATGACCAGGACTGAGGCCCAAACCCGCTCTGAACTGATTGACAGCCAGCTCGCTCAGTCGGGCTGGAACGTCAAAGATCCTACCCAGGTCATCGAGGAGTTAGACATCCTGACGCCGCTTCCCTTGGGTGTTGCCGAACCGCGCACCCCTTACGAAGGTCATCAATTCAGCGACTATGTGTTGCTCGGCAAGGACCGCAAGCCCCTGGCCGTGGTCGAAGCCAAGAAAACGAGCAAGGATGCCGCGCTGGGTCGCGAGCAGGCCAAGCAGTATTGCTGCAACATCCAGAAACAACTGGGTGGCGAGCTGCCGTTCTGCTTCTACACCAACGGGCACGAGATTTATTTCTGGGATCTGGATAACTACCCGCCGCGCAAAATAGTTGGCTTCCCGACCCGTGATGACCTTGAGCGCTTTCAATACATTCGCCGCAACCGCAAGCCCCTGACCCAGGAGCTGATCAACACATCCATCGCGGGCCGCGACTACCAGATCCGGGCCATACGCGCCGTGCTGGAAGGCATCGAGCAGAAAAGGCGCGACTTCCTGCTGGTGATGGCCACCGGCACCGGCAAGACCCGCACCTGCATCGCCATGGTCGATGCCCTGATGCGTGCCGGCCACGCCGAAAAGGTACTCTTTCTGGTTGATCGCATCGCCCTGCGCGAACAGGCACTGGCCGCCTTCAAGGAGCATTTACCCCATGAGCCGCGCTGGCCCAACGTCGGTGAAAAACTCATCGCCAAGGACCGCCGTATCTACGTCTTGACCTATCCCACCATGCTCAACATCATCCGGGACGAGTCGCAGCAGCTGTCACCACACTTTTTCGATTTCATCGTGGTCGATGAAAGCCACCGCTCGATTTACAACACCTATGGCGAGGTCCTCAATTATTTCAAGACCATCACCCTGGGTTTGACCGCCACGCCCACCGATATCATCGACCGCAATACCTTTCAGCTCTTTCACTGCGAAGACGGCCTTCCCACTTTTGCCTACACCTTCGAAGAGGCGGTCAATAACGTGCCGCCTTATCTTAGCAGCTTTCAGGTGATGAAGATTCAGACCCGCTTCCAGATGGAGGGGATCAGCAAGCGCACCATCTCGTTGGAAGACCAGAAAAAGCTCTTGCTGGAAGGCAAGGAGATCGAGGAGATCAACTTCGAGGGGTCGCAGCTCGAAAAGCAGGTGATCAACAAGGGAACCAACGCCCTCATCGTCAAGGAGTTCATGGAGAAGTGCATCAAGGACAGCAGCGGCGTACTGCCCGGCAAAACGATTTTCTTCTGCTCGTCCAAGCCCCATGCCCGCAGCATCGAAGAGATCTTCGACAAGCTCTTCCCCCAATACAAGGGCGAACTGGCCAAGGTGCTGGTCTCCGATGACCCGCGTGTCTACGGCAAGGGCGGTCTGCTCGACCAGTTCACCAACAACGACATGCCCCGCGTCGCCATCAGCGTCGACATGCTCGACACCGGTATCGACGTGCGCGAGATCGTCAATCTGGTCTTCGCCAAGCCGGTCTACTCCTACACCAAATTCTGGCAGATGATCGGGCGCGGCACCCGGCTGCTTGAAGCCGCCAAGCCCAAGCCCTGGTGTACCGAAAAGGAGGTGTTCCTCATCCTCGATTGCTGGGACAACTTCGAATACTTCAAGCTGCAACCCAAGGGCAAGGAACTCAACCCCCAGCTCCCCCTGCCGGTGCGGCTGGTCGGCTTGCGGCTGGCTAAAATCGAAAAGGCCATCGACCTCGCTCAGGTGCAGATTGCCGAGCGCGAAATTGCCAAATTGCGCCGGCAGATCAGCCAGCTGCCGCAAAGCTCCGTCATCATCAAGGAGGCGGCCGCTTCACTGGCCCGACTCGATGAGGAAAACTTCTGGATCACCCTGAATCACCAGCGCCTGGAATTTCTGCGCAGCGAGATCAAGCCACTGTTCCGCACCGTCTCCGAGGCCGACTTCAAGGCCATGCGCTTTGAACGCGACCTGCTGGAATACTCGCTGGCCAGAATGAGCGAAGAGCGGGAAAAGGCCGCAACCCTCAAGGACGGCATCGTCGAGCAGATCAGCGAACTGCCGCTGTCGATCAACTTCGTCAAAGCCGAAGAAGCGTTGATCCGCGTCGCACAGACCAGTCACTATTGGGCCAAAACGGAAGCCGTTGCTTTGGAAGACGCCCTCGACGAGCTGAACACCCGCCTCGGTCTGCTGATGAAATTCCGCGAGCTCCAGACCGGCCCCGGCCCGATGAACCTCGATCTCACCGACGTGCTGCACAACAAGGAATGGGTCGAGTTCGGCCCCCAGCACGAATCGGTCAGCATCAGCCGCTACCGCGAAATGGTCGAGGCCATGGTCGCGGAGCTGACCGCGTACAATCCCATCCTGCAAAAACTCAAGAACGGTCAGGATGTCTCGGCTGACGAGGCCCTTGAGCTGGCCGAGTTGCTTCATGCCGAGCACCCGCACATCATCGAAGATCTGCTGCGCCAGGTCTACAAAAACCGCAAGGCTCGTTTCATCCAGTTTATCCGCCACATCCTCGGCATCGAGATCCTGAAGAGCTTCCCGGAAACGGTCAGTGAAGCCTTCGATCAGTTCATCGGGCAGCACACGAACCTGTCCAGCCGCCAGCTGGACTTTTTGAACCTGCTCAAGGGCTTCATCATCGAGCGCGAGAAGGTTGAGAAGAAAAACCTGATCAACGCACCGTTCACGGTCATCCACCCGCAGGGCATTCGCGGTGTGTTCAGCCCGGCGGAGATCAACGAAATCTTACAGCTCACGGAACGGTTGGCGGCCTGATGATTTTTAACCGCGAAAGGCACGAAAAGCACGAAATGGGGTCGGAATCGACCCGTTTGGAAATGAGGATTAATCCGCAGATTGTCCAGATAGTCACATATTTAAACCCCTCGAATTCGATGGGTTTAGAGTACGGAGTATAGGAGATGGCTAAGAATAAAAAAATTGAGGTGATTGGCAGTGACGTTTCCTTTTTTAATGAAGGCACTGAGGACTTTATCTCTCTAACGGATTTGGCCAAACATAAGAATGCGGAATATACCGGCGTTGTTATCTCTCATTGGCTGAGTACACGCTATACAGTTGAATTTATGGGTATTTGGGAGCGGGTCAATAACCCGGATTTTAATCTAACGGAATTCAGTTACATTAGAAATGAAAGTGGAAGTAATGGGTACGTCCTCTCTGCAAAACAGTGGATTAAAAAAACCAACGCCATTGGAATTATATCCAAACCTGGACGGTATGGCGGAACCTATGCTCATAAAGACATTGCGTTTGAATTTGCCACCTGGATTTCTCCGGAACTGAAATATTTCCTGATAAAGGAGTTCCAGCGCCTCAAAGAGCAGGAACTCCAGCAGCTCGGCTGGGACATCCGCCGCAACCTGACCAAAATCAATTACCGCATCCACACCGACGCCATCAAGACAAACCTGATCCCGCCCGAGCTGACACCCCAGCAAATCAATCTCGTCTACGCCAGCGAGGCGGATCTGCTGAACATGGCCCTTTTCGGCAAGACCGCGAAGCAGTGGCGGGATGAAAACCCGGACCACAAAGGCAATATCCGCGACGAAGCCAATGTCTCCCAGCTTGTCTGCCTGGCCAACCTTGAAACCCTGAACGCCCATTTCATTCATCAAGGGCTCCCACAGCCCGAGCGGCTTAATAGCCTGAACCAGACCGCTATTCATCAGATGAAACTCTTGCTTGCGGACAAAAACGTCAAGCAGTTGGAGGATAAATAACATGCTGCAAAACAACCCCGAACTCAAAAGCAAGATCGACCAGCTCTGGAACAAGTTCTGGTCCGGCGGCATCAGTAACCCGCTCACCGCCATCGAACAGATCACCTACCTGCTGTTTATGAAGCGCCTCGACGAGCTGGATCAGAAAAAGCTGGCCGATGCCGACTTTACCGGAGAGCCCTACACCTCCAAGTTCGAAGGGCAATGGATACCGCCCGAATACCGCGCCAAGGCAAGGGAAGACGACACCCAGAAAGAGACCGACAAACGCCAGGCCGATGCCAAGATGTATGAAATCGACAAGCGCAGCCTGCGCTGGAGCGAGTTCAAACGCATGCAGGCCGAGGAGATGTTGCAGCATGTGCAGACCAAGGTCTTCCCCTTCCTCAAGGACATGAACGGCACCGCGTCCAACTTCACCCACCACATGCGGAACGCCGTCTTCATCATCCCCAAACCGGCGCTCTTGGTGGAGGCGGTGAAGACCATCGACGAGATCTTCGAGATCATGGAGAAGGACTCCAAGGAGAAGGGCCAGGCCTTTCAGGACATCCAGGGCGATGTCTACGAGATGCTCCTCTCTGAGATCGCCAGCGTCGGCAAGAACGGCCAGTTCCGCACCCCGCGCCACATCATCAAGCTGATGGCCGACCTGGTGCGGCCGCAACTGGGCCACCGCATCGCCGACCCGGCCTGCGGCTCCGGCGGCTTTTTGCTCGGGGCCTATCAGTACATTGTCACCGATCTGGCCCTCTCTCATAAAAAAGGCCAGGCGGGCAAAACAGATTTCCCGCCTGACGAGGACGGCTTTGTCCGCACCTCGGTGGCGGCGGGACTCACCGAAAAGGCCCAGGCCATCCTGCAGGCCTCCCTCTTTGGCTACGACATTGATGCCACCATGGTGCGCCTGGGGCTGATGAACCTGATGATGCACGGCATCGACGAGCCGAAGATTGACTACAAGGACACCCTCTCCAAAAGCTACCTTGAGGAGGCCGAATACGACATCGTCATGGCCAACCCGCCCTTTACCGGCAGCATCGACAAGGGCGACATCAACGAAAACCTGAGCCTTTCCACCACCAAGACCGAGCTGCTCTTTGTCGAAAACATCTACCGCCTGCTGAAAAAGGGTGGTACCGCCTGCGTCATCGTGCCGCAGGGTGTGTTGTTCGGTTCCGGCGGGGCGTTCAAGGCGCTGCGCAAGCTGCTGGTAGAGCGCTGCGACCTCAAGGCGGTGATCACCATGCCCAGCGGCGTGTTCAAACCTTACGCCGGGGTCAGCACCGCTATTCTATTGTTTACTAAAGTTTGGGGACCGAAGGACAAGGTGACCCAACCGGCCACCGAGCATGTCTGGTTCTACGAGATGCAGGCCGACGGCTATTCGCTGGATGACAAGCGCAGCAAGCAGGACGGCTATGGGGATTTGCAGGATATCGTGGCGCGGTTTCATAGACGGGATGCGGAAAGAGATACGGATCGGACCGCGAAATGGTTTTGTGTGGCGCGGGGGGATATCGAGGCCGAAGGCTATGACCTGTCGCTGTCGCGGTACAAGGAGGATGTGTTTGAAGAGGTGGTGTATGAGAAGCCAGCGGTGATACTGGAGCGGTTGCTGGTGGCGGAGCTTGGGGAAGAGTTTTATAACCACGGAATGCACGGAGAACACGGAAAGGTTTTGGAAGGGGTTGAAAGCGGGATTGTGCGGGAATTGTTGGAGTTGCGGGGGATGGTAGGATGAGCAAAAAATTGGATAAGCATTTGCCCGACCACCTGGCCGTGGATCTGCTTCGGGATTTGAAGTCCCTTATCGATCAGGGGAGAAATCAGGCGATTGCCGCAGTCAACAGCGCGATCACCGTCACCTATTGGCATGTCGGCAAACGCATCAATGAAGAGGTGCTGCATGGTGAACGGGCCGAATACGGCAAGCAGGTGGTGGTGTCGCTGGCCGGGGAACTGGTCGCGCTCTACGGCAAAAGCTTTGAAGCCAGAAATCTGCGGCGCATGATGCAATTTGCCGAGGTTTTTCCAGACTCAGAGATTGTCGTTCCGCTGGCACGACAATTGACCTGGGCACACTTTTTGGTGCTGATTCCTCTCAAGTCGAATGACGCCCGACTATTTTATGCCCGCGCTGCCGGTGAATCGCATTGGAGCAAGCGGGAACTGCGCAACCAGATTGAGCGCAAAGCCTTTGAGCGCGCCGAGATCGCCAACACCAAGCTGGCGTTGGTAGAGGCTGATCATCTTGGCGGCAACTTCAAAGATCCGTACTTTTTGGATTTTCTGGGGCTGAAAGAGGGCTATCTGGAAAACGAGCTGGAAAACGCTCTGCTCAAGGAACTGGAGTTGTTCATTCTGGAACTGGGCAAAGGCTTCGCCTTCGTGGAACGCCAGAAACGGATGATTATCGACGGCGAGGATTTCTACCTCGATCTGCTTTTTTTCCACCGCAAACTCAAACGGCTGGTTGCGGTTGAATTGAAAATAGACCGCTTCAAGGCCGCCTTCAAGGGGCAGATGGAGCTCTATCTCAACTGGCTCAACAAATACGAGCGGCAGGATGGGGAAGAAGCCCCCATCGGATTGATCCTCTGCGCGGAAGCCGGCACCGAACAAGTGGAGCTGCTCAATATGCAGAAAGACAACATCATGGTCGCCGAATACTGGACGGAACTGCCACCCAAAAAACTGCTGGAAGAGAAACTGCACAACGCCCTGATCGAGGTGCGCGAGCGACTGGCTGGACGGAAGTTGCTTGGAGGTGGGGAATGATGAATTTTTTTAACCACGAAACACACGAAAGGCACGAAAAGGTTTTGGATGGAATTGAGAGCGGGATTGTGCGGGAGTTGTTGGAGTTGCGGGGGATGGTTGGATGAAATTTGCCGACACTCTACCAGCTAACTGGTGTATTCACGCGCTGCCAGACTTACTTTTTTTCCAAGAAGGCCCAGGCGTTAGGAATTGGCAGTTCACTGAGCATGGAGTTAAGTTGCTAAATGTTCGAAATATTAACTTCGGAAAAATAGACCTTGATGCAACAAGCATTCACATTTCTCAAGAAGAGGCCTATGGGAAATACGCTCATTTTTTAGCGGATGCTGGTGACTTGGTTATTGCAAGCTCAGGAATAGTCGTAGACAACTTTCACAACAAAATAGCGTTTATTACTGAAGAGCATCTTCCGCTTTGCATGAACACCAGCACCATTAGGTTTAAGCTGCTGGATCGCAGATTGTTGGACATTAATTATTTCAAAATATTTCTTGGAACAAATAAATTCAAGTCGCAACTGAGAAAACTAATCACCGGTTCTGCCCAGCTAAACTTTGGGCCAAGCCATTTAAGAAAAGTTAAAATCCCCCTCCCGCCGCTCGACGACCAAAAGCGCATTGCCCATCTGCTCGGCAAGGTGGAAGGGCTGATCGCCCGGCGCAAACAGCACCTGCAACAACTCGACGACCTGCTCAAAAGCGTCTTTCTGGAGATGTTCGGCGACCCGATCACTAACCCACGGAAGTTCCCTGTCAGAAAATTATCTGAGTTCTATATCAACCCCAAAGAGGGTACTAAATGCGGCCCATTCGGGAGTGCATTGAAGAAAGACGAACTGGTCAGTTCAGGCATCCCGGTTTGGAACATGGACAACATCGATCTCTCTGGTCGCATGGTCTTGCCGTTCCGCATGTGGATAGCAGAGGAAAAATACAAAGACCTTGCTTCGTATTCAGTCATTGATGGAGACATCATTATTTCCCGCGCTGGCACGGTCGGAAAAATGTGCGTGGCCCGGATGAGTGGTAAACCCGCAATTATCAGCACCAACCTTATCCGGTTGCGCTTGGGCGACAAACTGCGACCTCTGCACGTTGTATCGCTGATGACCTATTGCAAAGGGCGCGTAGGCCGTTTGAAAACCGGTGCCGATGGTGCATTCACCCACATGAATACTGGCATCCTCGACAAGCTTGAATTTCCGTATCCACCGATTGATCTTCAGGACCATTTCGCCGCCATTGTCGAAAAAGTCGAAGGGCTCAAGGCCCGCTACCAGCAAAGCCTGACCGATCTGGAAAGCCTCTATGGCGAATTGAGCCAGAAGGCGTTCAAGGGTGAGCTGGATTTGTCGCGGGTGGCGCTACCGGTTGATTCAACCACGGAAGACACGGACAGCACGGAAGGGTTTAACCGCGAAACACGCGAAAAGCGTGAAATCACCAAGGTGGCCGCTTTATGATTAAGAAGATAAAGTCCATTGGCAATCTAGGCGTCTTCAAGAACTTCGATTGGGACAAAGAAGTGCTTGATGAGAATTGTAACACCCGTGATTTCAAAGAAATTAATATTGTTTATGGCAGGAACTATTCGGGCAAAACCACTCTTTCCCGGATTTTACGGGCAATGGAAACCGGTGAGCTTTCTGACAAATTTGAAATGCCAGCTTTTGCCGTTTCCTTTTCTGATAATACTCAAGTTGCTCAGAACAGCCTTACGAGCCACGACAAACAGATTCGGGTATTTAATGAAGATTTCGTCAGGGACAATCTGCGATTTATTACAAACCCTGATGACAGCATAGAACCCTTTGCCATCCTTGGTGATGATAACAACAAGATTGAGAAAGAAATCGAGGCACTCGAAACCGAGCTTGGCTCAAAGATAGAAGGACAAGAATCAGGTTTGTATGCTCAACAGGCCTCAGCTAAAGCAGTATATAAAAAAGCATTTCAAGATCATAAGAAAGCCAGTGACGTCCTCGAAAATCAGCTAAAATCAAAGGCCACTGACAAAAAGATTGGTATCCGGTACAAATCGGATCGGTTCGGCGATCAGAATTACGATATTCGAGATATCAAGTCAGATATTAAAACGGTCCAGGCTGCAAACTATCAACCGCTAACCGATGAGCAACTGGCACAACATGAAAAGCTGATTTCAGAAAAAACGCTCCATCCTATTCCTCCTTTCCGTTCACCCAGTCTCAAGTTTCAGGGCTTGGCGGCAGAAGCCGAAGCTCTTGTGACCAAGAAAATCAGCGGGTCGGACAAGATCGAAGAACTGGTGAAAGACGCTGTTCTGAATCGCTGGGTGAGTGAAGGTCGAGTCCACCACAAGGGCAAGCGGAACAAATGCGCATTCTGCGACAACACCATCTCGGAAAATCGTTGGAAGGCGCTGGAAAAACATTTTGATGAAGAATCAGACCAACTTGAAAAGGATATTGATTCCCTGATTGCCAGGATCGAAACGGAAAAGAAAACAACAGGTTCTGCTTTATCCATCGATAAGGCCAACTTCTATTCCAAATTCCATATTCAACTCGATGAGTTGGTTAAGGATCAAAAAGGGGCTGTTGACAACTACGGAAATTCCCTTGATGGCTTAACTTCTCAGCTAAAGGCGAGAAAAGAAGACATTCTGAATCAGAAACCTTTTGGAAGGCCACTTGATACCTCTGATGATCTGGTGACTGTTTGGAAGACCTACGAAAAGATACGGACTGAATCAGATGGTTTCTCAACATCGCTAAACACCGAGCAGACAAAGGCCAAAGAAGCTTTGCGATTAAAGGAAGTTTCTGACTACCTCATTACCATCCAGCACCAGGAACAGGTCGCTGCGATAGATAGCTTTAAGACCAAATATGAGGAAAGTGAGCAGGAAAACCGCCGGATCGATAGCAAGATAAGCCAGAAAGAGAAAATGGTTGCGTCGAAAAAGCGCGAACTTAACGATGAGGAAAAAGGCGCAAAGAAGGTAAACGAATATTTGAACAGTTTCTTTGGGGATCAGTTTCTTACACTTGAGGCCAAAAATGATGAAGTCCCCGGAGAAGAATCAAAACGAATTCGTTTTGAAATCATCCGAGACGGCAAGAAAGCCTACCACCTGAGCGAAGGCGAATGCAGTCTGCTGGCCTTTTGCTATTTCCTCGCAAAACTCGACGATATCGACACCAGGGATTCAAAGCCAATTATCTGGATAGATGACCCAATATCCAGCCTCGACAGTAATCATATATTCTTTATCTATAGTCTTGTTAGCCAGGAGATTATTGCGGCTCAGGCATACTCACAGTTGTTTATTTCAACTCACAGCCTGGATTTTCTTAAGTTTCTGAAGCGACTGCCTGGCGCATACCAAGACGAGCGCAAAAAAGACAATAAAAAGAAGTATCAGCATTTTCTGGTTGAAAGGAAGCATAAGCACTCTGTCCTGCGCTTAATGCCAAACTACCTCAAAGAATATGTCACTGAGTTCAATTATCTGTTTCATCAGATATACAAATGCGCAGAGATCGGCTCTATTGATGATGGTAATTACACAACCTTCTATAACTTCGCCAACAACGCACGAAAATTCTTTGAGATATACCTTTATTACAAATACCCAGACCAAGGGATGACCGAAGCTACTTTGTGCCAATTCTTCGGCAACGAAAAAGTCCCTGCCATTTTGGCGGACAGAATCAACAATGAATATTCCCACTTATGCGGCGTGTTCGAGCGAGGCTCAACACCCGTTGAAGTGCCGGAGATGCAAAAAGCGGCAAAGCAAATCATTGAACGTCTGAAAGAAGATGAAGGGCAGTACTCAGCTTTACTGAAGAGCATCGGTGAACTTTTTGAAGCGGAGGCAGAGGCATGACCTGCTCTTCCTACCTTCACCTATTTTTCAACCCTGCTCGCGCCCTCGCAACCGGTTCGCCGAAAGTAATTTCCTGTTCCGTGCCTTCCGTGGTTCTAATTTTTCGTGCCTTTCGTGCCTTTCGTGTATTTCGTGGTTCAAATGGAGCCGCGCCATGACCTTTGCCTCCACATTCACCATCACCAACCGCATGCCCCAGGCGATCACCTGTATCGAAGAGGCAGGCAGGGAGGCAACATGAAATATCAGCCGCCCTACACCATTACTCCGGAGATCCTGAACCGGGTCGCCGCGATCAGCGAGGCCATCGGGCGGCTGACCGTGCTCACCGATCAGGCGAGAGCCTTGCGGCTGCGGCGCATCAACCGCATCCGCACCATCCACGGCTCGCTGGCCATCGAGGGTAACACCCTGAGCGAGGCGCAGATCACCGCGATTCTGGAGGGCAAGCGGGTCATCGCCCCGCCCCGCGAGGTGCAGGAGGTGAAAAATGCGCTGGCCGCCTATGACCGTTTCGACAGCTGGAAACCCTCATCGGAAAAGGACTTGCTGGAGGCTCACCGGATTCTGATGTCTGGCCTGATCGACGAGGCAGGGCTGTATCGGCCTGGCGGCGTGGGGGTGATGGCAGGCCAGCAGGTGATCCACCTGGCCCCGCCCGCCGACCGGGTGCCGCATCTGATGGTCGACCTGTTCGGTTGGCTGGCCGCCACCGATGCCCACCCACTCATCGCCAGTTCGGTCTTTCACTACGAGTTCGAATTCATCCACCCCTTCGCCGATGGCAACGGCCGTATGGGGCGGCTATGGCAAAGCCTGATTCTGGCCCGCTGGAATCCCCTGTTCGCCGACATCCCGGTGGAAAGCCTGATCTTCGAGCACCAGGCCAAGTACTACCAGGCTATTCAGGAAAGCACCCAAAAGACCGATTCCGCCCCGTTCATCGCCTTCATGCTGCGGATGATTTTGGATACCGTGACCAGCTTGACCCCGGAAGTCACCCCGGAAGTCACCCCGGAAGTTCGACTGCTCTCAGTTCTTGCCGGAGAAATGAACCGGCAACAGCTCAAAGAGGCGCTCGGGTTGAAAGACGATGAACATTTTCGCAGGGCCTATCTGCTCCCGGCTCTGGATGCCGGACTGATTGAAATGACCCTCCCCGACAAGCCGCGCAGCAGCAAACAGAAATACCAGCTGACCGACAAGGGCCGTCAGGTGGTGGCCCGGCCCGGCGGCGGATAACTTGTGACAAACTCGCGACATGGCTTGTGACAATCGGGGCATGGATTACTCGGGGCGACAAAAGAGCGATTCTTGAAGGGCATCAGATGAAGCAGATGAAACCGTTTGCCGGAAAATGGCGCATCGTCGAGATGGAGGTCTGGGATCAGGATTACGTCGACATGGAGGTGCCGGGATTTATCCGCATCGGCGCGGATGGCACCGGACAGTTTCAGTTTGGGCTGGTCTCCGGGGATATCGATGGCCGGGTGGAGCAATGCGGTAATGCGCCACGTTTCGATTTCTCCTGG
>Ga0210023_1000361_pt1 | contig 35474 bp, 35 predicted proteins | sample CryGeymeta201524_FD_183987 | JGI IMG/M metagenome (GOLD analysis project Ga0210023, IMG submission 183987) | Groundwater microbial communities from Crystal Geyser aquifers in Utah, USA - Crystal Geyser metaG 2015-24 (SPAdes) (version 2) | ecosystem: Environmental > Aquatic > Deep subsurface >... | reverse complement strand
GTAAGCGTCAACCCTAGCCATCTTGTAGCACCGACCGCCGCCAGCTAAGCTCACCTCCATGGCATTTCACCAAGGAGGTTGACCCATGCCGGAATTGAAGCAGGAATGGACAGATAAAATAGCCGCCTGGCAGGCGAGTGGACTGAGTATCGCCGCCTGGTGCCGTCAGCACGACGACAACTATTATCGTTTTCTCTACTGGCGCCGCCGTCTGCTGCCGCCACCACCGAAGAGAACCGGTGGTTTTGTCGAGTTGACCTTCAGAACCTCGGCACTGCTTCTTTCATGCAACGGCATGACCCTGCATCTTGAGCGTGGCTTCGATCCTGAACTGCTGCAGGATGTCCTGACCGTTTTGCGTAGGGTGTAACCGGTGCGTCCCACCGGCTGTCAGCCGATTCTGCTCTACAATGAAGCCGTCGATATGCGCAAGAGCTTTGAAGGGCTAAGCACGCTGGTGGATGCGGCTTTCCCTGGCAAACTTCTGACCGGGGCGTTGTTTCTGTTTCTCAATCGGCGCCGTACTCTGATCAAGATCCTGGTCTGGGATGGTGACGGTTTCGTTATCTGGTACAAGCGCCTGGAACAGGGCACTTTCCCGGACTGTTTTTCCCGCTGCCGACAGCTGACCCGCCAACAGTTTGTCCTGTTGCTGGAAGGAATCGTTCCCCAGCGTTTAAACCGTCGATTTTCCGTGTAAAAAATGATTTTTTTACTTTGGAAAAATCAGGAAATATGCTATATTTCCGGCATGTTGCAGACCTCAGAAAAGACAATTGATGTGCCGGAACTTGTGCAGCAACAGGCGCATTATATCGCGACGCTCGAAGCCCAGGTTGCCCTGCTGAAGGAGCAGCTTGCCTGGCTGAAGAGACAGGTCTTTGGCGCCAAGAGTGAACGGATTGTCGCCGATCTGGGGCAGCAGAGTCTCCCCTTTGCCGAAACAGAGCCCCCAGCACCGGCACCCGAGGCGGTCGAGGAGATTCACTACCAGCGGCGTAAATCCCCCAGGAACCGGGGCTGTGACAGCATCCGTTATCCGGACAACCTGCCAGTCAAACGGATCGAACTGGATGTCCCGGCAGAGCAGAAGGTCTGCGTAAAAACCGGCGAGCCCCTGGTTTGTATCGGTCAGGAGGTCACCCACAAGCTGGCACGCAAAGCAGCGCAGTACTACCTCGTTGAATATGTCCGCCCCAAGTATGCGTCACGCAAGAACCCCGACCAGGGCATTCTGACCGCTTCACTGCCCGATGCCGTTATCGATCGTTGCCCGGCGGACGAAAGTCTGCTGGCGTCTATTCTGGTGGCCAAGTTTGCTGATCATTTGCCCCTCTATCGTCAAGCCGAGATCCTGCGGCGGGCCCATGTTTATATCAGCCGCCAGACCCTGTCCAAGTGGGTTCTGACCCTGGGAGCCGGACTCTCTCCCCTTTATGAGGCGATGAAGAGCCGGATTCTTGCCAGTGGCGTGATTTTTGTCGATGAAAGCCCCATCGCCTTGCAGCGGCAGGGGAAAGGGCCCTGCCAGACCGCCTACATGTGGGTTTATGTCGGGGGTGGTGGCGGTGACCCGCCCTATCGGTTCTTTGAATTCCGCACCAGTCGCAGCCATGGGCATGTCGAGAAGACCTTGAAAGACTATCAGGGTCTGCTGCACTCGGATAAGTACGGCGCCTATGAAAAGTTGGCTCGGCGCGAGGGGATCCAGTGGTGCCCCTGTATGGCCCATGCCCGGCGCAAATTCGTCGAAGCCGAACAGGGCGATCCCGCCTTGCGGCGTCTTATTTTGCGTAAGATCCGCTACCTGTTTCTGTTGGAGCGGGTTGCCTGGGCACGCAGTCCCGAGGAGCGCCTGCGGATTCGACAGGAGATCGAAAAACCGATTCTCGACCACCTGACCCGGATCATAAAAGAACGACTTCTCTCAGGCGGCCTGCTCCCGAAATCGAAATTCTATCAGGCGCTGAATTACTACCTCGGACTGGCGCCGTACTTTAACAACTACCTGACTCACCCGGATGCCCGGCTGGACAACAATGTCGCCGAGCGGGCGGTGCGGCCCTTGACCGTCGGTCGCAAAAATTGGTTATTTGTTGGCAGCGAAAAAGGCGGTCAGGCCAGCGCTACGATTCTGTCTCTGATTCAGACCTGCCGGAATCTGAACATCAACCCCCAGGAGTATCTGGAGGATGTTCTGCGCCGGATCATGAGTCACCCGGCATCGCGGATCGAGGAACTCCTGCCGGATTTATGGCTGGCAGCCAAGCAGCAGGATGCCGCAACCCAGGCCCCCTTGCAAGATGGGCTGGGTTGACGGTTACATCGTGGGAACGCGTTACAGTTGCTCGCGGCAGTCCTGTCGATACCGGCTTCTTGTGCAAGATCACTCATCGGTAATCTGCTCAGAAAAATCGGCATGCCGTCAATGTATACCTCCGGTTTCACTGGTGCCCTGCGAAAGCGATTTTTCTGGGGCCGTAGAGCCGCAATTGGTTGGAGTCGGAGTTGGCCAACTGGTTGTATGGCTGGTACTTTTCTCGCAAAGTTTGCAATAAACGGGAAATTATGCACCAGACACGTATTGCCGGGTTGGTTTTAGACGCATTGAAGGATCCAAACTTCAGCCGTAAAGATCTCATCACAAAAAAGGGTCGCAGCAGAGTCAATAAGGGGTTGAGACTGTTGGACAAACTCTTGACGGAGGGGAAGTGCAAGGAAGATTTTGACGCAAATAACCGCAGCCCTTGACCTGGATCCTGTGCTGGTCAAAAGCGCGGTTGAAGTCGGCCGTGAGGAGCGCAGGCAGAAGCCGGAAGATCATGAGCGTGAATGCTTCAGGTTCCACGTCTATCTGTAAACGGCAGAGAACCGGCCATCGCAACTGATTAAAAACACCCACTTAAAGATCGCCTGCCTTATGAAAGGATCGACCCTTTGTGTTCGTCAGCCTGCACGCCCAGCACAACAAAGCCTCGCGGAAATGACCTCACGGCCATGAAACGGCCGGAGAGAACCATTTTGAAACTCCCCACGGCGTGCTGACCTTGGGGAGGCTAAGGGGACATTTCCCCCTTGCAGAAAGTTGAGGTAGGTGTTGAGCTTGTCTTGTTGTAAACTTGCGTCTCCAGGATGAAGGGCCGAGGATCACCGCAGAATATTCGGCCAAGGGAGATAAGTTTGAGGGGGCCGACACTTTTCGTAAAAGGAATTACAGCGATGCGGTTCTATTTGACCTCCGAGCAGCAATGACAAAAGTTCTCTGGGCGGGCATTTTGCTTATGTTTCTTCCCTTGCCGATTATGCTCGGGGAATACTTGTGGGCCCTTCTCTCCGGGGCGGGCGGGGACCGTTTGGCTGCGGCCGGCTTTTGGGGCGTGGTTGTCGCTTATTATCTCAGTCCCGTCGGATTAGGCCTGGTGCTTCTTGGACTGGTTCGCAAACTTTTTCAACGCTGATTCTGTCTTTGCGACTAAGACCGGAGGCCAGGGAGGCTTTGGGCCGCAGAGAGAAGGGTGTGCATGAACTCAGCGCAAGAGAGTTCTCCTGAAGCGATAAGTTCCCACAAGGGCTTTTATCGCAAATTGCCAAAAGGCATTTGGGCGCTTGGATTTGTCTCCTTGTTCATGGATACCTCGTCAGAGCTTGTTCACAGCCTCCTGCCGATATTAATGGCTACGACCTTCGGTGCCTCCATGGTTACGATTGGAATTGTTGAGGGTGTTGCCGAGGCCGCTGCTGCGATCACCAAGGTATTTTCGGGCGTAATCAGTGACTACTTCCAGAAACGCAAGTTTCTGGCGGTGGTTGGATACGGGCTGGCTGCTATGACCAAGCCGATATTTCCACTTGCCACTTCGATTGAATGGGTGTTCGGAGCACGTTTAGTCGATCGCATCGGCAAAGGCATTCGCGGTGCGCCGCGTGACGCTCTTGTCGCCGAAATTGCACCGGTGCAGCTTCGGGGTGCAGCCTATGGTTTGCGCCAAGCGCTTGATTCGGTGGGAGCATTTGTCGGTCCGCTGCTCGCGGTCATTTTCATGCTTTGGCTCGCAAACGACATTAAAACCGTGATGTGGGTGGCGGTACTGCCCGCGTTCATCGCGGTCTTTCTGTTAATCGTTGTGGTTCACGAACCCGAATCTTTGAACCATGTCGCCCCTTATAGAAATCTCCTGACGTTTAATAATGCCAGACGCTTGCGGTTGCGGTACTGGCTTGTTGTTGCGCTCGGAGCAGTATTTACTCTCGCTCGTTTTAGTGAGGCGTTTCTGATTCTACGTGCTCAGGACGTCGGCCTGGCCATTGGTTTCGTACCCGTAATCATGATTGTGATGAATGTTGTCTATGCCCTGTTTGCCTATCCGGCAGGTGCGGCGGCCGATCGATGTTCACCAAGAATTCTTCTCTTATGCGGGCTGGGGATACTCATCACCGCTGACGTTGTGTTGGCGTTAGCAACGTCAGCGGTGATGGCATTACTTGGCGCGGCATTCTGGGGCCTGCATATGGCGTTCACCCAAGGGTTGCTCGCGAAACTTGTTGCCGATACTGCACCGGCTGATCTGCGCGGCACGGCCTTCGGTATTTTTAATCTGGTTAGTGGCGGAGCACTCTTGCTGGCAAGTGTCATTGCAGGGTCATTGTGGACTCTGTTCGGGCCATCGGCGACATTCATTGCTGGAGCAGCGTTCGCGGCTCTTGCAGCAATAGGGTTGCTCCTTTACCGTCCACATGTGCGGGTGACAAGGAACAGGGTGGGCACGTGATTTGGCGTGCTTATTAGAAAGGACATCCATGATAAGTATTCAAGAAGGTAGAGAGGCCTAATCCAGGTAAGTACCCGACCAGAGACCTTTGAAAAAATGGCGGGCGTTGATGCCAAGCACGCGGCTGTCGTAACCGCCTTCCTGAACAACCAGGGTTGGTAGCCGCAGCTTCCCCAGCATTTTGCCACTGGTGAAAAAATCTTCCTTGACCAGATTCCAGGTTCCGGTCGGGTCGCCCTTGGCAGTGTCAAAACCCATAGCAATCACGAGAAACTGCGGGCGGAATTTTATGACCCTGCGCAGCGCCCGCTGCAGAACCTTGTGATACCCGGCAGCGTCCAGTTCTTCGCCCAGGGGAAAATTCTGATTGAAACCCAGCCCCTGGCCCTCGCCGGTTTCATCTTCGAAGCCGCTGAAATAGGGATAAGCGATATTGGGGTGACCGTGGATCGACAGGGTGAGCACATCGTCTCGCTGATAAAATATATCCTGGGTGCCATTGCCATGATGGTAATCCAGATCCAGCACGACGACCCGCCCCTGAGCAACGAGAAACTCGGCGGCCACGGCGCTGGAATTCATGTAACAGAAACCACCGTAGACCCGGCGCTCGGCATGATGGCCGGGGGGGCGCACAAGGGCATACGCGAGTCGCTGACCGGTCAGCAGGCCGGCGGCGGCAGTCAAGGCACAATCGGCCGCACAGCGTGCCGCAGGATAGGCATTGGCGGTCAGGGGTGTAAAGGTATCGATGCAGTAGTAACCGGCGCGCACCGCCCGATCAAGAGGCGGCCGGGTCTGATTACGAATGGGGAAAACATAGGGATAGACCGCTTCCTTTTCCGGCAGTCCAAGACAGACGGTTTTCAGGTAACGCAAGAACCCGGAATCATGAACCCGGTGCAGATGTTTTTCAGGATAATTTTTCATCTTGACCTGGGTAAATAATCCACTGGGCTCAATCTCGCGCAGAATAGAACGAATGCGCACCGGGGACTCAACATAACCACGCTCACGCACATGATGAATATCATGCAACTGATTGACCACCAGCAGAATTTTCTGGTCTTCGGCACAGGCTCCGAGCGACAGGGGCTTTCTCGGTGGCGCCTTCACGTAGCGCGGTTGACGCAAGCGCACGGGATCATCCACGATGGAGCTGACCACCATCTCGACATAGGCCGGTGGGCAATAATGCCGATATTTGCGTTCAAGAATCGCGCGCACAATGGCACGGGTTTGGGAAAGGATCAGGGGCTGCTCACGCCCAAGGGGATCATAGACCAGGTAGGGCGGGCTTTCATCGCCGGGCTTGACCGGCGTCTCGTAGGCGGTGCCGCTGAGCGGCAAGGCGCCGTACTGCTCATAAAATTTCAGCCGCGCACGATTTTGAGCCCGCTGTTTAGCATCGGCGCACAAGGCCGGATCATCGGGCAGACATTCAAAGAACAGCCCCCGACTGCCGCGCGCAAAAGCGTCGCCGCGCAAGCGCTCATACAAGGCACCACCAATGCCGCGACCGGTCATTTTCGAAGCGGCCGAAATGTAATCAAGATAATCAAAACCCAGATCGGGTTCATGCAAGAGCAAGGCAAAGCCCTGCACCAAACGCCGCCGACCTTCGGCGACATACAGGCTGGCACGAAAGCGGTGTTTAACGGGATTGGTCAGCTGCTGCGGCAGTTTTTCAATATCGTGCGGATCGAGATCGGGAAACTGTTCGCGCATAATTGTCTGAATCTGCTCAATAATAAGCCTGTCGGCTGCGAGCTGGGTATCAAAAATACGCCGGATCCGAAACATTTTCTGTCCTTCTTTGGAGGTAACTGTTCAGTATAATTTTTGAGTAAAAATGACCTTTGAGATTCAAGGGCACCTCGCGCAGAGGCGCAAAGCCGCAGAGAAAGCCCAAGGTCTTATGGCTTAAATTCAGACCAAAACTTTTATTTTTTCTCCAGTTTAATCGGGTCTTTTTGCCTCTTTACTCTAAAAGGGTTTTGCCCTTCTTTGCGGCTTTGCGCGAGCAAGCTTTTTTGTGCGACGCCATCAGCTATTGAGTGCCTCTCATTAGGTTACCACCGGAATCACGGTCGGGGCCGCATTACTGTAACGGTAAATATCACCGCGATAATTTTTTAAAATAACTTCACTGCCAAGCTGTTGCAGATAGTCGGGCAACAATGGAATCTTGCCACCGCCGCCGGGGGCGTCAATCACATAGGCCGGTACCGCCAGCCCCGAGGTATGGCCACGCAAGGCCTTGATCACTTCAAGTCCCTCTTCAACGCTGGTGCGAAAATGGTCGGTACCCTGCACCAGATCGGCCTGATAAATATAATAGGGCCGCACCCGAATTTGCAGCAGCTGCTGCATCAGCCGGCGCATCACCAACGGGTCGTCGTTGACGCCGCGCATCAAGACGGTCTGATTTCCCAGGGGAATGCCGACATTGGCCATGCGAGCGCAGGCGGCGGCCGATTCCGCGGTAATTTCAGACGGGTGATTGAAATGAGTATTCAGATAAAGGGGATGATATTTGCGCAGCACCCGCACCAGACTGGGGGTGATACGCTGGGGCAATACCACCGGTACACGCGAACCGATGCGGATGATTTCCACGTGGGGAATGGCGCGCAGACGGCAAAGGATGCTGTCGAGGCGGCCATCGCTGAGCAGCAGCGGATCACCCCCGGACAGAATGACATCGCGAATTTCCGGATGCTCACGGATATAGTCGATCCCGGTGGCAATGCTTTTGTCGGTTATTGCCATCTCGGCACAGCCCACCTTGCGCTTGCGCGTACAGAAGCGGCAGTACATGGCACAGGTTGAGCTGATCATAAACAACACCCGATCGGGGTAACGATGCACCAGGTTCGGTACCGGGCTCTGGTTCTCCTCATTGAGGGGATCGATATGGCAGGCGGAGTCGTGCAGTTCCCGTGCATCGGGAATCGCTTGCTTCCAGATCGGATCGCCGACTTCGCGAATCAGACTCAGATAATAGGGATTGATCCGCATGGGGTAGCGCGCGGCCACTACGCGCAGCGGTTCCGGGTCAAGCCCGAAACTGCGGGCCAGATCAGTGGGATCGGTGATGCTCTTTTTCAACAGTTCCTGCCAGGATTCCATCGTTGCTCCCCCTGTGCTCAGCTGAAACGTTTGACGTAAGTGATGCGGTCATCGCCGGGCACATAAAAATCGGCAATCACTGATTCCTGCGTGTAACCGGCGTTATCGTAAAAACTGCGGGTGCGCGCATAGGAACCCTGGGACGATGTTTCGAGGCAGATCATCCGCGCACCGCGCCGGCACATATCTTCTTCGGCCGCTTCCATCAACCGACGACCATAGCCGTCGCCCTGAACAGCCGGATCGGTGGCGATCCAGTAGACATCAAAGTTGCCGCTGGTCAGGGGCACCGGGCCGTAGAGGACATAACCGACCGCGATCCCGGCCTTTTCGGCGACCAACACCAGATAATCCTGCTGGGCGGGTTGATCGATGACGATCTGCAGCAGCTCCAGCGCGCAGCTGACCTCAGCGGTGGTGAAGGAGCCCTGGGCCGCAAGCTTGGCCAGCAGTTGCGCCAGCTGCGGCAGGTCGTCAGGTTTAAGTGTTCGCATTAACAGCCTTTCTGCGCCTGCTGACGTCCAGCAGAATACGCTCAATCAGTTGGGGATAGGTCAAACCTTCGGCAGCCGCAGCCCGGGCGACTCCGGCGTCGGGAGAGATGTCGGGGTTGGCATTGACTTCAAGAATATAAGGGGTTGAATCACGCAGACGGATATCAACGCGGGCGTAGTCGCGGCAGCCAAGCAGCCGCGCCGCCCGCATGGACACCAGGTTAACCAGCAGACGTTCTCTGGCGCCGAGATTGGCCGGACACACGGGGCGAGTCCCCTTAAAAGCTGGACTGTCGGGGCGCCACTTGCTGTCAAAGCAGACCATCGGCCGCTCAAGGCCGGAGTCAAAAACGATTTCGGCCAGGGGCAGCGCCCTGAGTTTTTCGCCGCCCAGCACCGTGACGTTCAATTCACGCCCAGCAATGAACTCTTCGATCAACGCCGGTTGCTGGTAGGTTTTGAGCACATAAGCTAGCCGCTGCCGCAGGGCGGCTTCACTGTCGACCACGCTGGCTGGCCCAATCCCCTGAGAGGCATCTTCGCAGGCCGGTTTAACTATCAACGGGAATTGCAGTTCCGAGATGTCGGGCAGTTTTTCCCCCTGCTGCACCAGACACCAGGCCGGAGTCGGCAAGCCCTTTTGCTGCAACAGGGCCTTTGTGTAAGACTTGTTCTGCGTCAAACCCAGGGTCAGAGCCGACGATCCGGTAAAAGGCAGGCCCAGCAATTCAAACAGGCCGGCAAGATTCATCTCCTGGTGGGCATCCCCCCAGAACCCTTCACAGAGGTTGAAAACCATATCGGGCGCATACTGCCCAATCCGCTGAACAAACGCGCCGAGACTATCGCCCAGGGGGAGCATCTCGGCCTGATGGCCAAGCAGCTGCACGGCCTTCAGTACCGCCGCGGCTTCGGTGGCCGCGCCGGCATCGGCGATCATATCACGGGCTTCGCCGCGCCTAACATTTTCGGGGGTCTGGTTATAACAAACTGCGACGCGCATGTTCTTTCTCCACCAGTCCAAGCCGCACGCAGGCGGCATCGACAACACTCAAGATCATCTGTTGATAACTCAATCCAGCCGCACGAGCGGCCTTGGGAAAGCAGCTGTTCTGCTCCGGGCGGGGCAGCACCCCGGGCAGCGGATTGACTTCGATAATCTGAGGATGGCCATCGCTATCGAGCCGCAGGTCAATGCGGCACCAGTCGCGACAACCCAGGTGGTGAAAAGCCTTGCGGCAGAGATCCTCGATATTGCGTTTCAGCAGCGGTTCGAGGGGGGCAGGACAATGAAAAATTTGCAGCGGCGCTGCTTCGGTATCCCACAGCCACTTGGCCTCGTAGGAATAGATCGGGTTGGCACCAGCGGGCAGGGTAGAAAAATCGATTTCGACAAGCGGTAAAATTTGCAGATCCGGGCCATTGCCGAGCATGGCGACGGTAAACTCGCGACCACTGAGGAATTCTTCGACCAGCGATTTCTGGCCATAGGTGGTACGAATCCGCGCCAGTTCCTGCATCAACTCCAGGGGCTCACGTACCAGTGAACTGTTGGTGATGCCCTTGCTCGAACCTTCCAGCGGCGGCTTGACCAGCAACGGGTAATGCAGATGTTCGGGCAGTTCGCTGAGCTGGTCAATCAGGGCGAATCCCGGCGTCGGCAGCTGACGATAGCTGAGAATCTCTTTGGTGCGGTATTTGTCGAGACACAAGCCCAGGGTCAGGGGATCACTGCCGGTGTAGGGAATCTGCAGCATCTCGAGCATGGCCGGAACCTGGGCTTCGCGGCTGCCGCCATGAAGCCCCTCGGTCATATTGAAGACCAGATCAGGTTTCAAGCGGCGCACGGATTCGAAGAAATCGAGGTCGGCATTCACCAGGGAGACCTGATGCTGCAACCTCAAGGCATCGGCGACCGCCAGAATGGTATTTTCGTCATCCCATTCGGCATAGCGGTCATCCGGCTGCGCAGGATTTTTGAGGGAACATCGTGAGGGAGGCTGGTCGTCTTCCTCAGCCACGAGTTGGTTGAAGGCGAGCGTGATATGCATGTTGAACCCCTTTTAAAAAACAAGCCACTGTTGGTACCAAAACCCCGAAGGGTCGCATTCCCAAAAGGCCCGGTCGCCTGGCGGCTGTGGCTAAAAAAGGGGTCGCTTTTTATCGCTTTGTCGTTGCGCGAACCAGAGCAGGAATGCTTATAGGGCGTTCCTATACGCTCGCATTGGAGGCTTGTCAACGGTAAAATTTAAGGGCGAAAATCATGAAGTTAACTATCCGAACTCACTGTATTTTAAGCTGTGACGCCTCAGAAAAAAGCGCGAATTTTCCAGCCGTCAATTTCGAAAAATAAAATAGACCGCACCCAGCAGGCACAAAGCCGCCCACAGGTAATCGAGTTTGAGGGGTTGCCCCATGTAAAACAGGGCAAAGGGCGCAAAAATACTGAGCGTAATCACTTCCTGCAAAATTTTCAGCTGGGGCAGGCTCATGGCCGTATAACCCAGGCGATTGGCCGGCACCTGAACCAGATATTCGAACAGGGCAATACCCCAGCTGATCAGCGCGGCAACGTACCAGGCCCGATGATTTAAGGTTTTGAGATGCCCATACCAGGCAAAGGTCATGAACAGATTGGAAACGGCCAGCATCAGTGTGGTTTGCATAAGGATGGACATAAGGGCAACCTCGCGGACATTCGAAGACCAGTTATTATTTTTTAAGGAAGCGCTATGAAACGACTTAGATTGACCCTCAGTATGATTGCCTTGGCGATGTTTTTCTCAATAGCGATTGTCCATGCGCAATCCGCACCCCGCTGAACCGCGATACAATCTCCTGCCGAACCCAGTCGAGCAACTTTACCGGCCGGGTGAAGGGGCGTGAGCAGGAACGCGGCCTCAAGCTGAAAATGCGATGAAGCCGTTATTCTTTTAACAGCTCCAGAAAATATTTCGCATCGTCGCCGCGCAGGTTCTCCATCAGCCCTAAAAGTCCATCGGTCAGATAGCGCGCGGCGTAACCCTTGCTGCGCAGGTAGACCATGGCGATGCCGGCGCGATCCTTGTGCGGGCAGGCGGTGACGATTATTTTATCTTTGGGCAATTCATTCAGGCGTTTGGGCAGCTCATTCAGGGGAATTTTCAGGCCGAAGCCGGTGCCCCAGGCCTGCTGTTCTTCGGCGAAGCGGATATCAACCAGCACCGCCTTGCCGTCTTCGAGCCAGTCGATCAGTTGCTTGCTGCTGGCCTTCATCTCTTTGCGCGATTCGTAGCTGTAACCGAGCAGATAGTCATCAAGGCTGAGGGGCGCGGCAACGGCGCTTGCGATCCAAAATCCGCTCAGAATGAACATCAGCAAAATTTTCATCAAATTCTCCTTTTTCAGATTCAGGTAGCCGAATAGATCAGCCAGACGCCGCCGGCTATCACCAAGAGTCCACAAATCCGTTTGACCCAGAGGGTGCCCTGGGAGCCTTCATTCCAGTTGAGGTATTGCTGAACCTTTTCGCTGAAAGTGCCGGCAAAAACGATTACCCCGCAGTGGCCCAACCCGTAGGCCAACAGCAGGGCGACGGCAAAGAGTAAATTCGTGCCCGCAATACTGAAGGTCACCCCTAAAACTGGCCCCATGAAGGCAAAGGTACAGGGCCCGAGGGCGATGCCGAAAATCAACCCGAGCAGCAGCGCGGCGAGCAGACCCTTGCGCTGCATGCCGATCTGACCCGGCCCCGACCAGGGCATGGGGATCAAGCCCCAAAGGTGCAGGCCGAACAGAAAGAAAATTCCCGCGACCAGGTAGTTGCCCCAGGGACCGAGATCGCCGAGCATGCGTCCGGCCAGGGCGGTGAGCAGGCCGATGATGGCAATCGAGAGCAGAATGCCGCCACCAAAAAGGCTGGCGATGCCAAAGGCGCGGCGCGTGCTCATGCGCCCCTGACCGTCGATAAATCCGACAATCATCGGAATACTCGCCAGGTGGCAGGGCGAGAGCAGAATGCTTAGCACCCCCCAGCCGACAGCTGCGCCCAGGGCGATGAGCGGAGTACCACTCACCGCCTGACTCAAACTGCCCAAAAGCTGTTCGATCATCGGTTTGCCTTGAATGCGTAGCCCAGCTCCTGCCATTTGGCGAGAATCTCTTCCCGGCTGTAAAAACCAGTATGCCGGTAGAGCTCCTTGCCGTCGGTTCCATAAAAAATCTGGGTCGGGATCATCTGCACCCCATAGCTGGCCGCTTGGTCGCGATTTTTCCAGGCATCGACAAACTGGACGTGCATTTCGCCAGCAAAGTCCGTTTTGAGCTGTTCAAGAATCGGTGCCATCTTAATGCAGGGGATGCATTTGTCGGCGCCGACATCGACCAGTTTTGGCAGTTCTGCTGCCGCCAGGGTCGAAGTTGCCACCAGCACCAGCAACAACGTTAAAAGTTTGATTTTCATGCGACACCTCCGAAAAGTTTTTCGATTTCAGCCGGGCTTGGCACCTTGCCGCTGACCAGAACCTTGCCATCCACCGCCAGGCCCGGCGTGGTCATGATGCCGAAGGCCATGATGTCGTTGATCTGGGTGATCTTCTCCATTTCATATTCAAGCCCGAGTTTGTCGGCGGCCTGCTTGGTATTCTGCGCCAACTTCTGACATTTGGCACAACCGGTGCCGAGAATCTGAATCTTCTTCATGGTTTTTCTCCTTTTTGTTTGTGTAGGGGCACCCCTTGCGCCTGCCCAGGGCACCCGCAAGGGGTGCCCCTACGTGTGCGATCATTCCGTGTTCTAGGGGTAGGGGGTGCCCTGCCCTTTTAAAAAATTGCTCCGAAGATCAAGCCGCTGATGGTTGCCATAACCATCACCAGCAGCACGAAAACCAGGGTCTTTTTGTTGCCCATAACACTGCGAATCACCAGCATATTCGGCAAGCTGAGGGCAGGCCCGGCGAGCAGCAAGGCCAAAGCGGGGCCCTTGCCCATGCCGGCGCCGATCAGGCCTTGCAGGATCGGCACCTCGGTCAGGGTGGCAAAGTACATAAAGGCGCCGAAGACCGAGGCAAAGAGGTTGGCTCCGACCGAGTTGCCACCAACCAGCGAAGCCACCCAGCTCGAAGGAATTAACCCTTCGTGACCGGGTCGACCCAGCAGCACCCCGGCGATTAACACCCCAATCAGTAGCAGGGGCAGGATTTTCTTGGCAAAGTCCCAGCTCTCATTGAACCATTCGCCCATTTCGCCCTCGCGGGTGCTTTTAAGGTTGCTCAGGGTCGAGAGGCCGATGACGCCGAAAGTAAAGCTCAGCTCCGGGTGCTGCGGGGCGATAAACGCGGCCAGCACCGCCGACAGGGAAGCCAGTAGAATCCGCACCAGGCCCAGTTGAAACCAGGTCGCGAGCATTACACCTAAAGCGATGGAAAATGCGCTGGTGATAATCCACTTGGCGCTGTAAATTGCGTACCACAGACCGCTGGTTTCTTCGGTTTTTCCCCAGTTAGCAAACACCAAAATCCCGACCATACTCGCAAAATAGAGTGCCGTCTGCCACAGGGGCCGGCCAGCTTCGTCATCGCCCATAATCGGCGCGGCGGCAGCCTTGTCGGCCTCTTCGTGGCGGAAGAAAAAGTGCATCAACAAGCCGATGATAATGGCGAACAAAATGGCGCCGACGGCGCGCGCGATACCCATTTCAGGGCCCAGGATGCGCGCAGTCAGGACAATCGCCAGAATATTGATCGCCGGGCCGGAGTAAAGAAAAGCGCAAGCCGGTCCCAGGCCCGCACCCATGCGGTAAATGCCGGCGAACAGTGGCAGAATGGTGCAGGAACAGACCGCGAGAATCGTGCCTGAGACCGAAGCGACCCCATAAGCGAGAATCTTGTTGGCTGTGGGACCGAGATATTTCATCACCGCCGCCTGGCTGACGAAGACCGCCACCGCTCCCGCGATGAAGAAGGCCGGCACTAGGCAAAGCAGCACATGTTCTTGGGCGTACCACTTAACCAGATAGAGAGACTCTATAATCGCCGCCTGCACGCGCGGCGCCTCGACCGGCATAAAGAAACAGACGGCAAAGACAAAAATAATCCAGAATAAGGGTTTCCATTCGGTTTTCCAGTTCATGGTTTTTTCTTTCTTGGTCAAATAGCCAAACACTTAAACAAAAAAATCAGGCGCCCTCGCGGGTTAGACAATCAACATGATCTTGCGCCTGAGTTTCAAGCACCGATTCAACACAGCCGAAAAAGTTAAGAATGCAAGGCACACGCAAACGATAGAAAACCTGGTTGCCGCGTTTGTCATCCAGCACTATACCACCTTGCTTAAGCACGGAGAGATGTTTGGAGACCGTCGAGACATCGGCGCCGATCATTGCCGTCAGATCGCAAACGCACTGTTCACCCTTCTCCAACTCCTCAACAATAAACAACCGCGTCGGATGAGCGAGGGCCTTAAGCACGCGCGCGCGCGCTTCCAAATGATTTTTTCGGTTCACATTCATAGGGTATCGCCTTTCGTTATTTGGCAATATAGCCAAATAGGCAAATATATGTCAAGCCCTAATTTTTGTTCTAAGGAGCTAATTGAGAACGGCAAAAGATGTCAAAGGCAATCAGATTCTTAACCGAGGTGCCGACAAACACGGTCTTTCAGCGCGCCGCAGCACCTGGGTTTTCAAACTGGCCAGAACCATTGCCGATCTCGAAACGAAGCCGGGCTAGTTTTTTGCGCGCTCATATTGAACCGGCCAAAGGACTTCGTCCTTTAATATTGCTGCCGCCCGCAGTGGCCAGTGGGGATCGCGCAGGAGTTCCCGCGCCAGAAGAACCACATCTGCCTGTTTTGTGACGATGATCTGCTCGGCTTGCTCCGGCGCTGTTATCATCCCGACTGCGCCCGTTGCAATGTTTACCCTGTTCCGGATTTCCGCCGCCATCGGCACCTGAAACCCGGGGGCCAGGGGGATAATGGCATCCGGGATCAGCCCGCCGGTTGAACAGTCGATGAGGTCGATACCCATCTTTTTCAATTTGCGGCAAAGCGCGATGGATTGTTCCAGATCCCAACCACCATCGACCCAGTCTGTTGCTGATATGCGCACAAAAACGGGCAGCTCGGCGGGCCAGGCTTCGCGCACCAGCTGAGCAATCAGCAGCGGGAAGCGCAGGCGATTGTCCAGGCTGCCACCATAGTGATCTGTCCGCCGATTGCTGAGGGGCGAAAGGAATTGATGCAGCAGGTAACCATGAGCCATGTGCACTTCGACGACTTTGAAACCAGCGTTGAGGGCGCGTTTTGCGGCTGACGTGAAGGCATTGCAAATCTGTTCGAGGTCGGTTTCGGCCAGTTGGGTGGGGATCGGCGTTCCAGCAGAGAAGGCCAGGGCACTCGGAGCCAACGGTTGCCAGCCGCCCTCATCCGCGGTGACCCCTTTGCCGCCACGCCAGGGGGGAGCGGTCGATGCTTTGCGTCCGGCATGTCCAAGTTGAATGGCGGGTACGGCGCCCTGGGCGGCGATGAAATCTGCGCTTCGGGCAAAGGCTTCGGCCTGGTGATCGTTCCATAAGCCGCAATCGCCGGGGCTGATCCGTCCTTCCGGGGTCACGGCGGTTGCTTCCGCCATGACCAACCCGGCACCACCTACGGCTCGGCTGCCAAGATGGACAAGGTGCCAGTCGTTTGGAACACCGTCGATGCAGGAATATTGGCACATTGGCGAAACGAAAATCCGGTTACGGATTTTCAGGGAGCGTAGTTCAAGGGGGGAGAAGAGTTGACTCATATTGACCTTTCCTTGTTGTCAGGCCGCCAGATAAGGTTTTTTAATCTCTTCTTGTCTCTCATCAGCTCCGTAGTCGCAGAGCCCGAGCCCCCCATTCCACGGGTCGCATGAATCCCTCCCTGGAGCTTAGCTGTCGCCATCCGGGCGACAGCTACCCGTTCCATGGCGGCCCCGGGCTCAGCATGCTGAACAGTTACCTCTTCTTTTTAGCAGTTACTGCTTGCTGGCGCAAAACCGTATCTGACATTCAGGCTACCGGGCATTTAATACGACATCAGCACCGGCACAGTCATGGAGTCCAACAGGCAGCTTCCGACATCGCCAAGAAGCTGCTGGCCACGGCGGGTTTGGGCGAAGGCTCCCATAACCAGGAGATCGATCCCGTGATCGGCACAGCGACTCAGGAGTAGATCGCCGACGCTTAAATTGCCGGCATTAAGTTTTTCGCTGCTGACGGGCAGGCCATAACGTTTGAGATGCTCGCAGATATCGGCATTATGGTGGGTATAAACTTCGTCACCGCCGCGGCCCTGCACGCTGACAACACGCACTGATTCGGCGCGGCGTAACAAGGGCAGGGCATCATGCAGGGCGCGACTCGATTCAGGTCCGCCGCGCCAGGCGAGCATCACCCGTTTGCCGCAACTGTCAATCTGGCCGGTGTAGGGCACAATCAGAACCGGACGGCCCGAGCCTAGCACGGCTTTTGCGGGTAAGGATGCCGGGATGTTGTGGTTGTCGCCCTCGGGGTCGGTTTGACTGACGATCAGCAGATCATGATAGTGGGCGTGCAGATTCAGAGCATGGAGCAAATCAAGCCCGCTGCTAACGGTATCAACGCACAGCCAGGCGGCTTCGACCTTGGCCCTTGAGGTTAAGGCGCTAAAATTCTTTTGTGCGTCTTGCGCCAATTCTTGGGGCGTGCGCTTCGCTGGAGCACTATAAGGGCTTGAAATGACATAAATCCCGCTTAAACGTGCGCTCTGTTCCTGCGCCAGACGTATAGCCAAATCCAAGCGCGCCCGGCAGGTGGGGCGATGATCAATATGCACGAGAATATCTTTGAAATTCATAGGGTTTTCTCCCGTTGCTCTGCTCAATGCTTCTTGCCCAGATAGGCTTCCTGCACCTTTTCCGAGGCCAGCAGCTCAGCCGAGGTCCCGGAGAGGGCAATTTTGCCGACATCGAGCACATAACCGCGATCGGCGAGTTTGAGAGCCGCTTTGGCGTTTTGTTCGACCAGCAGCACAGTGACGCCGCTCTTGGCAATTTCACTAATTTGCTTGAAGATGGCCTTGACCAAAATGGGCGCAATCCCCAGCGAGGGTTCATCGAGAAGCAGCATTTCGGGCTTGCTCATCAGGGCCCGGCCGATGGCCAGCATCTGCTGTTCACCCCCCGAAAGGGTACCGGCCAGCTGTTTGCGGCGTTCCTTGAGTCGCGGGAAAAGCTGAAAAACCCAGTCGAGAATTTCGCGATCCATGCTTTTCTGAGAAAAGGCCCCGAGCATGAGGTTTTCTTCAACGGTCAGAACGCCGAAGACCCGCCGACCTTCGGGAGAATGACTGATACCCAGTCCGACAATTTTATGGGCTGGCAACTGGGTCAATTCGTGCTCTTTAAAGCGAATCGAGCCGGACTTAGCCTTAAGTAACTGACTGATAGTGCGCATGGTGGTGGTTTTTCCCGCTCCATTGGCACCGAGAATCGCCACAATTTCGCCCTTGTGCACATCCAGCGAAATGCCCTTGAGGGCGGCAATGCTACCGTACGAGACTTCCAGATCTTTTATTTCAAAGAGCACCTCATTCTTCATCGTCGTCATCCTCGCTTCCCAGATAGGCTTCGATGACCGCCGGGTTTTTTTGAATATCCGCCGGGGTGCCTTCGGCGATTTTCTTGCCGAAGTTGATCACCGTCAGGTAGTCGGTGACTTCCATCACCATGTCCATGTCATGCTCAATCAGCAACACCGTTATGCCTTGGTCGCGGATTTTGAAGATTGTTTGCAACAGCTCAGCGGTTTCCTTGTCGTTGAGACCCGCTGCCGGTTCATCGAGGATCAGTAGCGTGGGTTCAACCGCCATGGCCCGGGCCATTTCAACGCGGCGCTGAATGCCGTAGGGCAGACTGTTGGTCGGGGTTGCGGCGAACTCGCCCAGATTGAAAAAGTCGAGCTGAGCTTCAACTTTTTGCCAGTTTTTCAACTCGTCGCGCCGTGACGCCGGGGTATGCATGATTCCGTGCCACACTTTCTGGCTACTCTTGATGTGGCGGCCGCTCATGATGTTTTCGGCGACCGACATCTGCCCGAACAGCCGAATGGTCTGAAACGTGCGCACGATGCCGCGATCAACAATCTGGTAAGGCGTTAGTCCACGGATTTCTTCGCCACGCCAGTTGACCGAGCCCTCTTCCGATTTATAGATGCCGGTAATGCAGTTAAAAACCGTGGTTTTGCCTGCACCGTTGGGGCCGATAATGCCGTAAATCTGGCCATCTTTGACGCTGAAACTGAGATCGTCGACCGCCGTCAGGCCGCCAAAGCGCTTGGTCACCCCTTTCAGGATCAGTTCATTCGACGCCATCTTTGCCTCCCTTAAGCAGGAACTTGGGAATTTTACCAAAGGTTGCAGGCACGATACCGCGCGGACGCAGGATCATGGCCGCAATCATCGCAAAGCCGAAAATAAAATAGCGCCAGGTGGCAAATTCACGAAAAATCTCCGGCAGCACAAACATCACAAAGACCCCGATCAGGATACCCGGCACCGAAGAACCGCCCACCAGCACGATACTGAAGAAGAGCACCGACTGGATAAATTCAAAGGCTTCGGGGCTGACTGCGGCATACTGGGTGGCGAACACCGTACCGGCCAGCCCGGCGATTCCGGCGCCCAGACCGAAGGCGAAAATCTTGTAGATGCGCGTATTGATACCAATACTTTCGGCCGCCAGTTGATCTTCACGCAGGTAATGCAGCGCTCGACCCGTCTTGCTTTTTTCCAGGTTGCGCATCACCAGCAGGGTTAGCAGCAAAACCAGAAAGGCAAAGTAGTAGACCGCCAGCTGGCTGGTCAGGTTGACACTAAAGAAGCTCAGGGAGTCAAGGCCGAAAATGCCATTGGGCCCACCGGTGATGCCACCCAGGTTGTTTTGCAGCACCTGGACAAAAACAATGTTGAAGCCAATGGTCACCACCAGCAGATAATCGCCGCGTAAATGAACAATCGGCCCGGCCAACAGCACCCCGAAAATTGCCGGGATCAGAATTGCCAGGGGAATAGTGGCAATGATCGGCCAACCGAATTGATGGTTGAGAATGGCCGAAGTGTAAGCCCCCATGCCGAAGAAGAGGGCCTGTCCCATGTTGAACATACCGCTTTTGCCGAGGGTGATATCTTGTGACAGGGCCACTACGGTAAAAATTAAAAAAGTAATCGCTACCGCCTGCCAGCGCGAGTCCAACAGGTGTGGCAGCAGGGCCATGATGACAAAAAACAGGGGATAGCCGAATTTCTGCAGCGCTTTCATCAGACTTTCTCCGCAACCCGCTCACCAAGAATACCGGTGGGGCGAACAATAAGGATTAAGATCAGCAGGATAAAGGTGAAAGCATCGGCCCAGGTGCTGGAAACATAGCCGGCGATAAAGGCGTTGAACAGTCCAAGCAGCATCCCGCCGAGCATCGCCCCCGGAATATTGCCGATACCACCCAGAATCGCGGCGATAAAGGCATAAAGTCCGTATTGCCAGCCCATGTTAAAGGTAATGCCCCGGTAGTAAAGACCAATGAACAGGCCGCCGACCGCACCCAGGGAGGAGCCGATGATAAAGATCAGGGCGATAACGCTGTTGACGTTGATGCCCATCAGGCGGGCGGCGTCCTGATCAATGGATGAAGCGCGAATAGCGGCCCCCATGCGGGTTTTCTCAACAAACAGGTAAAGTGCAATCATCAGCACCAGAGAGAGCGCGAGAATGATGACCTGAATCAGGCTGATGACCACTCCGCCAAGATCCCAGTAGACCTGGGGCACCAGCTCGGGAAAGATCCGCATACGCGGCCCCCAGATGAGCATGATGCCGTTCTGGATCACGAGAGAAGCGCCCAAGGCTGAGACCACCGCTGAAAGGCGTGGGGCTTCACGCAGGGGGCGGTAGGCGAGACGTTCGAGCAGAATGCCAATACACGCCATGACCGCTGCCGTGAGCAGGAAGATGACAATGACCGCCCCCAGTGAGGTGGCTTGCCCCATCACCTGGGTGTAAATCGTGAGACCGACAAAGGCCGAGGCCGCTACCATATCGCCATGGGCAAAGTTGATCAGGCGCATCACCCCGTAAACCATGGTGTAACCCAGGGCCACCAGGGCAAACATGCTGCCGATGGTTAGACCGTTAGCGAGTTGTTGTAGAAAAATATCCATAGAACCTCTCCGGAGCTGGTGACTTGCAGCCTTTCAGGCGCCAGAGGAGGACGATTCTGTCCTCGCCTCGCGTCTGAGAGGCAGACGAGTAAAACCTGGTACGGAAAATTTGGGGTAAGCATTCACCATCCAGACCCGAGGCCGCCGTGAACGGGTATTTGCCGCCCGGATGGTGAGAGCTAAGCTCCAAGGTAGATTCATGTGGCCCATGGAATGGGGTCTCGGGCACTGGGTCTACCGAGCTGAAGAGTACAATTTTGGTAAAGAGGGGCGGGAGAAATGTCTGCCCCCGCCCCCTGGCTTTTCAAATGTTTTTATTCAACATATTCGTTAGAGTAGCTGCCGTCGGCCTCGATTTTCTTGACCACATAGGCGCCACCTTTGCGGTTACCATCTTTAGCAAAAGCAATCGAACCGGTGATGCCATCCAGCGGCTCTTTCATGTTCTGCAGATACGCGACGGCCTGCTTGGTATCGAAGTTCTTGTTCTGCTCCATCGCATGAATAATAGCGCGCATGCCGTCAATGTTCATCAGACCCCAGATAGAGGGTGGCATTTCGCCATATTTCTTCTGGTAGTCGGCGATGAAGGATTTGGCAATCGGGGTCGGCAGGGCGGCAGGCTCAGGGACATTAATGATAAAAGCACCCTGGGCGGCGGAACCGGCCAGCTTAACGAAGTCGGGATTGTCGTTGGCGTCGCCGCCGTAGAAGTCGGCCTTGATGCCAAGAGCCAGTTGCTGGGAACGCAGTTGACCGCCGTCGGAGTAGTAGCCGGCGAAGAAGATGGCATCCGGTTTTTTGCTTTTGATATTGGTCAGAACTGGAGTGAAGTTCTGCGAATCGGCCTTGATTTTGTCACGCGAAACCACATGACCACCCATTCTTTTGATGGCGGCTTCGGTTGCGTTGGCCAGGCCGTCAGCATAAGTCGAAAAGTCGGAAAGGACCACAATGCGCTGGTACTTCTTAACCGTGACCAGGTATTTGGCCGCAAACTCTGCTTCGGCACTGTTGGGGAAAGAATTCCGCAGGAAGGTCCAGTAGCCCTTTTCGGTCAGACCATCGGCGGTGCCGTCCGATGTTTGGAGCACGCCGGCGTTGAAATAGGTTTTCTGGGCCGCTTCGGCGGCGGTGGAGGTGTAGGAACCAATGACCATTTTAACGCCTTTATTGACCAGATCCTTGGCGCAGATAGCGGCGGCCATAGCGGTGCCCTGGTCGTCGCAGACAATCACTTCAATCTGGCGGCCCATCACACCACCTTTGGCGTTGATTTGTTCAGCAAGCAGGCGGACACCATTTTCAATCCCCTGCCCTTCATTGGCATAACTGCCGGTAATGGGAGCCTGTACCCCAACTTTAAGGGTTTCAGCGGCAAACGCGGGGAGCGTCATAATGGCCACCAGGGTGGCGATGAGGATGGTGCGGATACATCTGTTCATACTTCTCTCCTTGGTTGATTGTTGAAAACACTGTTTTGCCATGAAGATTCGCCCGCAAAGGGCCTGGTTTCGTCGGCCGTTACCGGCGAGACCCAGTGACGCAGATCATACCATAAAATTTAGAAACGTTTCATTCCCAGCATTTGACGCAGGGCGTGTTGGGCAATGGCGGGGTTTTCTTTGAGGCGACGCCGCGAGTAGGGCATCCAGGATGCACCAAAGGGCACATAAACCCGCAGTCGATGTCCCGCATCAACAATGATCTGACGCAGTTCTTCATCCACCCCGAGGAGCATTTGAAATTCATATTCGTCGGATTTCAGGCCCTGGCGTTCGATCAGCTCCATGGCTTCGAACACCAGTTTTTCGTCGTGGGTGGCAATGCCGACATAGGCTTTGTGGCGGAACATGCGCTTCAGGGCGCTGACAAAACTACGGTTAATGGTCACCGGGTCTTTCCAGGCGGCGGTGCGTGGCTCGTTGTAAATGCCCTTGCACAGGCGGAAGTGCATGGGGGCGTCACTTAAATTTTCAATATCGGCGCCGGTACGGCGCAAATAGGCTTGCACGACCAGCCCGACGTTTGCGGGAAATTCGGCGCGCAGATGACGATAAAGTTTGATCGTTGCGTCGGTGCAGCCAATATCTTCCATATCGATACGCACAAAATTCCCGAGTTCGGCCGCCTTGGCGACGATTTCACGAATATTGGCGGTGGCAAATTCTTCATCAAGTTCCAGTCCCATTTGTGTCGGCTTCAGAGACAAGTTGGCGTCGATCTTTTCGCGGTGGATGGTTTCGAGAATCTCCAGGCACTGCTGCTTGAAAAAAATTGCCTCGTCTTTGGTTTTAATGAATTCACCGAGAATATCAATTGTTGCCATCATCTTCCGCTGGTTAAGTTCGCGGGTGACACGCACGGCGTCGGACAGAGTTTCGCCCGCAATGTAGCCCCGCGCGAAAAAATGCACCAGCGGCCCCGGAATATGCATAATCGTTTTAGAAACCAGGAAATTAAAGATCGACATGGGAGCTCCCTCAGCGGCGCAGCTGGTTAAAACGCAAGAGGTGACTCTCCCGAGGAGTCACCCCTTGCGTTAGCGACAAGGGTTATTCTTCGGCCATAAACGGATAAACAAAATCTTCCGCGGCCTCAAAGGTTTCTTTGATGGTGCGCGGCGAAACCCAACGCAGCAGGTTGATGCGGGCCCCGGCCTTGTCGTTGGTGCCCGAAGCGCGGGCACCACCGAAGGGCTGCTGACCAACCACTGCGCCCGTCGGTTTATCGTTGATATAGAAGTTGCCGGCGGCATTTTCGAGTTTTGTCAGTGCCAGGCTGATGGCGCTGCGCTCGCGCGCAAAGACCGCCCCGGTTAACGCGTAGGGCGAGGTTTGATCGCAGAGGTCGAGAAGGGCGGCGAAATCTGCCTCCTTTTCGTCGGCATAAACATAAATTGTCATGACCGGCCCGAAAATTTCCTCTTCCAGGGTGCGGAAGTGGGGGTTGTCGGTCAGGATGACCGTAGGTTCAATAAAGTAGCCGACACTGTCGTCACAACCACCGCCAATAATGACTTGGGCGTCGCTGGCGGCGTTGGCATAATCGATAAATTTACGCACATTGTCGAAAGCGGCCTGGTCGATGACCGCATTGAAAAAATTGCCAAAATCGCTGGGCGGGCCCATTTTGATGCGCGCGATATCCTGTTCCAGCTCTTTGCGCAGCGCCGGCCACAGAGATTGGGGAATATAAGCACGTGAAGCTGCCGAGCATTTCTGCCCCTGGTATTCAAAGGCACCGCGCACGATCGCCGTCGACAGCTGCCGCAGGTTGGCCGATTTGTGGGCGACAATGAAATCTTTACCGCCGGTTTCACCGACGATGCGCGGGTAAGATTTGTAATTGGGGATGTTGTTGCCGATGGTCTGCCACATATTTTGAAAAACTTTGGTTGAGCCGGTGAAATGCACACCTCCCAGATCGCGGTGGGGCAGGCAAAGTCCGCCGATTTGTGCGCCGGAACCGGGCACGAAATTAATAACCCCGTCGGGCAGGCCCGCTTCTTTCAGAATCTGCATGAGCAAATAGGGGGTGTAAACGCAGCTTGAAGCGGGTTTAAGGAGAATGGTGTTCCCCATAATCGCCGGCGCGGTTGGCAAGTTGCCCGCAATGGCAGTGAAGTTAAAGGGAGCCACCGCCAGCACAAAGCCTTCGAGGGGGCGCTGTTGGAGGGCGTTCCAGACGCCCTTGGACGAAATGGGTGGTTGCTCGCGATAAATTTGCTCGGCATACCAGACATTGAAGCGCAGAAAATCAATGAGTTCGCAGGTCGCATCTATTTCGGCCTGCCACGCACTTTTGCTGGTTGACAGCATGCTGGCGGCATTCATTTTAAACCGATACTTGCCAGAGAGCAGCTCGGCGGCTTTGAGGAAAATTGCTGCGCGTTCTTCCCAGCGCAAGGCACCCCAGGCGGTTTTGGCTGCCATGGCGGCTTCAATGGCCTGGTTTATTTCGGCCTCGCCCGCCATGTGATATGTGGCGAGAACATGCTTGTGGTCGTGGGGCATGACCACCTGCCCGAGCTTGCCGGTGCGAACTTCCTGTCCACCGATCAGCAAGGGTATTTCGATCTTCTGCGCCGACATTTCCGCCAGGGCTTCCTTAAGCCTGGTGCGCTCGACGGTGCCCGGCGCGTAAGAAAGATTGGGTTCGTTAGTTGGAACAGGGACGGTGAAGACTGCGTTATTTAGAAGATTCATTAATGCTCCTCTTCGGCTGTTTTTACGGTTCTTGACCAGGGTTGGCCGTCGATCTCGTTGCTCTTTGATGAATCTGGAGTGTTGAAATGAGAGCAAAGAATAAGCCAAACTTCGTTCGGTTGAGCCTCTGTCCCTGGGATCGGCCCGCAGTGAGTGAAAAGTCTACCAGATTTCAGCGACTTAACAACCAGGGACAAATTTTTTTCTTGCCGCCGGCAGAGCAGGTCTTTGGTGTGGGAGGATGCCTCCTGGGCTCCTGGGCACTTCTTTATGCATAAACGCATAAAGAAACGACCCTAACACACGTCCAAGGTTTAATTCAGGGCATATTTTTTCAGCTTGCGCGCTACGGTTGATTGGTTCACCCCCAGATGGGCAGCAATTTGTGCTTGGCTGGTAAAACGTTCGCGCAATTTTGTCAAAAGCTGGCGTTCGGTCTGGTTTAATACGTCATTCAGCTTCTGGCCGGGCTGCCAGTCGGCTGGGGCGTCAGGCATTTTCCCCCCTTGCCGGCGCAAGGCGGCAGGCAAGTCAGATTTGCCAATCACCTCGGTCTCAGTCATCACCACCAGACGCTCACACAGATTCATCAATTCGCGGACGTTGCCGGGGTAATCGTAGGCCAGCAGGGCATCGAGGGCGGTGTTGCCGAGGCGACGTTCGACCTGAATTTTCTGGGCAAACAGGTGAATATAATGGCGCAGCAGGGGCAGCAAACAATCACGGCGCTCACGCAGGGGCGGAACCACCAAGGGGATCACATGCAAGCGGTAAAACAGATCAAGGCGAAAGTGTTCGTCCGTCACCATCTGTTCGAGGTTGCGGTGGGTTGCGGCCAACACCCGGACGTTGACCTTGATATTGGTGGTGCAGCCCAGGCGACAGATGCGGCCATCTTCGAGAAAACGCAGCAATTTCACCTGTGACACCATGGGCAGCTCGGCGACTTCGTCCAGAAACAGGGTGCCGCCATCGGCCAGCTCAAAATAGCCCGGCTTGGCGCTCTGGGCGCCCGTAAAGGCCCCTTTTTCGTAACCAAAGAGTTCCGACTCGATCAGGGTTTCCGGAATGGCTCCGCAGTTGATGCGAATCATCGGCCCGCCGGCACGTTTAGAATGACTATGAATCAGGTCGGCAATAACCCCCTTGCCAACGCCCGATTCCCCCAGAATCAACACGGTTGAGTCGGAGCCGCCAACCCGCACCGCTTGTTGTAAAACCTGCACCATGGCCGGGCTGCGCGCGATAATTTGGCGCTCTTCAAGCTTCAATTGCTGCATGGCAAGCATCTGTTCGCGAAATTGGCTGCTGCGGGTAGCCTCTTCCTCCAGATTACGTTGCAGCTGATCCAGTTCGGTCACATCGCGCACCGTGACGACCACCAACTCCAGTTCGCCCTGCTCATCGAACACCGGCGTGCCCGTTGACATGAGTTTGCGCCCGCGATGATTTTGCAGCACGCTCATTTGGCGACGGTTGCGGATGGCTTCCAGTGCCGCGCTCCGATCGACAAAGCCTTCATCGACCAGAGTAAAAATATTTTGCCCCAAAACATCGGCGGCGCAAATATCGTGCAGGCGTTCCGAGGCAGGGTTAACGCGAATCACTGTGCCATCGGCCCGACAGACGAATAAACCATCTGACGACGAGTTGATAATCGCATTCAGCTCACGATTTAAAGCCTCAATTTCCTGGCGACTGTTGCTTAAGCTCATAAATTCCTCCCATTATGCGATAATGCATTGAAATGCACTATTGCATAATGGGAGCCGCTAGACCAGTTTTTTCCCGCGCTCCTTGACAGAACGCCTTCACGTCCGTATAACTGACGGAACGTTCATTCCGGAAAGAGATTCCATGAAGCAAGTTCCACCCCAAAAAGCAGAAATTATCTTGCAGACAGCGCTGGAGCAGTTTGCCGAAAACGGTTTTCATAGCTCGCCGATCTCCCAGCTGGCAAGTCGCGCCGGCGTGGGCGTCGGGAGTATTTATCGTTATTTCAAAGATAAAGACGAGCTGATTCACGCTGTTTTCAAGCAGGTTGATGAGGAGCTTCAGCAGACCATCACGCACAATTTCGATTCCACGCTATCGGATCAGCAGCAGCATATTCAATTGGTGGTTAATCTCATCCATTATTTAAAAGAACGCCCCCATGAATTTAAATTTCTTGAACAATATTACAGCTCACCCTACGGCAGCGAAGAAAAGCACGCCAAGTTTCTGCACGCTGAGGTCAAGGAACCACCCAACCCTTTTGCCAACCTTTTTGCCAGCATCAGTCAAAAAAATCAGCAAAAGCTGCCGCTTCCGCTGTATTTGGCCATGACTTTCGGACCGGTGATTTTTTTGTTGCGCGATGCGCTGTCAGGCTATGTCGAGCTCGATGATGCGCTGATTGAGCAGACCGCCGCCGCCAGTTGGAGGGCTCTCGAAACATGAGCTCTACTGACCGGCGGAACCTTCTCCCCCGCCCTGCCTCTTCCGTAGAATCAATGCCATGAAAAGTCAAGGGTCGACCCCGTTACCAATCCTGGAGATCTTGTCGATGCGACCACAAAAACATTTATTGACAAACGTTTTGTCTATCTTGACCCTGCTGCTGGGCGGTCTGTTTCTTTACGGCTGCAACCAGCAGCAGCAACAGGCGCCCGCGCAGCGACCGCTACCGCAGGTTAGCTATGTCACCCTGGAGCCGGAAAAAATTTCACTTGCAACGACACTTCCCGGTCGCACGGCTGCCTTTAAGCTTGCCGAAATTCGGCCCCAGGTCAGCGGCCTCATTCAGAAGCGCCTGTTTACTGAAGGGTCTGAGGTTAAAGCGGGTCAGGTTCTTTACCAGATAAATCCGGAACCCTTTGCCGCGGCCCTGAACAGTGCCGAAGCCGCTCTGGCGCGGGCGCGGGCCAGTTTGCCGTCCCTTAAGGCCCGGGCCGCGCGGGCCAAAGAGCTGGTAGCGGTCAAGGCGGTCAGCCGGCAGAATTACGACGATGCCGCTGCGGCCCTGGTGCAGGCCGAAGCCGATATTCAGTTCTGGCAGGCCAGCCTGGAATCGGCCCGCATCAATCTGGAATATACCAAGGTGCAGGCTCCCATTTCAGGACGAATTGGCCGCTCAATGGTCACCGTTGGCGCAATTGTCAGCGCCTATCAACCCTTGCCCCTGGCCAGGATTCAGCAGTTGGATCCTCTCTATGTTGATGTTGCCCAATCGACCAGCGATCTGCTGAGTCTCAAGCGCCGCCTGGAAGATGGCCGCCTGGTCAAAAGCGAAAATCATAATAAAGTCACCCTTATTCAAGAAGATGGTACCGCCGATCCCCACGAAGGGGTGCTGCAATTCAGCGACATCAGTGTTGATCCAACCACCGGCTCGGTGACCCTGCGCGCCCTCTTTCCTAATCCCGATGCCGCATTGCTGCCGGGCATGTATGTTCAGGCCCGCATTCAGGAAGGGGTGAATGAACAGGCGCTACTGGTACCGCAGCAGGGGGTCGCCCGGGATCCGAAAGGCAAACCTTATGCCCTGGTGCTCGACGCGGAAAACACGGCAGTTTATCGTCCTTTGATCCTGGATCGCGCCATAGGTCATCGCTGGCTGGTAGCCGAGGGCCTGGCCGCTGGTGATCGGGTGATTGTTGAAGGGCTGACCATGCTGCGCCCCGGAACCAAAGTGCAAGCCAGCCCCTTTGTGCCTGAACAAAAATCGACCGACGCGGCCCAAGCATCCGCAACTGCCAACTAACGGAGACCAGGGATGTTATCGAAATTTTTTCTCGATCGCCCGGTCTTTGCCTGGGTTATTGCGATTATCATTATGACCGCAGGCGGGCTGGCGATTTACAATCTGCCAATTGCCCAGTATCCGCCGATTGCTCCACCGTCCATCGCCATCGACGCCTTCTTTCCAGGCGCCTCGGGCGAAACGGTGGAAAACACCGTCACCCAGATTATTGAACAGAAGATGACCGGCTTGGATGACATGCTCTACCTTTCCGGCACCAGCTCTTCGTCGGGCGTATCGCGGATTGATTTAACTTTTAAACCGGGAACCGATCCCGATGTCGCCTGGTCAAAAGTGCAGAACAAACTGCAACTGGCCATGGCCAGCCTGCCGGATGTGGTGCAGCGCTCGGGGGTTTCGGTGAGCAAATCGACCCGGAATTTCCTGATTATTGTCGGCCTGGTCTCGGAAGATGGCAGCATGGACGGCAACGATCTGCGGGATTACGCCCAGTCGAACCTGGAAAAGATTCTGTCACGGGTGCCGGGGGTGGGTGAGGTTACGACCTTCGGCTCACAATACGCCATGCGTATCTGGTTGAACCCCGACAAGCTCGTAAGCTACGGGCTGACGGTCGAAGACGTTGTGCTGGCCTTGCGCAACTACAATGTCGAAGTTTCTGCCGGCCAGTTTGGTGGGGCTCCCGCCGAACCCGGACAACGCATGAATGCGGCGATTATTGTCCAGCATCTGTTGCAGACACCGGCAGAATTTGCCGCTATCCCTATCCATATCAAGCCCGATGGTGCGGTGATTCGAATCGGTGATATCGGTCGCACGGAACTGGGGACTGAACGTTATGATGTGGTGGCAAACTTCAATGGCAAGCCCGCCTCGGCTTTGGCGATTCGTCAGTCTGCCGGGGCCAATGCTCTGGATACTGCGAGCGCCGTCAGGGCCAAGCTGGCGGAGATGAGCGAGTTTTTCCCCGCGGGGATGAAAGTCATCTACCCCTACGACACCACCCCTTTTACCCGGGTTGCCATTGACGAAGTGGTAAAAACGCTGATTGAAGCCGTCTTGCTGGTTTTTGTGATTATGTACCTGTTTATGGGAACATTCCGGGCCACCCTTATTCCCATGATTGCGGTACCGGTGGTGTTGTTGGGCACCTTCGGCATTCTGGGGTTATTTGGTTTTTCCATCAATATGTTAACCATGTTTGCCATGGTGCTCGCCATCGGTCTGTTGGTCGACGATGCGATTGTCGTGGTGGAAAACGTCGAACGTATTATGTCGGAAGAAGGACTTTCGCCCCGGGAAGCCACGGCGAAATCTATGACGGAAATCACCAGCGCCCTCATTGGTATCGGACTGGTTTTGTCGGCGGTCTTTGCGCCCATGGCATTTTTCCCGGGCTCCACCGGGGTTATCTACCGGCAGTTTTCAGTGACGGTGATTTCTTCCATGCTGCTGTCGGTGGTGGTGGCCCTGATTTTGACCCCCGTGCTTTGCGCCGGTTTTCTGCGCCCAGTGGCCAAAGGCCACGAGCCTTCCGATGGTGCTGTCTGGTTTTTACGTCCCTTTTTTCGCTGGTTTGATCGCATTTTTTTCAAGGCACGTGATCAGTATGTGCGTCTGGTTGGCCGGGTTCTGGTCAAAAAATTCCGTTATCTGGTGCTTTTCGCTTTAATTATGGTCGCCATGGTCTACCTGTTACAGCGCATGCCGACATCTTATCTGCCCAATGAAGATCAAGGCATCCTCTTCGTTCAAGCCATGCTCCCTTCGGGATCAACCCTTGAGCAGACCGAGGCCGTGCTGACCAAAGTTCGGCAGCACTTTGAACAAAACGAAAAAGAAGCCGTTGATTCTATGCTGTCGGTGGCAGGTTTCAGCTTCTCGGGGCAGGGACAAAATATGGCTCTGGGCTTCGTTAGACTTAAAGACTGGGATCAGCGCCAGCGCCCGGACTTGAAGGTCGGGGCCGTTGCCGAACGAGCCATGCGCGCCTTTTCTCAGATGAAAGAAGGGCTGGTCTTCGCTTTTCCGCCACCGGCGGTTATCGAGCTGGGACAAGCCTCGGGTTTCGATTTGCAACTGCAAGACCGCGGTGGTCTGGGACACGCCCAATTGATGGCAGCACGCAATCAGCTGCTGGGGATGGCGGCGCAGGATCCTCGCCTGGTTAAGGTGCGCCCCAATGGCATGCAGGATGTCCCCGAATACCGGGTTGACGTCGACTGGAACAAGGCCGGCGCCCTGGGAATCCCCATTACCTCTATTCACAACACCATAGGTGCCGCTTTTGGCGGTGCTTATGTCAATGATTTTATCCAGGCGGGGCGGGTTAAACGGGTTTACGTGCAGGCCGATGCGCCTTATCGCATGCTGCCGCAAGATATTAACAAACTTTATGTGCGCAACAACCAGGGGAAAATGGTGCCCTTCTCTTCCTTTGCCACCGGGCGTTGGACAACCGGATCGCCAAAACTCGAACGCTTTAACGCCTTTCCCTCCATTAACTTTTGGGGCGAACCCGCACCGGGATATAGTTCCGGCGATGCCATGCAGGCCATGGAAGAGCTGATTGCCAAGCTGCCCCAGGGGATAGGTTTTGACTGGACCGGGCTTTCGTATCAGGAACGCATGGCGGGGTCACAGGCCCCCCTGCTCTATGCCTTTTCGGTGTTTGTTATTTTCCTCTGCCTGGCAGCCCTTTATGAAAGCTGGCCGATTCCCATCGCCATTATGATCTGTCTGCCCCTTGGGGTTGTCGGCGGAGCTCTAGCCGCGAGTTTTTCGGGAATGCCCAACGATGTTTATTTCCAAATTGGCCTGCTCACCACCTTGGGTTTGACCACTAAGAATGCTATCCTCATTGTCCAGTTTGCCAGGGCGCGCGTCGATGAAGGCGTGGGCCTGATTGAGGCAACGCTCGAAGCAGCTCGACTGAGGTTGCGCCCGATCATTATGACCTCGCTGGCCTTTGGTTTCGGCATTTTACCCCTGGTCCTGGCCAGCGGAGCCGGGTCGGGGGCGCAACGCGCTATCGGCACTGGCGTACTGGGCGGCACAATCACGGCAACCTTTCTGGTGACCCTGTTTGCGCCCCTCTTTTATGTCCTTATCTCCAAAGCTCTGGGCAAAAACAAAAAACCGATGACGCTGAAGTACAACGATGAAAAACATCCGGGAGAAACCCCATGACGAGACCCCTTGCAAGTCTCCTGCTAACCGCCGGGCTGGTTCTGGGCGGCTGTACCCTGGCCCCCGAATATCTTCAGCCGCAGCCACCCATTGAGACCACCTGGCCTCAGGCCGACACGGTAGCGACCGTCGAGCCTCAAGCCCCTCTGGCAGCAGAATTGAACTGGCAAAATTTTTTCGCTGACACCAAGCTGCGCCAGGTGGTGGCCCTGGCTTTGGAATCCAACCGTGACCTGCGCCTGGCGAGCTTGAATGTCGAACGCGCCCGTGGTCTTTACGGCATTCAAGGTTCCGAATTGTACCCAACCCTGGATGCGACGGGAGCTTACAGCAAACAACGCCTGGCCCAAAGCGCCAGTTTCGGTGGTTCCCAGGTGATGGAATCTTACGCGGTTAATTTTGGCGTCAGCGCCTGGGAAATTGACTTTTTCGGTCGCATCCGCAGCCTTAAAGCCCAGGCCCTGGAGGCCTTTTTCGCCAGTGAAGAAGCGCGCCGTGGGGGGCAAATTTCGCTCATTGCCGAAGTGGCCAGAACCTACCTGACCTTAGCCGCCGACCAGGAAAATCTTCAACTGGCCCAGGCGACCCTGGCAACCCGTCAGCAATCCTACGCCATGATTCAAAAAAGTTTCGACATCGGCTACGCCACCGAACTCGATTTACGTCAGGCACAGATTCCCCTTGAAGCCGCCCGTCTGGATCTGGCGCGCTTTACCCAATTGGTGGCGCAGGACAAAAACGCCCTGACCCTCCTCGCCGGTGGCAAGGTTGCTGAACAGCTGTTACCCGCAAATCTTGCTGGCGTTGCCGCCCCCGCCGAAATTTCGGCGGGCCTGCCCTCGGAGGTTCTGTTGCAGCGCCCGGATATCCTCGCGGCCGAACATCAACTTAAAGGAGCCTACGCCTTTCTGGGGGCGGCGCGCGCCGCCTTCTTCCCGCGTATTTCTCTGACCGGCCTCTTGGGTTCCGCCAGTGGCGAACTGTCGGGCCTTTTCGGCGCGGGCAGTCAAACCTGGTTGTTTTCTCCCAGTCTCACCCTGCCGATTTTTGACGCCCGCACCTGGGCCGCTCATCGGGTCAGCCAAACCGACCGTGATATTGCCCTGGCCCAGTACGAAAAAACTATTCAGACCGCTTTTCGCGAAGTCGCCGACGCCCTGGCGGTTAAAAGCACGATTGATCAGCAGCTCCTGGCCCAGCAGGGCCTGGTGACCGCAACAGCTGAAGCCGAACGCCTGGCCAAGCTGCGCTATGAGCATGGCCTGGACAATTATCTCGGGGTTCTTGATGCCGCGCGCGCACTCTTTACGGCCAAACAAGGCCTGGTTGCACTGCGCCTGGCCAAGCTAACGAATCAGGTGCACCTGTTTGCGGTTCTGGGGGGCGGTGCAGCCCTGCCACAGGTTGCAACTGCGATCGAATAACAACGAAAGGGGTTAAGATTTGTCCTATCGGGTAGCTATCAACGGTTATGGGCGCATTGGCCAGGCGCTGCTGCGCGCCATTTATACCCGCCCTGGCCGACACAATTTACAGGTGGTGGCAATTAATGAACTGGCCGATCTGGAAACCCTGGTCTATTTGACCCGCTACGACACCACCCATGGCCGTTTTCCCGTGGCGGTTGAAGCCGTGGGCGATAGGCTGATGATCGATAAAAACCCCATCAGAATTTTGAGTCAGACCGATCCTGGTCGGCTTCCCTGGGAAGAGCTGAAGATCGATTTGCTGCTGGAATGTACCGGCAGCTATACCGATAGGGCAACCGCCACCAAGCACTTGGACAGCGGTGCGCGCCGCCTGTTGTTTTCGCAGCCAGGGGCAGACGACATTGATGCGACGGTGGTCTTCGGCTACAACCACCAGAGTCTGCGCCCCGAACACCGCATTGTTTCCAGCGCCTCTTGCACCACTAACTGCGTTGTGCCCATATTGGCCTTGCTCGATCGCCATCTGGGAATCAAAAATGGCCTGACCACCACCATCCATTCGGCGATGAACGATCAGCCCGTGATTGATCGCTACCATCACCCTAATCTGCGCTTGTCGCGCAGCGCGATGCAGTCGCTGGTGCCGGTGGAAACGGCCCTGCATCAGGGAATTACCAAATTCCTGCCTCAGTTGCACGGCAAGATCGAAAGTCTGCATTTGCGCGTGCCGACCATCAACGTTTCCCTGATGGATCTATCGATTAACCTCTATCAGCCGACAACGGTGTCCACCGTGAACGCGATTTTTCAAGAGGCGGCCAACGGCGACCTGCAGGGGTTGCTGGGCTATACAGAAGAACCCCACGCCTCCGTCGATTTCAACACCGATTCACGTTCGGCGATTGTCGATGGCACGCAAACCCGGGTCAGTGATGGCACTTTGCTGAAAATGATGGTCTGGTTCGATAACGAATGGAGTTACGCCTGCCGCATGCTGGATGTGGCTGAATACTGGTTGGGATGTGGGGTCTGAACCGTCGCCCGCTAGCCTACCTTTTTTGCCACTCTTTCAATCTTCGGTGGGCTTTTTCAAGATCTTCGGCTTCTTCCGGGAAACTCACGGGCAGGGTCAGAGCTTTTTCGAGCTGGGCGATGGCTTGGGCGTGTTTACCTTGCTGAGCGTAAACTTTGGCGAGATTATAGCGGTGGGCAATGCGATCGTGCAGGGCAATGGCGCGTAACAGAGACTTTTCCGCCGCCTCCATGCTGGCTTTAGGTAAACCACCATAGACAATTTTAGCCAGGGTGCGGGCCAAAAAACCCAGACGCGAAATTTTGTAATGCCAGCGGCTGAGAATCAACCAGGAAATGTCATCTTCAGGGTCAAGAGCCAAGGCTTTTTCAATATTTTCTTTCACCAACCGCGACCGCGTGATTTGGCTGCGCGTATCGGCATTTTTGACCCCAGCTCCCAAAGCAACCGCCAGCCATTTGTAACCTTCGTCATTTTCCGGGTCGCGCTCAATGGCGGCGCGGGCAGAGGCTTCGGCCTGCTGAAAATGTTCCTGCCGCTGTTCCCCCTTAAGCTTTCGCGCCAGCTCATAGTGGCCCTGGGCCATGCGCCACAGGATTTCAACCCGGGCTCCGTACTGATTTTGCAGGCGCGCCAGCCCTTGCAGGGCCTGCCGAACCTGATCTGTGGCCATTTGAGTATCGATCTCGACAAAGAGTTGTTCGTCGGCAAGTAAATCCACCGCAGAGCAGTTAACCGTCGGCACAAGGCTGGCAGCCAGAAGCAGCAACACCCCCAGAAATAGAGCTATCCGGCGTTTAAAGTTGACGGTTACCACAGGTCTTCCCATGCGTATGATTCCTTCGTTTTGGGCGGCGAGGAAAATAACCCGCAAGCGACGAAAGATGAGGTGGTTAAGGGGCGGGTGTCTAAAACTGTGCCCGTTATACCACGACAAGCCCCGGCGCGAGAACCCAAGACACCACAGGTTTATTGTTTTCACCCGCAGCATCAACCAGGAGGGCTAAGCCAAAAGTGCCCCTGCAAGGCAGTGATCATCATGCCTTGCTGACACGAAAAATCCCTGCGCCATCTTACGAAATCCTCTGGGTTACAGGGTCCGAGAAATATCAGAGGCATAAGAGCCGCTCCCACATAATGCGTCCGTTCGCTCGCGAATTATTGCGGTCTTGCGTCGTCGAGAAAGTTCTCGGTGTTCACTGATCCGAAAAAGCTGTTCAAGAAATCCGGTTGACCAGCCCCGGCGCCCTATGTTACATAGCCGAACCTGGTGCAAG
>Ga0210023_1000352_pt1 | contig 35910 bp, 26 predicted proteins | sample CryGeymeta201524_FD_183987 | JGI IMG/M metagenome (GOLD analysis project Ga0210023, IMG submission 183987) | Groundwater microbial communities from Crystal Geyser aquifers in Utah, USA - Crystal Geyser metaG 2015-24 (SPAdes) (version 2) | ecosystem: Environmental > Aquatic > Deep subsurface >... | reverse complement strand
CAACTGTGCCAACCGCGCCAGACAAACCCGCCTGAGCCGCTCTGGTGTCAACAACCGACCCGGACGCTGTGCCGGGTTTTTTAAGCCTGCTGAATTTTCGTGACTGTTACGAAACCCTAAACCGTGGCTTTGCTGGAGATGGATTGGTAAAACCGTCTTACATCCGCCGTTACATCGCAACAAAAGAAAAAGGGTTTGCTACAGTTTTTATAGTAACAAACCCTTTATTTATCTGGTGGCCTGGGGCGGAATCGAACCACCGACACAAGGATTTTCAATCCTCTGCTCTACCGACTGAGCTACCGGGCCTAGCCTAAAATTATAGCATTGTTACAAGCTTGGTTTGACGAAGCAAAGATTTTTTATCCGCGTTTACGCATCAAGTCGACCCCTAATTGCTTGAGTTTGCGGTAAAGATGAGTGCGTTCAAGTCCGGTTTTTTCTGCTACACGCGTCATGGAGCCATTCTCTTTGGTCAAATGAAACTCAAAATATGCTTTTTCGTATTCATCTCGTCCCTCTCGCAACGGTTTATCTAGCACAAACATTTGCGCACCAAGCGAGTCAACAGCGTCTTCAGACAGCGATTTTTTTTCACCAACCGGGTCATCTGACAAGCGTGGTGTCCGAACACCACCACAAGGCTCCAAACTGCGAGTTACGGTTGAATAACCGATTGACCGATTACGTGCCAAACCCTGCTCAACTGCCTTAAGCAGTTTTTGCAAAGTGATTGGCTTCTCTAAAAATGCCAAAGCGCCAATACGCGTTGCCTCCACCGCCGTGTCTATGGTGGCGTGGCCACTCATCATGATGACTGGCATTGTCAAAACACCGGATGCAGACCACTCCTTGAGCAGGGTGACGCCATCAGTATCAGGCATCCAGATGTCGAGCAAAACCAAGTCTGGGCACTCGCGCAGACGAGCGGCTCTTGCTTGAGCAGCATTCTCTGCCACTTCAACAGTATGCCCTTCGTCGTTCAAAATTTCACTTAGCAAATCACGAATGCCCAGTTCGTCATCCACCACCAAAATATTTGCCATGTTGTCGCGTTTCCCTTAAAAAATAACAGCGATAGATAGACCTAAACTGGTGTAGAGATCAAATCATCAGCGATTGCAAATGATATAGAGACTTGCGCCCCGCAAAGATCACCACTTATCACGCGATTGGAAATCTTCACGTGAGCCCCGTGTTCATCAGCAATTTTTTTAACTACCGCCAGACCCAACCCCGTTCCTTTGTCTTTGGTAGTCACGTAGGGTTCAAACACTCGCTTAAGAATGTAGTCAGGAAACCCTGTGCCGCAATCCTGAACCACCAGTCTTACTTGATGCAAGTTTTGAACCCATTGTGTCTTTAGCACCACCGCCGACTCACTCCCCTTTTTTTGCGCACTACAGGTAGCATCTAGTGCATTTTGCAGCAGGTTGTGAAGCACTTGGCGTAATTGCTGTGCATCCCCCTGAATTAAAGGGCAGCTGGCATCCAACTCAGAACGCACAGGCACTTGCACATCTTCATTGCCATATAAGTTAAGCACATCAAGGACAAGTCCATTGATATCCACGGGCTTGAGCTCCGCAGCAGGCAGTCGCGCATAGTCGCGAAATTCGTTAACCAAACGCTTCATGGCATCCACTTGATCCACGATGGTTTTTACAGATTTGGTTAAAAGGACTTGTTCGGGAGCAGCTATCTTTCCAGAGAGCTTCATCTCTAATCTTTCAGCGGAAAGCTGTATCGGGGTCAAAGGGTTTTTGATTTCATGCGCGAGTCTTCGAGCCACTTCTCCCCAAGCTTGCGCTCTTTGTGCAGAAACTATCTCCGAAATGTCATCAAACACCAGTAGCCACTGACTGCCCGGCAATTCCGCGCCCCTGGCTACGAGCGTAATGGCATCTTTCACCGGACGATCATTGGGTACATCATGATGCCCACTCAGCTCAAAAGATTGCTGCCAATGATCCAGGCTACGTTCAGGCGAATAGGCCAAAAAATTCCGAAATTGCTCTTCAACACTTTGCCCAAAACGTTGCAATCCATCAATTTCAATCAAACGTTTTCCTTCATGAGCAGCCAATGGCAAACGCAAAATTCGGGTGGCTCCTGGGTTGGAAGACACAATCCGCCCTTCTGAATTGAGAACAATGACACCTGCTGTCAAATTGTCCAAAATAGTTTGCAGATTGGCTCGCGCCGCATTAACTTGCACCATGCTGAGCTGAACTGCTTGACGCGCATCTGCGAGTTGTTGTGTCATCACCGCAAATGCGCGCGTCAAACCATCAAGTTCATCCTTGCCTCGCAAACTGGTTTTCGGAGTCAGATCACCCGCAGCAACTTCACGCACACCATCAGCCAAGAGCAAAAGTGGACGGGCAATCTGATTGCCTAAAAACACTGCCAAAAGAACGCCACCGAACACTGCCATGAAAAGACTCAACGTCAGCGTACCAATGTACATGCGACGCAATCCATCACGCGCCAAGGCACGTTCTTGATACTCTCTATTGGCCTGATTCACCTCCAATGCATTGCGCACCAAAGAGGTAGGCAGTGATTTCACAGCCACCAAATAACGCGCCTCGCTCAGTGCGCTGATTCCCTCACTTTTAATGAGTACCAAGGATTTAATACTGGCATCAACGTTCGCCCCCAGGGTGGCATCATCCAATCCATCAATCCATGTCACGACTTGTTGGTCTCGTGCAGAGCGAAACTGAGCTTTGGTGGGCGCATAAGGATTGAGTTGGTATCGCGCCTGTCCGGCTGCTGCAATTAATTGTCCGGATTCATTCCACAACATCAAGTCATCAGCAGCCATGGCATCACGCGTGCGCTCCAATTGCAATGCGGCACGGGAATCGGGCACTGTTGTGAGCTGACTTGCTGCAGCGCGCGTCTTGTTTGCCAGATCAGAAGACAGCGTCTCAAGCGTAGTACGCCCTAAATTCAGCCCTGCCTCCAGTGCACCTTCGACCTTGATGTCAAACCAACTCTCAATTGAACGGCTCACAAATTGATACGAGACCACATAAATCAACACGCCTGGTGCAAACCCTGCTAATGCAAATACTGCAGCTAATTTGACCAGTAAACGACTACCAAATTTTTTCTGCCTCAGCCGTAAAACAAGCCGATACGCAATCCAAAGAATCACCAGCAATAGCAGCCCCGCCACCACCATATTGACGACTAAAAGTTCGGCGTAGTTACGCTCATACAGATCACGGTTGCTGGTAGCTTGAGTCAATAAAAAAAGAAGCACCAATCCGATGGACACCATTGCGGTCAGACCCAGTCCAACCGTCCAACGGTAGGAAGGTGAATTCTTGTTCATCATGGATGTTTTGCGCGAGTGATCACTCATTTACTGACATCCAGACTAACATTCTGCTTGGCTGAAAGTTGAATTCGCCATTCAGATTGTCCCAATGTGCCAATCTGCAACGGCCTTGGCAACTGCGTCAAATTTAGACGGAAACGAAACTCTACAAAATGCGTGGCACCGGGCTCAATATCCACAAGCTCAGCAATGCGCCAATGGGAAATGCGACGCACCGCATCCATGGCAGCTTCCAAATTATCAAAATTCTGATTTAAAGCCAGCCCCTGCGAAGATTCTGCTACTTCTCCTGCGGAAACATTCAACCGCCAGCGACGTGTCAACGGATGGTAAGACAGACGTAAATTTCGCTGCAGGCTGATCAGCTTTCGGTTAGTCCAGTACCAACGTTCACGAAGAACATCGACCTCAGCTACGAAATAGATTGGGATGCCTTTCAACAAGGCATCCTCAACCACCAAGGGCAAATCAAATTGGAGTTGGGCAGACAACCAAAGGCTGTTGTCATACCGTTCGAACTTGAGCAAAGGTTCACCAATTGGCGTTGTCGGCACGGTCTGTGCACGCGCCCATGGGGCGACACCCCAAAAAAGTGTCGCCACACAAAACAACGTCAGCCAGTTAGACCAACGTTTTGTCAAGCAATGCGTAATAAAAGCCATCATGATCACCAGCACCATTGTCTGCCGAGCTGGTATCCGACTCAGAAAAACCTGGCAACAAATGTCCAGGCGAAGCCAATAACGTAGCCTGAGTGTTGCTGGCAAGAAACGCCTTGATTTGCAAACACCCTTCTGCTTTAAACACCGAGCAAGTGCTGTACAGCAACCGCCCCCCAGGTTTAAGCACTTGCCACAAAGCGTTCAACAGTCGCGACTGAATGTTTGCAAGTTGTGCAATATCGCCCTCAGATCGCAACCACCGTATGTCAGGATGTCGGCGCACGATACCCGAAGCCGAGCAAGGCGCGTCCAGCAAGACCAAATCAAACAGCTCACCATCCCACCATGCAGACACATCAGTGGCATCACACGTGACCACCCTAGCCTTCAAACCCAATCGATTCAGGTTTTGGTGAATACGTTCGCACCGCAAGAGATCTATCTCCAAGGCGGTCACATCAACATCTGCCCTTTCAAGCAAATGCGCCGTTTTGCCACCAGGCGCGGCGCATGCATCCAACACACGCAAACAAGAACTCTGCTTGAACCCATCCAGCAACAAAGGTGCGGCCAGTTGTGCCGCGCCATCTTGAACTGAAACCCAACCCTCATTAAACCCCGGCAATTGATGCACCACCACTGCCCCAACCAGCTGCACACCACTTTCAGCTACAGGTATCGCTTCAATGCCGTTTTCTTTGAGTCTGTCAAGATAGACAGCTCGCTCAATGCGCCGTGTATTAACACGCAAGGTCAATGGTGCATGACGATTATTGGCTTTCAAAATAGACTGCCAATCCTGCGGCCAATCGTTTTGAAGATGATTGATCCACCATTCAGGATGATTCCATTGGGCAGATACGTCTCGCAGTGCCTGCTCTATCAAAGCAGCACGTTCGCGCAGAAAGCGTCGCAAACAGGCATTGATGAAAGCTGCTCTCGGTTTGGTTGTTGCTGTTTTTTTTGCAGCTTCAACGGTCTGATTGACCAACGTAAACGAGTCATACAAAGAGCCGTTATCTTGACACATGAGAGCGAGAGCCGTGCACAGCAGGTCGTCAACCGGGGAGGGTGGGGCGCGTTTTGCCAACAGTTTCGTCAAGGCCTGAGCAAGCCCAAGTGATCGAAGAACGGCAAAGCTTAACGCCTGAACCCCTGGACGCAGGTCAGCACCAACGTCCTCCAACGCGACAGTACCCGAACGTCCTTGGCGTATCAGATGCAACACCTTGGCAGTCAATTGCAATTGCCTCCATAAAGGAGGTGCGTTACCATAAGTCATCATTTTTATTTGCAATAAAAATGCCCCAAGCCCTTAATAAAAGGGGTTGAGGCACTATATTTTTAATAGCTAAATCCGCTTAGTCAGTGGCCGCACCCTCGCCTTGCTCGGCTTCAGCTTCCTCGTTACCTGCCAATTCAGCCGCCTCGGCTTCGGCGATGGCACGGCGCTCAGCATCGTCCATGTTTTCACGAACCTTGCGCGCTTCGTGGTAGGCCAAGCCCGTACCCGCTGGAATCAAGCGACCCACAATCACGTTTTCTTTCAGACCGCGTAAACCATCGCGCTTGCCCATGATGGCCGCTTCGGTCAGCACACGCGTGGTTTCCTGGAACGAAGCCGCGCTGATGAAGCTGTCAGTAGACAAAGAAGCCTTGGTGATACCCAACAACAAATTGGTGTAGGTCGCGGGAACCTTGCCTTCGGCACGCAAGGCATCATTGGTGTTGAGCATTTCAGAGCGTTCCACCTGCTCACCGTTGATGTAGTTCGAGTCACCCGCAGCTTCCACCACCACACGGCGCAACATCTGGCGAACAATCACTTCAATGTGCTTGTCATTGATCTTCACACCTTGCAAGCGGTACACGTCCTGCACCTCGTCAACGATGTAACGCGCCAATTCTTCAGCACCCAACAAACGCAAGATGTCTTGTGGGTCAGCCGGGCCGTCTACCACCACTTCGCCCTTGTTGACGATCTGGCCTTCGTGCACCAAGATGTTCTTTTCTTTGGGCACCAGTTCGTCCCAAACTTTGCCTTCTGGATCGGTGATCTGCAGTCGGATCTTGCCTTTGGTTTCTTTGCCGAAAGAAACCGTACCTGTCATCTCAGCCAGCATGCCCTTGTCTTTGGGCGAGCGTGCTTCAAACAACTCGGCCACACGCGGCAGACCGCCAGTAATGTCGCGGGTCTTTTGACCTTCAACCGGGATACGTGCCAGCACTTCGCCTGGACCCACATCCTGGCCGTCACGCACTTGCACCAAAGCGCCAATCGGAAAACCGATCGTCACCGAGTGATCGGTACCAGGAATCTTCACTTCATTGCCAGATGCATCGATTAGCTTAACGATGGGGCGAACCACTTTGGCAGAGCCACGGTGTTTCGGGTCGATCACGACCAAGGTGGACAGGCCGGTGACATCGTCCACCTGTCTGGCCACGGTCAAGCCTTCAACCACGTTTTCGAACAAGGCTTTACCTGCGTATTCCGTGATGATGGGGCGTGTCAATGGATCCCAATTGGCAAGTATCGCACCGGCCTTGACGGCTTGATCAGCCTTCACGGTCAGCACCGCGCCATAGGGCACTTTATGGCGTTCACGCTCACGACCATGTTCGTCATGAATGACGATTTCGCCGGAGCGAGAAATCACCACCAATTCGCCTTTGCCATTGGTGACATAGCGCATCGTGGCGTTAAAGCCAATGTTGCCGTTGGATTTGGCTTCCACACTTGACGCAATGGCCGCACGCGAGGCGGCACCGCCGATGTGGAAGGTACGCATTGTCAACTGTGTGCCGGGTTCGCCAATCGACTGGGCCGCGATCACACCCACAGCTTCGCCACCGTTGACCAAGCCACCACGACCCAGGTCACGGCCATAGCATTTGGCGCAAATACCAAAGCGTGTTTCACAGGTCAACGCAGTACGCACCTTGACTTCGTCCACACCAGCAGCTTCCAACTCGTCAATCAAATCTTCGTCGAGCATGGTGCCAGCGTTTGCCAACACCGACTGGTTTTCAGGGTGAAGCACGTCCTCTGCCGTGGTGCGTCCCAAAATGCGGTCGCGCAGTGATTCAATCGTCTCACCACCTTCGACGATGGCGCGCATCAGGTAACCGCTATGGGTACCGCAATCTTGCTCAGTCACCACCAAGTCTTGGGTCACATCCACCAGACGACGTGTCAGGTAACCTGAGTTGGCCGTTTTCAAAGCGGTATCAGCCAAGCCTTTACGCGCACCGTGGGTGGAGATGAAGTACTCCAACACGTTTAGGCCTTCGCGGAAGTTGGCGGTAATGGGTGTCTCGATGATGGAGCCATCCGGCTTGGCCATCAAACCGCGCATCCCGGCCACCTGACGAATCTGGGCTGGAGAACCCCGGGCACCAGAGTCAGCCATCATGTAAATCGAGTTGAAGGACTCCTGCGGCACCTGGTTGCCATGGCGATCGGTGACGGTCTCTTTGGAGAGTTGCGCCATCATCACCTTGGCCACTTCGTCACCAGATTTACCCCAAATGTCCACCACCTTGTTGTAGCGCTCACCGGCAGTGACCAAACCAGAGGTGTACTGCTGGGCGATTTCCTTGACCTCGTTTTCGGCACGCTCGATGATGCCGGGCTTTTCGGTCGGCACCAGCATGTCTTCGATCGAGATCGAGATGCCAGAACGTGTGGCCAATCGGTAGCCGTATTGCAGCAATTTGTCGGCAAAAACCACGGTCTCTTTCAGACCGCATTTACGGAACGACACATTGATGAGTTTGGAAATTTCTTTCTTCTTCAACGCCTTGTTGATGTTTGAGAAAGGCAAACCCCTTGGCAGGATTTCGGACAACAAGGCGCGCCCTGCTGTGGTTTCCCATAACTTGGTGGACGGCACCAGTTCACCGGTTTCCTTGTTCTTGGTGTATTCGGTCAAACGCACGTTGATGCGTGCACTCATTTCCACTTCACCCGCGTCAAAAGCGCGCTGCACCTCGCTCACGTCCGAGAAAATCAAGCCCTCGCCCTTGCCGTTGATGCGGTCACGGGTGGTGTAGTACAAGCCCAGCACCACGTCTTGCGACGGCACAATGGACGGCTCACCATTGGACGGGAACAACACGTTGTTAGAGGCCAGCATCAGCGTGCGGGCTTCCATTTGCGCCTCTACCGACAGAGGTACGTGCACAGCCATTTGGTCACCGTCAAAGTCGGCATTGAATGCGGCACACACCAAGGGGTGCAACTGAATCGCTTTGCCTTCAATCAAAATTGGCTCAAACGCTTGAATGCCCAAGCGGTGCAAGGTGGGGGCACGGTTGAGCATCACCGGATGTTCACGGATCACTTCTTCCAGGATGTCCCACACCACCGGCGTACCAGATTCAACTTCTTTCTTGGCCGCCTTGATGGTGGTCGCAATGCCCATGGCTTCGAGACGGGCAAAAATGAAAGGCTTGAACAATTCCAAAGCCATCAACTTGGGCAAACCACACTGATGCAGCTTGAGCGTTGGCCCCACCACGATCACTGAACGACCCGAGTAATCCACCCGCTTGCCCAGCAAGTTCTGGCGGAAACGGCCACCCTTGCCCTTGATCATGTCCGCCAAGGATTTGAGTGCACGCTTGTTGGCCCCGGTCATGGCCTTGCCACGGCGACCGTTGTCCAGCAGCGAGTCCACCGCTTCTTGCAGCATGCGTTTTTCGTTGCGGGCAATGATTTCTGGCGCCTTGAGTTCCAGCAAACGACGCAAACGGCTGTTGCGGTTAATCACGCGGCGATACAGGTCATTCAGATCGGATGTGGCAAAACGACCACCGTCCAGGGGCACTAACGGACGCAGGTCAGGCGGCAAGACCGGCAGCACATCCAACACCATCCACTCGGGCTTGATGCCCGATTTTTTGAAAGCCTCAAGCAATTTGAGGCGCTTGGTGTTTTTCTTGATCTTCAGTTCTGAGCCACTGGGGTCATTGCGCAGTTTTTCTATTTCGCTGTCGATGTCGAGGTTTTGGAGCAATTCCTTGACACCTTCCGCGCCCATCTTGGCCTGAAATTCGTCGCCATATTCCTTGAACTTGGCATCGAAGTCGTCTTCAGACATGATGCTGAATTTTTTCAGCGGAGTCATGCCAGGATCGGTCACCACATAAGCTTCAAAATACAGCACGCGTTCAATGTCGCGCAGGGTCATGTCCAGCACCAAACCCAAGCGGCTGGGCAGGGATTTCAGGAACCAGATGTGGGCACAAGGCGCAGCCAGGTCGATGTGCCCCATGCGCTCGCGGCGCACCTTGGTCTGCGTGACTTCAACGCCGCATTTTTCGCAAATCACACCACGGTGCTTGAGGCGCTTGTATTTGCCGCACAAGCATTCGTAGTCTTTGATAGGACCAAAAATCTTGGCACAAAAAAGACCATCGCGCTCGGGTTTGAAGGTGCGGTAATTGATGGTTTCTGGCTTTTTCACTTCGCCAAAAGACCAGGACCGAATTTTCTCGGGCGAGGCCATGCCAATGGTGATGGCATCAAAATGCTCATCAGGCGTGAATTGCTTGAACAGGTCGAGTAATGATTTCATGACTTTGTATCCATTAATTAGTTGCGGACAGAGCAAATTCGCATGGCGAATCTTGGGCTGTCCCGCAAAGTTATTTCAAACAATTACGAGCGTTCCAGCTCGATGTCCAGACCCAGCGAGCGGATTTCCTTGACCAGCACGTTGAACGATTCCGGCATACCGGCTTCGATGGAGTGCTCGCCCTTGACGATGCTCTCATACACCTTGGTACGGCCTTGCACGTCGTCAGACTTGACGGTGAGCATTTCCTGCAAGGTATAAGAAGCGCCATAAGCTTCCAGCGCCCACACTTCCATTTCACCGAAACGTTGACCACCAAACTGCGCCTTGCCGCCCAAAGGTTGCTGCGTCACCAAGCTGTAGGGGCCAGTGGAGCGGGCGTGCATCTTGTCGTCCACCAAGTGGTGAAGCTTCAGGTAATGCATGTAGCCCACCGTCACGGGGCGCTCAAAGCGATCCCCTGTGCGTCCATCGTACAAATAGGCTTGTGTGCGTGTGGGTGTCAGGCCCTTGGCAGCTGCAACTTCAGCGGGGTAAGCCAGCTGCAGCATGGCTCGGATTTCGTCTTCTGATGCGCCGTCAAACACTGGGGTGGCAAAGGGCATGCCAGAAGCCAGGTTTTCAGACATTTCCAGCAATTGCCCATCGCTGAGCTTGGACAAGTCTTCTTTGCGCCCGGTGGTGTTATAGACCTGCTCCAGGAAAGCCCGAAGCTTAGCCACGCGCGATTCAGATTGCAGCATGTCGCCAATGCGCTGACCAATGCCTTTGCCGGCCCAGCCCAGGTGAACTTCAAGCACCTGACCGATGTTCATCCGGGACGGCACGCCCAGCGGATTCAACACGATATCGCAAGGTGTGCCGTCGGCCATGTGTGGCATGTCTTCAACTGGCAATATTTTCGAAACCACACCTTTGTTACCGTGGCGCCCCGCCATCTTGTCACCGGGTTGCAAATGGCGTTTAACGGCCACATACACCTTGACCATTTTCAGCACGCCAGCCGGCAAATCGTCACCTTGTGTCAATTTCTTGCGCTTTTCTTCAAAAGCCAGGTCAAAGTTGTGACGGGTTTGTTCCAGCCCGTTCTTGATGCTTTCCATCTGTGCAGAAATATCCTCATCGGCCGGACGGATGTCAAACCAATGGAATTTCTCAACAGACGCCAGGTAAGCCTTGTCAAGTTTGGTGCCCTTGGGCAGCTTGTTGGGGCCGCCGTTAGCAGCTTTTCCCACCAACAGTTTCTCGATCCGGTCAAAGGCATCCGCTTCAACAATACGCAACTGGTCATTCAGGTCGAGGCGGAAACGTTTGAGCTCATCGTCAATGATCTGCTGTGCGCGACGATCACGAACAATGCCTTCACGGGTGAAAACCTGTACATCAATCACCGTGCCGTGTGAACCCTGGTCTACACGCAGCGAGGTGTCTTTCACGTCGCTGGCTTTTTCACCAAAGATGGCGCGCAACAGTTTTTCTTCTGGAGTCAGCGTGGTTTCGCCTTTGGGGGTGACCTTGCCCACCAGTGTGTCACCGGGCTGCACTTCTGCACCCACGTAAATGATGCCGGATTCGTCCAGTCGATTCAGCTGCTGTTCGCTCAAGTTAGGAATATCACGTGTGATTTCTTCAGCACCCAACTTGGTGTCACGTGCCATGACCACCAGTTCTTCAATGTGGATGGAGGTGTAACGGTCATCCGCCACCACACGTTCACTGATCAAAATCGAGTCTTCAAAGTTATAGCCGTTCCAGGTCATGAAGCCAATGAGCATGTTTTGCCCCAGTGCCAACTCACCCAAATCGGTCGAAGCACCATCCGCAATCACATCTCCCTTGGCCAACACATCGCCTTTTTTAACCACAGGACGTTGATGAATATTGGTGTTCTGGTTGGAACGCTGGTACTTGATCAGGTTGTAAATGTCCACACCCACTTCACCTGCCTGGGCTTCTGAGTCGTTGACGCGCACCACCACACGGGTCGCATCCACGTAGTCCACCACGCCACCACGGGTCGCCACCACCACGGTGCCCGAGTCCACTGCCGCCACACGCTCAATGCCAGTGCCCACCATGGGCTTTTCGGGGCGCAGCACAGGCACGGCCTGCCGGGACATGTTGGCCCCCATCAAAGCGCGGTTGGCATCGTCGTGCTCAAGGAACGGCACCAAAGATGCCGCTACCGAGACGATTTGCGCGGGCGACACATCCATGTACTGAATCCGATCTGCCGCCACCATCACTGTTTCACCGGCTTCACGTGCAGAAATCAATTCACCGGTCAGGCGGCCGTCCTTGTCCAGCGCCGCATTGGCCTGGGCAATCACGTATTTGCCTTCTTCAATGGCTGACAAATAGTCAATGTCCATCGAGACCTTACCGTCAACCACACGACGGTAAGGGGTTTCAATGAAACCATATTCATTCAAACGCGCATACAAGGCCATTGAGTTGATCAAGCCGATGTTGGGGCCTTCTGGCGTTTCAATCGGGCACACGCGTCCGTAGTGGGTCACATGCACGTCGCGCACTTCAAAGCCTGCGCGCTCACGCGTCAAACCACCTGGGCCAAGGGCCGACACACGGCGTTTGTGCGTGATTTCTGACAGCGGGTTGGTCTGATCCATGAACTGGCTAAGCTGCGAAGCACCAAAAAATTCTTTCAGTGCAGCAGATATCGGCTTGCTGTTGATCAGGTCGTGCGGCATCAAGGGTTCTTGTTCGGCCTGACCCAAACGCTCTTTCACAGCTTTTTCAATACGAGCCAAACCCATGCGGTATTGGTTTTCAGCCAGCTCACCGACGCAACGCACACGACGATTGCCCAAGTGATCGATGTCATCCACTTGCCCATGGCCGTTACGCAAATCAACCAACACCTTGACCACAGCCAAGATATCTTCATTGGTCAACACCATCAGGCCAGTAGACTCCGGCCGTCCCATTTTGGCGTTGAATTTCATGCGCCCCACACGTGACAGATCGTAGGTGTCCGGGTTGTAGAACAAGCGCTGGAAGAGTGCCTGCACGGCATCCTCTGTAGGCGGCTCGCCTGGGCGCATCATGCGGTAAATGGCCACACGCGCAGCAAACTCGTCCACCGTTTCATCGGTACGCAAGGTTTGTGAAATGTAAGCCCCTTGGTCGAGTTCATTGGTGTAAATGCACGCCAAGTCCTGCACGCCAGAGGAACGCAGTTTCTTCAGCAATACTTCGGTCAGCTCTTCATTGGCCTTGGCCAAAATTTCACCGGTTTCTGCATCCACCACATTACGGGCCACGATGCGACCGATCAAAAAGTCCTCGGGTACAGAAATGTGGGTGGTTTCGGATTGCTCCAACTCACGGGTGTGACGTGCCGTGACACGTTTTTCTTTAGCCACCACCACCTTGCCGCTCTTGTCGGTGATGTCAAAGCGGGCGACTTCACCACGCAGGCGCTCGGACACAAATTCCATCTGCGCACCACTGTCCATCAGGCGAAAATTATCATTCACAAAGAAATTGGCTAAGATGGATTCGTTGTTCAAGCCAATCGCCTTGAGCAAAATCGTTACCGGCATCTTGCGCCGACGATCGACGCGGAAATAGAGTATGTCTTTGGGGTCAAACTCAAAGTCGAGCCATGAACCACGATAAGGAATGATGCGTGCCGAGAACAGCAACTTGCCAGAACTGTGGGTCTTGCCCTTGTCGTGTTCAAAAAACACACCAGGTGAGCGGTGCAACTGACTCACAATCACGCGTTCAGTGCCGTTGATCACAAAGGAACCCTTTTCGGTCATCAAGGGCACTTCACCCATGTAAACCTCTTGTTCCTTGACCTCTTTGACCACTTTGTTTTGTGTGGTGGAGGACTCACGGTCATAAATGATCAACTGAACTTTGGCACGAACCGCTGAGGCATAAGTCAAGCCCCGCGTTTGGCATTCACGTACATCAAACGCTGGTTTGGCCAGGTTGTAGTCCAGGTATTTCATCTCGACAAAACCGTTGTGCGAGACGATCGGAAACGCAGCGTCAAATGCAGCTTGAAGTCCCTCTTTTGTGCGCTTTTTAGGAGCAACATCTGCTTGCAGAAACGCGGTGTATGCGTCTTTTTGCATTTGCAACAAATAAGGGATTTTCAGTACGCTGTCGCGGGTACCAAAATTTTTACGAATCCGCTTGCGTTCAGTGTATGTGTAAGCCATGAGATCTCCGGGCAACTAGAAGACTTTGTGGGGTCCTGGGCGACTAAAAATCTTGGTGATTGGCCACTACCAATCATTGGCGGACGGTCGCACATTGCATGCAACCCGAACCAAGGCATCTTCTTCTGTCGGGGTTAGAAGACACTGAAAAACATCAAAGAAACATGTTTTTCGGTGTTCTCTAGAAAACACCAAGGGCTGGAGGCCTTTGACAGCGCTCCAGCCCTCGTTAGAACCGAATTATTTCAATTCGGCCTTGGCACCAGCATCAACCAGCTTCTTCAAAGCGGCATCTGCGTCAGCCTTGGAAACGCCTTCTTTGACGTTCTTGGGAGCGCCATCAACCATGTCTTTGGCTTCTTTCAGACCCAGACCGGTGATTTCGCGAACTGCCTTGATGACAGACACTTTTTGTGCGCCGGCTTCAAGCAGAACCACGTTGAACTCTGTCTTTTCTTCAGCCACGGCAGCAGCAGCACCGCCGCCAGCTGCAGGAGCAGACATGGCTGCTGCGCTCACACCAAATTTCTCTTCGATGGCTTTCACCAGGTCGTTGAGTTCCATGACCGTCATGCTGTCGAGCGCGGTCAAAAATGCGTCTTTATCGAATGCCATTTTGATTTCCTAACAATATTGGTAACGTCTTGCTGCAAGCGTTCAAGCTGCAACTGCTTCGGCAGAAACTTCTGCACCAGCGCCTTTTTTCTCCGCAATCGCTGCCAGCACGCGTGCTGTACGAGAGATTGGAGATTGCATCAAGCCCAGCAACTGTGCCAACAACACTTCCTTGGGGGGAATGCTTGCCAGTTGTTTAACGCCGTTGACATCCAGAACTTTGCCTGCAAATGCGCCACCGCGAATCACCAATTTGTCATTGGTTTTTGCGAAGTCAGCCACCACTTTCGCGGCAGCCACTGCATCTTCAGAGAAGCCATAGATCAGCGGACCGGTCATCTGGTCAGACACCACCTCAAAGCCTGTACCGGCGACAGCACGACGAGCCAGGGTGTTTTTCAACACACTCAGACTCACGCCGTTGCTACGCGCGGTAGAGCGCAATTTGGTCATGTCAGCGACCGTGATGCCACGGTATTCCGCAATCACGAGCGTTTGAGCTTTAGCGGCGAGGCCAGTCACATCACTGATGACCGCTTCTTTCTCACTGCGATTTAAACTCAAGGTCTACTCCTTCAAAATGTGCTCTTTTGGTGTTTGTTACACCGTATCAAGCACGCCACATTTCAGCGACCAACTGTTTCGGAACTTTTGTTGTTCTTGGCAGCGGGATCGCCATCTGCGTTGGCTGTCTATCGATTAAGTGCGCAAAGCCAAAACTTTTTACACGCCAACGGTCTTGGATGGCCTGCTTGTCCACTCAGGGCAAGCAGCCCACCACGTCAGGCAGCCTTTTCAGGCCACCAGATTGCTCACATTTTCCGTGCGTTACGCTGCAATGGTTTGTAAATCTACGCGGACACCCACACCCATGGTGCTGGAAATAGCCACCTTGCGCAGGTACAAACCTTTGCTGGTTGCGGGCTTGGCTTTGGCCAAAGCATCAACCAGTGCAGCCAAATTGCCTTGCAGCTTGTCAGTATCAAACGAACGACGACCAATGGTGGAGTGAACAATGCCGGCCTTGTCAACACGGAACTGCACCTGGCCTGCTTTGGCATTACGCACAGCACCAGCCACATCCGGAGTCACCGTGCCAACTTTCGGGTTAGGCATCAAGCCACGAGGGCCAAGAATCTGACCCAAAGTACCCACCACACGCATGGCATCAGGTGCAGCAATCACCACATCAAACGGCATGTTGCCGGCTTTGACCATGGCTGCCAGATCATCCATACCCACGATGTCTGCACCAGCAGCTTTGGCTTCTTCAGCCTTGGCGCCTTGCGCAAACACAGCCACGCGCTTGATCTTACCCGTGCCGTTAGGCAACACGACCGCACCACGAACCACTTGGTCTGACTTCTTGGCATCAATACCGAGCTGCACGGCCACGTCGATGGATTCATCAAACTTGGCGTTGGCAAATTCTTTGACCAAACCCAAAGCATCCACAACCGCATACAACTTGCCGTTGTCTACCTTGCCTTGCTGGGCCTTTTGTTTTTTGGTTAAGTGAGCCATTTAGACACCCTCCACATTCACGCCCATCGAGCGAGCTGAGCCAGCGATGGTACGAACAGCTGCATCCATGTCAGCAGCAGTCAAATCTTTCATCTTGGTCTTGGCAATTTCTTCGAGCTGCGCACGCGTGATCTTGCCAACCTTGGTCTTCAGCGGATTGGAAGAACCCTTGTCCAGTTTGACTGCTTTTTTAATCAGCACAGAGGACGGTGGTGATTTGATGACAAAAGTGAAGCTCTTGTCAGCAAAGGCAGTGATCACCACGGGCAGCGGCAGACCTGGCTCAACACCTTGAGTCTGCGCATTGAATGCCTTGCAGAATTCCATGATGTTCAAACCGCGTTGACCCAATGCCGGGCCGATGGGTGGGGATGGATTGGCCTTACCAGCTGGCACTTGCAGCTTGACAAAACCGACGATTTTTTTCGCCATGTTTAACTCCTAGCGGGTTCTGACGCATCAGCATGCACAACGCACACCTCAGCTCCCCGTGATTAACGACTCACTTCTTCCATTCGTGCCGAGTCGGGGAAACACGAATTAACTTTCTCTATCAGTTGGGGTCAGAGCACGTTGCTGCGCAAGTGGTCTGACCCACAAATTCTCAGGATGGTCAGAGCACGTTGCTGCGCAAGTGGTCTGACCCAGAACATCTCAGTTATCTCAGGTCTTTTCTACCTGCGAAAACTCAAGCTCAACTGGCGTGGAGCGACCAAAAATGGTGACTGCCACGCGCACTTTGTTCTTCTCGTAATTCACTTCTTCAACTGAGCCATTAAAGTCCGCAAACGGGCCTTCTTTGACACGCACCATTTCACCCACCACAAATTCAACCTTGTGACGCGGCTTCTCGGTTCCTTCTTGCATTTGACTGACGATCTTCATGACCTCAGCTTCAGAAATGGGCGAGGGGCGCGTCTTGCCACCACCGACAAAACCAGTCACTTTGTTGGTGTGTTTAACCAAATGCCAGGTGTCATCGTCCATGACCATTTCTACAAACACATAGCCTGGAAAGAACTTGCGCTCAGTGGTTTTCTTTTGACCATTCTTGATCTCAACCACTTCCTCCATGGGCACCAGTGTGCGGCCAAACTTGGCCTGCATACCCGCGCGGGTGATGCGTTCGATGATGTTGCGTTCAGCCGCTTTTTCCATGCCCGAATAAGCATGCACCACATACCAGCGCAAGTCCGGATTGACCGGCGGCACAGCCAGCGTTTCAGCAGCCGTCAGAACGCTTTCCAGGGAGGTTTCTACAGCATCAGTCATTATTTTTTCCACCCCAGGATCAAATCATAAAAAACATATTCGAGCGTTTTGTCGGTCAACCAGAGAAAAAGCGCCATGACCAACACAAAACCAAACACGTACACCGTCATTTGGACTGCTTCTTTACGCGCTGGCCAAACCACTTTTTTGACTTCTTTGACAGCATCTTGACCAAAGGCCACCAGCGCCCGACCTGATTCAGATGTCAAAAAAATCACAACAGCCACAGCCAAACCAGCCAGCAAACCTAGCCACTGAAACAAAGAACCTTTGGAACTGAGCGCGTAATAGGCAGCCAAAGAAATAACAACCATGGCCGCAGCAGCCGCCAATTTGGCCTTGTCTGCAGTAGTGTTGACAGTTTGTACTTGTGTGGTGGCCATTATTGACTTGACTTGCGTCCCAAATTACTCATAAAAATCTGCATCTATCAGACGCACAAGCCCGCTATTTGCATAGCGGGCTTCTTGATACCACCCAAACTTAGGTGGCAGGGGCAGTAGGAATCGAACCTACAACCTTCGGTTTTGGAGACCGACGCTCTGCCAATTGAGCTATGCCCCTTTGTCAGTTGAAAGCTTTTCGGCTTAAAGCTTTTCGTTCTACGCTTGAAGCAATAGCTCCTTACGCAATCACCTTAGCCACCACACCTGCACCCACGGTGCGGCCACCTTCGCGGATGGCGAAGCGCAGGCCTTCCTCCATGGCGATGGGGGCAATCAGCTTGACGGTGATCGACACGTTGTCGCCAGGCATCACCATTTCTTTGCCTTCTGGCAACTCGATCGCACCGGTCACGTCCGTGGTACGGAAGTAGAACTGGGGACGGTAGTTGTTGAAAAACGGCGTGTGACGGCCACCTTCGTCTTTGCTCAAGACGTAGATTTCACCGGTGAAGTGGGTGTGCGGCTTGATGGAGCCGGGTTTGCACAGCACTTGCCCGCGTTGCACGTCTTCGCGTTTGGTGCCGCGCAGCAAGATGCCGACGTTGTCGCCAGCTTGGCCTTGGTCGAGCAGCTTGCGGAACATTTCCACGCCGGTGCAGGTGGTTTTTTGGGTGTCGTGGATGCCGACGATTTCAATTTCTTCGCCGACTTTGATGATGCCGCGCTCCACACGACCGGTCACCACGGTGCCACGGCCAGAGATAGAAAACACGTCTTCTACGGGCATCAGGAAAGCGCCGTCCACAGCGCGCTCGGGCAGGGGGATGTAGCTGTCCAGGGCATCAGCGAGCTTCATGATGGAGCCTTCGCCGAGTTCGCCTTTGTCGCCTTCCATGGCAAGTTTGGCAGAGCCGTGGATGATGGGGGTGGCATCGCCCGGGAAGTCGTACTTGTCCAGGAGTTCGCGCACTTCCATCTCTACCAGTTCGAGCAGTTCAGCGTCGTCGACCATGTCGCATTTGTTCAGGTAGACGATGATGTAGGGCACGCCAACTTGGCGAGCCAAGAGGATGTGTTCACGGGTTTGGGGCATGGGGCCGTCAGCAGCCGAGCAGACCAAAATAGCACCGTCCATTTGCGCAGCACCGGTGATCATGTTTTTCACATAGTCAGCGTGGCCGGGGCAGTCGACGTGGGCGTAGTGGCGGTTGGCCGTTTCGTATTCGACGTGGGCGGTGTTGATGGTGATGCCGCGGGCTTTTTCTTCGGGCGCTGCGTCGATTTGGTCGTAGGCCTTGGCAGAGCCGCCAAACTTGGCTGCCAGCACGGTGGTGATGGCTGCAGTCAGGGTGGTTTTGCCATGGTCAACGTGACCGATGGTGCCCACATTGACGTGGGGCTTGGTGCGCGTGAATTTCTCTTTTCCCATTTTCAGACTCCGAAAATTAAAAGACTGTCAAATTAATAAACCAGCGTCAACCCACAAATCAAAGCCGACACCGAACACCAAAGTGGTGCCCATTCCGGGAATCGGACCCGGGACCTCTCCCTTACCAAGGGAGTGCTCTGCCACTGAGCCAAATGGGCAATATTTCTACCTGACGACACTGGAGCGGGAGACGGGAATCGAACCCGCGTCATTAGCTTGGAAGGCTAGGGTTCTACCATTGAACTACTCCCGCCTAGAAGCCAAACCAATCCAGCTTTAAGCGCCCTACGCCTCGCTATAGCGTCACATTCAATTATTTAAATTCATTGGTGGAGAGGGGTGGATTCGAACCACCGTACTCGTAAGAGGGCAGATTTACAGTCTGCTGCCATTAACCACTCGGCCACCTCTCCACAAAGAACTCGAGATTATGCCATCAAATCAACACCTCACGCACAACGCACCAAGATTTTCTGCGGCTCACGCCGATTTGAAGTCCACCTTGCACGCTGCTTTCACCCCTTGATGCTGACTGCGCCAGTCCCGAGCTTGCGAAAAATGCCCACACCCGATAAATGGCACAGGAGGCCGCAGCGCCGACAAGGGCGAAGGGTGGTTGGCACACAAAACCAGATGCCGCGATGCATCAATCAGCGCGCGCTTGGCTTGGGCATGGTTGCCCCACAACATGAACACCACTGCCTCAGAACGCTCAGACACTTCACGGATGATGGCGTCGGTCAAGACCTCCCAGCCCCTGCCCGCATGGCTGGCCGCTTGCCCCTCTTCCACCGTTAAACAGGTGTTGAGCAGCAACACACCATGCCGCGCCCAGCGCACCAGACTCCCGCCAGGGGTCGGGAACGGCGGCGCAGGCTCACCCAGATCACGCTGCAATTCTTTGAAGATATTCCGCAAGGATGGCGGTGGCAACACCCCCGCAGGCACCGAAAACGCCAAACCTTCGGCCTGCCCCCGACCATGGTACGGGTCTTGCCCCAAGATCACCACCCGCACCGATTGCAGTGGCGTCAAGGCCAGCGCCCGCAGCGGCTCTGGCGGGAAAATAACCACCCCCGCAGCCAGACGTGCACGCAAAAAAGTCAACAAGGATTGACCTTGATTTGATTCAAAAAAACGAGCAACAAGCCCTTGCCAATCAAGGACTACAGGCCAATTCAATGGCTCAGCCAACTGCAGCTGCGTAGCCTCCACTAACTTACCCCAAGGCGGGCATGCCAAACAGCGCCGCCAGCGCCTCGCCAGGTTCTTTGGCACGCATGAACGCCTCGCCCACCAAAAACGCATTGACCCCGGCCGAGCCCATGCGCAACACATCCTCACGCGTGTGGATACCGCTTTCACACACCACAATGCGATCAGCGGGCACGCCCTGCATCAGCGCCAAGGTGGTGTCAAGCGACACCTCAAAGGTCTTCAGGTTGCGGTTGTTGATGCCGATCAGCGGCGTTTTCAGCTTCAGTGCGCGCTGCAGTTCGGCTGCGTCATGCACCTCCACCAGCACCGCCATGTCCAGGCTGTGGGCAATTTGCTCAAAGTCTTTCATTTGCGCATCGTCCAGGCAAGCGGCGATCAGCAAAATGGCATCGGCGCCCATGGCCCGCGACTCGTAGATTTGGTAGGCATCGATCATGAAATCTTTGCGCAGCACCGGCAATGGGCATGACGCCCTGGCCTGCTTGAGAAAGTCCACACAGCCTTGGAAGAACTGCACATCAGTGAGCACTGACAAACAGGCAGCGCCATATTCGGCGTAACTCTGGGCGATATCGGCGGGAATAAAGTCGTCGCGAAACACGCCTTTGGACGGACTGGCCTTTTTGATTTCGGCGATCACTGCCGCGTGCCCTGAAGCGATTTTCGCCCGCATGGCCGCCACAAAATCCCGCGTCAGCACACGGCTCTCGGCATCGAACCGAACGTCGGCCAGCGACTTGCGCTTGCACGCCGCCGCGACTTCCTGGCGTTTGACGGCTACGATTTTTTCCAGAATATCAGTCATGTTGGGTCGGCTCCTGCGCGCCATTTTTGAGAATATTGACAAACACGCGGTGCAGTACCAGCCCCGCAACAATAAAAAGCACCGAAATGCCGATGGCGATCCAGGCGCCATCCGTGTTTAAAAGTGCCATGTGAACGGCTCCTAGCTAAAGAAAACAACCGAGTCCATTACCCAAGGAATGGGGAGAGAACCCAAAAACATAGGGCTTGAAAACCCGCCACCTGTCAAACCACACTCAAACGGTGCGCTGCGGTCACCAAGGCGTCCAACTTGGCTTTGGCAGCGCCTGATTCAAGGGCAGCGCGCGCTAGCTCAATGCCGTCCTTCATGGTGGGCGCCACGTTGGCCGCATACAGCGCCACGCCAGCGTTAAGCACCACGATTTCTTTAGCCGGGCCGTCTACATTGTTCAGCACATCGAGCAACATGGCGCGCGACTGCTCAGGCGTTTCCACCTTAAAGGCGCGGTTGCTGGCCATGCTCAAGCCAAAGTCTTCGGGGTGAATTTCGTACTCGGTCACCTTGCCGTCTTTGAGCTCACCCACCAGCGTGGCTGCACCCAGGCTCACCTCGTCCATGCCGTCTTTGCCATACACCACCACCGCATGCTCAGTGCCCAGGCGCTCCAGCGCGCGCACCTGAATACCCACCAGATCGGGGTGAAACACGCCCATCAGAATATTCGGCGCGCCTGCCGGATTGGTCAGAGGCCCGAGCAAGTTGAAGATGGTTTTGACGCCCATTTCACGGCGCACCGGTGCCACATTTTTCATCGCCGGATGGTGGTTGGGCGCGAACATAAAACCCACACCCACCTGCTCGATGCACTGGGCAATGGCTTCGGGTTTGAGGTTGATGTTGACCCCCAGCGACTCCATCACATCGGCACTGCCGCTCTTGCTGCTGACACTGCGCCCGCCATGTTTGCTCACCTTGGCCCCGGCAGCAGCCGCCACAAACATGGCGCAGGTGGAAATATTGAAGGTGTGCGAACCGTCGCCGCCGGTGCCCACAATGTCGACCAAATGGGTTTTGTCGGCCACCAGCACCTTGGTCGATACCTCGCGCATCACCTGCGCGGCGGCGGTGATCTCGCCAATGGTTTCTTTCTTGACCCGCAAGCCGGTGATGAAGGCTGCCAGCATCACCGGGCTCCACTCACCGGCCATGATTTGCCGCATGATGTGCAGCATTTCGTCATGAAAAATCTCGCGGTGTTCGATGGTGCGCAGCAGCGCTTCCTGCGGGGTGATGGTGATGGCGTGGGTCATGTTGCTCCTTTGATCGGTGAACAGGTACGGCATTTGCCGTTAACAATCAGGCGGGATTGTCGGTCAAGGCCAGCTTGATGCCAAAGCCGACAAACATCACCCCCGCCACGCGTTCGAACCAATGCATGCCGCGCTGCACCAGGCCCAGGCGCCGCGCCGCCCAGCCACCCAACACGGCGTACCCAAAGTTGACGGGTAGGGCATTGACGTTAAACATGACGCCCAGCAGCACAAACGTCAGTGCCTTGTGGGGCGCGTCCGGGGCGATGAACTGCGGCACAAAGGCCAGAAAAAACAGCGCCACCTTGGGGTTAAGCACGTTCGTCCAGAAGCCTTTAAAAAATATGCTTTTTAGGCTTCTAGCCCTTGTATCCATTGGGCTAGCAGCTATAAAAGTTGAATCAGATTCAGACTTGGCAGACGCTTTGGACCACAGTAGCTGCAGACCGACGTAAAGCAGATACAGCGCTCCCACCCATTTCAGCACCGTGAACGCCGTGGCGGAGGCGGCCAACACCGCGCTGACACCCAGCGCAGCGGCCACAATGTGCACAAAACACCCGGCCGTGATGCCCAGTGCCGCAACCAACCCGGCACGCACGCCGCGCTGGAGCGCGTTGGTCACAATAAAAAGCACATCCGGCCCCGGGGTCAGGTTCAGCAGCCAGCCAGCCAGCACAAACAAGCCCAAATGTTCCACGCCCGGGATCATCCTAGATTCCTCAGTTGGACGCGCCCGAGTGGGCTGCTGGCGGCGTGTCTGGGTAGGCGCGACGGCGCGGCAGGCTACTGCCTGCAAGGAGGAGCAACGCCCCCAGGCGCGTCGCCAGCTGCTCAATCGGGTGTGTAGCGCCGTCACCCATAAGGTGAAGTTGATCAACGCCGAAAAAGTTAATATTCATAAGCACTTATTGGTACAGGTCAGCGGTCAACTGAGGAATCTAGGATCATGCTTGCCGTTTGAAAAAATCGCGCATGACGGCCACCGCGTGGTCCACACCGGGCGCATCCACGTCCAGATGGGTCACAAACCGCAGTCGGTACAAGCCAGTGGCCAGCACACCGTTTTGCTTCAAAAATGCGAGCAGCTCAGGCGCTCTGGATTTGGCCTGATCGACCAAATCGACAAACACCATGTTGCTCTGCGGCGGCTCCACCAGCACGCCGGGCAAGCCCTGTAAACCCGCCGCCAGACGCGCAGCCAGGGCATGGTCAGCGGCCAGCCGGACGACATGGTGATCGAGCGCGTAACTGCCCGCAGCGGCCAGAATGCCCGCCTGGCGCATGCCGCCACCGGCCATTTTGCGAATGCGCCGGGCACGCCCAATGAATTCAGCCGAGCCGCACAAGACCGAGCCCACCGGTGCGCCCAGACCTTTGCTCAAACACACCGACACGCTGTCAAAGCACCCGGCAATGCGGCGGGCTTGTTTGACAATTGTTTCCAATTCAATAGCGCGATGTGCTTGTAATACGGGGGCTACAGCCTGATTTATCATATTTTTTTCAGCCAGTTGCGTGGCCTGCACCACCGCCGCATTGAACAGCCGCGCACCGTCCAGATGCCGCGCCAGCCCGTGCTGTGCCGCCAGATCGGTGGCCTGCTGCACATAAGCAAACGGCAGCAGCTTGCCGCCAAAGGTGTTCTCCAGCGTCAGCAACCGGGTTTTGGCAAAGTGCACGTCATCCGGCTTGATGGCGGCTTCAATGTCGGCCAGCGCCAGCGTGCCGTCGGCCTGATGACTCAAAGGCTGCGGCTGCACGCTGCCCAGCACCGCCGCGCCGCCGCCTTCCCAGCGGTAGGTATGGGCAAATTGACCCACAAGGTACTCGTCACCGCGCTGGCAGTGCGCCAGGATCGCGCACAGGTTGCTCTGCGTGCCGGTGGGCACAAACAAGGCCGCCTCAAAGCCCAGCATGGCCGCCAACTGGTCTTGCAACGCATTCACGCTGAAGTCGTCACCAAACACGTCGTCGCCCACCGGCGCAGCGGCCATCACAGCACGCATGACCGGGGTGGGTTGGGTTACGGTGTCGCTGCGCAGATCAACTTTTGTTTGAATCATTTTGGCCTCTAGCCCTTATTTAAATTGTTTAATAAACTATATTTTTTATCACTACTGTCCGGTGAACGTGGTTTTGGTTTGACGCAAACCCAATAACCACGCGGGTTTGCGGTCGAAAAAGTTTGGTGCCGATTTGAATTTCATGATCGTTTTTACTGGTAGTGTCGTAGGGTCGACTTCAGTCGGCCATGGCGGGTTGAAACCCGCCCTACGCAGGGCACGCGTGTTTCGTGCTTTGGGGTGTCCTTGTTGAACATGAACATGAACATGAACGTTAACGTGAACGTTAACGTGAAACAACGCCCACAGCCGACAAGAATGGCGTGTCGTAGGGTCGACTTCAGTCGGCCATGGCGGGTTGAAACCCGCCCTACGCAGGGCACGCGTGTTTCATGCTTTGGGGTGTTCTTGTTGAACAAGCCCTTAGTCGGCAAAGCGAAGTCTCACAGCTTCGCCTCGTTAAGTAGTTTGATGAAATTGCGCTTGGGCTTAAAGGTGCTTCGCAGCTCTGCCACATACACCGCAAATTGCGGGGCTTCCCCCAGCTTGGTCATCAACTGCCCGACCTTGCGCAACCACACCACCGCGCTGGCGTAGGCATCATTATGAGTGAGCGCCACCATTTCGGGAATGGTCTGCCGGTACAACACGATGGCTTCGCGTGGTCGGGTGGGCTCCAGCGCCTGTGCCAAGCTCAAACGAAGGCCTTGAGCGCACTCCCCTTGGTGGATCGCATCCCAGGCAGCATCCAAGTCTTTCTCCCATAAAGCAATGGCAACGCAACGTGACACATCGGGGGCGGATGGTTTGGGATTGAAGCGACTGGTCTGGTTGGCTTGGCGGTGGATGTCTTGCTGCAGCCAGGCCAGCGCACGGTCTCGCTGCTGGGGCCAAAGATCAAGCTTGTTTGCCACACCGTGCAGCTTTTGGTAAGACTCAAGGCCGGGCTGCTCCTCAAACTGAATCCAGGTCAGTTGTAGCGCCTCGTGGTTGCGCTTGCCACTCAAATACGCCTCCGCCACAAAATCACGCAAGCGGTTGTCGGTGCGCTCAGGATAGGCTTGCAAGCCCCGCTCGGCCCACTGCAGCGCTTGTGCATGGCGTTTGTTCTCGGCCAAGATTTTTGCAATCGCCAAATAGTTGTAGGCGCTGGAGAGGTCTTGCGCTTTGATCGCCACCAGTTCATCCACATCACCACTGGCCTTGGCCAAGTCTTCCATCACGCGGGTCATTTTGTAACGGTGGAGGTCAAAACCGCCCTTGTCAGCTGCTGCCAGCAAGTCCCATTGGGCTTGCGCCAGAGCCCGATAGGCGTGCAACCCGGTTTTTCGCAGCACACTGCGGTAGGTTTCTGCGCTGAAACTGCACACGCCAAAGGGTAGTGTGGTTTCCAACCGAAACAATTCAGCCGCCAAGGCGGCTGGGTCTGGGCTTGCCAATTTGCAGGCTTTAAGGTGCAAATCACCCAAGCGGCACAGCACATCACCCACCTGTCCATCTGAGTCGTCTACATTCTCCAGAACCATCTCGGTTTGCTCGATGGCGTATTGGGCCAGCTCAACCAAGGCGGCCGCATGCTCCGATGTCAACAAGGTTTCAAGGGTGTCCACGGCGCGGTCTAACGGCTCGACAAAACGGTGCATGGCGCGCCAGTCGACAAAGCCGTCCACCGTGGTCACATCGTTGATCACCAGGCGCAGGTCATCTACCAAGCTGTCTTGAGCGTGCGCTGGGGTCGACTTGACCAACAAGGTCTGCGCCAGGCGCTCGTCGCGCTGCGCCGCTTCCAGCAACAGGGTCACCAGCGTCTGCGGTGTTTGCTGGCTGAGCCAGGCTTTGAATTGCTGCTGCTGGCTAACGGGCTTTTTGGGCATCTGAATACCTTGGATAAGCAAAAAAATAAATGACTTTTAGACCTCTAGGCCTTATGTAATAAGCGTCAACAGCTATATAAATCATAGCTAAAGAACCGCCGTGCATTCATCGCCCGCCACATTGCGCACCCGCAGGCGCTTGGGGGCGGTGGCGCACAGCAGCGTGCCGTCCCAAGGCGTGCTTTGCCGCACACCGTTTTGGCTGAGCCGGTTTTTCATGTCGATGCGCACCTCAACCGTGCTGTGCCACGGGCCGTCTGCGGCCTCGCAGTCCAGCGACAGCCATTCAAGGCATTCCAGCCCGTCCTGGCTCAAGCCCACCGGCAAGCTTGACGCAAGCGGCTGCCCGGCCTGGCTGGCCTGCTTGACCAGAGCGCTGGGCTGCAAAGCTTTTTTGCGCACCACTTCGGCCAGTTTGCGCGCCAGATAGTCGCTGTGGTAGCGCTGCACCACCACCCGAAAGCGGGGCTGATCGGTACCAGACGGCAGCAGCGCATCCGGGGGCAGCTCAGGGCCAGCCTGCGGGCTGATGGCCATCGGCTCAACATGAGCTTGCAGCTCATCGTCCAGCACCAGATTGGTCAGCAGTGGCTTGAGGTCGCGCAGTTCCACCGCAATGCCGGTGGGGTTGTGGTCATGGAGCCAGGCGGCGCAAGCCTGCGGGTCAGCCACGTCAATGGTGTAGACCACCACGTTTTCTACCGGATAGTCCCAATCGGCCAGTTTGGGCAGCTCTTCCATGGTGAGCTTGTGCAGCGCGGCTTCGTCAAACACGCGGCTGGCCGAGTCCAGCAAGTTGGGCAGCGCCACGGGCACTGCGCCGTGGCTGGCAAAAATGCCGGCCCAGTAGTCGGGCAGCGGCTGCGCCGACTGGGCGTGGGTCAGGCCGGGAATCAGCCCCTTGAGCTTGGCCATGGTTTGCGCCGGGTTGCGAAACAGTTGCACGCCGTCTTGCACGCGCAGCACGTCAAACGCCGCGCCAGCATCGGCCAGCCGGTCGCGCGCCGTCTGGATGCTGTTTTGCCCAATGTCGCTGTGCACAAACCGCCGCCCCAGCGTGTGCGCCACCTTGGCTGTGACACCGCTGCCACCGAAGAAATCCGCTACCAACATGCCAGGGTTGCTGGAGGTTTCAATGATGCGTTGAAGCAGGGCTTCGGGCTTTTGCGTGGCGTAGTCAACGCGCTCGGCGGCTTGCGCACCCACCTGAAAAATATCATCCCAAATCGATTGCAGCGGCACACCTTTCATTTCATCCGGATAGCGCTTGAACCGGGGCACACCACCGGCTTTGTTGGACCAGAGTATTTTCCCCATGGCATCCAATTCATCCAGTTTGGTCGTCGCAAACTTCCAGTGATTACCACGTGCAGCAGGATTGATGCCGCGCCACTCCATGCCACTTGAACCGTTGCGCAGCCCGGCTGCCATCAGATCGCTTGACGTAAATCTTCTTCCGTCTTCTTCTTTGGCACGGTACGCCGTGTCCACATACTCGGCGTCATATTCCGTGAAGGCTTCATTAAAAACAAAGTCATCAGATTTTGTGTAGTAATAAATCACATCATGAATGTGATTGAAGGTCGTTGAATCGGTTCGTGCAGAGGTCCGCTTCCAGACAATCTCGTTGCGAAAGTTTTCCTCACCAAACACCTCGTCAAGCAAAAGTCAGACCGGGCTGCATCAGGTGCTGGGCCACTTTGTGGGCGTTGGGGTTTTGAATGCGGTTGCTTTTGGCGGCCGTTTTGGCCGCGTCCAGCACCTCAAACTGCAGCAGCTGGCGCAGGCGCGAGGCGGCGGGCTCGGGCAACACCCAGGCGGGGTCAAAGTGCGCCATGCTGCGCAGGCTGGGCAAGATGCTGGACTTTTTGGCTGACGGAATGAGCACGCAAAAGTTTTGCGCAAAGCGGGCATCGCCCGGATGCAGTTCACCCAGGAAGAGGTTGAGGTACATGATGGCCGACATCAGCCAGGTTTTGCCAGAGCCCATGGGCAGGCTGAAAACGTAGTCGGTGTTTTGCCAGCCGTAAAACAGCGCGTGCGTGAGCGCCAGGTAGTCGGGCACATCCGGGTTTTCTTCCAGCCAGGTGGCTATTGGCGGCTGCTGGCTTTGGCACACCTGGTACCAGGTGTGGGCGGCTGGCTGCTGGGCAAATACTTCGCGGGCGAGCGCTGGCATGCGGCTGCGTGGGCCGTCGTAGCTGGCTGGCTTGGCAAACAGGCCTTGCACCCAAAGCTGGGACAAGGGCTGGTTGCGCCCCTGCAGCAGCAAATACAGGTAGGTTTGCAGCGCCGCAATTTGCACATCGCGCAGTTGGCCTTGCGCGCGCATGTAGGCCAGCAAGGGCGCAGCGGGGCAGTTGGGCTGGGTCAACCAGTGCTGAACTTGTGCGCTGATGAGGGGTTCGATCATTCTTTTTTTTATATGGTTTTTGAGGCTCTAGCCCTTATTAATTAAGCGTCAATAGCTATTTATTTAATAGCAATGAGCGTCATTGCTTGCATGATGGAATGTGGGCTGCGTCCACGCTTCAAACATCAGCGGCCTGGCGGGGCTTCAAGAAGTTGCCCAGCATGGCGTGGCCGTGCTCGGTGAGGATGCTTTCGGGGTGAAACTGCACGCCTTCGATGTCCAGGCTGGTGTGCTTGATGCCCATGATTTCACCGTCGTCGGTCCAGGCGGTGACCTTCAGGCAAGCGGGGCAGCTGGCGCGCTCAATGGAGAGCGAGTGGTAGCGGTTGACTGTGAACTGTTTGGGCAGCCCTTCAAACACCCCCTCTTGCGTGGTCGTCAGGACGCTGGTTTTGCCGTGCATCAGCTGCTGCGCCCGGATGATCTTGCCGCCAAACGCTGCGCCAATGGCCTGGTGCCCCAGGCACACACCCAAAATGGGCAGTTTGCCGGCAAAGTGCGTAATGGCCGCCACCGAGATACCCGCCTCTGCCGGGGAGCAAGGCCCCGGCGAGATCACCAGCCGATTCATCTGCCCGGATGCCAGCAGCGCGTCCATATCAGCCAGGGTGATTTCGTCATTGCGCGCCACGGTCACGTCAGCCCCCAGTTCGCCCAGATACTGGACGATGTTGTAGGTGAAGCTGTCGTAGTTGTCGATCATCAAGAGTTTCATGGCATTCGTTTCAGTAGTGTGAGGACTTGTGCAAAGTTGCCCCAGCTAGGCATTTGTTTTCATCAAAGCGGCTTGTTGCAATTCATCAAGCAGCTTGAGCATGTGGTCTTTGGTTGCCAGCAGTTCGGTACAGGCTTGTGCAGCAGCATCGGTTTGGCCTTGGGCGTGCAAGCGCAGCACCTCAGCGCCCAGCACATGAATGTTTTGGTGCACCGGCTCAATGGCATGAAACTGCGCTAAGTCGCCATAGTGTTGCTGACCGTGTCCATGGTACCAATGGCCAAAGCGGCACTGGTGGATGTCATGCAATTGCTCAGGCGGCATGTTCAGCGAAACCCCTTGCACGGCCAACACCACGCGCTTGACCCAAGCCAGGTGGTCGTGCTGCGCCACCAAAAGGGGTAGGTCACTGAGCTCCCACTTGACATCTGCCCAAAGGCTCCACTGCGGGTCAGGCACAAACGTGCTGGCCCAGTCAAACACCTGTTCAGCGGGCATGGGCCGGGCAATGCCGTAGCCCTGCACCACGTCACAGCCCAGACGCAGCAACAAAACGCCCTGGTCTTGTGTTTCAACACCTTCGGCAATCACGCTCAGCTTGAACAGCGAGGCAATGTGAACAATGGATTCGACCAAAGCGCGGTCATCAGCATCGTCAAGCATGTCACGCACAAAGCTTTGGTCAATTTTGAGGGTCTGCACCGGAATGCGCTTGAGGTAGCTCAGCGACGAATAGCCGGTGCCAAAATCATCCAAAGAAAACTTGATGCCCAAAGCCCGGCAATTGGCCATGAGGGCATTCATGGCCGCCATGTCGCCCAGTGCCACCGACTCCAAAATCTCAAACTCCAGCAAGTCAGGCGATACCTGTGGATGACAGGCCAGCAAAATTTGCAAGCGCGGCAAAAAGTCTTCTTGCTGAAAGTGCCATGCTGCAATGTTGACGCTCACCGGCCACGCCTGTCCTTGCTGCTGCCATTGTGTCAATTGCTCGAGGGCTTGTTCAATGACCCATTCGCCAATGGCCACAATCACATCCGACTGCTCTACCAATGGCAAAAACGACAACGGCGGGATCATGCCGTCTTGGGGATGCTGCCAGCGCAGCAAGGCCTCGAAACCCACCACCTGGCCACTGCGCAAGTTGACCTTGGGTTGGTAGTACAAACGCAGCTCATTGTCGGTGACTGCCTGCCTGACCCGGGTCAGCGTTTGCTGCACAGATTCTTGCTGAATGTCTTGCAGCACGTCAAACCGGTGGTAGCGGTTGCGCCCGTTTTGCTTGGCCACGTACAGGGCTTGGTCGGCATGGCGCAGCAAAGTGTCGGGGTCAGAGCCATCGGCCGGGAAAACGGTGAAACCCAAGCTGCCAGTGATGCCAATGTGGTGGCCATCCAGCTCAAAGGGCTCGGCCAAGGTGTTCAAAATGCGCTTGAGCAGGCCAGTCAAATCAGCATCATCGGCCAAGTCTTCAAGCAAGATGACAAATTCGTCGCCACCCAGACGGGTCAAGGTGTCAACCGCGCGCAGTTCTTGGTTCAGTCGCACCGTGAGTGCCACCAGCAACGCGTCACCCACGGCATGACCATAGGTATCGTTGACCGGCTTGAATTTATCCAGGTCCAGCAAGCACACCGCCAATTCGGAGCCATCTCGCTTGGATTTTTCAAGTGCCCGCGCAAAACGGTCGGCCAGCAACACCCGATTGGGCAGGCCAGTGAGCGCATCATGGCCAGCTTGCCATTGCAGGCGCTCTTGCACCTGCTCACGCTCAGACACATCGCGCAGCACCAACACACATCCCAATGTGTGGCCTGACACCAGCTTGCCAGCCGCAAAAATGGGCGTTGCCAAACTTTCCACGGGCACCAAGGCACCTTGCTGCGTCACCAACACCGTGTGCATGCTGGCCCGGGTTGCCACGCCTGCGGCCAAAACCTGGGTCACCGGGTTGACCAGCTGCGTTTGCGTGGCGCTGTCTTTGAACACCAGAAAATCCTGCACTGCCTGGCCTTGCACTTGATGCAAATGCCAGCCGGTCAGGGATTGCGCGACCTCGTTCATGAAGCGTACCTGTCCCTGCGCATCGGTGGTGATGACAGCGTCGCCAATCGAAGCCAAGGTGACCTGTGCCAGTTCTTTTTCTGCTTGCAGTGCATCGTTCAGCGCAAGCTCTTTTCGCCACTGGGCGTCAAGCGCATCCAGCATGAAGTTGAAAGCTCGCGCCAAGTGGCTCACCTCATCGCTGCCACCGGCCAGTGCGCGTACCTGCGGCTTGCCTGCACGCACATCGTCAGCCACAGCGGCCAAAGCGGTCAGGCGGCGCGTCAGCCGGTTGGCCAGCAGCCAGGCCAGCAACACGCCCACCCCAATCGCCAGCACGGTGTAGAGCAAGCCGCTGCGGGTGATGGCTGCCAGCTTGGTGGCCGTCACGCTTTGCGCCACACCGACGCGAACCCAGCCTATGTGGTCATGCTGCACCAGCACCGGTACGACCACATCAGCCAGGGCGCTGCTGCGAACCAAGAGTTGTGGGCTGGCCTGTGCGTCACTGGTAAAGCGGGCTGTGTCTGCCAAAAACTGGCCACGCAGCCCAGGTTGGCCATGCGCCACAATTTTGCCGCTGGGCAACACAACCATGACGTGGGTAACCCCGGGGTAAGCGCTGATGGCCAGGGTCAACTCTTGCAGGCCGGCCAAGTCCGAAGAAAGTAGGGGCGTGGCCGCAATCAGGCTCAGGTTTTGCGCCAGACTGATGGCCTGGCTGGCTTGGCTCTCGATCAAAAAATCACGTTGTCGCAAAGACAAATCGTACACAAACAAGCTCATCATCACCGCATGCACCAGCGCCACACCCCAAATCAGCTGACGGCGCACCGTGCCAGACAGCCATTGGGGCAAGGGTGAGCCGTGCGAGGTCATTTTTCTTTCTTTACGAGCTGGTTGAATTCATCCAAAAATTTTCGGACAACGTCAAAGTCCGCATCATTGGCGATGACAAAACCGGTGGTGTCAATCCCTCTCAGGAGCTGCTGTCCCTGGTGCGTGTTTTGCAAGCCGGCCAGCAAGCGCGTGACTCGTGCCGCAAGCTCTGGAGGCACGTCGTTGCGCACAATGATCGCGTTTTGGATCAAGGTGGGGGTTTGCCAAAGCACCTTAAGCTGGGCCGCCTCAACCGGATTGGATTGCTCAAAAGCATGCCAAGCCACAGGCCAGGTGGCGCTGATGTCACTTTGCTTCAGGTAGGCGTTCATGATGGATGAGTTGTGCGTTCCCACATACTTGTTGGTGATGTCAGTGGCCACGTCAATGCCGTTTTTTTGCAAATAGAGCTGCGGCATCATGGCAGCTGCCAAGGCGGTCGGGGCGGGATAGGCTACCACTTTGCCACGTAAATCTTTCGGGGTTTTGATGGGGCTGTCTTTGCGCACAATGAAAACCCCACGAAACAACTCGTCATTGTCCATTTTGGCAACCACGTGGTAACCCCAGTCACGCGAGAGCGCGGCATGGTAGGGGTTAGGCAACGAAAAATGCGATGTGCCCGCACGCAGCTTGCGCTCGTAGTCCGCGTAGTCGTTGGAGGTTTCCAGGTCAAAGGAGGTGCCCGGTAATTGTTCGGTCAGATACGCCATGAGTGGCTCAAATTTTCGATGCAACAGCTGTGGGTTTTGCAATGGATGCACCGCAAAAACATAGTGTGTGCTCTGGTCGGAAACTGGGGCCTGATGGGTGTATTGCGGCGCAGGCGCAGCCTCTTCACGGCCACAGCCAGCCAAGCCGGCCAGCAGCATCAGGCACACGGCACGCCGGTTCGCACATGGTCGGGAGAGGCATCGCTTTGGCGTCAAAAGTGTAGACAACATGAATCAACCCTGGCTCAATTTTGTTGATGAACTGCGACTTCTGCTGGCCGCTCCATCGCCTCCTGGTACACCACATACTGGTCGCGCCCTGCGGCTTTGGCGGCGTACATGGCCAGGTCAGCGTGGCGCGACAAGGTGGCTTCGTCCTGCCCATGCTCAGGGTAAAAAGCCAGGCCGGCGCTGCTGGAAATGTGCACCCGCTGCCCGTTGGTCAACTGAAACGGGGCCAACAAAGTGGCGTGAATTTTCTCGGCCACTTGCCGCGCATCGTTGGAATGTGTGATGCCATCGAGCAGCACCACAAACTCGTCGCCGCCCACGCGCGCCACCGTGTCGGACTCACGCACGCAGGTGCGCAAGCGGTGCGCCACCGACTGCAACAGTTGGTCGCCCGCTGCATGGCCGTGCTTGTCATTCACGGGTTTGAATTTGTCCAGGTCCACAAAAATCAGGGCCAATTGGCTGTTGTCACGCTTGGCGTGTGCAACCGCTTGATGCAAACGGTCTGTCAACAGCCGGCGGTTGGGCAGGTTGGTGAGTGGGTCAAAAAATGCCAGGCGCTTGACTTCATCCTCAGCCGCCTTGCGCAGGGTGATGTCGGTGTGGGTAGCCACGTAGTTGGTGACCACACCGGCTTCGTCACAAACGGCGGTGATCGACTGCCAGCACGGAAACTCCTCGCCATTTTTTCGTGTATTCCAAATCTCACCCTGCCAGCTGTGCTGCTGCATCAGTTCACGCCACATGTCACTGAAAAACGCGGCATCGTGCCGCCCTGACTTGAAAATGCTGGGGTTCTTGCCCAGCACTTCGCTGCTGGCGTAGCCAAACAGGTGGGTAAACGCTTGGTTGACCCGCAAAATCTCAACCTGCGCGTTGGTCACCAACATGCTCTCATGGGACTCAAAGGCGGCGGCTGCCACCCGCAAGTCGGCCTCTTCTTGCTTGCGCCGTGTGACGTCTTCGGTGGTGCCAATAAGCCGGCGTGGCACCCCTTCGTCGTCTGAATACAAAGCGGCGCGATTGCGCATGTAGCGCAATTGGCCGTCTGGTCGGCGAATTTGGAAGGTCATGGCAAACGGCTTGTCCTGCTGAATGGTCTCGCGGGTGGCATCGCGCATGCGCTTCAGGTCTTGGGAGCTCAGCAGCTTGATCCAGTCGTCACCTCGCTCGCTGGCTTGCTGCCGGCTTAAACCAAACAAAGCAAACATGGCGTCGTCCCAAAGGTAATGCCGGGTAACCAGGTCAAACTCCCAAATGCCCACCCCACTGGCCTCGGTCGCCAACTTAAGGCGTTTGGTGGTTAGGATTTTTTGAGCGCGCTGGCGCTGAAAAACCGACATCAGCAGCACACTTACTGCTACAAACAGCAAATAACCCACGCCCTGGCTCATCGCCCGGTTTTGCCAGGGCGCAAGGAAAACATCAGACTCCCGGCTGACCCACACCACCAGCGGCTTGTCCTGATGCAATTCGCCCACCAAAACTGTCTGCAGCACAGAAAAATACCGATCCATGCGCCACGGCTGTCCTGCGCCAAATTCACTGGCAGGCGCGGCACGGCTCAAATGCCGCGACAGCAAAGAGTCGCTGGCCGACAGGTCCTGCCCCACCACGTCTTGCAACGGCGGTTGGCTGATGAAGGTCAGCCCGTCGGCATGCACCAGTGAGACGCGCAGATCACCGCTGTAGCGCACAGAGTTGAGCAAGATTTCAAAGTCCACTGGGTCCAATGCCGCAGAAACGACTCCCGCAAATTGACCCTGTGCATCTTGCATGACTTGGGTGAAATTGATCACATGGTTGTTCAGCACCGAGGTGAAAGGCTTGCTGATGAACAACTGTGCGCTATTGTGGTTTTGCCTGGGGGTTTGAACATAGTCGCGATGTTGCACATTCAAGCCCAAGAGCTCGCGTCGATTTGAAAAAATGATGTGTCCTGTGGCATCGGTCACCAAAAAAGTGCGCACCGATGGCATCGCCGCGTCAAGGTTAGACAGCATCTGCTCGGCCAGCAGATCGCCTTGCGGGGTGCTGCGCCAAATTGGCACGGCTTGGCTGACCAATTTCAAACTTTGGTTGATGGCGGTGATCTGACGCGACAGGTTGTCTCTGACCACTTTGGCTTGCGTGCCCAGGCGATCAAATTCCTGCGCTTGCAGGCGCTCCCACTCGCGCAAGCTACCCCAGCCCCACAAAACGCCCAGGATCAACAGGGCTGCTGTCAGCAGCAGCCAATGCCGGCGATGGACGATGGCGCGGGTCACTCCAGCCCTTCTTCTACCAGTTCCGCAGCACGCAGCAGCGCCCGCGCCTTGGCCTCGGTCTCGCGCCATTCCAGCTCGGGCACGCTGTCAGCCACCACACCAGCGGCCGCCTGCACGTACAGCATCTGGTTTTTGATGATGCCGGTACGTATGGCAATGGCCACGTCCATGTCGCCCGCATAGCTCAGGTAACCGCAGGCACCACCATACAGGCCGCGTTTGGTCGGCTCCAACTGGTCGATGAGTTCCATGGCGTGCACTTTGGGCGCACCGGTGAGCGTGCCCGCCGGAAAAGTGGCTTTGAGCACGTCCATGCTGGTCATGCCAGGCAGCAGCGTGCCTTCGACGTTGCTCACAATGTGCATCACATGGCTGTAGCGCTCCACACAGAACGCGT
>Ga0210023_1000349_pt1 | contig 36090 bp, 37 predicted proteins | sample CryGeymeta201524_FD_183987 | JGI IMG/M metagenome (GOLD analysis project Ga0210023, IMG submission 183987) | Groundwater microbial communities from Crystal Geyser aquifers in Utah, USA - Crystal Geyser metaG 2015-24 (SPAdes) (version 2) | ecosystem: Environmental > Aquatic > Deep subsurface >... | reverse complement strand
TTTACTTCTTCTTCGGTTCCGGAAATTTCAGTGACTTCTTTCACTTCTTTTCCATCTATTGTTTTTATGGTAGTAATTTTTGCAAATGTACTATCATTCACAACAGACATTTCTACTACTATATTTCTGTTTACTTGTGTGGTAGCAGCTTGAGCGTCTGTTAATTTTATTTGTGTCCCATCTTCTGTGGTAATATATTCTGCTTTCACCATATTTCCAGAAACGGTTTCTGTAGTGTGACCTCCTAAAATTGGTGCGATTACTAAACCTATTAAACAGGTTAATTTGATTAAAATATTCATCGAGGGTCCGGAAGTATCTTTAAATGGATCTCCCACTGTGTCTCCTGTTACGGCTGCTTTATGTGCATCAGAGCCTTTGTAGGTCATTTCGCCATTAATAAGAACTCCTGCTTCGAACGATTTTTTAGCATTGTCCCACGCACCGCCTGCATTGTTTTGAAATACTGCCCAAAGCACTCCTGAAACCGTTACTCCTGCCATATATCCGCCAAGCATTTCAGCAATGAGTTTATTGTCATACCCAATGAGCATAGGCAAAACCACAATTAAAATAGGAAATCCAATGGTTAAAATACCGGGAAGCATCATTTCACGTAGGGCGGCTTGTGTTGAAATTTCTACACATTTGCCATATTCTGGTTTACCTGTTCCTTCCATAATTCCTGGAATTTCTTTAAACTGACGACGCACCTCATACACCATTTCCATAGCTGCTTTTCCTACGGAGTTCATGGCTAAAGCAGAAAAAACAACTGGTATCATGCCACCAATAAATAACATGGCTAATACCGGAGCTTTAAAAATATTGATACCATCAATCCCAGTAAAAGTTACATAGGCCGCAAATAAGGCTAGAGAAGTTAGTGCCGCTGAAGCAATAGCAAATCCTTTTCCGGTAGCTGCGGTTGTGTTTCCAACAGAGTCTAAAATATCGGTTCTTGTTCTTACTTCTTTTGGTAATTCGCTCATTTCAGCAATTCCACCGGCATTGTCAGATATTGGTCCGAATGCATCGATAGCTAATTGCATTGCTGTGGTAGCCATCATTGCAGAAGCTGCTAATGCTACTCCATAAAATCCTGCTAAAGCATACGAAGCCCAAATTGCTCCGGCAAATATTAAAACAGTTGGAAAGGTAGAAATCATTCCGGTTGCTAACCCTGCAATCACGTTTGTACCTGCTCCTGTTGATGATTTTTGCACAATGGCCATCACTGGTTTTGTGCCTAAACCTGTATAGTATTCGGTTATAGAGGAAATAACACCACCCACAAATAATCCTACGATTGTGGCATAGAATACGCGAATAGAGGAAATTTCTTGCAACCCTTCACCAAAGAAATTCATTTGCATGGTTTCCGGTAACATATATTTTACTAGGAAATAACAAGCGATTAAAGTTAACGCTATGGAAATCCAGTTTCCAAAATTTAAAGCACTTTGCACTTGTTTTTCTTTTGCGTCATTACTTTTTATTTTTACCAGCATCGTCCCAATGATAGAAAATAATATGCCAAAACCTGCTATAGACATAGGCAATAAAATGGGACCAATACCTCCAAAAGCATCGGTTATATTGCCACCCATATCTTTTATAACATAATTACCGAGCACCATTGCCGCTAAAACAGTGGCAACATACGAACCAAATAAATCGGCGCCCATACCGGCAACATCGCCCACATTATCACCCACGTTGTCTGCTATGGTTGCAGGGTTACGAGGGTCATCTTCTGGAATTCCGGCTTCTACTTTTCCTACTAAATCAGCTCCAACATCGGCAGCTTTGGTGTAAATACCACCACCCACACGAGCAAATAAAGCTATGGATTCGGCTCCAAGTGAAAATCCGGCTAAGGTTTCAAGGACAATGGTCATTTGTTCTGTGGAAGTCCAAACGCCACCCATAAAGTAATGAAAGAAAAAGATAAAGAAAGTGGTCAACCCTAAAACCGCTAAACCGGCAACACCTAGACCCATTACGGTTCCACCGCCAAAAGATACTTTTAAAGCTTGTGGCAAACTGGTTCTGGCTGCTTGTGTGGTTCTAACATTGGTTTTTGTTGCAATTTTCATCCCTATATTTCCGGCAAAAGCGGAAAATATAGCGCCAAAAATAAAGGCTACTACTATTAAAATGTGCGTTGTTGGTACAATAAAAGATATTGCAGCAAGTAGGATGCTTGCACCTATAACAAAAAAGGTTAATAATCTATATTCTGCTTTAAGGAAAGCTAAAGCTCCTTCATAGATATAATCTGAAATTTCTTTCATCTTACCATCTCCTGCGTCTTGCTTTAATACCCAAGTCCTTTTTGTCCACATAAATAGAAGACCAATAACTGCCATTACAATTGGCAAATAAATCATAAATGAATTCATATATTTTTTGATTTTTTAATTGCTGCGCAAAAGTAAGTAATTACTACTAAAGAAAAAAAGCAATACCCTTTTTAAGTGCATTGCTTTTAAATAAAAAATGAATACTAGTAATTAATATTCGGTATCATTATGCAATAGCATAAGAATTCTTAATTTCTAAGGGCAATTTTGAAAATCTTTCGGAACATTGATCAATAATCTCAAAAGCTTCTTCTGCATTTCCCCAACCTTCCACATCTACTTTTTTCTTTTCTAAATCTTTATACACTTGGAAAAAATGCTCTATTTCTTTAATTAGATGGGGATTAATATCTTTAAGATCGTTTATTTTATCGCCATTAGGGTCGCTAATAGGCACACAAATAATTTTTTCGTCCGGTCCTTTTTCGTCTGCCATATGAAAAACGCCAATGGGTTTTACTTCCATTAAACAGCCCGGAAAAGTGGGTTCCGTTACTAATACCAAAACATCAAGTGGATCGCCATCTAAAGCGAAGGTTTCTGGTATAAAGCCATAATCGGCCGGGTACATCATAGAAGAGAACAACATTCTGTCGTATCTGATTTTTTTCATTTTAAAATCAAATTCATATTTGTTTCTGCTTCCTTTGGGAATTTCTACTAGTACATCAAATTTTTTCATTCGTGCTGCGCTCATAATACTTTCTTATTTTGAGGTGTAAAAATAAGGATAATAGAGAGGTAAAAAAAGAATATGGCTGATGGATTTGTGGTTTTAAAATTGAAAACCAAACGAACCGGTAACACCAAAACTTCTAGCACCCACATTTTCAAAATAATTACCTCTGAAATTGAAATCAAGTCTAAATATTTTGAAGATATTTCCCACCCCAACACTGTATTCGTAATAAATATCTTCAGGTGCCTGATAGACGATGTTAGAAGCATTTATCGCAATATTTTCATCAGATATCTGTCCATAAACGGCTCGTATTCCTACGATCTCCCTTAAATTTAATTTACGAAACCCGGGGATTCTGGAGAAAAACCTACCCCCAAAATTATGCTCAATATGCACCGAGGCGTATTGGTCGCTAACAAATTCATAATAATCTAATAAAGTAAAGGTATTGTAAATACTAAAAAGGGTTTGATTCCCCGGTATTGGACTTAACAATCCTAGGGGAACATCTCCGAATATTTTTCCTACTTCTATGGTGGTATATAATCTGCCGAAGCCTCCTATATTCCATGGTTGGGTATAAAGTGCTTGTGCTTTTTGGTATTCAAAATCGCCTCCAAGAATATTTTTTAATCCGGTGGTATAGCCTACAAAAAATTGAGAAAAGTCGCCCGAATTTATTACGGTTTGTTCTACTCCGTATCCTGATGTTTTTCTTCCCGGTGTGAAGTTTAAAGCGATTTCTATTTCAGGCTGCTTTATTTCGCTTTGGATATTTCCAAATTCATCAAAGTAATTTAAACTAAACGTTGGGGTTGCAGATTTTAATGTTCTATAAGAAGCCGTGGTTCGGAAAATGAAATTTTTGCCTGGCTCAAATTCTATACCAAACGTGGTAAGATTTATGTTGGTTAACCTGTCATTTGCACCAATGGAAATTAAGGAAGAAGAAGCTAAATTTCTACCCAAAACATCATTTGATGTGGTCAAACTTGCTCCGGTTTGCTCTATATCTCTCCGGTTTCCGCCAAAAATAATAAGTCTGGATTTTCTGTCTAAAAGCCATTTTCCGGAGATTCCGTATTTTACTTTATTGTCTTTAAATCCATATGCCAAAAAACCCTCCAGCCGCCAAGGATCGTTTTGTCCAAAATAGGTCCTTCCACCACCACGAATTCGCAATCCTTCTGCTTCATTATATCCGAAAGTGGAAAACACCGGTCCAAAATCAAAATTAGGAAACTCGTAATAACCGGAAGCTAACACAGTGCCTATGCTATAAAAGGTTTTAAAGCGACGAACCGTTTTTAAGGTATCGAGCATGGTATATACTTGGGATTCGTTTTTATTGAGTGCCTCTTTTCGGTTTTCTTCCCAAAACGCATCATCCCTATTATATACTTCATATTGATAAGGATCTACTTGTGCCTTGTAAAAGTTTCGGTCCTTTTCAAGATCGAAGGTGTGGTTGTCATATAACGTGGTTCGTTTACCATACAATCCTCTGGATTTTTCTTTCTTTGAAAAACTAAAATCCGACATGAAATAATCTCTGGTCAAAAGAAAAATAGAATCGTTAAGCACTTCAAATTCTTGTTCTATATAAATATCTTTCACCCAATTGATGTTGGCACTTTTATTAACTTGAAGATTAATTTCTTTGATTGCCCAAGTGGTGTCATTTACCCAAAAGTTGCCTTTAAAGGTTAGCTCTCCTTTTCTTCTTGGGTAATAAATAATGTTGTAACACCATTTATTGTCGATATAAGCACTGTCATTTAACACATAATTATATACGTCAATTCCTGTGCGAGATAGTGGACTGGTAAAGGCTTTATCAAAAAACTTCAGGTAATTGTCATACACGTCATATTCCGAATATAAATCTTTTACAAACTCAATCATGGTTTGGTTATTACTAAATCCCGAGTTTTTGTTTCCTTCTAAAATTTCTTTTTCTTGATTAATTAGGTTGTCGCCATATACTTTTGAAAAAGCTTCATTTATAAAAATTGGCAGAAACGTTTTTCCGGTAACCCGAGAAGTATCGGTAAAATCGAATACAAACTCCATGCCCTTAAAAATTTTACTTTTAATAAAAGCACTATCGATGGTGTTGATGTCAAACTCTAACTTTTCATATTTGTCATACTGGTATTGTTTGAATTTTTTTACGCCGTTTTCTCGACGATTTTCCCAAATTTTTCGAAGTATATCAATGGCAGGATTTTCCTTTTTTGACGTTTTTCCGGTAAAAAACACAATTTCATTTAACTGTTCGGTTTCTTCCTCTAAGACAATATTAAGGTCATAAGTAACTCTTTTTTCTAAAGTAATTTCTTTAGTAAGATAGCCCATAAACGAAAAAACTACGGTAGAATAGTTGGAGTTGGATTCTAAATAAAAGCGTCCATTTTCATCGGTGATTGTGCCTTCACGCGAATTTTTAAACATAACATTGGCAAAAGGAACGGTAATTCCTTTGGTATCTTTAATTACCCCACCTATTTTCGTTTGGGCGTGTGAACTTAAAAAAAAAAGAAGGGTAAACAAGATGAATAGATTCCTCATATAATTTTTTTGTAAAACTTTAAATGCCTTTTGGTTTACCTAAACTATTTCTATTTAATTCCATTTTTATTTAAAAAAATGATTCGTTTTAGAGGTGTCTTTTTTTTAAGCAAATTTTCAAAAAAGTCATTTAAAAAAACATTGTTTTTGTTGTCGTAAATACTACCATCAAAAAACAAAATACTTCACTTTTTTTATTAATTTTTAGTAAATAGATTTTTTTAAGCCTCCTTATAAAGCACTTTTTTCACGGCTTTAACCACATCCTCACTATTAGGCAACCATTCTTTTAAAAGATTTGGCGAATATGGAGCAGGAGTATCTGCTGTATTTATTTTTATTATAGGTGCATCTAGATAATCAAAAGCTTGTGCTTGCACTTGGTAAGTGATTTCTGTGGAAATATTACCAAAAGGCCAAGATTCTTCTAAAATAACCAACCTGTTTGTTTTCTTTACAGAATCGATAATCGTTTTATAATCCATTGGACGTATGGTGCGTAAGTCAATAATTTCACAACTGATGTTTTCTTTTTCTAATACTTCAGCAGCGGCATAAGCTTCTTTAATAATTTTTCCAAAAGAAACTATAGTAACATCTTTTCCTTCTCTTTTAATTTCAGCTACGCCTATAGGAATTACATACTCTCCTTCAGGCACTTCTCCTTTATCGCCATACATTTGCTCACTTTCCATAAAAATTACCGGGTCATTATCACGAATAGCCGATTTCAATAATCCTTTAGCATCTTTAGGGTTAGAAGGAACTACCACTTTTAGTCCGGGGCAGTTAGCATACCAACTTTCAAACGCTTGCGAATGGGTTGCGCCAAGTTGCCCTGCTGAAGCAGTTGGCCCACGAAAAACAATTGGAATATTAAACTGACCACCACTCATTTGACGTAATTTTGCCGCATTGTTGATGATTTGGTCAATACCAACCAAAGAAAAATTGAACGTCATATATTCCACGATAGGTCGGTTGCCATTCATTGCTGAACCAATAGCAATACCTGAAAAACCAAGTTCTGCAATAGGCGTGTCAATAACGCGTTCAGGACCAAACTCGTCCAGCATTCCTTTGGATGCTTTGTAAGCACCGTTATACTCTGCTACTTCTTCGCCCATTAAATAAATGGTTGCATCTCTTCGCATTTCTTCGCTCATGGCTTCACCAATGGCTTCTCTAAATTGTATGGTTTTCATATACTTTTTTTACTTCTTCGTTATAATAAGGATTGTAAATTTTAAACGAACAAAAATACTATTATTTCCACTTTAAGTGTTACGTTTTATTAACTTTTAACGTAAATTTATTATGCACGCATAGCAAAAAATAAAAAAAAGATAGTTAACTTCGTAGCGCGAAATAATTTCAATAACTTAGAAATAAAAAAATGAAGATATTAGTTTGTATAAGTCACGTTCCTGACACCACCTCAAAAATTAATTTTACAGATAATAACACAAAATTTGATAAAAACGGCGTGCAGTTTGTCATCAACCCTAACGATGAATTTGGATTGACCCGTGCGATGTGGTTTAAAGAAAAACAAGGAGCAACCCTTCACGTGGTGAATGTTGGAGGTCCTGAAACTGAGCCTACACTCCGTAAAGCGCTTGCCATTGGTGCGGATGAAGCAATTCGTGTAAATGCCGCCCCAACCGACGGCCTTTTTGTAGCCAAACAACTTGCTAAAATAATGCAAGATGGCGCTTATGACCTAGTAATTGCCGGTAGAGAATCTATCGATTATAACGGAGGCATGGTTCCCGGAATGCTGGCTGCTTTAACCAATGCTAATTTTGTAAATACCTGCATACAAATAGATGTTGATGGAAATAATGTGGTAGCTGTTCGCGAAATAGACGGTGGCAAAGAAACCCTAAAAACAACCTTACCTCTGGTCATTGGCGGTCAAAAAGGATTAGTAGAAGAAAGTGATTTACGCATTCCAAATATGCGTGGCATTATGCAAGCACGCCAAAAACCACTTCATGTTGTGGAAGCCGTTTCTGCTGCCAATGAAATGCAAACCCTTTCTTTTGAAAAACCGGCACCTAAAGGTGCCATAAAAATGGTTGATGCTGAAAACATCGACGAACTTATCCGCCTACTTCACACCGAAGCCAAAGTGATATAAAAATGGGATTTCAGAAAATACAAATAACTATTAACTTTTAACAACTCACAAACATGTCTGTTTTAGTATATACCGAGTCTGAACAAGGAAAATTAAAAAAAGTAGCCCTAGAAGCTACCTCTTACGCAAACGCCATAGCTGCGTTATTAAACACGACAGTAACTGCCATTACCATAAACGTTGGCGAAACTGCCGAATTAGGAAATTATGGTGCTTCAAAAGTGCTTCAAGTAAAAAATACTTCTTTAGAAAAATTTAATGCCAAAGCCTTTGCAGATGTCATTAAACAAGCCGCTGAAAAAGAAAGTGCAAAAGTGGTTGTTTTAACCTCTAGCGCAAATAGTAAATATTTAGCACCACTTTTAGCAGTTAACTTAAACGCATCGTTGGCAACCAATGTAGTTTCTGTTCCGGAAAGTGTTTCGCCCTTTAAAGTGAAATCTACCGTGTTTACAAATAAAGCTTTTGCTGTAACGGAACTCCATAATGAAATAAAAATCATTGAATTGGCAAAAAACACCTACGGTTTAAAAGAAAAACAAACCAAGATAACCTCTGAAGATTTTGCGCCACATCTAGAAGATGGCGATTTTGCTATTCAAGTACAATCGGTAGATAAAGCCACCGATAAAGTAACCATAGCCGATGCTGAAATTGTAGTTTCGGCAGGACGCGGACTAAAAGGACCGGAAAATTGGGGTATGATTGAAGATTTAGCAAAAGTTTTAGGCGCCGCAACTGCTTGTTCTAAACCTGTAAGCGATATGGGTTGGCGACCACACGGCGAACACGTTGGACAAACCGGAAAACCTGTAGCCGCAAATTTATATATTGCCATTGGCATTTCAGGTGCTATTCAACATTTAGCCGGAATTAACTCCTCCAAAGTTAAAGTAGTCATTAATAATGATCCAGAAGCGCCTTTCTTTAAAGCAGCTGATTATGGGATAGTTGGCGATGCTTTTGAAATAGTTCCTAAGCTCACCGAAAAATTAAAAGAATTTAAAGCTAATAACGCATAATTTTTTATAAATTGTGCCTCTAAAATGGGCTGTTTAGATAAGGTAAAGTCCTGTTTAAACAGCTTTTTATCTTTATTGTATTCGTATGAGCTTAGTTCGCCTTAATATAAAAGGTATCTCCTATAGTCAAACACAAAACGGTGCGTATGCATTGATTTTAAGTGAAGTGGATGGCGACAGAAAACTTCCGATAGTTATCGGTGCTTTTGAAGCACAATCTATTGCCATTGCTTTAGAAAAAGAAATAAAACCACCAAGACCACTTACCCACGATTTATTCAAAAATTTTGCCGATCGTTTTGATATTGTTATCAAGCAAGTTATCATTCACAAGTTAGTGGACGGCGTTTTCTTTTCCAGCATTATTTGTGAACGCGATAAAATTGAAGAAATCGTCGATGCAAGAACTAGCGATGCTATCGCTTTAGCGCTTCGGTTTGACGCCCCTATTTTTACCTATAAAAATATTCTAGAAAAAGCTGGAATTTATTTAAAAGTGAATCCCAAGAAAAAAGAAGAAGTAGGCGAAAAAAGAATCTTAGAACAATTGATGGTGGGTGATGAAGAATCCAAAAAGAAAACTTCACAAAGTTATACTTCCTATTCCATGAAAGAGCTTAATGACATGCTCGAAAAAGCGGTGGATAATGAAGATTATGAAAAAGCAGCACAAATAAGAGATGAAATTTCCAAAAGAGAAAAATAAACTTAACTAATGAAAAAAATCTTTCTTCTAAGTGCATTCGTATGCCTTTTCTCCAGCACCTTTGCACAAACTATTGAAAAAAATTGGAAATTTAGAAGCATTACAAACCAAGAAAAAACATCGCTTTTTGATATAAATCCGGAAACAGATAGGTTTTCTTTATCTGAAGGGAACTTCACATATCAAATCGCTTCCAAAGATAATCTGCATGCTTCCGGCGATTACATGCTTCAAAACAATTTACTGCTACTTTTTTATACTACCCCAAAAGATACCATTCGCAAATACCATATTACAGAAATTACAGACACTACCCTAGTATTCACCGAAGGCGATGTTACCTACCAATTTATAGCCGATAATGCTACTAAAGAAACTATAGCACCCCTAGTAGAAAAAAAGATAATACCTAGCGCAGGTTTTACTTTTAGCAGCTTATGGCGTGGCGTTTTAGGGATGACCGCTTTATTGCTTTTGTCCTTTTTATTTAGCAGCAACCGCAGAAAAATTCGATGGAAAACCATTACTGTTGGTTTGGCAGCACAATTATTTTTAGCTATTGGCGTGCTTAAAGTCCCTTTCATTCAAAAAGGATTTGAACTTGTGGGAAAAGTATTTGTAAAAATCCTTGAATTTACCCAAGCAGGAAGCGAATTTCTTCTGGGAGGCATGATGAATATTGATAGTTTTGGTTTTATTTTTCTCTTTCAAGTATTACCTACTATTATTTTCTTTTCCGCACTAACCTCCGTATTATTTTACCTCGGTTTCATACAGGTAGTAGTTAAAGGTATGGCATGGGTATTAACCAGATTAATGGGTATATCAGGCGCTGAAAGTCTTTCGGTAGCCGGAAATATTTTTCTTGGTCAAACAGAAGCGCCATTAATGATTAAAGCGTATTTAGAAAAAATGAGTAAGTCAGAAATGCTCTTAGTAATGGTAGGTGGTATGGCCACAGTGGCCGGAGGCGTTTTAGCTGCTTACATAGGTTTTCTGGGTGGCGAAGATGAAGCATTAAAAATACTATATGCCAAACATTTACTAACCGCATCGGTAATGGCAGCTCCGGGAGCCATCGTTATTGCAAAAATGCTATATCCAGAAACTGAAAAAATAACCAATAAAGTAGAGGTTTCTCAAGATAAAATTGGTTCTAATATTTTAGACGCAATTGCAAACGGGACTACCGAAGGCTTAAAACTTGCCGCTAATGTAGGCGCTATGCTTCTCGTTTTTATTGCCTTTATCGCCATGATTAACTACGGCTTTGAAAAACTAGGGGATGTAACCACCATAAATAATTGGATTGCCGATAGTACACCGTATAATAAACTTTCCTTGGAATTTATTTTAGGCTATATTTTTGCTCCGCTAATGTGGCTTATAGGCGTTGCCAAAGAGGATATGGCACTCATGGGACAACTATTAGGTATTAAACTTGTGGCAAGTGAGTTTGTAGGATACATTCAACTGGCAGATTTAAAAAATACAGCAAATTTAATTAGCCTTAACTACGAAAAGTCAGTAATTATGGCGACCTACATGCTATGTGGTTTTGCTAACTTTGCCTCCATAGGCATTCAAATTGGTGGCATCGGATCCATTGCTCCTTCCCAACGCAAAACACTTTCCGAATTTGGAATGAAAGCACTTATCGGCGGCACTATTGCCTCTTTATTATCAGCCACTATTGCTGGTATGATTATTGGGTAATAGCTATTATTTTTCGTTAATAAGTTTTTAATTAAAATAATTGGAGAAACCTTTATTTTACATTTCCTTTTTTTATTTTAGAAACCTAGAATTTTGCAGAAAAAATTAGTTTCCTATGAAACAATACCACGACCTCATTAAACACGTTTTAAAAAACGGAAATCAAAAAGAAGACCGCACAGGCACTGGCACCAAAAGCATTTTTGGCTACCAAATGCGATTTGATTTATCCGAAGGTTTCCCTATGGTAACGACCAAAAAACTACATTTAAAATCGATAATTCACGAGCTACTCTGGTTTTTAAAAGGCGACACAAATATTGCTTATTTAAAAGAAAATGGCGTAAACATCTGGAACGAATGGGCCGATGCAAATGGCAATTTAGGCCCTGTTTATGGCCACCAATGGCGCAATTGGAATAGTGAAGATATTGATCAAATAAAAGAAATAATTGAAACCCTAAAGAAAAATCCGGATAGCAGAAGGATGTTAGTTTCTGCATGGAATCCTAGTGTATTACCCAATACCTCTGTTTCCTTTAGTGAAAATGTAGCAAAGGGCAAAGTAGCACTTCCACCATGTCACGCTTTTTTTCAGTTTTATGTGTCCTCCCCTGACCCCTCAGGAGAGAAAAAAAGTCGCTTATCATGCCAGTTATACCAACGAAGTGCCGATATTTTTCTGGGCGTGCCTTTTAACATCGCTTCCTATGCTTTATTAACTTTAATGATTGCACAGGTGTGTGATTTAGAACCGGGCGATTTTATACACACTTTTGGCGATGCCCATATTTATTTAAATCATTTAGAACAAGTTACCTTGCAGTTGTCCAGAGAACCACGTAACTTGCCAACCATAAAAATCAATCCAGAGGTGAAAAATATTTTTGATTTTACCTTTGAAGATTTTACATTAGAAAATTACGACCCATATCCCCATATTAAAGGAGCTATTGCGGTATAACCCAAATTGAAATGATGAAAAAATTAATTGTATTACTTGTCCTACTTGCATCTTTTACCGGCTTTACCCAAGAATGGGGTGATGTTCAAAAAAACAAAGTAACCTTAAAAGAAATTGCACCTATTTGGCCAGGCTGTGAAGGCAATGATGTGGCGAAAAGAGATGCTTGTTTTGACCAAAAACTGAATGAACACGTTAGAAAAAACTTTCGCTATCCTCCAAATGCTTGGAAAGAAAATGTGCAAGAACGCGTCGTGGTAAAATTTTTAGTCAATACAAAAGGAGAAATAGAAATCCTTGGGGTTGAAGGAAACAACCAAGAATTAAAAGACGAAGCCAAAAGAAATATCCTCGCCATTCCAAAAATGAAACCCGGTATGTTTGCAGGAAAACCAAAAGCTATTGAATATACCGTGCCTTTTAATTTTAAGACAGGAAAGTAGAAATTTAGACCATCTTTTAAATATTAGCATTCATTTTTTGAATGCAATCAATTATGTATTGAAATCATAATGTAGCCTTTAAACTATTAATGTGAGTGCTATCATTTTCTCAATACCAAGAAAAAAAGTTGTTAAAATAAAAAATCTTAAACTTCCTATTAACACCCATTTAACGCTATTATCTGCCTAAATAAAAAGATTTATCCTTATTTTTGAAGCAATCACTTTTCATAATATGTAATGATACCTTCAGAAACCTTGCTTGCCTTTTTTTTAGAAACCAGAAAAGAAACAGAAAACATCTGTTTACCTTTAGAAATTGAAGACTATGTGGTGCAGCCTATTGTAGATGTTTCACCACCAAAATGGCACTTAGGACATACCACTTGGTTTTTTGAAGAACTGCTTTTAAAAAAATGCAAACCAAATTATACCGTTTTCGACCCCGATTTTGCTTTTGTTTTTAATAGCTATTACGAAAGTTTAGGTAAACGTGTTATAAGAAGCAATCGAGGTAATCTTTCAAGACCCGGCGTTTCAAAAATTTATGACTATCGCCATTATGTTACAAACCAAATGAAAGACCTATTTTCTAGTTCTTTTTCAAAAGAGATGGAAGACATTTTATACATTGGTATTCATCATGAAAAACAACATCAGGAATTACTACTTACCGATATCAAATACATTTTAGGAAACAACCCATTACTACCAAAATATTCTGATTGGTACAACGAAAACCCCATACAAGAATTTCCGCAAGAATGGATTACTACTCCCGAAGGTGTTTATAACATTGGGCATGCTAACACAAACACCTTTTGTTATGACAATGAATTAGGCAAACACAACGTATATCTTCAAGAGTATCAAATATCAAATCGATTGGTTACAAACGGCGAATATCTTCAATTTATAAATGCCGGAGGGTATAAAGATGCTATGCTTTGGCATGCCGATGGATGGGAGTGGTTGCAACAAAACAAGATAGAAAATCCATTGTACTGGCACCTCATTAATAAAGATTGGCAACAATATACCCTAGAAGGATTAAAAAAACTAAATACAAAAGCACCGCTTACTCATATATCCTATTATGAAGCTTTTGCTTACGCACAGTGGAAATCCTGCCGATTACCCACAGAATTTGAATGGGAAATAGCACAAAAGCAATTTCATTGGGGAACGCGATGGGAGTGGACAGAAAGTGCCTACCTACCCTACCCCGGTTACACAAAACCTCCGGGAGCCATTGGCGAATACAATGGAAAATTTATGGTAAACCAAAAAGTATTGCGTGGCGGCTCTGTTGCCACACCAAAAAACCATACACGACCGACATACCGTAACTTTTTTCAGCCTAACCTACGCTGGCAGTTTACAGGATTAAGGTTAGCCAAATAATTTCGACATAAAACAAATGATACAAAAACCAAATACATTAACCACATCTTTTGAAGAAGATACCTATAAGGGGCTAACTGCCCATCCCAAATACTTGCTTTCTAAATATATTTACGATAAAAAAGGCGACAAACTTTTTCAAGATATTATGCAGATGCCGGAATATTATCTTACCAATTGTGAATTTAACATAATTAAAAAACATACAGACGAAATAGTAACCATATTTAGCGAGGAAGAACAAGGTTTTGACTTAATAGAATTAGGCGCCGGCGATGGCAAAAAAACGAAAATCCTATTACAGCATTTGGTAGAACAAAAACAAAACTTTACGTATATTCCTATAGATATAAGTGAAAATGCCATAAATGGATTAGTAAATACCCTTTCTAAAGAATTTCCTGAACTAAAAGTGGAAGGAGAAAAAGGAGAATATTTTGAGGTTCTAGAACAATTAAAAACCTACAAATCTCGAAAAAAAGTGATTTTAATCCTTGGTTCCAATATTGGAAATTTATTACATCCAAAAGCTATCGATTTTTTAAAAAAGCTAAATCAAAGTCTGAACAAACAAGACTTATTGTTTATCGGGTTTGATCAAAAGAAACATCCCCAAACCATTTTAGACGCATATAATGATGCCACTGGAATAACTGAAGCATTCAATAAAAATCATTTATTACGAATCAATAAAGAATTAGATGGCGATTTTGACTTACATAAATTTTTACATTGGGAAGTGTATGACCCGGAAAGTGGCACCGCTAAGAGTTATTTAGTTGCCAAAGAAACACTTGAGGTACACATAAAAAAATTAAACTTGCAAATTAAATTTTCCCAATGGGAAACCATTCATACGGAAATTTCACAAAAATATGACGATACTATTATTACATGGTTGGCTAACGAAGCAGGTTTAACCATCGAAACCTCCTTTGCAGACGAAAAAAATTATTATAAAAATTATATTTTCAAAAAAAATTAAAACTAATGAAAGCCATTTGGAACGATACCATTATCGCAGAAAGCAAAGAAACCAAAGTCATTGAAAACAACCATTACTTTCCGCCAAGTTCTCTTAAACAAGAATATTTCAAATCTAGTAAAACCCATACACAATGTCCTTGGAAAGGCGAAGCATCCTATTATACCATAGAAGTAAACGGCAAAACAAATCCGGATGCTGCTTGGTATTACCCTGAAACAAAAGAATTAGCAAAACAAATAAAAGGATATGTTGCTTTTTGGAAAGGCGTAAAAATTATCGACTAAGGTAGTTTTGTAATAAAGCCACCAAACTGCCAACCTCTTTTTCGGTGTTGTAAAAATGAAAACTTAACCGAATGCCATTACCTCTTTGCGAACAAATTATATTGTTCGCTTTTAAATATTGAAAGAGCTTTTCATCGCCTTTAATATTAAAAATAGTAGAATGCTTTTTTCGAAGCACAACGGAATCCTCCAATAAATTAAGCTTTGTAAAACCCTGTCTTGCTTTTTCGCATAATATCTCTAAGTGAGTGGCTATGGTTTCCTTTCCTATTTGAGTTAAAAACCGTAAGGAAAATCCTAAACTTCCATAATTAAACGTATCCTGATGTCCGGGCTCAAAATGCTTTATAAAGAGGGTTTCTTCCAGAGAAGACTCCATAGTTTCGGCGGAATTATATCCAATAGTTTTTGGAAAAATTTTGTTTTTCACCTCTTCTTTTACCATTAAAAATCCGTTGCCAAAGCCTGCCAACATCCATTTATATCCACTCGCCCCTAGGACGTCCAGAGCACTCTCTTCAAAATTAAAAACCTCAGTGCCCAAATATTGTGTGCCATCTGCTATTAATAACGTACTGGGGTATTTTTGTTTTAATTGTTTCAGAAATTCAAAATCTATTTTAATTCCGTTGATATATTGTACAAGGCTACATGCAAAAATATCAGGAGTCTTTTTTTCAAAAGCAGCTGAAATGTTTTGTTCTAAATTTTCATCTAATTTTGCATAGGCAATCTCAAAATCTCTGGATTGCACCGCCCATGAAATAGAAGGATATTCATTTTCCAGCAAAAGCACCCTTTTTGGCTTTTCTACACCTTCTAAAAGCGCATTAAACCCAAAAGAAAAGTTAGGAATCAAAGCAATGTTCTCTTTTTTGCTACCAAAAAACGTAGCCACTTGCTTTCTAACAGTATCTAAAAGCTTTTTATGGCCGTTTCTAAAAGTGCTTCCGCCAAGAAGAAAATCTAAATCATGTTCATTACGCCAATCCATTAAAGATTCATAAAGCAACCCAGTAGAAGCGGTATCAAAATAGAGATGATGTTTGGCAACAGGAAATTCTTTTCGTAAATCTCTCATAAGTATTTCACAAATAGCATTAAAAATAGTAACTTTGATAAAACAGTAAATCGAAGTAAAGATGTTTTCAAAAAGCAAAGATACTACAACAAATGAAGACCGCGAACAGTTTTTGTATGCGCAAGACAGAATTCGTCAGAAAAAAAGACTGAACCAACATTTTGTCATCTTTTTAGTGGGTTCGGTTTTTATTATTGTCCTAAATCAATTCATGGGAGTTGGCTCTGAATTTTTTATTAAAAATTGGTTTGTTTGGGCAATTCTTATATGGGCATTCCTTTTTATAGTTCACGCTTTTAATGTGTATGTTACCAATAGTTTTATGGGAAAAGAATGGGAAAACAATCAGTTAACCAAACTTAGAGAAAAACAGCGCAAAAGGATGATTGAGCTGGAAAATAAAGTAGAACACGAAAGAAAAATAACTAAAAAACCGCTTGCACAAGAGGATATTAACAACACCCTACCCCCTGAATTAGAATGATTACAATTATTGCCGCAGCCACAGAAAATAATGCTCTAGGTAAAGACAACGATTTGGTTTGGCACCTGCCTGACGACTTTAAAAGGTTTAAGCAACTCACCACTGGTCATCATATAATAATGGGAAGAAAAACATTTGAAACGTTTCCAAAACCACTTCCTAACAGAATACATGTTGTTGTTACCCGAAATAAAAACTACAAAAAAGCGGGAATTGTGGTAGTACATTCCATAAAAGAGGCATTAGAAATTGCAAAAAAAGATGACCAACCGTGTATTATTGGTGGCGGTGAAATTTACAAACAAAGCTTAGCTTATACTGAAAAAATAGAACTCACACGAATACACACTACCGTCGAAGCAGATACTTTTTTTCCGGAAATAGACGAAAAAGAATGGCAATTAGTAAAAAAAGAATACCATCCAAAAGATGAAAAACATGAATTTGCATTTACTTATTTAACCTATTTGCGAAAAAAATAAAACAACCCTTGAAGGGTTTTAAACCCTTCAAGGGTTAATCAGAAACCTAAAAAATATATCTACAAAAAACCAAAACCTTAAATTTTGAACCTTAAATTTTAAACTTTAAACCAAACTATGACAGCATATATCTTCCCTGGCCAAGGCGCACAGTATACAGGAATGGGTAAAGACCTATTTGACGCTTCAGAGCAAGCGAAAAAACGATTTTTACAAGCAAATGACATACTGGGATTTAACATCACTAAAATTATGTTTGAAGGCACCGCCGAAGAATTAAAAGAAACCAAGGTAACCCAACCTGCCATTTTTTTACACTCGGTTATTTTGGCGGAAATTCTTGGCAATCGTTTTAAACCGGATATGGTTGCTGGTCATTCCTTAGGCGAATTTTCTGCTTTAGTGGCGAATAAAACTTTGGCTTTTGAAGATGCTTTAGTATTAGTTTCAAAAAGAGCACAAGCCATGCAAAAAGCTTGCGAATCAGTTCCTTCCACCATGGCTGCTGTTTTAGGTTTAGAAGACCATATCGTAGAAGCTATTTGTGCCGATGTTGATGGTATTGTTGTGGCTGCAAACTATAATTGTCCTGGACAATTAGTGATTTCCGGTGAAATAAAAGCAGTAGAAGAAGCCTGCGAACGGCTGAAAGAACAAGGAGCTAGGCGCGCTATACTGCTTCCTGTCGGTGGGGCATTCCACTCTCCTTTAATGGAACCTGCTCGTGAAGAGCTTGCAAAAGCCATAAAAAATACGCGCTTTGCTCCACCCATTTGCCCGGTATATCAAAACGTGACTACTTTTGCCGTTACCGATCCTGAAAAAATAAAAGAAAATCTCATCTTCCAATTGACCTCACCGGTTAAATGGACACAAAGTGTGCAAAATATGGTTGCAGATGGTGCTACAAAATTTATAGAAGTTGGTCCCGGAAATGTATTGCAGGGGTTAGTGAAAAAAATTCATAAAGATGCCGTAACTGAAGCCGCTAAATTTGAATAGAAAAAACTCCTCTCAAATCTCACATCTCAAATCTCAGTTCTTATAAACCACCCCATCTTTCATCACAAAAACCACATTTTCAACGGTGTTTATGTTTTCTGTAGGATCTTCGTTTGTAGCAATAATATCAGCTAGAAATCCGGGTTCGATGGCACCTAATTGTTTTTCCATATCCAATAACATGGCGTTTGTAGTGGTAGCTGATTGCAAAGCCGCCATTACAGGCATTCCTACTTCGGTCATATAAATAAATTCTTTTGCGTTTTCGCCGTGAGGATATACACCGGCATCTGTACCAAAGGCAATTGGAACTCCTCTTTTATAAGCTTTTCTGAAAGTTTCTTGAATTTGTGCACCAATGGCCAATGCTTTGGGTACTATGATAGCCGGATAGTAATTTTCTATTTTAGCCTTCTCTGCTACATACTTTCCTGCTGAAATTGTAGGAACCAAATAGGCATTATACTGTTTCATTAAATCCATAGTAGATTCGCTCATTTGTGTGCCGTGTTCGATGGTTTTTACACCCCCTTTTATGGCGCGTACCATGCCTTCATCGCCATGTGCGTGGGCAGCAACTTTCATGCCGTAATCTTTTGCGGTTTTTACAATGGCTTCAATTTCATCTACAAAAAATTGTGGGTTTGAACCGCTTTTTGCAACACTTAAAACACCCCCTGTTGCAGTAATTTTTATCCAATCGGCTCCGTTTTTGTAGCGTTGACGGACTGCTTTTTTTGCATCTTCAACACTGTTTACAACTCCTTCTTTGGGTCCTGGGTCACCCATCAATTCACTTTTAACACCATTGGTGGGGTCAGCGTGTCCGCCGGTTGTGGCTAATGATTTTTCTGCGGTAAAAATACGAGGCCCTTTTACTTTTTTCTTATTTATTGCATTTCTTAAGGAAACATTTACCCCACTGCCTCCTAAGTCTCTAACGGTAGTAAAACCTGCCATTAATGTACGTCCTGCAATTTCTTGCGCATCATAAGCAACATCGGCTTCGTTCTTAGTAAATTCATCTAGATAAGCTGTTGGACTGGTTTCTGCTTCAATATGCACATGCATATCAATCCAGCCGGGCATCACAGTTTTGGTTTTTAAATCGATAACCACATCGCTTAAATTGGTAGGGTTTACAAAGTTATTTTCTATACTTTTAATGGTATTACCGGAAACGATAATCGTTTTATTGGTAAGTACTTTTCCATTTTTAGTGTCAATTAGTTTGCCACAGTGGATGTAAGTGTTTTGGGCAGAAATTCCTAAGGAAATAAAGAAAATGCTGAAGAGAATAAGTTTTTTCATAAGAAATAAATTAGAAGTTAAAGATAGTTTTATTTCTTAAAAAAATAATTTTCTTAATTAAAAAATAAGGATATACATATAAAAAATTATTCTTTTCTTATTTTCATCTCCCATTTCCAAGCTGAAGATAACGCATCTGCCAAAGTATGCTTGGATTTCCATCCTAACACTTTATCAGCTTTTGAGGTATCTGCATACACTGCAATCACATCGCCAGGCCTTCTATCAACCACTTTGTATTTTAATTTTTTGCCGGTTACTTGATCAAAAGTAGTAATCACTTCAAAAACAGAACTTCCGGTACCTGTTCCTATATTAAAAACTTCAAAAGCGGATGTGTTTTTCTTTTGCAGTAATCTGTTTAATGCCACGACATGAGCATCAGCTAAATCTACTACGTGAATATAATCACGAATACAGCTGCCGTCTTGTGTTGGATAATCATCGCCATATACCGAAAGCTCCTCACGAATTCCATAAGCGGTTTGCGTAATAAATGGCACTAAATTTTGTGGAACTCCCAAGGGTAATTCGCCAATTTCAACAGAGTCATGGGCACCAATGGGATTAAAATAACGTAGTGCAATAGCCTTTAAAGCAGATACTTTAGAAGTGTCAAAAAGTATTTCTTCACTTATCTGTTTGGTATTACCATAAGGTGATGTAGCTTTTTTTATGGGAGCATCTTCCGTAATAGGCAAACCATCCGGCTCGCCATATACCGTGCATGAAGAACTGAAAATAAAATTAAATATGCCTTGTTTTTCACATTCTTGCAACAAATTCACCAAACTACTCACATTATTTTCATAATAAAGCAGCGGATTTTCAACACTTTCGCCCACTGCTTTGGAGGCTGCAAAGTGAATAATACCTTCTATTTCCTTATGTATTTTAAAATAGTGATGGACTTCGCATTTATCGCGCAAGTCTAAAAATTTAAAATGTGGGGTTATGCCCGTTATTTTTGCAATTCCTTCTAAAACATCAATAGATGAATTAGATAAATTATCTACTATAGAAACCTCAAAACCTGCCTGTTGCAAAGCAACTACGGTATGAGATCCAATATATCCTAAACCTCCTGTAACTAGTATTTTCATATTCCTCCTCCTAACCCCCTCCAAAAGAGAAGGAATTTAATTATTTTAAAAATTCTATTATGGTATTTGCAATAAACCTAATCTGTTCCTCATCCAGTTCTGTATGCATCGGTAAGGATATTACTTCCTTTACTAACTGATTGGTCACCGGAAAATCGGCTTCGTTATAGCGACTGTCCTTGTAAGCTTTTTGACTGTGTAACGGAATTGGATAATATACGCCATGAGGAATTTGAAGTTCGGCCAAATGTTTTGCCAAAGCATCTCGCTTGCCATTGATTATCTTTAGCGTGTACTGATGAAAAACGTGGCAATCGCAAGTACTGCATATTCCAGCTTCTTGATGACAACGCTTATTGGTTACTACCTTAGGTGTTTCAATATGCTTACAATTCTGAAATGCTGTGGTATATTTTTGTGAGGCTTCTTGACGTGCTTTGTTATAGGCATTCAAATTAGGCAATTTTGCTCGAAGTACTGCTGCTTGTATAGCATCTAATCTGGAATTTACCCCAACTACATCGTGGTAATAGCGTTCATACATCCCATGGTTTACGATTCCTCTAATAAGGTGCGCTACTTCATCGTCATTTGTAAAAATAGCACCCCCATCACCATAACATCCAAGGTTTTTTGAAGGAAAAAAGGAAGTTGCTCCTACGTGACCCATCGTTCCGGCTTTTTTGGTTGTTCCATTCTTAAATGTATAGTTTGCGCCAATGGCTTGTGCATTATCTTCAATTATAAAAAGATTATGCTCATTAGCTATGGCAAGTATTTCTTCCATATTGGCACATTGACCAAAAAGGTGTACCGGAATAATTGCTTTGGTTTTTGGAGTGATTGCTTTTCGGATAGCATCGGTATTGATATTAAAAGTATCGGGATACACATCTACTAAAACCGGGGTAAGTTGCAAAAGCGCAATAACCTCTACAGTGGCAGCAAATGTAAAATCGGCTGTGATTACTTCATCGCCGGGTTTCAATCCAAGACCCATCATTGCAATTTGCAAAGCATCGGTGCCATTTGCACAGGGTATTACATGTTTCACTCCTAAATATGCTTCTAATTCTTTTTGAAATTGATGTACCTCAGGCCCATTGACAAATGCTGTTGAATCTAGCACTTTTAAAATAGAGGAATTTACACTTTCTTTAATTTTTTCATATTGCCCTTTCAGGTCAACCATTTGTATTTTCTTCATAGGATTTTAATAAGGTAAGACCACAAAAATACTAAAAATGCCAACGAGAAACAATGTAATTTGCGAAAGAACTGTATTTTAGCACCACATAACTCTGCTATGCATATCGTATATAATTTTTTAGTACATATTGGGGCTTTTGCTGTATGGGTTTTACAATTTTTTTCGCCAAAAATGAAGGTTTTTGTTCGTGGAAGAAAAGACGTTTTTGGTTCACTTAAAAAAGAAATACTCCCTAAAGATAAAACCATTTGGATGCACTGCGCCTCCTTAGGCGAATATGAACAAGGACTACCGGTTTTAAAAGAAATCCGAAAAGAATTTTCAGATCACAAAATTGTTTTGAGTTTTTTTTCGCCTTCCGGATATGAAGTAAAAAAAAATACTGCTGAAGCCGATGTAATTTGTTATTTGCCACTGGATACCACTAAAAATGCAAGAAAATTTGTAGCATTGACGCATCCAAAAATGGCTTTGTTTGTGAAATATGAATTTTGGCCAAATTTTCTTTTTGCCCTAAAAAAACAAGATATTCCTGTGCTTTTAATCTCCGGATTGTTCCGAAAAAATCAACTGTTTTTTCAACCTTACGGAAGTTGGATGCGAAAATCACTTGCGGTTTTTGATCATTTTTTTGTGCAAGATAAACGGTCTAAAGAATTATTGAAAAGCATTAGTATTAAAAAAGTAACCATAAGTGGCGATACCAGATTTGACAGAGTTTATCAACAAATAGAACAAGATAATACTCTAGAATTTATTCAGGATTTTAAACAAAATAATATTTGTATAGTAGCAGGAAGCACCTGGCCGGAAGATGAAGATTTGTTAGTGGAATTTATAAACCAAACTTCAGAAGAAATAAAATACATTATTGCACCACATAACATAAAGCCTCATCTTATTCAAAAACTAAAAGAGAGCATCACAAAGAAGTGTGTTTTATTTTCCGAGAAAGAAAGAAAAAATCTTGGTGACTATTCGGTTTTTATAATCGATACCATTGGATTATTGACAAAAATATATAGTTATGCTGACATAGCTTATGTGGGAGGTGCGATGGGAACCACCGGATTGCACAATATTCTTGAACCTGCAACTTTTGGATTACCGATTGTAATTGGAAAAAAAATCAATAAATTTCCGGAAGCTGACGCTTTAAAAAATCGAGCAGGATTATTTTCTATTTCAAATTACAAAGATTTGGAAAAAATTTTAAATACACTCATTTTTGATACAACTTTTAGAGAAAAAACAGGAAAAATTAGCAGTGAATATGTTTCAAATAATACAGGGGCAACCCAAATTATTCTTAAATATTTGAAAAAATATCATTAATAGTTTCCCAATTTTTGTACTAACCGTTTAATTTAGAGTAGTTTTGTTCCGTTATTTATAAATTAAACCTAACATCATGAAAAAAGTAATTTTAGCTATTGCACTTATTTTTACAGCTTCTTTAGCATTTGTGTCTTGTAGAGAGACAGAAACTAAAACCGAAACTACGGAAATAATCAGAGAAGTGGAAGTAAAAACAGAAGACAGTAAAGGTGCATTGGAAAGAGCTGCAGAGAGAGCAGACAGCGAAGTAAACAAAGAAATTGACAAACAAATTGACAAAATAGGAGACGATAACTAATTTCTTTAGTTGTTCTACATAAAATGAGCTGCTTTTTTTGCAGCTCTTTTTTTATTTTTGGAAATTACGTATTTGTGTTTTTAAATCGCGCATGGACTCCTGAAGTTGATGAAGCAAATGATTATCCTCGGGCTCAGTAACACCAAAGGTCAATTTACTGTTTACTTGCCACATTTCCTGAATGTCATTTACTTGCACATCAAAAGGAATATATTCGGTATTTATAGATATAAGTCTCACTTTAGACATGTCTTGCAATTTTTGAATTTTCTTCACTAAGAGAGAATCTTTTAAAACAATCACATACACTCTGTTATCAGAAATATCACGTAAATCAGTAACCGCTCTTCCTATTACCCAATCCATCGGACGTATATTTGGCATCATACTATCTCCTTCCACCTGAAAACCACGATATGTGGCATTTCGATATTGAGGTAAAGGCAAATCAAAAGCAGGCAATTGTTCAAACCATTGAGAATCCTGTATGTTTTGAGGATACCCGGCGGCAGCTTTTTGACTTACAAGCAGAATATTTTCATTTTGTTGCGAATTTATGGTAATCACTTTTGGCGAAATATCTTTGTCTATTTTCTCCAGAAATTTTTGTTTACTCTTTCCATAAAGCCATAGAGGATTAATATTAAAGTTTTGTATCAATTTTACCACAACACTGCCTGAAACTTTTGATTTACCTCTTTCTATATCTGCTGTAGTGGATGGAACATCTAATAAATCAGCAAAAGATTTTTGTGAATAGTTATTTTCTTTCCTAATTTCTTTCAATCGCAAACATTCTATGGAGATATTTTTATTCATCTTTTATTTATATAACAAACTATTTTAAAAACTTTCTTGATCTATTTAAAAACCAATAGTTTTCTTCTTTTCTTCAATAATAAGGATAAATATAACGGTTTTTTTTGGACATATTCCAAATTTATGTAATAATTATTCATTTTATTTGGAATTTATCCATAGTAAATATTCGTTAATATTTGTTAAAAAAATACAATAAAAATTGAAAACGTTAAAAAAATAGTAATACATTTGTGGTGTAATAACCATATAAACTTTAAAAATGAAAAAAATACTTTTAGGAGTTTTCGCTCTTTTATTTGCAGTTTCAATAACTGCTTGTAGAGATACTGAGAAAAAAGCAGAAGATGCTGCACAAACTGTTGAAGAAGCAACTCAAGATGCTGTTCAAGAAGTGGAAGAAGCTAAAGTTGAAGCTGTTGAAGCTGTTGAAGAAGCTGCAGAAGAAGTTGAAGGAGGTACTGAATAAGAAAAGTCCCCTCAAAAAATTAGAAAACTCCACTTTGTGGGGTTTTTTTTTGTTTATATATTTAACATTGTTAATAACTTTTAATATTTATTTTTTATTTTAGACGATTAAATACAGATTTATACGTTTATTTACATCGTAAAATAATTTAATCCCTATTATTATGAAAAAATTAATTTTTATTTTAGCTTTACTCGCCCTTGGGGTGAGTTGTACGCCAGAATCGTACAATTCTGATGAACAAAACATAGACAAAGCAAAATATGAATATCCCCCAACAGGATAGACGGAAAAATTTAATTAAAGGGGGCGTTTTATCATTAATACTGATAACATCGCCCTTTTTATTTTATGTGTATAAATTCGCCCCTGCCGATCAAACGCATTGGGACACCTTTTTTGGCACGATTGAATCGGGATCCTTTAGCAATGTGCAATCCTTGTTGCATGCCTTATTTACTAAGATTACTTTTGTGCTTATAACCGGAATTTGGTTTTTAACATCAAAAAACTGGTGGCGATTTGCTATTTTAGTACCTTTTACCATGTTTTTATTTCAGCTCTCCGGGGTGATTAGTTATAAAGTAAAATACATGGACGAATATGATTTTTGGGATTCCCTTCCTTTTATATTACCTATTGTTTTTCTGGTAGTTTATATTTCTTATAGGTTAAGTGTCAGAAAACCAAAAAGTACTTTAGATGAAGAAGCTAAAGAGGAAGTTAGAAATATGTTTAGTGATGAGCTATAAATATCTTTTACACTCAAGGCGTTTAAACTTTTTCAATAAATTGAAAAGTAAAATCATCTTTATTATAAACACCCCTTTAAATAAATTAAGATATTAGCGCGCTGAAAAAATAAAGAATCGCCTAAACATCTTTTTGGCTTCTTTTTTTTCATCGATATTTAAATGGTTTCCATCCATAACTAAAGCCAACAAAGAATAGTTTCTTTTATCAAATTCCTTCGGAATACTTTCTATGGGATTGTTGGACATTATTGCAAATTTAATCCTAGACATTTCTGTCAATTCTACTGGAAGTTTCTTAAAATTATTTCCTGAAGCATGAAGTACAACTAATTTTTCTAATCGATTTATTTCTTTAGGAAATTCCGTTAGCATATTGTCATCCAAATAAAGATATACAAGTTTATCTAAAAGTGAAATTTCGAAAGGTAGGGTTTGAATTTGATTATTATCCAACCACAGAGAGCGTAATTTTGGCAAACTAGAAATGGTGAAAAACAGTTCAGATAAGTGCATGCTATTATTGGATAACTTTAGGTCTTTCAATGCTATTAATTTTTCCATTCCGGCCGGTAAAATATTTAAATTATTATTACTTAAATTTAAAAATTCTAAATCAAAATCTTGCAGCAACTCCATTGTTTTCTCTAGGTCCAATTCTGTGTTATGAACTAATGAAAGTTGCTTTATTTTATAAAGCAATTTAAAATTATCAGGAAGGGTAGTAAGTGCCATACTGTCTAATAAAACTACTTCTAACTTTGGCAAAGTGGCCAGTATTTTAAAGGATTTTTCTAAATTCAAATCCACATTTCCTGAAAGGTTTATCATTCTTAATTCTTTAAGATTAGAAACCATTTTAGGCATTTCTGTTAATTTTTGATTGCTTAAATTTAACCGATACGTGTTTAATATATTTTTTGAATCTATGTGTTGGAAAGTAGTGCCGTAATAGGTTTTAAATGTATTGCATGAAATGAAAAATACACTTATAAAAAATATAAATACATAAAAACAACTTTGCCTTTTTTTCATTTCTGCAAGTGATTAAACTCATTTGTAATCGTAGCATTTAAATTTGCTGTAAATTCATAAAAAAATGTTGCCTTTTGTTCTACCGGCCAAGAAAATCTGGGAAATAAACCAAAACTATCATGAATCACATTTTGCACATAAGCACCAATTTTTGGGCTGTCCATTCCAATTTTAGCTGCCCAAGCATACGCATTTTCTTGAAAACGAACATCTACATACAAATTAGCATGAAATAGGTCTTCAAAAGGATTAGTGTTAAACCAAACATTTCGCCAATCATCATCTGAATTTTTTAAGTTTCTAGGAGCTAGCAAATAGTTTGGCTCAGGGGTAAATACATCAAGACCTACACCAAGCCTTCGCAATTCATATCTATTGATTTGAGCAAATGTTATATTTAAACTTCCTGTTGCCCCAAGATCAGTGCCTTGACCTTTAAATAATGAAAAATTCATGTCGTTTGAAAAATTTATATTTACCGAATAATCGCTAGTACTATATCGCAAAAGGAAATTACCTCTTCGAGAATTAAATTTTTTAAAGGTATCGGGAAGAATATCTTTATTTATTCCAAAACCAATCCCTCCAAACCCCCCATTTCCTTTAGGATTAAAGATAGATTCTGTTGGTAAAAGTGCTATTGTAGAACCTAATAAATTAGTATTCTTACCCCAACCTGTCATACCAAAAAGCTCATATGAATAAGCAATTCCAGGAAGTTTAACGCCATGTCTTTTTAAAAATAAATAGGTACTAAAAGCTGCCCCACTCTCTATCCCGTAATTCCCAATATTTACAGCTCCAAAAACAAATGTACCCACTTTAAATTGGTGATTTTGATTTCCGAAAGTATATTCAGCTTTTACACTAACGCCCACATTAGTTTTAGTGTTTTGTGCATTACTTATACTACTATAAAACAAAAAACATAGTATAAAAAAAATAGTATTAAACGTTGTATTCATTGTGTTAAAGTAAGTTTTTATTCCATTTTTTAAAATACAAGTACCTGCATGTAAAATGGAAATATAAACCATTAAATAATACATCCTCTAAACTATTTTTTACATTCATTATATCTGCTTAAACATTATTATTTTTGAGAAAATAAACGTTATATTTTTAGAGTTAAAAACATTGGAGCTTTTGTCGTTGCCTTTTTGGATTACTATCCTACTTTGAATTAATCCCTTTAAAAAAGTTTTATGAATAAATGTACTACAAATTGATAAACATTTTTTTTATAAAATAAATCTAGTTTTGATAGTGCATGATAAACTTAGGGATATTTAACAAAAAACCCCTGAAAATCAAACGATTAACAAGGGTTTAAAGTACTCGGAGCGGGACTTGAACTGTTCTAATTCATATCGTTTATTAAATGCCTTTAAAATAGCCTTAAACTATATATTTTACTACTACTTAGAAACCTTTAATTATTACTTCAAAGTAATTTAAAGTTAGTTTAAATTAGTATGAATAATAAAAATGTGGGGAATATGTGGGGAAAGTTATTTATATTTGATTGTTCAAAAGTTTTAAAAAATGGCTACAATCAAATACCTCATCAAAGGAAAAAACAATCCTAGTACAATTTTTATGCGCTTTAGGGCTGGACGTAAATATGATTTTACAAAAAGTACTTCATTAATTATTGATCCTAAATTTTGGAATAAAAAGAAAGGAATTGTAAAACAAATAGCAGATTTTGAAAATAAGAAAAATCTGCAAAATGATTTAAACGCTCTCAGAAGCACTATTTTAAACAAATACAATGAAGTATATCAAAGTGGTGGCGTTATTAGTTCACAATGGATTGATGCTGCTATAAAACAACAATTTAACCAATCTGAAAATATCGATTTTAATAACTTTATTGATTATACTGAATTCTTTATAAAAAACCTCAACAATAAAGTACTGCCTAATGGCCAAACTGGAGTAAAAGAAAACACTTTAAAACGCTACAACTCAATTTTAAATAAGGTTCGCTTATTTGAGAATTTCAAAAAAAAGCGATTACGTATTATTGATATCGATTTAAAATTTTATAAAGATTTTAAAGATTTTTTAATTAATAATCAAAACTTAAACCTAAACACTACCGGCCGTTACATAGTTTATATAAAAACCATTTGTCTGGATGCAAAAGAGTATGGAATAAAAATTAATCCGGATATCGAAAAAAAGGAATTTAGAGAAACAAAAGAGCCAATCACTTTTGTTACTCTTTCAGAAAGCGAAATAAACTTAATTTATAATTTTGATTTTACTGATGTGCCTTATTTAGATAATGCGCGGGACTGGCTAATTTTAGGGGTTTGGACTGGTGCAAGGGTAAGTGATTTACTTCAATTTACTGAAACCAATATTGAAAAGGGGTATATAGAGTACACTTCACAAAAAACAAATCAAAAAATTATATTACCGGTACATCCACAGGTAAAAGAAATAATTCATAAGCATAACGGTAACTTTCCTAGAGCGACCTCAACTCAAAAATTTAATGATTACATAAAAAAAGTATGTGAAAAGGTGGGTATTACTCAACTGGTTCCTGGCAGTATGAAAATAAATATTAAACCGGGTGCCAAATTAAAAGTATTTAGGAAAGTAACTGGATCTTATAGAAAATGCGATCTTGTAAGTACTCATATTTGCCGTAGATCGTTTGCAACTAATCATTATGGGAAATTACCAACCCCTGTATTAATGGCAATAACCGGGCATCAAACCGAAAAAATGTTTTTAAAATATATTGGTAAGTCTGCAAAAGATAATGCAGAAACTTTAAATGACTTTTGGCAGCTGCAGCAAAGTAAAAAAGAGAGAAAACCTCAGCTAGATATAATAAAAACCGGGACCAACGACAAATAAAAATTAACGCTATGAATGATTTAACTTCAACTTTAGGATTCTTTAATACATACTTCCAATTACTACCTTATTTTAAAACAGAAATTGAAGCGTTTGATTACTTAAACATCTATTGTGTTGGGGTTTTTGGATCGAGCCAGTACAATAATTACAATGAATTTAAAAATAGAAATTTCAAAACCCTAAAAATTACAAACAATTCTAATGGAATAGAGAGCCTAAAAGCCACTTTAAATAAAAATATTGGTGATAATAGGTTTTTTTCTTTAAATGGAATTGATAGGCTTAAAATTACACTTGGTGAATGTAATAAGATTGATTTTCTTATAAATGAAAATGATATTTTAACCCGGGATGAAATTTATAAAATATTTATTACCACAATTTCAGAAAATTAAAAGGCTGAGGTCGTGATAAATTATTGTTCAAAATGAGTATAGCTAATAAACCAACGGACCAGGAGCTTTTAACAGAAATACAGGAACTTTGGCAATTTCCTGAATATATCAATGAATTAGATGTTTTAAAGCTTAAGAGGCTTTTAAGTTATATTGAAACGCTAATTAAATCAAAGCTTTCAGAAATAAATCAACAATTGATAAATTGTGATTTAGTAAAATATGAATACCCCGCTGAATATAAAAATGGCAATGAATTTAAATACTGGGCTGAAAGAATATCGCGATTTGGTTTTAATTATTATGCATTAAATAAAATCAATTCTAATATTTTACAGCGCTTAATTAATCTTGATCAAAATTTACCGTCTGAAGATTTAACACCCCTTAATAATAAATTTGAATACAGTCACTTTTTTAAAGCAGGGGCACTGGAAAAATTTCTTTATTTAAAAGATAACTATCCTTTTAATGATACACATAAAACCATAAAATATGCTCTAATTTATGAAGTTTTAATGGCTCAATTAAATGTTGGCAGGGATCCTTTTGCTAAATTTCTTAAGGAAGTGTACGAAGATGAATTACAGGGCTATACATTCTCTAAAATTGAATTAACCGGCGATAAATCAACTCAGATTAAAGAGCTTAAAAAAATATTAAAAGATAATTTCAAATGATTAAACTTTATTTTACTCGAAAATTTTGAGCAAAATGGAGTAAGTATTGAGTAAACCCATAAATATATTTGCCTTATAAACTTAAAATATAAGGCGATGGAAACTGCAACTCTTGTAAACAATACCACTTCAGAAAGACTTACTCAGAGCATTATTGATGGCGTTAGAAAAGAACTGAGAGAGTTTAAAAGTCATTTCCAGCAGGTAGAGCCGGATGAACTTTTAACTAGAAAAGAAACGGCCGCGTTTTTGAAAATTTCGCTTGTTTGCCTTCACGATTGGTGTAATAAAAAAATATTGAAACCTAAAAAAATAGGTAACCGGACCTACTTCAGTAGAAAAGAGATCCTGGAGCAGCTTAACAATTCCAACAAACAACAATCAAACACCCTTTAGGCTTATCAAAAAGAGAAGCTGAAACACTTATATAGCAATGGATTTTGAGGTATTTAAAGCTGAGGTTGCAAATTTCACATTATGTGAAATAATTGAGATATGGATTGAGGCAAATACTGGGAATTATGAAAGTATAGATACTATTTTAATAAATATAACCAAAAAAAAAGGGAGCCTGGCAGCTCCCTAATTTTGTTCAAAAGAGTATAAACGATCAACGCTTAATACGTTGACAAAGATAGGAATAAAATGACTGAAAACAAAAAATCATACTTCGCAATTATACCGGCAAACGTTAGATATAATAAAAACCTATGTGGAAATGCTAAGTTGCTCTATGGTGAAATAACAGCATTGTGTAATGAAAAAGGGTATTGCTGGGCTAATAATTACTACTTCTCTGAATTGTATGAGGTTGATAAACGAACTATTAAAAGGTGGTTGAATGACCTAATTAAAGAAGGATTTATTACTTCTCAAATAGACCAATCAGCTGGTAATTCTCGTAAAATATTTATTGATGAAGCATCAGGACAAAAATGTCCCGAGGTTGGGACAAAAATGTCCCGAGGGTGGGGACAAAAATGTCCCGAGGGTAGGGACAAAAATGTCCCCCATAATAATACAATGAATAATACAATGAATAGAGAGAGTAGCGCTCTCAATTTTTTATCTGTTAATTTTCCTTCACAGTATGAATCTTTTTTAATACAACACAGAAGCCAGATAAAAGATTTTGAAAAATTCTCTCTTGACTTTAATGATACCTGCGATATGGAAACTATCGCTTATGAAAATAAAATACTCTTTGCCCGGCTCCGCAAATATGCGCGCAATTGGATACAGAACCAGGATAAATATAATAAACCGGAAACAAAAGAGCCAATGCCGGCTTACCTCAGAAAGATTAGTTAATTGAAGTTTAACATCAAACTATAATACTATGCCTAATGCACCAAAGAAAATTAAAAGAAGCTGGGTCCCTGACAGGAAACCATTTGATAGACCAGTGAGTTACCAGTGGTTTTATAACGCTAGCAAATGGAGAAAGACTTCTAAACTGTTTAGGGAAAAGAATCCTACTTGTGTTCATTGTGAAGCTAATGGAATTGTTACAGCGGCAAATGTTAGTGATCACATTAGAGGCTTAGGGTTCTTATTAAAAAATAATATTGATCCTTATTCATTTGATGAACTACAAAGTTTATGCTCTAAGTGTCATAACATTAAAACAGGTGGTGAGAGCGGTAAAACCACACACTTTATCAAAGGGGGTAAGGGGTCAAATCACTAGCACTTGTTAAGTGCTGTACATCTTTCCCCTGTTGGAATTATACTCAGTGAAATTATATAGGGGGGGGTATAGATAAAGATTATTGTTAAGTTAAATATTATAAATAAATCTAATATGTCAAAAGAAGATCAGATACTATTTGAGTACGCTATAAATAAAAATATAGGTGAATATATTGAGTGTAAAAAAACCTCAACTAAGTATTTTGAGTTTAGTATAAAAGATATGACCACCTTGATCAACGATGAATTAATTATTGATGGTTCTGAAGGTGGCCTTGTGGATATAAGTTTAAAAGATGTCAATTGTGTTTTCGTTTTACTGCCGGTAGAAAATAATAGATATAGATATATTGGTTTTCAAATGTCCGGAGTTTATATAACTGGCTATTTATCTTATATAAAATTTAAAAATGAGTTTGAAAAATTAGAAAGTGATATTGATAATTTTATAAACCTAAATCCGGCTGCATTTACTGTTCCTGAAGCTTGTAAAATCATTGAAGTTAAAAAGCCTCTTTCATTTATTCTGTTAAGTGATTACAGCCAGTTTATATGTACAAAGCCAACTGTTTTAAATCACATAAATAGAATTGTTGAAATTGAAAAGCAATTTTATAATTAAAAGTAAATAACCTCTAAAAATAAAAAGTTATGGCCTCATTAGCAGAAATTTCCATAGCCTTCAGGGCTGATTTAAAGCAATTTTCCAGCGAAATGGAAAATGCACAAAGAAGTATGAAAAAGTTTGGCAATAAAATGAAGCGCGCCGGTAGTGCTTTAAGTGTTGGTATTACCTTACCAGTGTTGGCGATAGGTGCAGCATCTGTAAAATCTGCCAGCGATGCTGAAGAAACCTCATCAAAATATCAAACTATTTTTAGGGATATCTCAAATGCCGCTCAAACTGCATCTGAAGAACTACAAAAAAGTTATGGACAAAGCAGCCGTGCAGCACAACAACTGCTGGGTGATACCGGTGACCTTTTAACTGGTTTTGGTTTCTCACAACAAGCTGCACTGGATCTTTCCACTGAAGTAAATAAACTGGCAATTGACCTGGCATCATTCACTAACTTTTCCGGTGGTGCTGCCGGTGCAAGTGCGGCGCTTACAAAAGCCTTATTAGGCGAGCGTGAAGGCGTTAAATCTTTAGGTATCACTATACTGGAAGCAGATGTAAAGGCCCGCGTGCTGGAAAACACACAAAAAGGATTGACTTTTGAAACCGAACGCCAGGCAAAAGCATTTGCCACCTTACAAATTGCCCAGGACCAATCCAAAAACGCTATAGGCGATTATGCCCGCACCAGTAAAAGTTTTGCAAACCAGGCACGATTATTAAAAGCTCGCATCGAGGACCTTTCTGCTGAGTTTGGCGAAATATTATTGCCTTACTTTACGGATGGTATAAATAAAGTAAATGCAGTTGTTGAAAAATTCAAAGGATTGGATGCCAGCACCAAGAAAATTATAGTAGTTGTTGCCGGTTTGGCTGCTGCAATAGGCCCACTTTTATTAACAATTGGTTATATGTCTACTACTGCTATTCCTTTGTTAATAACTGGTTTTGCAAAAACACGTGCTGCTTTAATTGCTTTAAATGCTATTATACTCGCTAATCCTATTACTGCATTGGTTACAGCTGTAGCCGCCGCGGCCGCCGCATATTTAATTTTTAGCAACAATACAAATAGTGCCACAAACGCAACTAAAGCATTAAGCGATGCCAGGTTGCAGGCCGCTAAGGCTGTAGGATCTGAAACGGCACTTTTGGAAAGATTGTTAAAAATTGCACGGGATGAAAGCCAAAGCAAACAGGATCGACTTAAGGCTATTGAGGCAATCAATAAAATTTCACCGGAATACCTGGGGAATATCAATCTTGAAAACATCAATACCCAAAAAACCACAGCATCAATTGAAAGTTATATAGGCGCATTGAACAAAAAAGCACTTGCACAGGCAATAGAGGCTAAACAGCAAGAAGCATATAATTCACTCATTGAAAAGAATTTTAAAGCTCAGGAAAGGCTTGAAAAACGTATTGACGATATAACCAGCAGAGTAGAACGCCGCCGCAATGCTCAGCAGTCTGTTATTGCCGGTGGTGGTTTAAATGCATCTTTTGATGCCTCTGCAGATAGAAAATTACTTGAAGACCAGGCAAAAACAGAATTTGATGCTGCACTGGAAACAAATAAAGCAGCTTATGATGAATATGTAACCAAACTGAAAGCAGCTATTAGTGAAGTACCTTCTATAACAGATCTGTTAAATGAAGCCGGTGGTTCTGGTGCTGTTTTAGGCGGTGGGGACACCTCAGCAAAAGAAATAAAATTAAAAACGGTCCTAGAATTTGAATCCATTGGCGCTACGGGTATAAATGAAACTGTGGATGCCTTTGAAAAGCAATTACAAGTCCTAGAGCTTACCCGGCAAAGTTATGCCGCCACAACTACGGAATATCAAAATTTAACCAATGCAATAAATTTAGTAAAACAAAATATTGATGAGGTAAAGGCGGGGTTTACCGGTCCACTTATTCCTGAAGGCTACGGCAATACAGATATTATTGATGCAACGGCAGAAAAGCTGGAGCGTTTACGTGAGGTGGGTATAGCTGTTGGTAATGCTGTAGGTGAGGCATTTGGAAATTTAGCAAACGGATTTATTGAAAATCTTGGATTAGTAGGAGATGGTTTTAAAGGATTTATTGGGCAATTGATTAGTGCTGCAACTAAAGCGATATCTGTTTTATTGTCACAATCTATTGCCAATGCAATTTTAAGTGGTAGCCAGTCTGCCGCGGGATCTGGACCAGCAGCGGTTTTTACATTACCTGTATTTATTGCTAGTGCTGTTGGAGCAATTATATCTGCTTTTGGAAGCATCCCTAAATTTGCTGATGGTGGAATTATTACTGGACCTACTTTAGCGATGGTAGGTGAATATCGAGGCGCGAGTAATAACCCTGAAATTATTGCACCTTTATCAAAATTAAAATCTATGCTGGGTGACACCGGGGGCGGTATTTTTATACCTGATGCCCGTATTTCAGGAAATGATATTGTTATAAGCTATGAGCGTACAAAAGCGCGTGACAATAGATTAAAATAATTGATACTTAGAAATAATTCATAATAATTAAATCAATGAATGAACATAAAAGCTATTTTACTGTATTACCCGCACCTGTCCGGTACAGTCAAAGTATTAAAGCCAGTGAAAAAATCTTTTATAGTGAAATTGCTAGTTTGTGTAATGATAAAGGATATTGTACAGGCTCAAATAGTTATTTTGCAGAATTGTACAATGTTAACAAGGCTACTATAAGTCAATATCTTTATTCACTTCAAAAAGCAGGTTTTATTTTTTGTGAAGTTGACAAAGCCGGCGGGAATTATAGGCGGATCTACCTTTGTGATATTTCTATAGGTATAGTTAAAAAATAAACTTGTAGGGGTTTGCTCTATATTTTCAAAAAAATTTCAAAAGTCCGGAAATTTTAAATTCTATGGGCCACTTTTAATGCAAATCTATTTTTTACTGCTTAATATCTTAAATAGTTGAGGTTTTTTAAAAATGTGGGGAATATGTGGGGAAAAATAATAAACACCTTATTCCAAATTAATGTAAATAAGGCGTTTAAAGAAATAAAAAGTACTCGGAGCGGGACTTGAACCCGCACGGGCATTTCTGCCCACTGGATTTTAAGTCCAGCGTGTCTACCAATTCCACCATCCGAGCATGGAATTTAAAAAAAATTAAAT